>ENA-ORND01000315-ORND01000315.1-human-gut-metagenome-genome-assembly--contig:-NODE-315-length-45565-cov-3.622588_pt1 | contig 45565 bp, 37 predicted proteins | sample MGYA00242111_ERZ509014 | MGnify/ENA primary metagenome ERZ509014 (study PRJEB26280, sample SAMEA2338694) | human gut metagenome | biome: human gut; feature: human-associated habitat; material: faeces... | reverse complement strand
AGCCGTGTTGCTCATAAACATGGAGAAAAGAGCCGTTACGGACATCAGCCCCAGAAGTACGAATTTGGGATTGGTGCCGAAGGGTTTTAAAAGTACTTTGGCCAGGTTCATGTCCAGCCTGTATTTGGTTGCGGCCGCAGCCAGGAAAAAGCCGCCCAGGAAAAGCATGATGATGGGATCCGCGAAGGTGGCCATCGTGGATTTTTGCTGCATGGTGTTGACAAATTGCAGCCCCTGGATGCGCGCGGTTATTTCCTTGCTGTACAGGCGCCCGGCCGCGGTCTTGAGCTGGGCGGCTATGGATTCCTGCCCGGCGGCTTCTTCCGTTTTTCCTTCACGGGACAGTTCCTGTGCGTTCAGATCTATTTTTTCATAAGCGTCCATGAGCTGGAACCCCAGGGTCATCCTCACTTCTTCCGCGTCCAGCTTGGTTTTCTTATTTAACCGGTTTTCGACATTTTCCTTCAATTTGCCGACTACCTCCGGATTGATCCCTTTGCCTATGGCGTCATCCAGAATGGAGGATACCGCCGCCTTGTCATAGCGCTCCGGCATCAAAAATGAGAGAGAGCCGTTGGAGACGCACAGCAGGGACAGGGTAATGACCATCACGGAGGTGGTCCAGATAGGGATGGGTTCCAAAATCCAGAAGAGCGCCGCCATGACGAACATGGCGATGACGCGGATTTCAATAGGGCTTAATTGGATTCCCCATGAAGCGAAAGGCAGGAAGAAGACGACTCCTGCGGCGGCCAGGCTGATAGCTGCCTTGAGCAGCTTGTTTTGGGTTTCACTCATGAATAATAGCTGGTAATATGGTTGGCGGGCGGAAGGGTACTTCCCGATTTTACAAATAGAAACTTTTATTTAAAAAAATTATGTCAGAGGGGACGGCTGCCGTTTCCCGGAGCTGGAGCCGGGAGCTTTCTCCGTGATGGGAAAATTGCGCAACCCTATGGGGATATGCGTGTTTAGCAGAGATAAGTCAATCATCCGTTCGGGGGCGCCGATTTGGCCGAGTGTTTCCTCTGTATTAAAAAAATTCTGAAGGTAGTAGGTTCCTCTATAGCCGCGCGACGTCAAATCCCCGCTGATCTGGTTGATTTCCTTTTCCCCGAGAAGGCCAGAGTGGATTGTCGTTCGAACCTCAAACGGGAAATTTCTGTTGATCAGATAATCCAGCGTTTGAGTGAAGCAGGGGAATAAATCCGGACGCCCGGTAATGGAGCCGAACAGTTTTTCCGGCGCTTTGTAATCCAGGGCAATATAATCGCAAAGCCCTTCCTCCACCAGCGTTTTCACCACGCCGGGCCGGGTGCCGTTGGTGTCTATTTTTACTGCGAAGCCAAGCTGCCGTATATTGCGGCAGATAGGGATAAGGTCGGGACACAGTGTGCACTCGCCTCCGGACAGAACCACCCCATCCAGAAATCCCACCCGATCTCTGAGAAAATCAAGATAGTCCGTCCGGTCTCCGGCAGGAGAATCCGTTCCCCTGACCAGGGAGACGTTGTAACAGTACTGACAAAACAAATTACAGCCTCTCAGCCAGAAGATGCAGGCCACCTTATTTGGAAAGTCCAGCAAGGTGAGCGGCGTGATGTCTGCTATGCCCCGACCCGTTCCCATCGACTTCGCATATGTTGTTGGGAGAATTATCGCGGCTGTTCCGTTTGGGCGGAGCAGGAGCAGGGGCGGCCCGGTTCCACGAAGTGGACGCGGTCATGGAACTCGCCCTGTTTGCCGGCGTTGAAAGTTTCTACAGGGCGGTGATAGCCCATGACGCGCGTGTAAACGGTGCAGCGGGTCCGGTCCTGTGCGTATTTGCTTAATATTTCCTGTTTGGTCATTGTCGTATTAATGGTTGGGTTTGAAGTCGGGAGCCTATTGGAAAAGGGATTTTATTCATGCCTGTGAATGTGGAGCAGCTCCTCATCGCAGAAGGGGCAGTATTCGTGCTCCCCGCGCAGATAGCCGTGCTTCTCGCAAACGGAAAAGAGCGGGGTGACGGTGAGGTACGGCATGCGGAAGCGGGTCAGCACTTTGCGGACAATGTCCCGGCAGGCTTCCGGGGAGCTGATGGCTTCGTTCATGTACATGTGGAAGACGGTTCCTCCCGTGTAGCAGCATTGAAGTTCATCCTGAAGCTGGAGCGCCCGGAACAGGTCGCTTGTGTGGTCCACGGGAAGCTGGGAGCTGTTCGTGTAATAACGCTGCCCCACAGGGCCGGCCTGGATGATGTCAGGATAGCGTTTCTGGTCTTCGCGGGCGAAGCGGTGCGTGGTGCCTTCCGCGGGCGTGGCTTCCAGGTTGTACAGGTTGCCGGTTTCCTCCTGGTACTCCTGCATGCGCAAGCGGATGAATTCCAGGATCTCTTCAGCAAAGGCCCTGCCTTCTTCAGAGGTAATGTCCATCGTATCGTTGGAGAAATTGCGCAACAGCTCGTTCATGCCGTTGACGCCGATGGTGGAGAAATGGTTGCGGAAGGTGGGCAGGTAGCGTTTGGTGTAGGGGTACAGGCCGCGGTCATACATTTCCTGAACGAAGGCCCTTTTCTTTTCCAGGCAGGATTTGGCCAGGTCCAGCAGTTCTCCCAGCCTGGCGAACAGGGCCTCCCGGTTTTGCTTGAACAGGTAGCCCAGCCGGGCCAGGTTGATGGTCACTACGCCGATGGAGCCGGTCATTTCCGCGGAGCCGAAGAGACCGCCGCCGCGTTTGAGCAGTTCCCGCAGGTCCAGCTGGAGGCGGCAGCACATGGAACGCACGGCATCCGGCTTGTAGGCCCGTTCGTCAGGCACGCGTTCCCCGTGTTCATTGACGGTGTACTGGCTGCCGATGAAGTTCTGGAAGTAAGAGGAACCGATTTTGGCGGCGTTTTCAAACAGGAGAGGCACGTTTTCCCCTTCCCAGTCAAAATCTTCCGTGATGTTGACGGTGGGGATGGGGAAGGTAAAGGGCTGTCCGGTGCTGTCCCCTTCCGTGAGAACTTCGTAAAAGGCCTTGTTGATCAGGTTCATTTCCTTCTGGAAATGCTTGTAGGTCAGTTCCGTCAGCTTGTTTGCCCCGCGTTCCCTCGCCAGGGCGAGCAGGTTCGCGTCTTCTATTCCTTCAAATAGGTGTTCCCCTCCGCTGAAGGGGGCCTGGTCCCGCAGGTCGCGCGGCACAGTCCAGTCGATCGTGACATTGGTAAAGGGAGACTGTCCCCAGCGCGAGGGTACGTTCAGGTTGTAAACGAAACTGCGGATGTCTTTCTTGATGCGGGGGAAGTCCGTCTGGTCCTTGAAAACGTAGGGCGCCAGGAAGGTGTCAAAGGAGCTGAAGGCCTGGGCGCCGGCCCATTCGCTTTGCAGAATGCCCAGAAAGTTCGCCATCTGGCCCAGGGCTTCCCGGAAGTGGCGGGGCGGTCTGCTGTTCACGCGGCTGCGCACGCCGTTGAATCCTTCATTGAGCAGGTTGCGGAGGCTCCATCCGGCGCAGTATCCGGTCAGGCAATCCAGGTCATGGATGTGGTAATCCCCTTCCCGGTGCGCGGCTCCTTCCCGTGCGGAGTAAACTTGGTCCAGCCAATAGTTGGCGATTACCTTGCCCGCCGTGTTGTTGATGAGCCCCGCATTGGAATACGTGGTATTGGAGTTGGCGGCAATGCGCCAGTCGCTTTGCCCGATATATTCCTCTACCGTCTGCTTGCAGTCCACGTAGGTATTGCCGGAATAAAGGCCGCCAAGCTGTTCGCGCTGCATTTTGTGCAGGAAACGGTAGGTGATGAAGGCCTTGGCCGTGTCAAAATATCCGGAGCGGAACAGGGCGCGTTCAATCATGTCCTGAATCTCTTCCACATGCGCGCTGTCCTGATGGCTCAGCTTGGCTTCCACCTCTTCATAGATGGAACGGTTGTAGGCGGTCCCGGAACTGTGGAAGGCTTTTCTAATGGCCTCTTCAATCTTATAGCCCTGGTATTGCTCCTTTTTCCCGGAACGTTTGATGATGCTTGTTGCCATGATGGGTGTCTCGCTTGGAAAGGGTGGTGACCGCTCATCCGCGAGCCTGGGCAAAAGCCTGGAAAACCATAGGCAGGGGCCGACCGCATGCGCGCATTCCCGGAAAAGGGGGGCATGCCGAAGACCTGTGCGTATGTTCATCCTGTCCGCGGGATGGGAATACGGCAGCATCAGGTCGTCTTCTGGCTTCCGGTGCGACATGTGATGGGGACTTCCCGGCTGCCTGGGCAGCCAGTGTCCGGTCCATCGTCTACCGGTTACAGCGGCGCGTCCGCGACGGATTTTCACCGTCTTCCGTTACCTGCGCTGGAACGCAATGAACCACAGAAAGAGACCTCCCGCAAGAAAAATGTATAAATAATGTGTTAAATAATTATTCATATGCTATATATGGTATATAACGGTAGAAAAATGATTGATAACACAGCCTTCTTTTCCGTCATGGCACCATATATGCCCTTGCGCCCCTTTCCCGGTCTGGAGGAGCGCGGGAAAAGAAGAATTCTTGTTGCAAGAAAATTCCAGCCTTCTTTTCCCGTATAATATAACATGCGTTTCTTTGCCTTTTCAAAAAATGGATGGAAGAAATACTTTCTGTTGCCGGTCCTTTCCATGCTTTCCGCAGGAACTTCCGTTTCCGGGGCTTCCGCAGACTGGAATGAGAAGACCATCCGGGACAATCTTCAGCTGGTGGCGGAATGGCAGGCGAAGCATCCCAAAAAACGTTCGCCGCTGCATTGGACTTACGGTGCCTTTTATTCCGGCCTGGTGCAATATGGCCTGTCCGTTCCGGAAGGGCCGGGGCTGCCGTTGCTGAGAAAAGCGGGAGAAGAGCAGGGGTGGAAGACCCTGAACCGGCATTATCATGCGGACGACCATGCCGTGGGGCATGCCTGGATGGAGATGGCGATGGAAGACGGCAATCCCGCCGCAGCTGAAAAGATCCGCGCCGTGCTGGACAAGGTGATGAACCGGCCTTCCTCCGCTTCCCTCCAATTCCTGACTCCGGGCTGCCAGGACCGCTGGAGCTGGTCGGACGCCCTGTTTATGTCTCCTCCCGTGTTCGTAAAACTGGCGGCCTATACCGGAAACCGCCGTTATCTGGAGTTTATGGATAGGGAATACAAGCTTACCTGCGACTATCTTTTTGACCGGGAGGAGGGCCTGTTTTTCCGGGATTCCCGCTATTTTACCGTTCCGGCGGCAAATGGGAAAAAGATGTTCTGGAGCCGGGGCGACGGCTGGGTGATTGCCGGATTGCCTCTTATTTTGCAGGACATGCCTGCGGACTGGCCTTCCCGCCCCTTTTATGAAGACTTGCTTAAACGTCTAGCGGCAGCCCTGAAAAAATGCCAGTCGCCCGACGGTTCCTGGCATGCGAGCCTGCTGGATCCGGACGAACCTCCCTTGAAAGAGATGAGCGGCACCCTCTTTATCATGTACGGGATGCTGTGGGGAGTGAACCAGGGATATCTGGATGCGGATGAATACCTTCCCTCCATCCGTAAAGCCTGGAAGGCCGCCTGTGATGCGGTCAGCAAGGAGGGCGCGCTGGGCTGGGTGCAGCCTATTGCGGACAAGCCGGGCCATTATTCCGGGAAAGATACGGAGGTGTACGGCGCAGGGGCCTACCTGATGGCCGGGAGTGAGTTGCGTAAATATGTCATTGGCCGGGATCATCCGCGGAAAAAGACCGTGACCGTTACGAATCCCCTGGGCAGGTTCCGCCCTGCTGAAACCGTGTCGGTTCCATGGCCGTCCGAAGGTTCCGGTGATGCCGCCGGCCTTCGCGTTTTTGACGTCCGTCACGGACGTGTTATTCCGCATCAGCTGGCGGATACGGATGGTGACGGAACGACGGATACCCTTTTGTTCCAGAGCAATTTCCGTCCCGGGACGATCCGTGATTTCTGGATTCTGGAGAATTCCTGCCTGAGCGAAGCGTCTTCCGCGGATGTCTGTTTCAGCCGTCCGGTACCGGAGAGGCTGGATGATTTCGCGTGGGAAAATGATCTTACGGCGCACCGGATTTACGGTCCGGCCGTCGCCAGGCCTGCCCCTGAGGGAGAGGGCCTGGTTTCCAGTGGGACGGATGTATGGAGCAAGCGCGCAGGCGCTCCCGTTATCAATGAATTTTACAAACGGGGGGATTACCACCGGGATCACGGTCGGGGACTGGATATGTACAATGTAGGTCCGGGGCGGGGCTGCGGCGGCATTGCCGTGTTCAGGGATGGAAAACCGCATGTGTCCGGAAACTGGGCCAGCGCCCGGACATTGTACAATGGCCCGGTCCAGACCGCTTTTGAGGTGGTTTATGCACCGTGGGACATTGGCGGCGGCGTGCGTGTGGCGGAGACGCGGAGGGTGACGCTGGATGCGGGAAACCGTTTCTCCAAAGTCCGCAGCGTCTTGAACGTCCGGGGGGCTGAAACGGTGAAGGCCGGTGTGGGAATGGATACCGGAAAGCGCAGAAATGATTATGAAGCAGTTATGGAGGACCGGGAGTCCGGCGGCCTGATGACCGCATGGAGCAGGCCCCGGAAGGATGACGGATGCCTGGGAACCGCCGTAATCGTGCCCTGGGTTCCGGAAGGCCGTGCGGTGGATGCGGAAGGCTGTACCTACTTGCTCAGGAAGGTCGCGAACGGAGAACCCTTTGAATGGTACATGGGGGCGGTTTGGGACAAGGCTTCTCCCATTCGGTCCGCTGCCGGCTGGGAAGCGGAGGCTCGCCGTGTCCGGGAGTGCATCGGCCATCCTCTGCAAGTCCGGGTGCGGTAGGAGCCGCCGCATCCTGTTGTTTCTCGCGGAGCGCGTGGAGGCTTCCTCCTGTTACGGCTGCGGCGGTGCGGGAATGGGCAGCCATTCCGCCAGCGTTTCCGGCTGGAGGGGGGCCGGAGTTTCCCGCGCGTCCGGAGAAGCCAGATTCAGGTCGTTCCTGACGATTTCCGACCGGATGGAAGCCAGGGAAAGAAGGGTATGGAAGATGTGGTCGTGGGAGACGGCTTTCAGCCGGTTGGCTTTCAGGGCGCGCACCATGTCCGGATAGCGTGAGGCGAAAGCGTCCGAATACCAGATGAACATGGCAGGCCGGTAAACAGGCGGCAGGATATGGCCCTGGAACATTTTTCCTTCCTCTCCCAGCGCTACGCCGTGGTCGGAGCAGTAAAAATAAATGGCGGGCCTGTTCTTCAACAGTGCAATCATGCGGTGAATGGAGGCATCCAGGTCGACGATGGAATTGTCATAGGCATTGACGGTTTCTTCCAGACGGGCCTTGGGGTCGTCCATATTGCAGGATGCCGGGGTAAAACGTTCCGCCTGCGCGGGATAGCTGAACGCCATATGGCTCCCGTTATTGTAAATGATATAAAGCTGCCTGTTGCGGCCGAAGTTTTTCAGGGATTCCTCCATGACCAGGGAAGTTCGTTCCTGCATCATTCCGGGCGTCTGGTGCTGGAGCGGCGTCTGTCTCCGTTCACGGCAGTTCCGTGTCAGGATGCCCAGGGAATAATCATGAATGGAATCTCCGCTCAGGTCCATGATACGGACGGTGCGGAATCCGTGTTTGTTGAACAGGTCAATGAAGGAGGAGTGACCGGGAGTGCGGCGGCACAGTTCCGCATCCGTAAACATGCCGATGGCGGAAATTCTGGTCACGATGCCGAAGGAAGTGGCATGGGGGAAGGAAACGACGTTGGGCTCTCTGGAAAGCCGGGGCATTGTGTTCCGATGGTAACCGTTCAGGGGAAGATGGTCCCCCCGGACACTCTCCCCCATGTGGAAAACCACGGCCAGGTCGTCTGGGGCTTCGCACTGGGAAAGGGGCTCCGCGCAGGACGGAAGGTTCCGCAATGTGTTGAAACGCCCCGCATCCTGGGTGATGTATTCGTCCGCCAGTTTGCACGTCATTGCAATATCCACGAGAGGCCAGCCTTTTGCCTTGTCAGACGTGTAGTAAAGATAAAGGGGTTCCGAGCTGTAGGAGGCTGCCGGAATGCTCAGCAGCAGAAGGGCCGCGTACAGGCCCCAAATGCATGCCAGTGCGCCCCACGTGGCTTTTTGGCGCAGGGAACGGCGGCTCCAGTAGATGGCCAGGTAGATAAACCCGGCCAGAAGCAGGGTTCCTGCAATGGAAGCGGGGGTGCAGAAGGCGCAGGCTTCCTGGAAATTGGTCTCCGCCATGCTGGAAAGCACGGAAAGGTTCAGGACCAATCCGTACCGCATCTGCATCATGTACAGGCCCGCATTGAACAGAATGATGGCGGGAAGAAGGACATAGGCGGTGAAGCGGTATTTCAGGCAGAGAAGAATGGTGCCGCAGAGCAGGGATGCGGAGCAGGCGATGCCCATGCTGCTCATCAGCAGGCTTTGGCCATCGTTGAGCACATAGGGATTGGCCGCCAGCGCCGCCGCAAGCCCGGCTGCCCACAGGCAGCGCATGCGGCGGGGAATGAATGCGGCGCGCAGAGCCTGGCAGACAGCGGCCGACAGGCCGTATGCGGACGGATACCGTTCTGCGGAACCGGCGGATGCATGGGGAGGGATCATCGCAAAGGAGGGATAAAGAATGCTTCCTGCTTAAAGCGAAGAAAAATTATAAGAGTTTTAAAATGAATCGCAAGCAGAATGTTGGAGAAGCTTTTTCCGATGTGGGCCGCCTCCGTAAAAAGGGAAGGGTTTTCTTCCATGGACTGCTGCGGCAAAAACAGAAAACCGCCCGGAATGTTCCGGGCGGTTCCTGGGTGCCGAGGACGGCCTCCGGTGCTCAAACGGAATTTATCCGATGACGAGGAATTTTTCAGCCTTGGTGCCGCAGAGGGGGCACGCATCCACGCCTTCCAGAGATTTGAACGTGTCTCCGCAAACCAGGCATATCCAGTATTGCCTGGGCAGGGAACTGGTATCTCCGCTTTCCAGGGCCTTCAGGGCGACGGAATAAAAATCGGCATGTTCTTTTTCCGCTTCCGTGGCCCACGTGAAGGAACGGACGGCGGCTTTCTGCCCTTCCTCTTCCGCCACAGCGATGAATTCCGGATACATGCTTTCAAATTCATGGGTTTCCCCGGCAATGGCGGCTTTCAGGTTTTCGGCGGTGGTTCCTACATGGATCTGGATATCGATGGGCTCCATTGTTGCTCCCAGCTTTTCCAGAACCTTGTTGTGGTTGGCGGCGTGGACGGATTCCGCCTTGGAGGCGGCTTCAAACAATTTCTGAATAAGGGGCTGCCCTTCCTGGGCGGCTTTGGCGGCATAGGCCGCGTAAGTGGCGGAGGCGGTGCTTTCGCCCGTAATGGCAGCTTTCAGGTTTTCTATGGTCTTAGTCATCGGAAATAAATTTATAATAATTCTAAAAAGATGCAACTGAAAAAATCCTTCAAGGGAGGAAAAAACGCAAATTCCTCTTTCTGCGGCATCACGGGGAGCCGTTACACAATGATTCATTGACGCGTGCATGGCGAGCCTGTACAACGGAAACGTTATGAAGAGCATTGTAACAATTAGTTCGGCATGTGCCCTGGCATTTGCAGGTATGGCTTCCGCCCAGGATGCCCCGGCTCCGGCACCCGCCGCTGAAACTCCTGCCGCGCCCGTTGCGCCGGCCGCTGAAGTTTCCAAGGAAGCGAAGGAAGCCGCTGATCAGATGCTGGCGTTGATGAAGGAAATGTCCGCCACGCTCAGCACGGTGAAGGACAAGGCCACTGCAGACGCGGCTGCGGAAAAGATGGCAAAAATCAATGAAAAGGGGGAAGCCCTTTCCAAGAGCGCCCAGAAGGTTCAGGCTGAAATGGATGCCGCCATGCAGGCACGCCAGGCCGAGCTTCTGCCCATTTTCATGGGCATGATGACTGACATGCAGCGTTTGCAGCAGGCCGACTTTTACGGAAGCCAGGCCCTGAAGGACGCCATGAAGCAGACTGGCGCTGCCGGTCCGGAAGAAGATGTGGAAGTGGAGGAAGATGTGGAGGTAGAAGCAGTTCCGGCCCCCGCTCCCGCCCAGAAGGAAGCGTCCGCCCCCGCCGCCAAGTAACTTTCTTTTTCAGGATTGTCTCTCCTCCGGCATTGCGAGATGCCGGAGGATTTTTTTATGGAAGGGCCATCTGAAAAAGCCTCCGGGGGGGTGACGCAGGAACCTGCGGTATGCCTGGCCGAATGGGAGAGGACGGTGTCCGGAGTTTGCCGGAACATTTGAAGGAGGCTGAAAACAGGCAGGCCGCCTCCGTTTCCGGTGCGGCCTGCCGGGTAGTGATGAATGAAGCACCAGCCCGTTCACAATCCGTGAGAAGCGCAGCTGCTTTTGCAGCAGCGGCGAGGGCTTTGGCTGCCGTTTTTGCGGCCTTGGCGGGTTTTTCCGCCGGGCATTCGTTGACGGAGTTCCAGGACCAGTCCCATTTGTCCACGTTCATGGCGCAGGCGGTCAGAAGCGCTACGGAAGCGTCCAGGTCGTCTTTGTGAGCCATTTCAATAACCTGGTGCACATTGCGGGTGGGAACGGAAATGGCCCCGGCAATGGAACCGCCCGGAACGAATTTCTGCATGGCTCCGGCATCCGTGCCTCCCGCCGGCAGCATTTCCGTCTGCCATTTAATTTTGTTGGCGTCTGCCATGGCCTTCATGAACTTGACCATGCGGCGGTCTGCAATGACGGAACCGTCATACAGCTTGATGGCGGCGCCTGCGCCCAGGTGGGAAACCTGGTCGTGCGCCGGAGTTCCGGGAATGTCACAGGCGATGGTGACGTCCAGGGCAATGGAGAAATCCGGTTGGATGTCCAGCGTGCCGGCCTGCGCGCCCCTCAGGCCCACTTCCTCCTGAACGGTAAAGGCGGCCACGAAGTTGCAGGAGGGTTTCTTCCTGGAAGCCTTGATGGCGCGGAGGGCTTCAATCAGCACGTAGCATCCGGCGCGGTTGTCCAGAGATTTGACGTTCACGCAATCCCCCATTTCCACCAAATCCCGTTCACGGGTAACGGAGTCGCCTACGGAAACGTATTTTTCCACTTCCTCCTTGCTCATGCCCAGGTCAATGAAGAAGTCGGTCACTTCTGGCAGCTTGGTGCGTTCCGCCGGGGACATGACGTGGATGGGTTTCACGCCCATGACGCCGATGAGGTCTTTTTTACCGTGGACGATGACGCGCTGGGCCGTCAGCGTCTTGGCGTCAAAGCCGCCCAGTGGCAGGAATTTGATGAACCCCTTGTCGTCGATGTGACGGACCATGAACCCGATTTCATCCATGTGGGCGGCGGCCATCATGGTTTTTTCCGTGTTTTTGCCTTCCACGATGGCAATCACGCTGCCCATGTTGTCCACGCGCACGGCGTCCACCAGCGGGGCCACTTCCTGGATGATGAAATCGCGGATTTTGTCTTCAAACCCCGGAGCGCCCGGAGTCACGCAAACCTGACGAAGCAGTTCCAAATTCATAATGCCGTCAATGTAATGGTTTTCATGAAGGTTGGCTAGCCCATAATGCGGCCTCCGGAAGGAGGCGCCGCAGGACCCCGTCTGCCGTGCTTAACGGCGTTCCCGCGTAATGACGGCCTCCGGCTGTGCGGGGGCTCCATTGTCCGGTCTTTTGTAATTGACGCCGCGGGCGTCCAGGAAGGGAAGCTGGCGATCGAGGCGTTTACGGAAATCTTTCTCATTTTTTAGCTCCTGCGGGGTCCAGGCAACTTCCGCCAGCGCCAGGGCGCGGGGGAAGACATGGTATTCCCATTTCGGCAGGTTCGGGATATATTCCGTCCAGATGTTCGCCTGGCAGCCCAGCACCTGCTTTTCCCGTTCCCGGGGCGTTCCCTGAGGAACCGGTTCCAGTCCGTAAACATGCTGCCAGGTCAGCTGATTATTGTTAATCGTCTCGTATTCGGGGGCAGCGGGTTTTCCGGGCCCCTGGTCATAGTCAAAGTACAGGTGGCTGTTGGGCGTCATCACAATATCGTTGCCCCGTGCCAGGGTTTGTGCGGCGATGTGCGGCATTTGGCTGCGCCAAACCATCATGGTAGCGGTGGGGGAAAGGCCCCCTTCCTGGATTTCATCCCAGCCAATGAGCCTTTTTCCGCGGTTATTGATCATTTTTTCCACGCGGCGGATGAAGTAGCTCTGGAGCTCGTGTTCATTGGCCAGGCCGTTGTCCTTCATGACCCGCTGGGCCGTGGGGGACTGTTTCCACTGATTCTTGGGCGCTTCATCCCCTCCGATGTGGATGTAGGGGCTGTCCGGGAACAGGGCGCATATTTCATCAATGACGTCTTCCAGAAAACGGAAGGTTTTTTCCGTGGGGGAGAAGGTATAGGAGTGCACGCCCCAGGTTTCCTGCACCTTGGGCGCATAGCCCGGGATGTCCGTATTCCCCAGTTCCGGATAGGCGGCGATGGCTGCGGAGGCATGGCCCGGCATTTCCACTTCCGGAATGACGGTAATGCCCCGGTCTCTGGCGTACCGTACCACATCCCGGATTTCATCCGCGGTGTAATGGCCGGAGTAGGGGATGCCGTCTCCCTTATTGCGGTTGCCGATGACGGGGGATTGAGCCCGGGCGCCTCCCACGGTTGTCAGCCTGGGGTACTTGGCGATTGGGAGACGCCACCCCTGGTCGTCCGTCAGGTGCCAGTGCAGGGTGTTGAATTTATACCGTTCCATCAGGTCCAGCACTTTTTTGATGTCCCGCACGGGCATCATGTGGCGGCAGCTGTCTACCATCAGGGCCCCGCCATGAAAAGCGGGGCTGGTCTTTTACGTCCATCCGGGGCAGGGCCGGAGCTCCGTTTTTGTCGGCAGCGATGCTTTGAACGAGGGATTGAAGGGCATACAGGGTTCCGTTCACGGAACCGGAGGCAATGGAGATGGAATTCGGCGTTACGGCAAGGCGGTAGCCTTCCCTGCTCAGGGAAGCGTCTTCCGTAAAGATGATGTCCGCATTGTTTTTAACCAGGGCCGTGTTGATCCCGTTGTCGCGGAAAATCCGTTCCGCCTGCCTGGAAAGAGGATTTTTTTCCGGGAGCCTGACGCCGTTTTTCAGGGAAAACCCGCTTTCTCCGGTTTGGACGCGCATGGCGGCGGGCAGGGGAATGATATGGGGCGCTTCGAGAACCGGAGCGGATGGGGCACCCCAGCAAAGGGAAAACAGGCTGAAAACCGTGGCAGGAAAAATACACTTGGAAATCATAGCGTACGTAAATACGCGGCATTTTCCGGAAAAATTCCGTTTCGGGGTTATTTTTGCAAATGCAGAGAAAACCGGCATATGAAAATAGCGGTTGTTCCGCCCGGGCGCCTGTGAGAGTATTCCCGCGCTATGAATGAAGCCGCTTCCCCCCGCATCAGGAAGACGATGGTATTTGTGCTGCTGGCGCTTTTTCTGGGCCAGTTCGGAAGCGGTGTGTATGATCTCATTTTCAGCAATTTCCTGCGTGATGCCCAGCATCTTGACGTGGAGATGCGCGGACTGATTGAATTCCCCCGGGAATTGCCCGGCATCCTGTCTCTTTTTGTGGTCAGCCTGCTTTTCATGTTTAATGAGGTCCGCATGGCCGGGGTGGCGTGCCTGCTGATGTTCGGCGGCATGTACGCGCTGGCTTTCTGCGGCGCCGGAACCAGCCTGTGGACTTTGTCTGCGTGGATTTTGACGGTGAGTCTGGGTCAGCATATCCTGATGGGCATGATTGACACCATTGTCATCCATACGGCGAGGCCGGAAAACCGCAGTCTGCGGCTCGGCCAGATGAAGGCTCTGGGAACGGCGGCCGCGCTGCTGGGCGCGCTGTGCGTGTGGATCAAGTGGAAATTCAATCAATCTTTTGCCGTGGACTTTTTCGTCACGGGGGGCGTGTGCCTGCTGGCATCCCTGTTCCTGAGCCGGGTGAAGACGCCCGTCTTCCCGCAGCGGCGCGGATGGAGGCAATGTTTCGTCTTCAAGCGCAGATATGCCGTTTATTATGGATTGGAAATTCTGCACGGCATCCGCAAGCAGCTTTATCTGACCTTCGGTTTCTGGCTGATGGTCAGCACGCTGGGCCAGTCTCCCGGATATATCGGAAAAACCCTGCTCATGGCCGGCGTCATCGGGCTGGTCACTCAACCCCTGATCGGCTGGAGCATCAAGCGCTACGGGGAACGGAAGGTGACGATTTTCGACAGCGTGGCGCTGTCCCTCCTGTGCCTGGCATACGCCTTCGCTCCGGAACTGCTGCCCCTGCATTGGGCCGTGGGAGTAGTGACCGCCTGCTTTGTCCTGGACAACCTGCTGTTTGCCCTAGGCATGGCCCGGAGCACCTACGTGGCCCGCATCTGCGAGAAGCCGGAGGACATTACGCCAAGCATTTACACCGGGCTGGCCATCAATCATGTGGCTTCTATCGCTTACGGCGTGCTGGGCGGCGTGATCTGGATGAATACGGGCGGCCCGCAAGCGGTGTTCCTGATAGGCGGTGCGGCTACCGTCGGGGCTGGGCTGGTGGCGCGGCGCATGGACAGGCCGCAGCCTTGACCGGGCGCCTAACGCACGGGTTTGTCCGCACCTTTTTTAAGGGCGTTCATAATCTTGTTGAAGATATCCGTATTTTCATAAATGCCGGTGAAGTCGCCGCTTCCCGCGCCGAAGGCATACACCGGAACAGCCACGCCGTCATGACTGCCGGAACCGAACCGGCCCGTTATTTCCCCCTGTTCCCGGCTGCCGCCCGTGAGAGCGAACGCGCCCGTATTATGGTCCGCCGTGATGACGACCAGGGTGCCGGGGTGTTTGGAGGCCCAGTCAAGCACGGCTCCCGCAGTCCGGTCAAAATCAAGGAGCTCTTCCATCATTTCTTCCAGATTGTTGCTGTGGGCCGCCTTGTCAATGTTGGACCCTTCAATCATCAGGAAAAATCCGTTGGGATTCCGGGAAAGGGTATCCAGGGCTTTCACTGCGGCCTGGCGGAAAACGTCGCCCCGCTTGGAGGGAGGGGGAAGATTACCCGGAGCGGCGACAACCAGCGTTTTTCCGGAAGGCAAGGCTCCGGCTTTTTCCCAGGAGCGGGCGACACGGTAGCCCTGCGCCTGCATTTCCTGGAAAATATCCCTGCCGTCCGGCCTCTGCGTGAAGTATTTGCCGCCGCCGCCAAAGATGAAATCGGCGCGGGAACGGGGGTAATCCCCAATGATGCCGTAGGCATCCGATCTTTTTTCATTATTGGCGCAGAAAGATGCCGGGGTGGCGTCATTCAGCTCGCAGGTGGCGATAACGCCGGTGGATTTGCCCATGTCCGCCGCCTTATCCACCAGGGAATCCAGCCTGTTGCCCTTGGGGCATACGGCGACCCGATGATAAAGCGTCTTGGTTCCCGTCGCCATGGCGGTGCCCGCAGCGGCGGAGTCCGTGACCAGCTTGTCCGCGCACCATGTTTTGGAAATACCCGTAACCGGGCAGTTCTCAATAAATAAGCGTCCTCTGTTGGCTGCCCATGCGGCGGAAAGGTGGTGGATGCCCATGCCGTCTCCAATCATCAGGATTACGTTGGTGACGGGAAGGCTGCGGTCAGGTTCCGGGATTTCCGCCACCGGATAGGGGCGTTCCAGAGTGAAGCGCTGGTTTTCCGCCGCCGGAAGCAGGGACGGAGCAAGAAGGAGGGCAAAGGCTAAAAGGCGCAGCGGAGAAGTCATGCAATCACTTTCCCGTCTGCGGCGGAACAAGTAAAGAGGAAAAAATATGCCGGTCCCGAATGGAACCGGCATGAACCGTTCAAAAGGGCTTATTTGGCGTCCGCCTGTTTTTGCAGGATGTCCCGGATCTGTTCCAGGAGGACGACGTCATCCGGCTTGGGAGCAGGGGCGGCCGGAGCTTCTTCGCTCTTGCGCCTCAGGGCTCCGATCAGCTTGATAGCTACAAAGACGGAGAAGGCGATGATGAGGAAGTCAATGGTCGCCTGAAGCAATTCCCCGTATTTTAATTCCACATCGCCCAGCTTCAGCACCAGGTATGCCAGGTTGACCCCGGAAGTAAGGTAGCCGATGATGGGGGTGATGATGCTGGAAACGAAGACGGAGACGATTTTGTTGAATGCGCCGCCGATGACGACGGCCACCGCCAGGTCAATAACGTTCCCTTTAAGGGCGAATGCCTTGAATTCTTCCAGAAAGCCTTTGAGGTTGAAAAAATGAGCCATAGTGGATTATTGCTGGTTGAGGTGGTTATTCTGCCGTTAAAATGATAAAAGAAAAGAAAAATGAATGGGCGGCGGGCAAAGATGTGACTGTCTTCCGGGGTAAAATGCGGCAATCATGACGTGGTTCCCAAAAAAATCATTTACAGACGGGGCCAGAAGAGCAAACTACGCCCATATTACCTTAACTTATGAACACAGAAGAAAAGCTCAACCAGTACGTACTCCATTCCTATGGCCGTTATCCCATGGCTGCCGTCCGCGGAGAAGGCTCCCGACTGTGGGACAGCACGGGGAAGTGCTATCTGGACTTCTGTGCCGGCATTGCGACCTGCGTGCTCGGGCACTGCCATCCTGTGGTGACGCAGGCCCTGCAAAAGCAGGCCGCCACCCTGGTGCACTGCTCCAACCTGTACCAGATCCCCCAGCAGGCGGATCTGGCGGAATTCATCGTGACCAAATGCGTGGAGCGCCCGGGAAAAGTCTTTTTTGCCAACAGCGGTGCGGAGTCCAATGACGGTTTAATCAAAGTAGCGCGCCGTTACGGGCACCGCAAGCCCCAGCCGGACGGCAAGCCCCGTTATGAGGTGCTTACGTTCAACAAATCCTTCCACGGGAGGACGCTGGGCAGCATGTCCGCCACGGGGCAGGATAAAATCAAAATCGGCTTTGACCCCATGCTGCCGGGATTCCGCCATTTGCCTTTCAACGATCTGGAAACGGCCCGCGAAGCCATCAGGCCGGAAACGGTGGCCTTCATGCTGGAAACCGTCCAGGGAGAAGGAGGGGTCAACTGCGTGACTCCGGAATTTCTGCGGGGCCTGGCGCAGTTATGCAGAGAGCACGATCTTCTTCTGCTGATGGATGAAGTGCAGTGCGGCTTTGGCCGCTGCGGCGACATTATGGGATGGCGCGCCGTAGCTCCGGATGTGGAACCGGACGGCATTTCCTGGGCCAAGGCTCTGGGCGGCGGTTTCCCCATCGGCGGCTTCTGGATTTCCGACCGCGCCATTGACGGCCAGGGTACGGAGCTTTCCTCCATCATGGATCCCGGCTCCCATGGCTCCACGTATGGAGGCAACCCGCTCGGCACTGCGGTAGGCCTGGCCGTGCTGCGGGAAGTTGTTTCCCAGGGGCTCCCGGAGCGGGCGCGGCGCCTGGGCGCGGAAATTCGCAGGGAAATAGAATCCTGGAACCTGCCTGTTGTTCAGGGCGTGCGTGGCCTGGGCCTGTTGCTGGGCATTGGCCTGAACCCGGAAATGGTGGCCGCGCCGGAGGGCAAGACGATCGCCTCCGTAGTGGTGGAGGCCCTGCGGCAGGAAGGGTTGCTTTCCGTTCCCGCCGGGCCGGAAACCGTCCGTCTGCTGCCGCCGCTGAATGTCAGTGAAGAGGAAATCCAGCAGGCTCTGGCCATCATCAGGCGCGTGCTTAAAACGTACGCCAAATAGAATACAGCCCTTATTTGCTTTATTGTTATGAAGGAAGAAGCCATTAAAGCCCCCGGCAGCACGATAAAGCAATATTCCATCATGCTCCAGAACCGGGTGGGGGCCCTGACCGCCCTCCTCGGCCTGCTGGACATGCACGGCATTTTCTGTCTGGGATTCAGCATGCAGGACTGCCATGAGGCGACTATTGCGCGCCTGATTGTCAGCGATCCGGAAAGGACGTCGGAAATTTTTCTGGAGAAAGGTATTTGCTATACGGAGTCCGGGGTGCTGGTGGCGGTGCTCCGCCATGGCCCTGCAGACCTCAAAAAATGCCTGGATGCGCTGTATGCCGCGGAAATGAACGTCAACTTTCTCTATCCCCTGCTGCCTTGCGTGGGGCGGGGGTCTCTGGTGGCTCTTCACGTGGAGGATCTCAACTTCGGGCGCACCGTGCTGAATTCCAGCGGCATCAAAGTCCTGTTCCAGCAGGACCTCAGCCGGTAGGAACAGCCGTTTTCCCTTTCTTCCCCGCTGCCCTGTTCAGGAGCGTTTTCTCCAAGCGCCTCAAGGGGTTGCCCGGTTTTTTCGCCTTGACGGGAGGGGAAAACATGGTATGGTACGGGCCGCATGGCAAAAGTACCCGTAATCAATCTTCGCAAGGGACACGCGGTCAATTACAACAATGACGTTTGCGTTGTAGTCAGCATGGAGCACAAGTGCCCCCCCCGCATGGCTTCCTATGTGCAAATGAGCATCCGCAGCATTTCCACTAAAAAGGTGTATAACCTTCGCCTGACTTCCAATGAATCCCTGGAAGGCGTCAACCTCGCCCGTGAGGAATATGAGTTCAGCTACATTGACGGCATGGGTTATCACTTCATGAATCCGGATACATACGAAGACATCACCGTGTCTCCGGAAATCGTGGAACCCGTCAAGGATTATCTGATGGAAGGCAATATCTACATCCTGCTTTTCACGGATGAAACGGTCGTTTCCGTAGAACTCCCCGCCGCCATCACCATGGAAGTGGCGGAAGCTCCTGAAGGCGTCAAGGGCGACAGCGCGAACAATGTTTACAAATCCGCCACGATGACCACCGGACTGGTGGTGCAGGTGCCCCTTTTCATCAAGCCCGGTGAAAAGATTTCCGTAAAGACGGAAGACGGTTCCTATCTGGGCCGCGTAAACTGAGTTGCCCCTCTTTCTGTTCTTTGAAGAGCCCCGTCCGGTTTGTCCGGATGGGGCTTTTTTCATGCCGCAATCCCTGCCCTTTTTCCTGTTTCCGGAAGAGGGCGGTTACTTTTCCGCGCGGTATGGAATGGTTCCTTTATGGGGGGAATCCTTTTTCTGGTAAATGCGAACGTAGTCTATTTCGTATTTCTGGGGCAGCGGCAGTTTGTCCAGATCTCCGCCGGTGGCGCCCAGGGCCAGGTTCAGGATGATGAAGTGAGGCTGCCGGAAGGGATTGGCGACTTCCTTGTAAGAGGCGTTGACGGTATTATCCAGGGGAGTCCGGTTCAGCAGAATATCGTCCGCATACAGGCGCACTTCCTTTTCATCCCAGTCCATACGGAAGACATGGAAGCTGTCCGCCCAGTCCGCGTGTTTTTCCTGGAGCCATTTGAGCGGCGTGTAAGTGGTACTCCATTTGGCCACGTCCTTTTTGGGGGAGCCCCAGCAGAGATTGGCCAGATAGGTGGACTGGTAGTACTCCATGATGTCTATTTCCCCGCACATAGGCCACTTTTCCTTGACGCCCAAGGTCCAGAAAGCAGGCCACATGCCTTCCCTCGGGCTGAATCTGGCCCGGATTTCAAATCGCCCGTACAGCCAGGAAAATTTGCTGCGCGTCGTCAGGGAGGCAGAGGTGTATTCCGCCTCTTTCCGTGTCGTCTGCCAGTTTTTTCCCTCCGGATCGTAATGGGGGTTGGCATGTTTTTCCTTCCTGCCTTCAATAATCAGCATGCCGTCTTTGCAATAGGCGTTTTCCGGCTGGTACCATTGCGCTTCCTTATTGCGGACGAAACCGTGTTCGTAATTCCATTTGGCAGGGTCCGGACGGCCGTCTTTGTCGAATTCGTCGCGCCAGACGAGTTCATAATCGGAATAATCCGCTTTTTCCACGACTCTCTCCGTTTTTTTGACGCCGTCACCATGGAGGGTGTAAAGCTGGGCGTGGAGGGGGGTGGACAACAAGGCCGCGCTGGCCAGGATGTTGAATAGAGGAGGAATGTTCATGGAAGAAAGTAAAGGTGTTTGTTACTGGTACGGGGCCGCGGGCGTTTTTTTGTCATTTTTTATCAGAGGGGGCTGAAGCCGCGAAAGCGGCTTGAGGAACGGAATAAATGTGTTAGGTTCGGCTAACAGTATGGGGTCCTGTCTGGACCCGGAACATCAAACATTCCGTTTTAATGACAATGGAAGAAAAGAACTATCTTGTTTCCGGTATGCATTGCGCCGGGTGTGCCGCCAAGGTGGAGCGCGCCGTGGAAGGATTGGAGGGGGTGGAGCGCGTAGAGCTGAATTTGCTGACGGGGAAGATGACCGTCTTGTTTGAAAAACCTGATTCCCCTGCCATGGAGCGGATAGCTCCGGTGGTGGAGAAAGCCGGCTTCCACCTGGCGGACTGGAAGGAGGAGCCGCTTGCCGGAACGGAGAGGGAGGAAAGGCTGGAACAGGAGGAAACGGGCGGCTCCCGCCTCGTTTGGTCCATTCTGCTGCTGGTTCCTTTGATGTATTTGTCCATGGGCCCCATGTGGAACTGGCCCGTCCCGGAAGGGAGTTGGGGGCTCTGGATGAATTGGTGGACACAAGGCATTCTGGCGGGCGCCGTCCTGTGGCTGAACCGGCATTATTTGATAAACGGCGTGCGGCAGCTTGTGGCGCTGTCTCCCAATATGGATTCCCTGATCGCCATCGGTTCCGGCTCCGCTTTTCTGTATGGGCTGTATTTGCTGGTTGCGGGGATGTGGCAGGGTTTCAGTGTGGAGGGAATGGAGCTGTATTTTGAATCTGCGGCCATGATCGTCACCCTGATTTCCCTGGGGAAATACCTTGAACGCCGCTCTTATCGGAAAACGAATGCCGCCGTAAAAGGGCTGGTGAAGCTGGTTCCCCAGGAGGCGCTGGTATGGCATGACGGCGCGGAGCGCGCCGTTCCGCTGGATGAAATTCGTTCCGGGGATCTGGTAGTGGTGAAAACCGGGCAGCGGATTCCGGTGGACGGCATGATTGAAGAGGGGCAGGCGGCTCTGGATGAATCGGACCTGACGGGGGAAAGCATGCCGGTGGACAGGGCGGCGGGGGACCGGGTGATCAGCGGAACGTTCAACCGGGCCGGGTATCTCAAAATCCGCGCGGAACGCGTGGGCGGGGATTCCACGCTGGCCCGCATGATCCGCCTGGTGGAACAGGCCAGCCAGTCCAAGGCGCCCATTGCGCGGCTGGCGGACCGGGTATGCTATTTCTTTGTCCCTGCGGTCATTGCCGTTGCCCTGGTATCGCTGGTTGGGTGGATGGCTGCCGGGGAGGGGTTTTCCTTCGCCCTCGCCAGGGCAATTGCGGTGCTGGTGATTTCCTGCCCCTGTGTCCTGGGGCTCGCTACGCCTATCGCCATTATGGTGGGGACGGGCAGGGGCGCGCGGCTGGGCATCCTGTGCAAGTCCGCCGGAGCTCTGGAAGCCCTGAGCCGCGTGGATACCGTCGTTTTTGACAAGACGGGCACCCTGACGGAAGGGGAGCCGCGGGTAGTGGCCGTGCTGCCGGAGGAAGGCATGGATGCGGACGCGCTGGTGGAAATGGCGGCGGCTTTGGAACAGGGTTCGGAACATCCTGTAGGAAAGGCTGTTTATGAACACGCCAGGCTTCTGAATTTGCCTGTCCGCGCCGTGGCGGATTTATCCGTGGTTCCTGGCCGCGGCATTGCCGGAACGGTGGATGGGGTGCCTTATGCGGTGGGCAATTCCGGATTCATGCAGGATAAGGGAATTTCCTGGAAGGAGGATGAAAGCCGCCTGCGGGAGTTCATGCGGCAGGGCGCGTCCCCGCTGTATGTGGGCAGGGGCGGATGCCCTGCCGGCGTCATCATGGTGGCGGATTCCCTGAAACCGGACAGCCGTGCGGCGGTGGACAGTTTGAAGCGGATGAACCTGCGCGTCGTCATGCTGACGGGGGACAACGCCGCCACGGCGCGGCACATGGCCGGAGAACTCCACATTGACGAGGTGGTCTCCGACGTGCTTCCGGATGAAAAGGCCTCCCATGTGATGAAGATGGAGGAACGCGGGGACAAGGTGGCGATGGTAGGGGACGGCGTGAACGACGCCCCGGCTCTGGCCTGCGCCCGGGTGGGCATTTCCATGAAGTCCGGAACGGAGCTGGCGATGGAATCCTCCGACATCGTGCTGATGAAGAGCAACCCCGCAGGCGTGGCGGAAGCTGTCCAGCTGGGCCGCACCACGCTGCTCATCATCAGGCAGAATCTTTTCTGGGCTTTCTTTTACAACATCATCGGCATTCCGTTGGCCGCCGGGTGTTTATATCCCGCCTTCGGCCTTACGCTGAATCCCATGATTGCCGCCGGGGCGATGAGTTTGAGTTCCCTGTGCGTCGTATTCAATTCCCTGAGGCTGCGGGGGTTCACCCCACGCCTGGGGGGCCTGGGGAAATAGGGCGGCCTCTCCCCCACCGGCATTTCCCGTTCAGGAGGGCTGCAGCAGGGCCTGGGCCAGCGTGCGTGCGTGGTCTCCGCCGCCGCCCAGCATGCGGACCAGTTCATCCACCCGTTCTTCATGGCTCACCTCCCGCAGGCAGGAGATGGTGCGGTTGCCCGCGGATGCTTTCTGAACCAGGTAATGATGGGAGGCCAGGGCCGCTACCTGCGGGAAGTGCGTGATAGAGATCACCTGGTGCCTGTTTCCGAGCTGCTGCATCTTGAATCCCACAGCCCGCGCCACTTCTCCGCCCACGTTGGCGTCTATTTCGTCAAATACCAGCAGGGGGGTGGCATCCTTGTGGGCCAGGGCGCTTTTAATCGCCAGCATGATGCGCGCCAGTTCCCCGCTGGAGGCAATCAGACGGAGAGGCTTGGAGGGTTCTCCGGGATTGGGGCCAAACAGGAATTCCACCGTTTCCATTCCCTGTGAGCCCGGTTCCTGAAGGGGGGAGAGGCTCACTTCAAAGACGGCCTGGCGGAATCCCAGCTCCCGGGAGTGCCTGACGATGGAAGCCGCCAGCCTGGGCGCGGAGTCCTGGCGCGCTCTGGTCAGAGCCTGCCCGGCGGCGTCCATCTGCTTGCGCACGACGGCGATGGAGGCCCTCAGCTCTTCCAGGCGTTCCGTGCGGTGTTCAATGCGGTCCAGGCGCCTCGCCGCCTCCTCCCTCCGGGAGCAGACGTCCTCAAAGGAGGGGCCGTATTTCATTTTTAGAGATTCCAGCAGGTTGATGCGTTCCTCCAGCTGGAAAAGTTCCCGGGGGTCGCAGTCCAGTTCGGCGGAATAATCCGCCAGGCGTCCCTCAATTTCCTTGAGTTCCAAATTCACTCCCTCCAATGGAGCCAGCCACGCGGCGGTGGAGGCGTCCATGCGTTCCAGCTCATGGGCCGCCCGTGTCAATTCCCTCAATTGGGTCCCCAGGCCGGGCAGATCCGTTTCCTCCAGCATGGAAAGCATTTTGGAGACCTGTTCCCGGAGCCGGGTGCCGTTGCGGGCGCGCTGCCAGCGTTCTTCCAGCGTGAGCACTTCTTCCGGAGTGAAGGCGGCGGAATCTATTTCATCCACCTGGTGGCGCAGCAGTTCTATTTCCCGTGCGGTGGCCGCTTCCGCATGTTCCAGGTCATCATAGGCCCGGCGCGCATCCTGCCATTGCCTCCAGGCGTCCGAATAGGCGTGCACCAGGGGAGCGTGCTCCCCGAAGGCGTCCAGCAGGGAAAGCTGCCTTTCCTGGGAGACCAGGGAGCGGTGGTCGCTGGGGCCGTGCATGTCCACCAGGCAGGCTCCCGCTTCCCTCAGCAGATTCAGGGTGCACGGGCTGTCGTTCAGGAACTGGCGGTTGGCCGTGGAAGAGATGAGGCGCTTGATAATCAGGTTGCCGTCTTCGCAGGGCGGGACGCCATGCTCGTTCAGAATGGCGTGCACGGGGGAGGATTCCGGCAGATGGAACACAGCTTCCACGCTGCATTGCTGTTCCCCGGAGCGGATGAGCGTCTTGTCCGCCCGTTCTCCCAGCGCCAGGCGTATGGCTCCAATAATGACGGATTTCCCCGCCCCGGTTTCCCCCGTGATGCAGATGAATCCGGAACTGGGTTCCCAGAGCAGCTGGTCCACAAGGGCCAGGTTTTTAATTTTCAGCAATGTAAGCATTCGGGCTTTGGATTTTGAATGCATTATGGCATCATTTGCCCTAAACGCAATCATGACCTCTGTGATGAACATTCTCTTTTTGGGCACAGGAACGTCCACCGGAGTGCCGCAGATAGGCTGCTCCTGCGCGGTCTGCACGTCCCCGGACCCCAGAAACAGGCGGTTGCGTTCTTCAATTTATGTGGAGGCCGCTGGCACCCGCCTCCTGCTGGATTCTTCCCCGGATTTGCGGCAGCAGGCCCTGCGGGAAAATATCACGGATGTGGATGCCGTTCTTTATACGCATGCCCATGTGGACCACGTGGGAGGTTTTGACGATTTGCGCGCCTTCTGCTGGCGCCGGTCCGGCGGCCTGCCCATGTATGCTTCTCCCATGACGGTGGACGCCCTGCGGACCATGTACGGCTGGGCGTTCGTTCCTAAACCGGGGCGGAGCGGGTACGTCAGGCCGGAGCCTCACGAGGTGACGGCTCCGTTCCGTGTGGGGAACGTGCTGGCGACGCCCCTTCCGGTGCTCCATGCCGGGGTGGAGACATATGCCTATCTCCTGGAAGCGGAAGGCCGGAGCCTGGTTTACATGCCGGATGTGAAAAGCATCCCGGCCCCGTCCCTGGAGAGGATGAAAGGAGTGGATTTGCTGATTATTGACGGACTGCGTTATCATCTGCACCCCACGCACATGTGCCTGGAGGAAACGTTGGCCGCCATTGCCGCCGTCCGGCCCCGCCGCGCCGTGCTGACCCACCTGTCCCATGATATGGATTACGGGATTCTTTCCGGCAAGCTGCCGGAAAACGTCATGCCCGCGTATGACGGGCTGAGACTGTCCCTGCCGTAATGCTCACGCTGCATGTTCTCAGGCCATGACTATTCCAGACAATTCTGACCGTCCCGGCGCGCGGATACCGTGCGAAACCAGAAACGTATTCGGCTTTTCCGTAGCCGTCAGTTCCGTGGAAGAGATGTCCGCTGCGCTGGCGGAACGCGCGCTGGAGGCGGAAGCTCCGTTTCTGGTGGCCGCGGCGGATGCCCATGTGGTAACCCTCGGCGTGCATGACCGGGATTACGGGAACGTGCTGGAACGGATGGACGTGATTTGCCCGGACGGTATGCCGGTAGTGTGGAGGCTGAACCGGAGGCTTTCTTCCGGGGAAAGGGAAGCGTGCCGTGTGAGCGGGCCGGATTTGATGGAAGCGCTGGTGCGTTCGAATGTGCAATATCCGGGCTTGCGCCATTTTTTGCTGGGCGGGGATGAGAAGCTGCTGGAAGCCCTGTCTGGGGCATTAAAGGAAAAATACCCCGGTTTTCAACTGGCCGGGGCGTATTCCCCTCCGTTCCGCCCTTGGACGGAGGAAGATCTGGAAAACATGCGGGAGGCGGTTGCTTCAAGCGGGGCCAATGTGGTATGGGTGGGGCTGGGCTGTCCGAAACAGGAGCGGTGGATGGCGGAGCAGAGGGAATTGCTGCCCCCCGCGGTTTATGTGGGCGTAGGGGCGGCGTTCGCTTTCCATGCCGGTACGGTGAAACGGGCTCCGCGATGGATGCAGAAGAACGGTCTGGAGTGGTTGTACCGCATTTACCGGGAGCCGGGAAGACTGCTCAGGCGGTACGTGAAGCACAACAGCCTGTTCGTGTGGTACGTGCTGACGGGCAGATAGGGCCGTTTTTCCGGTGTGCGTCCCGGAGTAGAGCCGCGGGTTATTTTATCCTTGTGCCGTTTTCGTGCGGCCCTATCATGATTCCGTTTGAACCTGAACGGAAGTGGTGGGCGCTCTTCCCTCCTTCGTCTTTAACCTTGTTTTTCTTATGTTCTTTCGCCGTATTCCCCGGAAAAACTGGTATGAAAAAACTGTGGAACGCGTTTTCAGGGACAGGAAGCTGTGCGTGGAAAAGCTGCTCTCCTTCGGTTTCGTTCGTGTGGAAAGCGGTTTTCTGCGCAGGGCGGCATTGCTGGACGGCCAGTTCTGCATGGAATTGGAAATACACGCGGACGGTTCTGTTCATGCAACGGTACATGATGCGGACGGGAAGAATATCCGGCATGCTGACCCGGGAACGGAGGACAGGTTGCGGACAAGAATGCTCCGCAGGGAATATGAGGAAGAACTGTGGCATGTGGCGGAATGCTGCTTTGAACCTGATTTTTTCAAGGCGGCTCCCGCCCGGAGCCTCATCGCGCACATCCGTAAAGCTTACGGGGAGGAACTGGAATTCCTGTGGAGGAAGTTTCCGGGGAACGCAGTGGTGCGGCGGAAGGATACGGAAAAATGGTACGCCGCTTTTCTGGCTGTGCCGCGCTTGAAGCTGGGGGGCAGTTCCAAGGAACGGGTGGAGGTTTTGAACCTGCGGGTTTGTCCCGGTGAGTCCGGGATTCTTGCGGATAATCGCAGCCGTTTTCCGGCCTACCATATGAATAAGAAAAACTGGGTGAGCTTCTGTCTGGATGGAACCGTTCCCTTTGAGGAACTGGCTGCGCGCCTGGAAACCAGCCGGAGGCTTGCCGGAAAGTGAGCGCCTCCGGCGCGGGAGTGTCGGGAGAAACTGTCTTCCCGCCCCCGGATGGACGGCCGGAAAGGGGGTCTTGACCCGGAAAGAGGCGGAGCCTACAGTAAGGGCATGAACATAGAAGAAGAAGCTCTGTCCACCTTCCGCACGGCGCCCTGGCGCCACAACTGCGCCCAGGCCGTCTGCGCGGCCCTGGGCAGGGAGGATTTGCTGGAAACCGTTTCCTCTTGCGGTACCGGAAAGGCTCCAGACGGCCTGTGCGGCGCCCTTTACGGGGCGCTGCTGTGTACGCCCGTGCAGTCCAGGGAGGAGCTGAGGCGGCGGTTTGTGGAAAAGCTGGGCTATTCCCATTGCAGGGAGTTGAAAAAAGAGGGGGCCGTGCCATGCCGGGATTGCGTTGCCTCTGCGGCGGTTCTGGCTTTTAACCTGAGGGAGTGAACGCAGAATGACACTGCCGGATTCATGGTTTTTCATGAAAAAAGAGTCTATTGGAATGAAACCAGATAGAATAACATCATGAAAAAATTGATCTATATGATAGCGGCAGCGGCCGTTGCGATTCCGGTGGTGGCCCTGGCCCAGGGAGCCTGCGGCAGCGGCTCCTGCTCCAAGGGAGACAAGGACATGGCTGAAGCCAAAGAGCACATGAAAGAGGGCGCCAAGGCTGCCAAGGACGCCGCCTCCGAAAAAATGAAGGAAGGCAGGCAGGCTGCCAGGGACGCCTACGAAAAGGGCAAGGAAACCGCCAGGGATGCTTATCAGGACAGCAGGGACGCCGTTGACCATGCGGCGGACAGGGCTGCCGATAAGGCCGAAGCCGTCGGTGACGCTGTGAAAAACGGTTAACTCAAACGATGAACAATAAAAATATTTGCTTATTATGTGTGAATCCAAGGATCATATGAATAAAGGCTGCGGATGTGCGAACGATGCCGCTTCCGGCAAAATGGAGGAAGGCAAGCACAAGATGAAAGACGCCTGCGAAAGAGGCAAGGAAGCCGTCAAGGACATGGCTGAAAGCGTGAGCGACAAGGCCAAATCCATGATGGACAAGGATAAGAATTCTTAGTCCCGGCGGCGGTTGAAGCAAGCCGTTTCCCATTCTTCATCCCGTACGCGGGATGACCTCCCCTTGTCCGGATTTCCGGACGAGGGGATTTTTATGCGGGCCGGTTTTCCGGGGAAGGAGTGTCCTGTTCCACGGTCTGAAGGGCATGCAGGCTGATTTTATGCCTTTTGCATAATTCCTCCACCCGGTCGCGTTCCAGCAAGATGGTTTTGCCCGCTTCCAGGGCGATTTGCCTGATGCCGCATTCCGCGCACGTTTCAATGGTGACGGGGCCGACTGTCGGGATGTCGAAGCGCATGTCGTGCCCCAGGCGGGCCACTTTGGCCAGCGTAGCCGGTTTGCCGTTGCCCAGTTCCCCACCGCGGCGTATGCAGTTGTTGGTGCCTTCAATCGCTTCCACGGCGATGACGGTGCCGCCGTGCACGATGACGGACTGCCCGATGTGGAGACGGCTGATTTCCTTGGCCGTCTGCATGCCGAAGCGGGCATCCTCCCATTGTTCAGGCGTGGGAGGCGGTCCGGCGATATGCCCCGGCTGCGGCATGTGCTCCTCCATGTAGGTGGAGGCCGGGAGGATGGTGAAGCCTTCCTTTTCCGCTTCCGTGATGACGGCCCCAAGCAGGGAGTCCGCATTTTTTTCCGGCATGCGCATCAATACGGAAAGGGCGCGAAGGTCCGGACGGAGGGAAAGAATGTTCTTCGGATTGATGCCGCCGGCCATGATGACGTTCCTTACGCCGTGCTTTTTCAGGAAAGTGAACGGCTTGCTTATCTGGCCCACGCTGAATTCCTGGTAAGCGTCGCACAGGGGGATGACGGCGGGGTTGGTTTCCCCCTTGAACCCTACGGCCACGATACGCAATTCCGGCGTCCGGCGGCGTGCGCCCCGGACAATATATTCCGGATAAACGCCGTCTCCGGCTACCAGGCCTAATACGGGCGGGTCTGTTGTCATGCGGCGTGAAGCTGGGGAACGGGGCTGGTTACAGGTATTCCGGGCGCTGGAGCAATTCCGCCACGCGCTTGAGCAGGCGGCCGATGTCCGCTCCGTCCACCACGCGGTGGTCTCCCGTAGCCACGATGTTGGCCTTGGAGATGGGGATAAACGCCTCCACTTCGTCACTCCAGACCGGGGTTTTGGTGACGGCCCCCACCCCCAGGATAATGGATTCGCTGGGCATGGGCATGGGTGCGGCAAAGGTGAGGCCGAAGCCGCCGAAGTTGGTGACCGTGGCGATGCCGCCCGTGCTGTCTTCCGGAGCCAGTCTGCGGCGGCGCGCCTGGGCAATCAGCCTGTTATAGTCTTCCAGCAGTTCTTCCATCGTCCGTTCGTTCACGCGGCGCAGCACGGGAACCATGACGCCGTCCGCCACCTGGGCGGCGATGCCGATGTCGATTGTTTTGGGAGAAAGAATGTTTTCCCCCACCAGGTAGCCGGCGCATTCCGGGCTTTCCGCCAGGGCCAGGGCCAGGGCGCGGGCAAAGTACAGGGTGATGCCGGGCCGCAGCGGGGAATTTTGCCTGTGCTTGATGAGGGGGTCCATGAATACGGGACGCCCGGCGGAGGCCAGCGGGCGCGTCCAGCTGCGGCGCATGGCGTCCGCCACGGCCAGCCGCATGGATGAGGCCTTGCGGTGCGGCCATTGGCTGACATATTCCAGGAATTCTTCCAGGTCGTCAATGGTGACGCGTCCGCCCGCCCCGGAACCGGAGATGAAAGCGATGTCGGAGGCGCTCATGCCCAATTCATCCATGCGCGCCTTCATCCGGGGGGACATGTAGTGCGCGCCCTTCATGCCGGCGGGTACGGGGAGGCCGCGCACGCTGGGCTGGACTTTCAGGTCCGTTCCGTTTTCCTGATAGGATTCCCCCGTCACCCCGAAGTGGACGCCTGCGGGTTTTTCCTCCCGGGGAGGGGCGGAGGGCGCGGCCTGGGGAACGGATTCCGGACTGGCTGGAAGGGACGGCTGGGTGGAATCTCCGGCCGGAGTCGCTCCGGAACGCTCAATTTCCTCTTCCGTGGCCTCAATCATGGCCATGCAGGCGCCGACCACGACGGATTCCCCTTCCTTGATGAACACATCGCTCAGGATGCCGCCGCACATGGTGGTGACCCCCATGGTGGCCTTGTTGGTTTCTACCTCAAAGATTTCCTGGTCGGCTTCTACGGTATCGCCCTGGGCCGCCAGCAGGCGCAGCACAGTGGCTTCCGCAATGGAATCCCCGAGCTGGGGCATCAGAATGGGTACTTTAGGCATGATGGAAACTGGGTTGAATCAAATGGATAGAAGATGGCGGATGGAGGCGGCAATGGATTCCAGCGTGGGGCGGTGCGCCTTCCAGAGGTTGGGGTGCTGAGGGATGGGGGTATCCCGTGCGTTGAGCCTCTGGGGCGGGGCATCCAGCAGGTGGAAGCCTTCCGCGACAATGCGTGAGACAACTTCCGCCGTGACGCCTCCCCACGGAAAATCTTCCCCGACGACCAGGACGCGGCCGGTGCGCGCTACGGAGGCGATAACGGTATCCATGTCCAGCGGGCGCACCGTCCGAAGATCCACGACCTCCACTTCATAGCCGCTTTCCTTCTCAAGCAGGTCCGCCGCACGCACGGCTTCCGGTACCATGGCGCTGTACGCCACCACGGTGGCATGCTTCCCCGTGCGGGCGATCCGGGCCGTGCCGAACGGGATGACCGGGGCTTCCCGGTAATTGTCCTCCGCCTTCAGCCAGCGGTACAGGAACTTGTGCTCCAGAAAAATGACGGGGTCCGGAATTTCCACGGCCTGGCGCAGCATCCAGTAGGCATCCGCTACCGTGGCCGGAGTCATGACGTGCAGGCCCGGATAATGGGCGAACAAGGCTTCCAGGCTCTGGCTGTGGAAAGGGCCGGTGCCGGGGGTTCCCCCGCAGGGCAGGCGCACCGTGATGTTGGCGGGAATGCCCGTGCGGTAGTAATGGGTGGCCGCCATGTTGACAATCTGGTTGAAAGCGATCGTGCTGAAGTCGGCAAACTGGACTTCCATAATGGGCTTCTTGCCCATGACGGCGGCCCCGGTCACCATGCCGGCCATGGCGTCCTCACTGATGGGGGCGTCAATCACCCGGTCCGGGAACAGCTCCTTGAGGCCCTTGGTCGCTTTGAAAGCGCCGCCGAAAACGCCTATGTCCTGCCCGTACAGAAAGACGTCCCTGTCTTCCGTAAGCAGGTCTTTCTGGGCGTCGTGGATGGCATCAATGTATGTTACGCTCATGGGAATATTCCGTTTGCTGGCTTAATAAGGTCTCCATACCGTGGCGTTCCAGTCTTCCCGGAAGGGGTCCGGTTCCGGTTCCCGCTGCGCGGTGGCTACGGCCAGCTGGACTTCATCGGCATACTGTTTTTTCAAAGCCGCCGTTTCTTCCGGCGTGAGCCAGCCGGCTTCCAGCAGCTGCCGTTCCGCGACTGCCACGGGGTCTTTTTTTTCATATTCCTCTTTCAGCTCCCTGGGGATGTAGGAGGCGTCGTCATGTTCCCCGTGCCCGCACATGCGGAGGGTCTTGGCAAGCACCCACTGGGGGCCCCGGCCTTCCCTCGCGTTATTGACGGCGGTCCGGAAGGTTTCCAGCGTGGCCATGAAGTCCGTGCCGTCCGTTTCATGCACGGTGAATCCGTAGCCGCGGCCCCTGTCCGCCAGGGAGGCTTCTCCGAATTCCCTGATATTGGGGGTAGAGTAGGCAAATTGATTATTGGTTACCACGAGCACCAGAGGCAGCCGCTCCACGTTCGCCATATTGGCGGCTTCGTGAAAAGCACCCGTGGACGTGGTGCCGTCGCCGCAGAAAGCTACTCCCACGGGGCCGGGCAGTTTGCCGTCCAGGCGCTTGGCGAAAAGGCAGCCGATGACGAAAGCCACCGTGCTGCCCAGATGGCTGATGGGAGCCATATAGCCTTCCGCTGGCAGGCCCCGGTGGACATTGCCGTCCCGCCCTTTCATATATCCCAGGGCGGAACCCAGGTAGGCGCGTGCCGCTTCAATAATCGGTTCCCCCCAGGTGACGCGTGCCGCCTGTTCCCGGATGAACGGGGCGATTACATCGTAGCCGGCAGTCAGAAAGACGCCTCCGCATGCGGCAATCGCTTCATGTCCGCGGCCCAGGTAAACGCCCCCCGTAATTTTGCCCGCTTTGTAAAGGCTGGAAATTTTGGTGTCAAAAGCCCGCGCCAGCAACATGGCCTTGAAAGCCCTGACGGCATTTTCCTTTAAGTCCGGTTGTGTAGTGTCGCAATGTGCCACCCCATTATTTTATATGCTGCATAAGGAAATGCAATGCCATTTCATGAAACTGCCTGAGACTTTGTGTCCGCAGGCGCGGGGCCGCTCCGCAGGGCGGCGGAGGTTCGCGGGGGGCGGTTCCCGGCTGGCGGGAGCGCTTTTGCATCTTCCGCTCCCGCCGGCGGATGCGCGGAAATTTCCGGATTCATTTCCCACCCGGCGGCAGGCTGCATCTCAGTTCGAATTTGGGATTTGCCACATCGTAATCTCCGGGAAACAATTCCGTCTCCATAATGATTTTATCATATTCCTGCGCAAAAAGGTCCGGAAAAACGCCGGGCGCCTCCGCAATGCCGCTTTCCTGCCTGATGGCGCAGAGAAAGGAGGCGGCGGGCAGACGCATGATTTCCTTCATCCGCCGGGCGTCTCTTCCGGCCGCTTCCACCTCCACATACAGGAACTGCTCCGTCCCTGCTTTCCGGTGGAAGGAAAGCAGGCCGGCTTCCGCGCCCAGCCGCAGCTGGCAGCGGTCAATATCGTCAAAGATGCGGGTGATAAGAATGTTAAATTCCGGAGTATGCTGTTTTCCCGCATAGGGCGCCACCCAGCAGTATTTTTCCGGCAATGCGTGGATGGCCTGTTCCCCATGAAGCAGAAGATCTTCTTCCCGGCCCATCTGTTTCCGGAATTTTTCCAGCAGGCGCAGCTTTTCCTGAATATCCCTGATTTTCCGGTGTGCCAGCATGGTGCCGTGGGAGAAAAGTTTCTTATAATGGATCCTTCGCTGGTCCCTGGTCAGGAAGCCGGTAAATTCCTTCAGGGGAATATCCAGGAAAATGCAGGCGCGGATGGCATGCACCACGGGAATCTGGGAAAGAGTGTAGTAACGGTAGCCGGTGTCCGGGTCCGTATAGGCCGGGAGCAAAATGCCCAGTTGTTCATAATACCGGAGGGATTTGACATGTACGCCGGTCTGTTTGGACAGATTGCCGATGGTTAGTAAATTCTGTTTGTCCATCCTGTATTGCGGTTGGTGGGAGGGAATTGATTGTTTCCGCCGGAAGAGCCCCGGCGGAAACGGGAGCTGCGCGCAGAAGAAACCTTTCTGAAGACGAAGTTATTTCCGCCATTCATTGGATTTTTATTGTCAACAATTTACAATAAATGACAAAGACCTTCCCCACTTAATTTTTCCATTGCCTCTTGACTCTCCCATTATGGGATACTTTACATCATATGGCAATTGAAAAATCCCCGGTCTTGCCGGAAGTGCGGTTCCGGGGTTTCTTGAGGTTCCAAACAGCATGATTCCTGATGAAAATAATTAATCTTTTATTCTGCATGCCCCTGCTGGTGGTTTGCTTCTCCTGCCAGCGGGAGGGTGAAAGCCAGGCAGCCGGATTGCCCGGCGAAACCGTGCCGGAAGTGTCTGTCATGACGGTACGCAGTACTCAGGTTCCCGTAACCGCCAATCTTCCCGGCCGTATGGAAGCGTATCTCCAGGCGGAAGTGCGCGCCCGCGTGACGGGAATTATTCAGGAACGCTGCTATCAGGAAGGGCAGACGGTCCGGCCGGGCGATCTTCTTTTTAAAATAGACCCGGCTCCGCTTCAGGCTGTCCTGGATGAATGCAAGGCTGCAGTGGCTCGTGCCAGGGCCGTTCTGTCGGATGCGGAGGACAAGGCCGCCCGGTATTCCTCCCTGGTCGCCAAGGGCGCCGTCAGCATACGTGAGCATAAGCAGGCCAGGGCGGAGGAAGAGCGGGCCAGGGCGGAATATGCCGCCGCGGCCGCCTCTCTGGAGCAGGCGCGCCTGAATCTGGAATATACCCGGGTGGAGGCGCCCATCTCCGGCCGCGTGCGCCGTGCCCTGGTGACGGAAGGGGCGTTTGCCAACCAGAATGAATTCACCCACCTGACCACCATTGAACAGATTGACCCCATTTATGTCCGCTTCAGCCAGCCGGCCTCCCAGTACAGCAGCCTGCGCCGCGCCGTCGTATCCGGATTGTGGAAGGGAGTGCCGCTGGGCGAAATCAAGGTGCGCCTGCTGCTCTCCAATGGGGAGGAATACCCCCATTCCGGCAGGATCATTTTTTCCGACATGGCGGTGGACCCGAATACGGATACTATTGAAATGCGGGCCCTGTTCCCCAACCCGGACCATGAACTGCTGCCCGGCGCCTATGTGCGCGTGGTATTTGACAGGGCGGTGCGGGATAACGTCTTCGCCATTCCCCGGGATGCCGTCATCCGCACCGCGCAGGGCGCTTCCGTCTTTGTCGTGGGCCCTGAAGGCGTGCTGGAAGCGCGCCCCGTCAGGGCGGATACGCTGAACGGCCGGGAATGGCTGGTTTCAGAAGGCCTCCGGGATGGGGACAGGGTTGCCGTCAGCCACACGATGTCCCTCCGCCCCGGCATGAAAGTCCGCAGCGCCGCCGCCCGGCCGCAACCCCATGCCCAGCAATAAACCGCCATGCCTGATTTCTTCATACGCCGCCCCATTTTTGCCTGGGTAGTCGCACTCCTGATTTCCCTGATGGGCCTTCTGGCCATTCCCAGCCTGCCCATTGCCCAGTATCCGGACATCGCTCCCCCGGTCATCACCCTGCGCACCACATATCCGGGGGCTTCCGCCCGGGATACGGAGGAAGCCGTGACCGCCGTCATTGAAAAGGAAATCAACGGAGCGCCCGGCCTGATGTACATGTCCGCCACCAGCAGTTCCGACGGAGCCGTGGAAATAGCCGCTACGTTCACGCAGGGCACGGATCCGGATATTGCCGCCGTAGAAGTGCAGAACAGGCTGAAAATCGTGGAATCCCGCCTGCCGGAATCCGTCCGGAGAGAAGGCGTGTTCGTGGAAAAATCATCCAACAATATTCAGGCGATGATTTCCCTCTCTTCTACAGGCAGCCTGAATGATACGGAGCTGGGGGAATGGGCTTCCGCCCGCATCATCCCGGAACTGAAGCGTGTGAAAGGCGTCGGGCGCGTGGAGCTTTTCGGTGCGGAGACATCCATGCGCATCTGGCCGGACCCGGAAAAACTGGAGGCGCTGGGCCTGACCCCCACGGATATTGTCAATGCCGTGGCTGCCCAGAGCGAGCGCATCATCATCGGGGACATCGGGGGGGCGGCCGTTCCCGAATCCGCCCCCATCAACGCCGGCGTGGTGGCGGAGGACGCTTTCCGTACGCCGGAGGAATTCGCCTCCATTGCGTTGAGGACGCTTTCAGACGGTTCCTCCGTCAAACTGGGGGACGTGGCGAGGGTGGAGCTGGGCGCCAACAGCTACGCGTTCTTTTCCCGCTGCAACGGCCAGACGGCCACCGGAATGGCCATCAAGATGGCTCCCGGCTCCAATGCAGTGGAAACCATGGGCCTCCTCAAGGCCAAGATGGATGAACTGTCCAGGGATTTCCCGCCCGGAGTCTCCTACCAGATTCCCTATGAAACCACCCACTTCGTGGAAATCTCCATCCGGAAAGTCATTTCAACCCTGCTGGAAGCCGTCCTGCTGGTGTTCCTGGTCATGTTCCTGTTCCTCCAGAACTTCCGGGCCACCCTGATTCCCACGCTCGTCGTTCCCGTAGCCCTGCTGGGGACCTTTGCCGTGATGTGGCTCTCCGGGTTCTCCATCAACATGCTTACCATGTTCGGCATGGTGCTCAGCATCGGCATTCTGGTGGATGACGCCATCGTGGTGGTGGAAAATGTGGAACGCATCATGATGGAGGAAGGCCTGGATGCCCGGCGCGCCACGGTGAAAGCCATGAAGCAGATCGGCGGGGGCCATCGGGGGCATCACCGCCGTGCTCGTGGCGGTTTTCGTGCCCATGGCCTTTTTCAGCGGAGCGGTGGGGAACATTTACCGGCAGTTTGCCGTAACGCTCATTGTGTCCATCTCCTTCTCCGCGTTTCTGGCCCTTTCCCTGACTCCGGCGCTGTGCGCCGCCATGCTGAAACCCTCCTCCGTGGAGCACCAGGAGAAAAAGGGTTTTTTCGGATGGTTCAACCGGACGATACACCGGTCCACGGACCGGTACGGCCGTGCCGTATCCGGAATGATCCGCCGCCCTGTGCGCTCCCTGTTCCTGTATGCCCTCATTATTGCAGGGGCCGGCTATTTGTACCTTACGCTGCCCACCTCCTTCCTTCCGGAAGAAGACCAGGGCAACTTCATGGCAATGGTGTCCCTCCCTGCCGGCACCCTTCAGAAGGAAACCAGCGTGCGGCTGCGGGAAGTGGAGGATTACCTGATGCGGCATGAGCCGGTGGAGCACGTTTACTCCGTGGGAGGGTTCAGCTTCATGGGTTCCGGAACCAACATGGCCATGCTGTTTGTCGGTCTGAAAAACTGGGACGAGCGTCCCGGAGAAAACAGTTCTGTCCAGGCGATTATTGACCGTGTCAATGCCCGCTTTGCCGGAGACGGCCAGATGATGGTCATGGCCCTGAACATGCCGGCTCTGCCGGAGCTGGGCAATTCGTCCGGATTTGACTTCCGCCTCCAGGACAAGGGCGGCCTGGGATATGCCCGCATGGCGGAAGCCCGGGACGAGCTCCTGGCCCGTGCCAACGCGAACCCCAATCTGGCGGGCGTTTATTTCTCCGGCCAGGCGGATACGCCGCGGTTGCATGTCTCCATTGACCGGGAAAAAGCCTTTTCCATGGGAGTTCCCATTGCGGAGATCAGCAATTCTCTGGCGGTCATGTTCGGGTCCAGCTACGTGGGGGATTTCATGCATGACAGCCAGGTGCGCCGCATCATGGTGCAGGCGGACGGAAAAAGCCGCCTGAACGGAAACGACATTGAAGACCTGCATGTCCGCAATGACCAGGGGAAGCTTCTGCCCCTTTCCTCCTTTGTCAGGCTGGACTGGACGGCGGGGCCTCCGCAGCTCACGCGCTACAATAACTATCCCTCCTTCACCATCAACGGCTCTTCCGCGCCCGGCAAGAGCAGCGGAGATGCCATGAACGCCCTGGAACAGATTACCGCCTCCCTGCCGCAGGGCGTGGGGTTTGAATGGACGGGGCAATCCTATGAAGAAAAGCTGGCCGGGTCCCAGGCCACGCTGCTTTTCGGCCTTTCCATCCTGATTGTCTTTCTGGTGCTGGCGGCCCTGTATGAAAGCTGGTCCATTCCGTTGGCCGTTATTCTGGTCGTGCCCTTGGGACTGCTTGGAGCCCTGCTGGCCGTCTTCCTGCGCGACATGCCCAATGACATTTACTTCAAAGTGGGCCTGATTACGACCATCGGCCTTTCCGCCAAGAATGCCATTCTGATTGTGGAAGTGGCCAGGGAATTTTACCGGGAGGGCATGAATGCGGCGGAAGCTGCCGTCGCCGCCGCCAAACTGCGCCTGCGGCCCATCCTGATGACCTCCCTGGCGTTCGGGGCGGGCGTCATTCCTCTGGCGTTCGCCCATGGGGCGGCGGCCGGAGCGCAGCGCGCCGTGGGCACCGGCGTGCTGGGCGGCATCATTACGGCCACGCTGCTGGCCATCTTCCTGGTGCCCCTATTCTTCCGCCTGACGGCCGGAAAGAGGGGGCCGGATCATCCGGAAGGAATCTGAGGCAGGATTCCCGCTGCGGAAAATTTTTCGTGAACGCCGCCGAAGCGGGTTGCCGGAGCGCGCTTATTTTTCCTGTGGCAAAAGCCGCGAAAAAGAGAATTATTGACAGGCGCATTTCGAATCCGCTGTCAATCCCATTATTTTAGTAGGAAATATATTTTTTCATGCCGCCATGGAAACCGTATGATTTGCATGAATGAAAATATATTGATGATAAAATAATTGTATTTCTTTTTCATGGCTCTCCGGCTACTGGCTGCCGCTGTTCTTCGGGGGGATGGCGTGCGCCTGCCGTTTCCGGCAGGATCTATTTTGGAATAAGCGGGATATTTTCTAAAACTTTCTCTGTCAAAACGCCATTTAAACAGCGGATTCGAAATCCGTTATTTAGCGGCTTCTCCAATATTAACGATTCTTATTAAAAGATATGAGACTTACTATTCCATGGCCGTTGCGCCGTTTTCTGCTGGGGGCTCTTCTGTGTTCCGTAACGATGGCGACCGCCGCTTCCGGGGCGGAATTCGTGGTGGACGCCGCCCAGGCAACAGACCCGTCCGGGAATGTGTACCGCACGCTTGACGAATTGGTCTCTTCCGGGGCGCTGTCTTCCGGGGATACCGTTATCCTGTGCAATGATGATTCTTCTCTGACCTCAACCCTGAAGGTAGCTGTCCATTTCCGTTCCAATGATCCGGAGGTGTCCCGCACCATCAGCGGCTCCCCAAATTATTTGTACAACTTTCAAAGAATGCCCCTCCGGCCCGGTAGCCAGACACGCCCCGATATATCGGGAGTTCTTGATGAAAATGGAGCTGCCATTCTGAAAATGGATTCTATCATTCTGAATGGAATGTCGATAATGACATCGCATTCATTTTCTCCCTGTGTAAAAATAACGGGCAACGTCCAGTTTGAGAATTCCCTAGCACATGCCATCTCCTCCTGCAGAGTTGACTTGGACGGAGCCGTCTCGATGGCGTTGGAAGGCCGCTTTGTTTTCTTAAATAATAACCATGCTCTCCATGTTGTAGACAGAACAAACTTGGTGATAGGAGACAACGCTCTGTTCCGGGGAAATTATGGCAACAGGGTGAATGAGGGTGGTGCGATTATGAGTTACGGGGGACATGTTATCATAGGAGATCATGCGGTATTCGACAGGAATTATGTTTCCAACGTGGAGGGTTCTTTTGGTGGTGTATTTTATGATTGCGTTTTTGCAGGTGCAATAACTGTAGGAGCGGATGCCGTTTTTACCGGTAACTTTACTTTCAGTACCGACGGAAATGCTTTTGGGGGCGCGATGGCGGTTAGGAAGGATGGATTGCAAAATGCAGCAGAAACAGGGGCAATAACCATAGGACCCAATCCCAGTTTCATCAATAATTTTGCTTACTCCGGAAAGACTGCTGCTTATGGCGGTGTGATTTACAGCGATGGGGATATTTCTTTCAGCGATGGAGGCATATTCCTCAACAATTATGCCAAAACTTCCGGGGGAGCCATCACGATGGGTGGGAAATGCGACCTGCTCGCTCTGACGAAGGACGCGCTTTTCAGCGGCAACATGACCGGAGGCGTCTTCACGCGCCATGAGGACGGCACCTTCTCCGTGGAAAACGGCGTGGCCAATGCCATTGACATGAACGGTTTTTTGTTTTCTTCACTTTATACGCCCAATCTGACGCTTGCCGCGGAAGAGGGGCGTGAAATCCGCTTCAACGACCCGATTACCAGCCGGATCGAGAGAGCCGACCACCCCCTGACCCTCACGCTCAACCGCTACACGGACGGGGAGGGGAATGTCCGCGACACGGAAGGGACGATCGTCTTCAGCGGCGGACTCTACCAGGGGGAAGAGGCGCATCTCGTCGCCAGCCGGTACAGCAACTTCCTCGCGAATACTACCCTCTATGGCGGCGCCCTCCTGCTGGAACACGGCGTTACCTTCGGCCGGAATCCTGAGGAAATACAGGGAACGGACAACTCCTCCCTGACGGTGGAAAAAGGCGTGCTGGAAATCACCGGAGGAAGCAAGGCCAACGCCTCCAGCTTCACCCTCTCCGGCCCTGATGCCGTCCTGCGCCCCGGGGAGAGCGCCTTCATCAACACCCACAACGCCGACCTTTCCCACGGCTTCACCTTCGATATGCGTCACCAGCTCCAGGCCGGGCCGGCCTTCGGCCCGGGCCTGATGCTCTCCGCTCAGGAAACCTTCACGGCCGGGGGGTACATCGGCGTGGCGGATACGGGAGCCAACGCCCCCTGGTTCTACGCGGACCGCTCCTGGAAGCAGGACCGCGTCTTCCACGTGCTGACGGATGTGGAGCACACCCATGAGGGAGACTTTGACGGGGCCGTCTCCCAGGCTACCGGAACGGCCCGGGTGGATGACCCCTACGCCTACACGGGAACCTGGAGCCACCGGTGGACGGACGCGGACGGCGACGGCTACGCCGAACAGCTCCAGCTGGTCTGGAAAGCGGACGGAACCCCCATCAGCCGCGTTGACCCGGAACTGGCCGGGGGACTGGCCGTCAACTCCCTCTGGAGCTCGGCGTCCAACGCGGCGGCCCTGGGCGGCAACGTCCTCTCCCGTCTGAGCGTGCCGCGCCTGACCGACAGGCATGCCCGCAACCTGTGGGGCATGGGGCTGGGCGACTTCGCCCGGCAGCGCAGCCGGGGAGGCGTGGACGGCTACGACTACAACGGAGGCGGCTACTCCGTGGGGGCGGACAGCGGCATGGGAGGGGAGGACGAGGGCATCTGGGGGATCGCCTTCGGGCAGCTCTGCGGCCATGCCAGAAGCCGGGACTTCCAGGGGCGCAACACGCAGGACACCCGGATGGGCTCCCTGTACTGGGGCCGCCTGATGGAAGAAAGCAACAGGGCGTACTGGATCTTCAAGGGAAGCCTCACGTGGGCGGAAACGCGCAACAACATGACCAGCCGCCTGGGCGGGGCGCCGGCCTCCACGGGCAAATGGAACAACGAGACGTGGCTGGCGCAGGCGGAAGTGTCCCGGACGGCGGACTGTGCGGGAGGGTGGAGGCTGACGCCGTTCGTGAGGATGGAATTCACGCACGGCCGTCAGGACGCCTTCCGGGAACAGGGAGGGTATGGCCGTGACTTCGGAGGGGCGGCGCTGAAACGCCTGTCCATTCCCGTGGGCCTGGAAATAGGCAGGACGGACGAATGGAAGGGGAGGCCGTGGGCGCAGTCGCTGCGCGTGTCCTATGTGGGGGACGTGCTGAGGGACGTGCCGGAAGCGGCGGTGTACAGCCCGTACAGCGACATGGGCTGGAGAGGAAGGGCGGTGAGCCCGGAACGGCACGGCCTGCGCGCGGAGTTCAACACGTCCCTGCAGTGCAATGAGCGCTGGAACGTGTACGGGGGCTACGGGCTGGAAGTGAGGGGAAGCTCCTGCTACCACCGCGTGAACGCAGGGCTGTCCAGGAGTTTCTAAAATATTTCTTCAGTAACAACCTGAAGTCATCAAGGAAGTAAGGAGGGGGCGTTTTCCGCGCAGGCCGCGGAAGGCGCCCCCTCTGATTTTTTGCGAATCTCCGGAACGATGATGATGTCCTCCGACGTCGAATGCGCTCAAGCGGAGGTGAAGGCCAGGCGTCCCGGACAGTTCCGGATTGAGCGTCCCGGGGATGTTTCCTCCGCCGTACGGCGCGGGATTATTCCCTGCCGCGGGCGTTCAGGAAAATGAACACGTAATACAGCAGCATGGCTAGGGAGGAAAGCGCTCCTACCACGTAAGTCATGGCGGCCCAGAACAGGGCGCTCTTGGCCTTTCCATGGTCGAAATAGTTCATCAGGTGGGAGCGGTCCAGCCATTTCAGGGCCCTGGAGGAGGCGTCAAATTCCACGGGAAGCGTGATGAACGCGAAGGCTGTGGTCACGGCAAACAGGCCGATGCCCAGCCCCAGCACCCACGGAGAGCCGCCCATGGCCAGCAGCACAATGCCGATCATCAGCACAATGCCCACCAGGTTGGAGGAGAGCTGGACGATGGGAACCAGCGCGGACCGCAAGCCCAGCCAGTGGTAAGCCTGGGCGTGCTGCACGGCATGCCCTACTTCATGGGCGGCGACGGCAGCGGCGGCAATGCTGTTGGAATTGTAAACGGACTCGCTCAGGTTGACGGTTTTATCTGCCGGATTGTAATGGTCCGTCAGATGCCCGGGCGTGGAAATCACCTTCACGTCCGTAATATGGTTGTCCTTCAGCATCTGCTCCGCCACCTGCCTCCCTGTTACGGGAATGGGAATCTGGGAATATTCGCTGAAGCGGCTCTTCATGCGCGCGCTGACCAGCCAGCTCAGAAGCATGGAGCCCAGCAGAATCAACCAGTAAATGGTATAGGAATGCGTTGGAGCGGTTTCCGCCGTCTGTACCGTATAAGAAAGGAGATCGATATTGAATAACTCAATCATTGCAAATTTGACCTTATATCATCAGGCTTTGTTGAATCCAGAGGGCGCCGTGTCAGCCTCCGGGGGAGTTCCCCAGCTTCTGTCATACGGGAATGTGCGGAAAAATGGAAAATTCAATCATCCGTTTTTTGGGAGAGGAGCTTGCCGTCCGGCGAATAATAAAGCTCCACTTTGCGCACGGCGGGGGATTCGGACCGGCAGTCCACCCGGTACTTCAGGACTCCCCGGGCGGTAATCTGCCTGGCGCGGCGGAGGGCATACCCCGGGAAATCGCGGGCGATGGCCGCCGTAACGGGGGCTGGAAGATGCTGGAGGGAAATATCCGCCTTAACCAGGCTGACAGTGCCGTCGGGATACAATTTCACCTCGTATTCCAGTCCATTGAGGTGGAATTCGGCTTCATAGACATCTTCGTCATTGTCGAAATCCCATTCAATGGCGCCTGCGTTCGGATACTGCTTCTGTACCTGCTCTTTCACGGGGGCGGGAACGCGGGAGGCCGGGATATCCGCCAGGGCGGGCAAAGTGAATGCCGCGGCAAGAGTAGCTGTAAGGATGCGTGAAATATTCATAAATGCGGAATAATTGTATTTATTAAAAAAACAAGAATCTTTTGCGGATGTTTTGTGACAATTTAGCCATCAATGAAATGAATCCGGGCATGGCGGGGTTTCTTGTCGCCAAAAAGCGGATGGTGGAGTTGAATGGCGGCATGCAACAGGGTATTGTCTATTTGCTTGGAGCGGGTCCCGGCGACCCCGGCCTGATAACCGTCCGCGGGCGGGAACTGGTGGGAATGGCGGAAGTGCTGGTATATGATGCGCTGAGTTCGGCGGAAATGCTGAACTGGGCTCCTGCTGCATGCGAAAGGATTTTTGTGGGCAAGCGGGCTTCCCGCCACGCCCTGCCGCAGGAGGAAATCAACGCCCTGCTGGTCAGGCTGGGCCGTGCCGGGAAAAAAGTGGTGCGCCTGAAAGGGGGCGACCCCTACGTCTTCGGGCGCGGGGGGGAGGAGGCGGACGCCCTGCATGAAGCGGGCATCCCTTTTGAAGTTGTTCCGGGCGTTACTTCCGCCATTGCGGGGCCTGCCTACGCAGGCATTCCCGTGACGCACCGCGGGTACTGCACGCAGTTTACCGTATTTACGGGCCATGAAGGCGAGAACAAGAAGGCGTCTTCCCTGGATTTGAGGGGAATAGCCGAAGCGCAGGGCACGAAAATCATGCTGATGGGAATGCGGAAACTGGCGGATGTATGCGAAGCCCTGATCGGGTACGGGCAGGAACCGTCTGTGCCTGCCGCCGCCGTCCAGTGGGCCACCACGGGCATTCAGCGCACGGTTACGGGAACTGTGAAAACACTGCCCGCCAGGGTGCAGAAGGCCGGGTTGGGCGCTCCCGCAGTAGTTGTCATCGGGGATGTGGTGAAAGAACGCGAGTCCCTGAACTGGTTTGAAAAACTGCCCCTGTTCGGCAAGCGCATCGTGGTGACGCGCACCCGTGCCCAGGCCGGGGAATTGAGCGCGCGCCTGCGCCGCCTGGGGGCGGAAGTGCTGGAGATGCCTGTCATACGCATTGCCCCGCCCTCCAACAGGAGGGAATTTGCGGAAAGCGTGGTGCATGCCCACACATATGACTGGCTGGTGTTTTCCAGCCCCAACGGGGTGGAACGCTTCTTCCAGGCGTTTTTTGCCGTGTACAGGGACATCCGGAGCATTGGAGGAGCCAGGATTGCGGCCATCGGGCCAGGGACGGAGGCGAAGCTCCGGGAATACGGGCTGGCCGTGGATGTCATGCCTAAAAAGTTTGTGGCGGAGGGCCTCGTTAAAGCGTTCAGGGACGCACGCGAAGAAATAGGAACCATTGAACACAGCACATTCCTGTGGGTGCGCGGAGAAGAAGCTCGCCGCGTGATTTACGACGGGTTGAATGCGCTGGGCGCCATTGTGGACGAATGCATCGCCTACAAAACGGAAGCGGAAACGGAGGATGTGGCGGGAGCCCAGGCGGCTTTCCGCGAACGCGGAGCGGACATCGTGACGTTCACCAGTTCCTCCACGGCGGAGAACTTTTTCAAGCTGGGGCTTCCGTGGCCGGAGGGATGCAGGGCCGCCAGCATCGGTCCGGTAACCACGGCAACCCTCAAGGAGCTGGGGCATGCCCCTTCAATTACAGCGAAAACACACGATATCAACGGTCTGGTGGAAGCCATCGTCAAGGTCGCCGGCAAATAGGGAAAACGGCGCGGACGGCGTGAAACGCCGGGCCGGGCAGATGGGAAATACAAGGCGGGGAACGCCGTTTAAAAGCCATTGACGGCTTCCCAGCCGATGACCTTCCCGTCTTCAAACAGGACATTGCAGGAGACGGGCGGGCGGCTGCCTAGGGGCATCGTGACGCCTATCCCGGTGCCTATGCCGGAATCCCTGCCCCGGAATCCTCCTCCGCCCAGGCCCAGGGACCAGCCCGTGCCGCTCCGCGTGTAAATCCACCGTTCCGTATTCTTCCCGTTCATCCTGCCCGCCATTTTCTGTTCGGGTTCCCCCCATGCCAGCAGAACCGCCATGGGAGACATTCCTTTTTCCAGCTCCCCGCGCGCCACTTTGGCCTGATGCTCCTTCGGGAGCTGTTCATAAGCCGGCATATTCTTCGCAATGCGGTCGGACGGTGCAGGGGAGCAGGCTGCCAGCAGCACGAGGCAGGAAGGAAGAAGAACGAAAGAAAAACCGGTTTTCATCATCCCGTAAATAGCACGACAGCGGATGGCAGGCAAGGTGGCAGAGCGGCTTTTCGGAAAAATGGAGATGAGGGAATCCGTTATTTTGACATAAAAGCGCGCTTTTCCCGTAAATACATAATTGGTTATTGACAAGCATGGGGGGTAGGGGAGTAGGAATTCAGCTCCAAATGCAACGCCCCCTTTCCCGTGCGGGCAGCGTCGCTTTTATTGTTCAGCACTTTTTTCCGAGCCGCCGATATGTCCAAAACGTTAATTATAGCAGAAAAGCCGAGCGTCGCCACTGATTTGGCAAGAGTGCTCGGCAAAGAGCTTGGAAAATTCACCCGGGACAAGTCCGGGGCATTTTACCAGAATGACCGGGCCATCATCACCTCTGCCGTAGGTCATCTGCTGGAACAGAAAAAACCCATGACGGAAGAAGGAAAGTCCCTGCCGTGGAAATTCGACTATCTGCCCGTCATCCCCAGGAAGTTTGAACTGGAACCTATCAAGCAGTCGGAAGACCGTTTGAAAAAGGTTCTTCAGCTTGCCAGGAGCAAGGACGTCACGGAAATCGTCAACGCATGCGATGCCGGGCGTGAAGGGGAACTGATCTTTCACAATCTGGTGCGTTACGGAAAATGGACCAAGCCTACGCGGCGCTTATGGATGCAGTCCATGACGGATGAGGCCATCCTCAACGCATGGCATGGCATGCGCAGCGAAGCTGACATGAAGCCCCTGACGAATGCCGCCGTCTGCCGTTCCGAATCAGACTGGCTGGTGGGGCTGAACAGCACCCGCGCCCTGACTATCCTGCAATCCCGCGGCGGCTTCAACGTCACCCCCGCCGGGCGCGTGCAGACGCCCACGCTGGCTATTCTGACGCAGAGGGAATTGGAAATCCAGGCGTTTGAACCGGAGCCCTATTCGGAAGTATGGGCCGAATTCGACGTTCAGTCCGGCTCTTACTCCGGCCGCTGGATTGACCGTGACTGGAAGAAAAACGATCATCCCCACTCCCGCGCGGAGCGCATCTGGGATCCGGAACAGGCGGCC
>ENA-ORND01000297-ORND01000297.1-human-gut-metagenome-genome-assembly--contig:-NODE-297-length-47013-cov-12.556881_pt1 | contig 47013 bp, 35 predicted proteins | sample MGYA00242111_ERZ509014 | MGnify/ENA primary metagenome ERZ509014 (study PRJEB26280, sample SAMEA2338694) | human gut metagenome | biome: human gut; feature: human-associated habitat; material: faeces... | reverse complement strand
ATATACTTTAACCCGATTGGTCATTCCAATATGAATTTAACTAATCTTTCTTCTTGATCTTCTTTCCTTTATTCAGTTTTCAGGGTGTTTACCCTTTTATATACACCGAGTAATCGGTGGTTCATTTGAACTTTCAGCACCACATTATGTGGTGCTTTTTTGTTTATATTTTACAAAAAAGTAAAGGGATATTTTATAGCCGAAGATTGAAATAGTATTGATTATAATTACTGTATATGGTACAATGATAACAGTTCTAAAAACTATGATGTAAATTTGGATGGTACAGCACATTGATACAGAAGATGATATAGGGGGATAAACAATGAAAAAATTATTATCAATCATACTCGTTGGAATTTTGGCGGTTTCATCTTTCATTTTAACAACATTTGCTGCTGAAAATGAAAAGTCCAAAACTGAAATAGAGCGTGAGAAACTTGGCTGGCTCCTTGACGCATTTAAAATTCTCAACACAAACATTGGTGAGGCGAGAATCTATAACTGTGTTGCAGGTGATACATATAATGCTGCATACAATCTTTATAATCAGGACGAACTTGCAACAGCCGAGGAATATAAAAATATGAAGGACAAGCTGTATAGTGCCGCTTATAACCTTCATGTTGATGTTGCATATGCTAAAACTGCTTACGATAATGCCTGTAAGGAACAGAATTACAACAACTGGTATTCTGATGAGCAATGGAACGAATTTCAGTATAAGCTTGCTGATTTAAAAACTAACTTAGAGCCGTATATTGCAGGCACTAATGATTACGATGTTTGGGCTATTACAAATGCCTACAACGAACTTCTTGCTGTGTACAACAAGATGACGAATGCCTATACTTTAAAAGGTGATGTGAACAAAGACGGTGTTGTTAATGTTGTCGATGCTACCCTTATTCAGAAATATATCGCCCATGAGGTTGAATTTACAGGTGCTCAGAAGATGTTAACAAATGTAGCAAAGTATGAAAGCGGTATATCGGTCATTGCCGCTACTGATTTACAAAAATTTATTGTTGGTCTTAATGGCGACTTTGGAAACAATCATATTTTCCTTGACGAGCAGGATGGTATACAGTATTTTGATGATACAATGCGTTGGTATGCTTACGGTAACTATAATATTTCTCCAAGGTACCCGTACATTACCTATGGTCCGTATGTTAAAAATGAGCATACAGACTTTTTCGTAGTCGGTTATTACGATATGATGTGTAAAGAACACGGCTATACAAAATAATTTCTTCAGATTAAAATTGAAAATATAAAATCGGCGGAAGTAATGCACAAACACATTGCTTCCGCTGTTTTTTTGATTGGTCTTTAGTGTCATCTTAATATAGTACATATCGGGATTAAAGTTGTTCCTTATCTTTACTATCTTCTTGAACATGGTACGGTGATACACCGCATAACGAGCAGTTAGGTAAAATGATAACTTACCTCGGGTATCAGAGCTTATCGCTTTTCAATCTATCTTCTCGAACATGGTGCGGTGACACACCGCTGATGTAGGGATAGAGTTCTTCGTATGAATCAGCCTCAGCGGGATTTTTGACTGCTGTTGGGATTAGCCCTGTACAATCCTGATTTGAACAGGTGTTAAGCTCTAAATCACTTGGTGTTAAAATCTTTTTGTAATCGGGTACTTTGCGTTTCATCTGCACACTTCCTTTGTAAAAGTGTGTGCGGATGAATTGAATTTATGCGTTTTACATAATGATTTTGCAAAATAAAAGGCAGTACAAGGATGTACTGCCTAAAGTGCGATATTACAGTATATTTATGTGCAATGCATTGCGACTATATTTCAGACGGGAAGTCACTGACCTCCGCTACAAAATAACCGCAACTTTGTTTAAAACATAAATTATTGCGTTAACAAATAGTTTTATTAAGGCGGGCGGCCAATGACCGCCCCTACGGGATTGTGCGAACGGTTGCAATGTTATGTTCGGGCATAATATGTTTTTTTACATTACAAACTGTCTTCCCGACATTAATTTTCCATTTTCCATTTTCAATTTTACATTTAATAACTCTCGCTCGGGCATTAAATGTTATTTATTAGTCAAACTGTCTTCACGAATGATTAATAATAAGTTTCTTGATTTTGAACACATCGCCGTCCATAACCTTATATGTACTGCGGAGTTCGCCGTCAATTTCGGGGGAAATGCTCTGGTGAATGTACAGACTGTCGATACCGAAATCAGCCGCACCGCCGATATCGCTGATATAGTCGTTGCCAATCATAATTGACTCGCTCTTTTCAAGTCCGTAACGGTCAAAAAGTGTTTTGAAATATTTTTCGTCAGGCTTAGAACATTCTTCGTCAGAGCTGATGCAAATGCCGTCAAAATATTTTGTCAGATCAAACATATTCAGCTCATTTTCTGTGAATGAACGCTGTGCGTTTGAGAGAAGATAAATCTTTTTGCCTTTTGCCTTGAGAGTGTCGAGAAGATCAAGTACACCGTCATAAAGCTTGATGTACTTTGTTGAGTAGCAACGGAATGCCTCGGCAATAAAAAGTACCTCGGCTTTTGTAACCTTAACGCCCTTTTGTGTGAAAAGTTTGCGGAAAACCTTTTCAATTTTAATGTCAACAACTTTTGTGTCGGGAGATTTCTTGAGAACAGCCTTTTTTTCAGCCTTAACAAGTCTGTCGTACTCCTCGTTAAGCTCGTCATAGGTGTAGTGTGCACCCTTGTAGGCATAGAGAATGGCAATTTTCTTCCACAAATCATCGTTCCATTCATCTGTATTAATGTCGATAAGAGTGCCGTATAAGTCAAAAATATAATTATTGTACATTTTTTGTCCTCCGAAACAAATTTCTAACTTTTATGTGTCTATTGTACCAGTTTTTTATCCTGATTGCAATAGCAGAATTTTTGTGTTATACTGAAGAAAACAGTATTTAATCGCATTTTTTGCATTTTTTAAAATTACGGGGTGAATTTATGACTAAAAAAGAAATTGCCGTGAACGCTGTTCATGCCTTGAAAAAAGAATATCCCGACGCAATATGTTCGCTTGTCTACAAAGATCCGTTGCAGCTGCTCATTGCAACAAGGCTTGCCGCTCAATGCACGGACGCAAGGGTTAATATGGTTACTCCTTCGTTGTTTGACAGGTTCAAAACGGCTCAGGATTTTGCCGACTCAACTCCCGAAGAAGTTGCTGAATATATAAAAAGCTGCGGACTTTATAAGACCAAATCAAAAGATATTGTCGAAATGGCAAGAATGCTTTGTGACGATTTTGGCGGTGTCGTTCCCGATAATATTGACGATTTGACAAAACTCCCCGGAATCGGCAGAAAAACCGCAAATCTTGTGTGCGGTGACATTTTCGGTCAGCCTGCGGTTGTGGTTGATACACATTGCATACGCATTACAAAAAGGCTCGGACTTCATGATTTAAAGGATCAGAAAAAGATTGAATTTGCATTGCGTGAACTTTTGCCGCCCGATGAAAGCAATGACTTTTGTCACCGACTTGTTCTGCACGGCAGAGCAGTTTGCACCGCAAGAAAGGCAAAATGTGAAGAATGCTGTATGAACGGATTTTGCCCAAAGAAAATCTGACAGAGGGATTTGTATGGATAAGATGAAAGATATAAAGCTGATTGCACTTGACCTTGACGGCACAACTCTTGCCGACAGCGACACCTTGAGCAAACGAACGCAAACTGCCATTGAATCTGCGATCAAAAGCGGAATAACCGTTGTTGCGGCAAGCGGCAGACCGTTCGTTATGATGCCCGACAGCGTGATGAACATTGTCGGTCTGGACTATGCGATTACCTCGAACGGCGCTGTAATAAGCAAGTGCGGTAAAACGGTTCACCGTTCCCTGATTTTACCCGATGATGTGTTGAAAATTCTCGGCGCTGTGCGTAATGACGATGTTATTCTTGAGGGATTTATTGACGGATTTACATATGCCGATGTCAGATATGTGCATAGACCGCTTGACTACGGCTGTGAGCCTGAATATTTTGAATACACCCGTTCATGCCACGGCAAGATTGTCGATATGAGAAGCTTTTTGAGCAAGCATAGAAATGAGCTTGACCTCATCAGCATTATAAGTACGGACGAAAAGCTTCGCAACAGGCTGTGGAGCAGTATCGAAAAGGCTTGCAACAGCGTTGAAATTACGACTTCAACCGACCATTTTGTTGAGATTATGTCGGCAGAGGCATCAAAGGCGAAGGCACTCCTGCGTTTGTGTGACTTTTTGAATATCGGCATGAAAAATGTCTGCGCCTGCGGAAATGCCGATAATGATGCTGACATGATTGCCGAGTCGGGACTTGGTGCGGCTGTTGAAAATGCAAGTCAAAAATGCCTTGACCGTGCCGATATCGTAATCCCGTCAAATAATAACGATGGTGTTGCACAATTGATTGAGAAAATTCTTAAAAATTGATTGTAATAATGCGGCGGTAATTTCATATAAATAAAAACAGTCGGGAAGACATTGTTTTGCATTTTGCAAACTGTCTTCCCGACTTTCATTTTCCATTTTCAACTTTTCGTTTTCAATTTTTTAAGCATTTCCTCATGGTCGGCTTTAAGTGCTTTGATAAGCGTCAGACTGTCCCAGTCTTTGCTTGTGGGAGTAATAACCGCCTTGAGCGGAACTCGTCCGACACCGCACTTGTTCAGCGCTCTGATTAGCGAATCAATTGTCTTATTCGTGAAATTGTGCATGACAATCATTTCTTCGTCAAAGCCGTCACCGTCAAACTTTTTTGCCGCAGGCTCAACGCCTTTGATGCCTGCAAGGAAGCCGATAGGCTGATTGAAATCTTCTTTTTCAACCTTTTTAACCTGAATTTTCAACGGCATAAGTGCAAACTTTGCCTTGCGAAGTCTTTCGTCCGAAAAGTTGTAAAACATAGCAAGTTCTTTCATATCTTCACCGTTAATCCGTATCAAGCTTGAGAACCGCCATAAATGCCTCCTGCGGAACTTCAACAGAACCGAGCTGGCGCATACGCTTTTTACCTTCTTTTTGCTTTTCAAGGAGTTTTTTCTTACGGGAAATATCACCGCCGTAGCACTTGGCAAGTACATCCTTGCGCATAGCCTTTACGGTTTCTCTGGCAATAATTTTACCGCCGATGCAAGCCTGAATCGGAATTTCAAAGAGCTGTCTCGGAATCTTTTCCTTTAACTTCTCAGCCATCTTTCTTGCCCTTGAATATGCCTTGTCAGCGTGAATGATGAACGAAAGTGCATCGACAACCTCGCCGTTGAGCATAATATCGAGCTTAACAAGGTTGCTCTGAACATATTCTTTAAGCTCATAGTCGAATGATGCATAACCTCTTGTTCGTGATTTGAGCGTGTCGAAAAAGTCGTAGATTATTTCGGCAAGCGGAAGTACATAGTGTAAATCAACACGGTCGGCATCAATATACTGCATATCGACAAAAGTTCCTCGTCTGTCCTGACAAAGCTCCATAATATTGCCGACATATTCCTTAGGTGCATAGATGTGAGCGTCTGTTACAGGCTCTTCCGCCATTTGAATAAGTGACGGATCGGGGTAGTTTGTCGGGTTGTCAATCATCTCAACTGTGCCGTCTGTGCGTGTGATTCTGTAAATTACACTCGGTGCGGTTGTGATGAGGTCAAGCTGATATTCTCTTTCAAGTCGCTCCTGAATGATTTCCATGTGGAGCAGTCCCAAAAATCCGCAACGAAAACCGAATCCGAGAGCAACCGATGTTTCGGGATCAAACGAAAGAGCCGCATCGTTAAGCTGAAGCTTTTCAAGTGCATCTTTAAGATCACCGTATCTTGCGCCGTCAACAGGGTAGATACCGCAGAAAACCATAGGCTGTGCCTCACGGTAGCCGGGGAGCGGTTCTTCTGCGGGATTTGATGTGAGTGTAACCGTGTCGCCGACCTTTGCGTCTGCAAGAGTCTTGATTGAACCCGTGATGTAGCCAACCTCGCCTGCATAAAGACCGTCGGTCTTTTCGGGGGCGGTTGCGTGCATAAGTCCGCACTCAACAACATTGAATACACTGCCCGTTGCCATAAGTTTGAATTCATCGCCCGGGTGAATCTGTCCCTCTTTGAGCCTTACATATATAATTACGCCCTTGTAGCTGTCGTAGTAGCTGTCAAAAATCAATGCACGCAGAGGAGCGTTGATGTCGCCTGTCGGAGCAGGAATATCGTGAACAACCTTTTCAAGAACTGCGTGAATGTTGATTCCTGCCTTTGCGGAAATTTTCGGAGCATCCTCGGCAGGAATACCGATTACATCTTCGATTTCCTGAATAACCCTGTCGGGATCGGCACTCGGCAAATCAATTTTGTTGACAACTGGAACAATTTCAAGTCCGCTGTCAACGGCAAGATATGTGTTTGCAAGAGTCTGCGCCTCAATGCCCTGTGATGCGTCAACAACAAGAATAGCGCCCTCACAAGCTGCCAGTGAACGGGAAACCTCGTAGTTAAAGTCAACATGACCGGGGGTGTCGATGAGGTTAAAAAGATATTCTTCGCCGTCATCGGCTTTGTAGATAACGCTAACCGCCCTCGCCTTGATTGTAATGCCACGCTCACGCTCAAGGTCCATGTCATCAAGCAGCTGCGCCTCCATATCCCTTTCGGAAACGGAGTTGGTCTGCTCAAGAATTCTGTCCGCAAGCGTACTCTTGCCGTGGTCAATATGAGCAATAATGCTGAAATTTCTTATTTTATCCTGTGGAAAAGACAATGCTAATCACCTTTTTCTTTAATGTCTTTTTTGTGCTTTATTTTAATCTGTATTTAGATTTAAATCCGAGCAACGCTCTGCTTTGCTTGCAAGGAGCAGAGCTTGCGACAGATTGCAATCAGTACAAGGGAGCGTCAGCTCCTCGTGAGTTTGGTTGTGGATTATTCCACGGCTAAACTCACGGATATTTCACGCTTCTAAAAGATGTGTGAAATATCTGTACTTAGATTATAACAATTTTAACGAATAAAGCAAGTAAATTTAAAGCGTTCGTAATGTGCTTGTAAACGATACAATTTGCGAAATGCTGTTGTATGATAAATTATATCATACACTAACCTCTTCTACAAGCAAAAAATCGTTGCAGTATTTTGACCTCGGTGTTATACTTTGCTTATATGAAATAACCCTATAAAAGGAGAAATTGGTATGACAAAAGGTGAAATTGCTAAGAATAATTTTATGCAGGGCTACAACTGTGCTCAGGCTGTATTGCTTGCATTTTGTGACGATTTGGGATTTGATGAACAGACTGCTCTTATGCTTGCATCGCCGTTTGGCGGCGGAATAGGCAGAATGCGTGAGGTCTGCGGTACTGTTACGGGAATGTATATGGCTTTAGGTCTTGCAAGGGGTTACAGTGACAGCAAGGATAATGCCGACAAAAAGCGTGTCTACACCGAGGTTCAGCAGCTTGCCGAAAGGTTCAAAGAGGACAACGGTTCAATCATCTGCCGTGACCTTCTCGGTATGAGAGCAAAGGCAAAGGATAACCCGACTCCGTCTGAGCGAACAGAGAAATATTATGCCGCCCGTCCGTGTCCTGAATTGTGCAGATATGCAGCGGATTTGCTTGATGAATACTTAAAGAATAAAAAAGGCTGAGGGGCGTTGCTTTGATTTGAAACTTATGCCTGCAAACAGTTGAATTTGGGAATAAATTGTGATAAAATGTTTAAAATAGGGCATTAGTCTAATGCGGTTAATTTTGAAAATTACCTTGAAAGGGGAATTGTGATATGTGCGGCATAGCCGGCTTTATGGGACAGGTTGAAAACAGAGCCGATGTCATCAGAAATATGACAGAGGTCATCACTCACCGTGGTCCCGACTCGGACGGATTTTTTACGGACGACAATATTTCCATGGGATTTCGCAGACTTTCCATTATTGACCTCGGTGCAGGTCATCAGCCTATATACAATGAGGATAAAAGCCTTGTTCTCACATTCAACGGTGAAATTTATAACTACAAGGATTTGAGAAAAGAACTTATCGCAAAAGGTCATAAGTTCTATACAGATACAGACAGTGAAGTGCTTGTTCACGGCTTTGAAGAGTGGAAAGAAGATATGCTCCCAAAACTCCGTGGTATGTTCGGCTTTGCTATTTACAACACAAAGGATAATTCACTTTTTATTGCCCGTGACTTTTTCGGCATTAAGCCGATGCACTACACTCAGATAGGCAATGACTTTGTCTATGCAAGTGAAATCAAGAGTATTCTTGAATATCCTAAGTTTGAAAAGAAATTCAACAGAAAGGCACTTGATTCCTACCTTTCATTCCAGTATGCAGTTCCGCCCGAAACTTTCTTTGAGGGCGTTTACTGCCTTATGCCCGGTCACTACCTCTGGTACAAGGACGGCGAGGTTGAAACTACCCGTTATTTTGAGGCTCGTTTCAATCCTAACGAAGAAATGACAGAGGAAGAGGCTGTTGACAGAATTGAAAAGGTTTTTGAAAACTCCGTAAATGCTCACAAAATTGCCGATGTTGAGGTTGGCTGTTTCCTTTCAAGCGGTGTTGACTCAAGCTATGTTTCAACATATTTTGCCGATCAGAAAACATTTACAGTCGGCTTTGACTTTGGCGAAAAATATAACGAAATCAGCTGGGCAAAAAATCTCAGCGAAAAAATCGGTGTTGAACACCACACCCACCTTATCTCAAGTGAAGAATTCTGGGACGCTGTTCCGACTGTTCAGTACCATATGGACCAGCCGCTTGCGGATCCGTCATGTATCGCACTTTACTTTGTATCCCGTCTTGCAAGCCATTATGTAAAGGTTGTCCTTTCGGGTGAGGGTGCAGACGAATTGTTCGGCGGTTACACTTGCTACAACGATCCGAGAGTGTTCAAAATTTATCAGACAATTGTCCCGCATTGCATCAGAAAGGCAATAAGAGCAATTTGCAGAAAGCTCCCCGACATCAAGGGCAGAGATTATCTTATCCGTGCCTGTGACAAGCTTGAGGAGCGTTATATCGGTAACGCATTTATGTATGACTACAAGCAGAAGCAGGAGCTTTTGAAAGATCCGTCAATTGCAACACGCCCACAGGATCTTACAAGAAAATATTATTATCGTTGCCGTAAGTATGACGATGTTACAAAAATGCAGTATCTCGACATCAATATGTGGATGGTCGGCGACATCCTTCTTAAAGCCGACCGAATGAGTATGGCTAACTCGCTTGAACTTCGTGTTCCTTTCCTTGATAAGGAGGTTTTCAAGGTTGCGTCATCGCTCCCGACAAAACTGCGCTGCAACAAGCACAACACAAAGTATGCAATGCGTAAGGCTGCCGTTCGCCATATGCCTGAGGCTACTGCTGAAAAAGAGAAACTCGGTTTCCCTGTACCGACAAGAGTATGGCTCCGTGACGAGAAGTATTATAATGTTGTAAAGACAAAGTTCAAGGGCAAAACTGCCGAGAAATTCTTCAATACAGATGTCCTTGTTTCATGGCTCGACAGTCATTTCAGCGGAAAAGAAGATAACAGCAGACGAGTTTGGACAATTTATGTGTTCCTCGTATGGTATGATATCTATTTTGATGAGGACAGTGAAAAGGTTGAAAAGCCTGTAAATCACCTTGATGAACTCAAGGCTGTTGCCGAGGCGAGAAGAGAAAAGCAGATTGACGCTCCCGGTGAGGTAATTATGGCTGCCGCAGAGGAGATTGACGAAAATTACGATGCTCCGAACTTTGGCGTTGACAAGTCAAAAAAAAATGATGAATCTGCCGAAAAAGCGGAAGAACCCGTAAAAGAGGAATCTGCGGAAGAAGTGACAGAGGAAGTTGAAGTTCCCGATGACGGCAATGAGCCTGCAATCGTTGAGCCTGAGGAAGAACCCGAGGTTAAGGAAGAGCCTAAAAAAGAGGAGTATGTGAACATCTCAAATCCGGAGGATAACGAGATTTACGACGCTCCGAAAAAACCGTCAACTCCCCAGGAGCAGATGCAGATGGCTATTGACAGCATTGAAAAAAGATCAAAATATCTTGACGAGCCGAATGTAATTTCAGACGAGGCTGTTGACAATATCGTAAACTCAATCTCTTTCTTTGATGATGAGGACGATAAAAATTAATCAAAGTTATTAAAAATAACAAAATAAACAAGGGCAACCGAGGTTGCCCTTGAATTATATCAGATAATTTAAACCACCGCTCCGAGACAGAGAATGTTTTGCAGGATTTTGTATTCTTCTTCAAAGTCGGAGAGGGGGAGGGGATTTTTCCCGAGCCCCATTTCTATGGTGAGGGCAGGTCGGCGGAATTTTTCGATGAACCAATCCTTAAAGCCGCCGCCTGTGGCAATCTCCTCGGGAAAGGCTATGTTGTAGCCGCTTGCCTGTGAGAATATTGACGCAAGCCGAAAGCTCAGAACGGGTGTGTGTCTGCCGAATGAGCAGTAAATTTCCCGTCCCTGACTGTGCAGAGCGATTGCCCGTTCAAAGTCAATATTACGGCAAAGTGTTGTCAGAGCTTTAGTTTCGGGTTCGCTTTCGGGATGATTGCCGCCGAATCTTGTCGGCGCCGGACACTTGATATTGTTCTTTAATTCAAGCTGTTTAAGCCTGCACCAACCCGCATTGAAGTTGTGATTGATGTCAACTCCACGGGCATTTGCCTGCCATTTATATGTATCGGTGCAGACCTTTTCGACAAGCGGTTTGTATTTGAATGCAGCGTCACTGCCATGCAAGGCAATTTCCGTGCCGTCGGGATTTACGCAAGGCACAATCGTAAGACCTCGAATGCTTAAAAAATTCCCGATTTTGCATCCGCCGACAGTTCTGTCGCTTTCCATTGCTTCACAACATTCTTCAAAAAATTTCAGCAGGGCAAGTATTGTGAGGTACTCCGAGCCGTGAAAGCCACCGCAGTAGAGTACACGATTCTTGGTGTTGCCGATGTGCAGAACATCAATACCTCTTCCGCACACGCTTTTTCCGGCAAAGCAATGCTTGATGAACTTGTACCTGTCGCAGAGCTCGTTTATGATTTCCTTGCGTGTTTTGTAATCGGGAAAAACATTATAATCGGGCATAACAAAATCCTTTCCTTTCGATAATTCAATCTTTAAAACGGAGGCATAATTATGGAGCTTTTTGAAAAAACTCTTGACAGCAAGAAAATTTTTGACGGCAGAGTTCTGCATATAGTCCTTGACGAAGTGGAGCTTCCTGACGGTAAAAGGTCAAAGAGGGAGGTAGTCAATCATCCGGGCGGAGTATGCGTTGCCGCTCTTGATGAGGACAATAACCTTTCTTTTGTAAAGCAGTTTCGCTATCCGTACAAGGAGGTTGTGCTTGAGCTTCCTGCCGGCAAGCTTGAAAAGGGTTCTACTCCGCTTGAAAACGGAAAGCGTGAGCTTCTTGAAGAAACGGGACTTGAGGGTTACTCCTACATTTCTCTCGGTCAGGTGTATCCGTCTCCCGGATACACCTCGGAAATTATCCATCTTTATGCCTGTCGGGTAAAGTCACAGGGTGAGCAAAAGCTTGACGAGGGTGAGTTTTTGAATGTTGAAAAAATCCCCCTCAACAAAGCCGTTGAAATGGTGCTTAACAATATGATTCCCGACTCCAAAACACAGATTGCCGTTTTAAAGACTGCCGCACTTTTGAAAAGCGGTAAAATTTAATTTAATCATAGGAAATATATATGCAGAATTTTACTGTTTCAGAACACGAAAAATTGAATACTGCCGTTGCTCTCGGATTTTTTGACGGACTTCACAAGGGACACCGAAGGGTTATTCTCTCGGCTGTTGAGCAGAAGAAAAACGGACTTTTGCCCGTGTGCTTTACATTTGCTCAAAGCCCGAAGGAGGTTCTCGGAAAATCTTCTAAGGGTGCGCTTATGACAACGGAAGATAAGCTGAAAACGCTTGAAAGCCTGGGTATTGAACATACCTTCAGTCCCGATTTTAAAAAGCTGATGAATATGTCTGCAAAGGACTTTGTCGAGAAAATTATTTTCGGCAACCTCAACGCAAAATTTGTTGTCTGCGGTTTTAACTATCGTTTCGGAAAAAACGGCGAGGGAGATACCGAGTTGCTCAAAAAGCTTTGTGACGAGAACGGTACAAAGCTTAAAGTGATTGAGCCTGAGCGTGATGGTGGCGATGTTGTTTCATCAACACTTATCCGTCTGCTTATAAGTGGGGGCAGCATTCGCCGCGCAAACAAGCTTTTGTGTTCATATTTTGGTTTTTCTGCCGTGATCACTCACGGAAAAAGACTTGGCAGAGAACTCGGTACTCCGACAATCAATCAGAAACTTCCCGAAAATCTTGCCGTGCCGAAATACGGTGTTTATGCGTCTGCCGTTACGCTTGAAAACGGAAAGGTCTATTGCGGTGTGACTAATATCGGTGTAAAGCCGACGGTCGGAGGAACAAAGCTTTTGAGCGAAACATGGATGCCTGACTTTCACGGCGGTGAAATATACGGTCAGACAGCCGATGTCCGTCTGCTTGATTTCATTCGTCCCGAAAAAAAGTTTGACAATATCACCGAATTAAAAAATGCCATAACCGACAATGCAGTTACGGCAAAAGAGATTTTTGGTGAGATGTATAGATACGGAGTTTGAAGTAAGCGTAGTATTTATCTATGGTTGACATCGCAATTCCGGCTTGATACAATATGATACGAGAATACAAGGAAGTTTAAGGCGGTTAGCACTCCCGAAAGGGGGTGATATGCATGACTGAATCGGTTTTGCTGATAATTTTACTTATAGCACTCGCAGAAGTCATCAATAGCATAAAAAAATAATCGCCCGACAGCCTCAAATATCGGACGATTATTTTATATTCGTTTTAAAACCTTGGGACTAACCGCTTTTAACGGTTTTCCTTGTGTTCTTATTATATATTATGCAAAAAGCAATGTCAATATTTCATTTGAATTTTATATGGCTGAAAAATGTTGAGCGGTGACGGAACTTTCCGACACCGCTTTTTTTATTTAAATTCATCGTTAAGGATTTCATCAAGGTTATTGACCATTGCTGTGACGATTTCATATGAACCGCCGTCTGAGATTGACTTCATAAGAGCGTTTATGTTTTCTTCAAAATCCTTTGGCAAGAGGGTGCAATACTTTTTGCAGAGCTGAACCTGTCTTTTTTCACCGGGGTGTGTCTGACGGTTGAGTGCGAAGATAACATCAAAATAGCTTTCGAGAAAAGCGGTGATTCTGTGATTGACACTGACGATATCGCCACGCTCCTGAGCCTTTTTAATCTGCCTGTCATATGACGGAAGCTTTCCGTTCAAAAGGTTGCGGTTGTTTTTGATAATCGCATTGCGGAGATTTTCCGGAAAATCAATCTGCGCCATATCTCTGAATTTTGTGAAAGTGCCTGTCTTGTCAAAAAGAACCTTGCTGTTCTTGATATTGTGCCAAAATGCGGTTGTATAGCCGTTAAAAGCCTTGCCACCCTTGATTACCGTATCAATATACCGACCGAACCTGTCAACTTCACGGTAGATTATGTCAACGGGAATACCGTTATTCATAACCGTGTTGTCCTCGCTCTCCCAATAATGATTGCCAAATTCTGCAATCGAACAGTATTTTTCGAGGAGATTTTCTCTTGTTTCGGCTGTCGGAATTTCAGCACAGTAAACATAAATATCGTAGTCCGAATTTTCATCACTTGCACCTGTTGAACGAGAACCGCCGAGTGCGACAGCCTCAACCGTATCAAGCGACTTGAGTGCAAGCAAAATTTCTTCAAAGTTTGCGTCCTTAACATTGTATTCCGCAAAATTCATAGTTTTGATCTCCTTTATTTTATGGTATCATATTCCTTTGTCGGATTAAGCCGTAACTTCTGCCGTTTCGGTTGGACTTGTCTTATCTTCAAGCACAACCCTTTTGCCTCTCCAACCGCCCTTTATCCAGCGGATAAACACAACGATGCCTCTGAAAATTTCATCGGCAGCCATGGCAATCCAAATTCCGGTAAGTCCCATTCCGAAATAAATTCCGAGCAGCCAGCCGAGCCCGACACTCAAAAGCCACATTGAAAAAATTGCGAGTGCAGTCGGGAATTTAACATCGCCGGCGGCTTTCATACTGTTGATTATAACAAGGTTTGTTGTTCTGCCGAATTCAAGAATAATCGCAATGAACATAACCGATGAACCGAGTGCGATAACAGCCTTATCACCCGTGAAAAGTCCGAGTGTAAACGGTGAAATCAACCAGTTTACAATTGCAACCGAGATTGAAATTATCATACCGAAACGCAAAGTTTTCAGCACTCTGCGGTATGCAAAATCGTAATCGTGAGCGCCTACGCTGTGACCGACAATAATCTGTGTTGCATTTGCAGCGGCAAGAGCAATCATATATGTAAACATCGAAAGCATGTTGGCGTAGATTTTTGCGTTGATTGCAACGATACCCATTGTGTTGATGAATGCCTGTAAAAACAGTTGTGAACAGTCGTAGGAAATGTTCTCGCCTGCTGTCGGAATGCCGAGTTTAAGAAGGCTTTTGAGAACATCATACGGAAACGGACGAAGATATTTAAGGCTGAACTTGCCTTTGATAACCGTGTAGAAGTATATAACGGATGCAATTACCGCAATAACTCTGCTTCCGCATGTGGAAACAGCCGCACCCGACGCACCGAGTCCGAGAACCTGAAGCGGTCCGTAGAGCAAAAGAGCATTTCCGCAGATATTGATAATGTTCATTCCAAGACCGATAATCATACCGAAAACGGTTTTACCGTTGCTTGCAAAAATTGAGTTAAAAGCATTAATAAGCGCCTGAGTAAAGATTGTACCGCCGACTATTCGCATATACATATCCGATTCATCAAGCATTGCCGCAGGCACCTGCATTGCCTCAAGCAGATTTCGGCTGAATATGAATACAACAAAGCTGATTACAATACTCAGCACAAGGTTGAAGGACAACGCAACCGTGTAAATCATATTCATCTTTTCTTTTTTACCTGCCCCAAGGTACTGGCTGACGATTATGCCCGTTGCGCTTGATATAATGTTAAAGGCAAGAGTCAGAAAACCGAGAATCTGGTTTGCGTTGCCGATTGCACCAACGGCGGTTTCATTGTAGTTTGAGAGCATAATCGTGTCAACATAGCCGAGTGAGATGCCGAGCAACAGCTGTAAAAATATCGGCCACGCAAGCTTGATTACGCGCTGATTCATAACTGAATCGTTCGGATTTTTGAGTTTTGAAGAAGTAGCAGACATAATGTAATCTCCGTTGAATAAAATGATTAATATAAGTTTTAATGTTTTGAATGTTTTGAAAAAATAAATTCTGTGTAAATTGTGCATCGCCGTTGTTCTGACTGCTTGACCGCCGTGTATTTGAGATGTATAATCTAATTACGGATGGTTGCAATCTGTCGCAATCTTCGAACTAAGTTCAGATAACCAACGGTTGTTTTCGATAAAATCAGAAAAAATACAACGCAATGCGAAAGGATAAATATGTATGAATATATGCGTTTTTGGCTCGTCGAGTGAGCAAATTGACAAAATCTATCTTGAATCTGCCGAGCATCTCGGCAAAAAGATTGCCGAAAAGGGCTACAACCTTGTTTTCGGTGCAGGAAAATACGGCATTATGGGCGCATCTGCTCGAGGCGCATACAGCGCAGGTGGCCACACAATCGGAGTTACACCCGATTTTTTTATTGATGTGGGTGTTGTTTTTGACAAATGCTCCGAACTTATTGTAACAGATACAATGCGTGAACGCAAAGGTATTATGGAAGATAAAGCGGACGCTTTTGTAATTTGTGCCGGCGGTATGGGTACTTTTGAAGAATTTTTTGAGGTTCTCACACTAAAGCAGCTTAACAGACACACAAAGCCTATCATTATATATAATGTAAAAGGCTACTATAACTCAATGCTTGCAATGCTTGACAATGCCGTAAGTGAAAAGTTTATGACCAATGCCTGTAACAGACTCTACACGATTGCTGATACCGAAGAAGAGGTTTTCAATCAGCTCGAGAATTATGTTCCGTTCACCTACAATAAATATGAGTTTCTTAAAAAGGACGGTGAGCAGAATGGCTGACCAATGCGAATTTTGTGCAAACTTTGTCAGTGATGACGAATTCGGTGATTATTGCAATATCAACCTTGACGAGGACGAAATGGCAAGGTTTTTAACCCGAAGCACAGACACCTGTCATTACTTTCAACTTTATGATGAGTACAAAATAGTGAGAAAACAAAATTAAATAATTTAAAACAGCAATATAACAAAATAAGTTACACGGTTGTAACTTTTGCCTCAAATTTAATTAAATGTCGTTTGTTATTATTGTAAACCTAAAATCCCCTTAATTAAAGGGGATTTTTTGTTTTTTTATATCATTTTAAAGGTTAGAATATGAATAAAAGACAAGCAGATTAAGTCCGTTAAAATATAATCGAAAAAGAAAAGTTTAGAGGAATGCACAAATGTAATGTGAAAATCTTGTGAATTCATCCAAAAAAAATGACAGAGGACAAATAAATATTGCAAAATGTGCGTTGAAGGTATAGAATATTATTATATTTTGTACAGCAGTGTGTCATTTTAGTGCATTATTTTTTAAGAGGAGAGGGTTTTTGTGGGCCTTTTTAACAGGATTATTGATAAGATGGTCAGCGACAAAGTTCCATTTAAAAAGAGAAAAAGGCTGATTGTATTTGTGGCAATCATAACCCTTCTTTCAATGACGACAGCAACGGTTGCGTGGTTCACGGTAAATACATTTGCAGGTGTGGACAAGCTTGACCTCAATATCAGCCTTGCCGCACAACTTAAAGTAAGTATGGAAAACCACGGAAAAGACCTTGAAAAATACGGCAAGGTAATCACAAATGAAATGATTGACGATTACCTTAAAAAGCACGGTTCAAGCCTTGAAGATACGGTGCTTGACCCTGTTACAACAAGAGAGGGTACAGAGTTCACCAATCAGCGTGGCACAGTCAGAGAGCCTAACAAGCACAGCTACCTTGAGTTTGAATGCTACTTCATCGCAACCGAGGAAATGTGGGTTCACCTCACAACCGAAAGCACAAAAGCAGGCGCTGATGACGGTACAAAGGTATCGACAGAATCAACCGGTGCAAAGGCTGATGTAGTAAATTGTGCGAGAGTTGATTTCACAGCCGAGGGAACAGGCAACGGCACAACAATTTATGAGCCGAACAGAAGCACTCCCGTAAACGGACAGACAACCTTTGATTTGCCGTCAGGTTCAATGGTTTACTCAAACAACACAAGACTTTTCCATCTTAATCAGCTCGAACCTGTTAAGGTAACAGTTCGTCTTTGGATTGAGGGTAACGACCCCGAGTGTGATGACGATGTTCAGGATGCACAGCTTTCTGTACAGCTTGGCTTTGTCGGATGCGATAAGGACAATAAACCAATATCATAATTAAACAAGATCCCGTAGGGGCGGTCATCGGCCGCCCGCCCTGGAGAAACTGTCATTCAACGCAGATTTCAGACAGGAGAAAAATTATGGGTTAATGAAATACGCACAATCCGACAGTTAAACGGATACAACTTTGAGGGGAGAGAAAAACTTGTTCGGAAAAAAGAAACCAAAAATTGAACAACCGATTACTCCCGAGGAGTTAAGTCGCTTAAACGATAAGAAAATGGCAGATTCCGAGATTGAACATTTTCATGTAAAAAATGATTCAATCGAGATTGTAAAATACAAAAAGCGCAGACGGCTTTTGAGTATTATCCTTTCGGTCTGCATAATCATTCTTCTTATTCTGTTCATTGTTTCAACGCTTGTAACGCAATGGGGCGACTTGATTATCAGCATTGATTCTCCTGCCGTAAAAAAAGGTATCGTGCTTAGCGAAGACGCTGACTTCAAAACTCAGTGTGCTTCACTTACTGCGAAGCAGGTTAAGGATGTTACAAACATTACATATGCATGGCTTCCTGTTGACCTTGACACAAGCAAGGACGGTGCGCACAACGGCAAAAACTATGTTGCTTATACTTTCTATTGTAAAAATAACGGAGAGGTTGAGCTTGACTATGATGCAGTGCTTGAAATCACAGGTGCGGCTAAGTCGGCAGATGAAGCAACCCGAGTTATGATTTATAAAAACGGCAAGAGCTCAATTTACGGCAAAGGTCAGTACAAAGACAGAAGCAAAGCCGAAACCGATTGCACGAAGTTTGTAAGCGATAAGGAAGTTTATAAAACATCAACCGAAAAATTCAAGGTTGGCGATATTGATAAATACACAATCGTAATCTGGATTGAGGGTAACGACCCAGAATGTATCGACGATATCCGAAACGGTCATGTAAGAATGAGAATGCTGTTCTCGGTTCGTGACGATGAAGAATCCACAGCAAAGTAGCGGCGGTCAGTGACCGCCAATCGTCACAAGTGTAAACTTGGGACGACGAAAAACAACGGTTATGGTTTATAAAAAATGTTTTTTACGCAAACGAAACAGGCTTGAAAATTTTAATTATTCACAAGGCGGTGCATATTTCATAACGGTATGCGCAAAAGACCATAGGTGCTTGTTTGGCAGAGTAGATAGCGAATGTCTTGCATTTGATAATGACAAATCAGGGGTATTACTCAATGATGTCGGAAGGATCGTTGATAAAACGATTCACAGCATTGAGTCAGCTTATAAAGGTTTGGTTGAATTAGATAAATATGTTGTAATGCCAAATCATATACATTTTGTTTTGTTTTTGTCAGCGTCTGGTGTGGAAGATTCGATTTCTCCGTCAATATCGCAAATCGTAAGGCATTTAAAATCCATTGTCACCAAACAAGTCGGTTATTCGGTGTGGCAAAAATCGTATTATGACCACATCATACGGAATGAAAAAGATTATAAAGAAATTTGTAAATACATAGACAACAACCCACAAATGGGCATTGGACAAATATTTTTGTGAGTGGTGATTGTAGCGGCGGTCAGTGCCCGCCAGTCGTCACAAGTGTAAACTTGGGACGAAACGAAAATGTTAATACTTGGTCGTTTCCGTCGGAAACGAATGGCGATCACTGATCGCCGCTACGGTATGACGAAATTATAAACTTGGTATTATGTGCCTCGGCACTGATATAGCAAAAAATCCCTATGGTGTTTTAGGGACAAAAATTAATTTTATTTAGGAGGAATTACTCTATGAAAACAACGTCAAGAAAGAGATTATTAATCTCTTCCGTAGCAATGCTCCTCGTGGCAATGCTCGCACTCGGAACTGCAACATTTGCATGGTTCACAACTGACACAACAACTCAGGCAACAGGTATCAATGTTAAGACATCTAAGAAGTCATTGCTCTTAGTATCAAGCAGAGATTCTGAGTGGAAGGAAAACCTCAACTATAGCTTTGATAAGCTTCTCCAGCCGGCATCATCATATGACGGTGCACACTGGTACAAAGCTCAGGCTACAAGTGGTATGTCAGGTGCTGCTACAAACGGTGATAAAATTACTGGTGTTGGTACAGCTGATGCTGAAGGCTATGTATTCTGCAATATGCTCAATGTTAAGAACACAGGTGCTGAGCTTGCTAAGGATGTTACGATTACAGCAACAATTAAGGAAACACCTGTTGCAGATGGTAAAAACTACCTCCGTGTAGCTCTTGTTCCTTCTACTTGTGAAGCAGACGAAGATCGTGATACTGCAACGGTTGAAACTGCTGCGAAATTTAGAGAGAACATTTACAGTGCTGTTCCTGGCGACGCTGCTAATCCTGTTGAATATGTTGGTAAAGACGTAGATGCCGCAAAAGGTGCAATCAAAGCAGCTGATTCAGTTGTTTCAACAAAGGGTAACAATATCTCTGTTGATGTTGGTGATCTTACTCAGAATCAAGCTAAGTACTATATGCTTATCGTATGGTTTGAAGGCCAGGATGAGGATTGCCAGGATGCATTTGCTGGTAACGAGATGCCAAACATCGATTTCACAATTGCAGCTACGAAATAACAGTTAGTAAAACATAATATTAAGCAAATTATTTGATCGGAGTCCCCTTGCATGAAAAAAGTGTTAAAAAAGATAATCAATGTTATTATAGATATTGTTGTTATACTGGTTTTGGTAGTATCAATACTTATTGTTACATTATCATTAACATCCAAATCATCAGGGGTTCCAAATTTATTCGGTGTTGCCCCGCTCAGTGTTCAGACTGATTCAATGGAGGACACAATTAATGTTGGTGATTTAATTTTCAGTGATGTTACAAATGACCCTTCATATGAATATCAGAAAGGTGACATTGTTACATTCCCAATCACAGTCAACGGTGAGTCCGTTCTTAACACCCACCGAATTGTTGAGGTTGTTAAGGATGACAACATTACCTACTACAGAACACAGGGTGACAATAAGAAAACCAACCCTGAGCCCGATGAAGAACTTCAAACTTCTTCATCAATTGTCGCCAAATACACAGGTACGAAGATTGGCGGCGTGGGTAACTTTTTAAGCTTTATCAGAACTCAGTTTGGATTTTTCCTCTGCGTTCTGCTTCCGATGATTATTTTCTTTGTTTATGAAGCAATCCGTGTTGTTCTCAACCTCCTTGCCTACAATAAGGAAAAAACTCTCGAAGAGGCAAAGCTTGCGGTTGATTCCGCAGAGCTTACCGAAGAACAGAAAAAGAGAGCTATTGAGGAATATCTTGCCTCCGTCGGAGAAAATCAGGACAAGGCGGAAAATGAGCCCGAGGTACAAACACCTGCTGACGGCAATAACTCCGCTGATAATTCCGATTAAGTTATGACAAATTTGTCCCTAACGCATTCATAGCGTTTATCGTAACGGTATATTTCTTTCTCAGTTTCAAAGCTGAGAAAGAAATACAGTTACATGTAGGGGCGGTTATTGGCCGCCCGCCTTGAAGAATCTGTCCTTTATGACAGATTTCAGATAGGAGAAATATCTTATGAAACGAAAACTTCCGATAAGGAAAAACATAAGACTTGAAAATTATGATTATTCTGACGGCGGCGGATATTTTATAACTGTGTGTGCCAAAGACAGAAAATGCTTATTTGGAAATGTGAATAAGAACTGTGTAAAAATCAATTGTGATGAAAAAGACATGGTTCTGCTTTCCAATGTAGGGCAAATTGTCGAAAATGCAATTTGTCATATTGAGGAATCGTATAATCATCTTGTTGAATTGGATAAGCATATCGTTATGCCTAACCATATTCACCTTATCCTGTTTTTATCGGGCAGAAAGTCTGATGAAGGCGGGCGGCCAATGACCGCCCCTACTGTTTCGCAAATCGTGAATCAGTTAAAAGGAGCTGTAACAAAGGCTGTAGGCTGTTCCGTATGGCAGAAGTCGTTTTATGACCATATTATCAGGAACAAAGATGATTATGTAAAAATTTGGAATTATATCGACAATAATCCACAGAAATGGACTATGGACAAATATTATTGCGAATGGTAGTATCTTTATGCGGATATAAGCCGTTCACAGATTAAATTCCCCTGTAGGGGCGGTCATTGGCCGCCCGCCTTGAAGAAGCTGTCCTTTATGACAGATTTCAGATAGGAATTTAGAAATGTGTTCTTACACAAAAGATGAGAGTAGATTTTTTTAAGGAGACGAAGTACCGTGGATACAGTATTTAAATTTCTTTTTGAATTTCTCGGTCAGTTTTTTGGCTCATTATGGTCAATAATCACCGGGTTATTTGGCGGAGTAGGCAATGCCTTTGATTTTTCCGCTTATGTAAACATTATTAATGCCTATACCACGGAGCTTGGCGGCCTCGCATGGGTAATTGCGATTATTGCCATTGTGCTTCTGGTAGCTGTGCTTGCACTTTGCGTATGGCTTATTGTCGTCGCTGTAAAAAAGTTTATTCGTTCGCACAGAAGAAGAAAAGATACAGATTCTCTTGTTAAAGAGGTTCAGGCACTCAACAAAGAGGTTATGAGACTTAACCTTGAAAAGGATAAGATTCTCTCTATGAAGGTTTCACAGATTGGTCTTAACCCCAACGAGATTTCAGAGCTTACAGGCGAAGAAATCGAGTCGCTCAACAACGGCGAAGAAGAGGACACAGGCGAAAGCCGTTTCTACAAACTTACGGAAATCGACCACCTTTGGGCAGATTATGTTCCGCCGGTTTATGACAACGATATCACACTTCCCGAGTTCTGTGAGCGTTTCAGACTCTTTGCTTGTTCACAGCTTGGTCTTTACTACGATATAAAGCTTATCAGACTTTTTGTTGCTGCGTTTGCATCTACCAGACTTATTATCCTTCAGGGTATTTCAGGTACAGGTAAAACTTCACTTGCTTACGCTTTTGGTAAGTTTGTAAACAATCCTTCAATCGTTGCTTCCGTTCAGCCGTCATGGCGCGACAGAACAGAGCTTTTCGGTTACTTCAACGAATTTACAAAGAAGTTCAACGAAACCGAGCTTCTCCGTGCAATGTATGAGGCATCGTATAACGAAAACATCTATGCGGTAATCCTCGATGAAATGAACATCGCTCGAGTTGAGTATTACTTTGCCGAGATGCTTTCAATTCTTGAAATGCCGTCAAGAGATGAATGGGTTGTTGATATCATCCCGAACTCTTGGCCGTCTGACCCGAAGCATATCGTGAACGGTCAGCTCAAAATTCCGCCGAATATGTGGTACATCGGTACTGCGAATAACGATGACTCGACATTTGCTATCACAGATAAGGTTTATGACCGTGCTATGCCGATTAACATCGACACAAAGGGTGTTCCTTTTGAAGCACCTCTCACAGACTCTGTATACATTTCATACAAACATTTTGAGTACATCCTCAATGCCGCTAAGGTTCAATTTGTTGTTTCGGAAGAGAACCTCAAAAAGATTGCCCTTCTGGATGATTATGTTATTGAGCATTTCCGTATAGCTTTTGGTAACCGTATTGTAAAACAGCTTCGTGACTTTGTTCCTGCTTATGTCGGAACAGGCGGTACAGAGCTTGACGGTCTTGACTATGTTCTTGCCCGCAAGGTATTTAGAAAATTTGAGTCACTCAATCTTTCATACATTCGTGATGAAATAGATGGCCTTTGTGCGTATATTGACGAGCTTTTCGGCGAAGAAAATATGACTGAGAGCAAGGATTATCTCCGTATGCTCAAGAAGCTTGTATAATTTTAGCAATTCAGGGCGAACTCTGTTCGCCCTTTGCTTGGTGAAAGGACTTTGTTCCTTTAGCGGTAAAACTATCTGATTGGAGAAAAATCAATGGCTGATTTTGGTAAATATTTCAGAGCATATATGTATATGCAGGACATTCTGAAAAATGATTTTACTTACAATTACATAACAGAAGGCCTTAAGGACGGCGATAAGGGCGAGGATAAGCTCGACGGTAAGACCAACGAAAAGGTAATTGATATGGAATGGGTTGTTGCCATTGAGGAAACACTTCCGTACATTCAGAAAGCAATAGACGAACAGCGCCGTTTTATTAAGCAGGTTGACAATGTTGTTAGAGTTGAGCTTGCAAAAAAGATTGGCCCCGAGTCGGTTAAGCACCTTTCGCAGCACACTAACTTTATTGCCAAGGTTGAGGGTGATATGGTAACGCCTAACAAAATCCTCACAATTGAGCGCGAAGAAAGCTTTGCTATTTATGAAAACCGTGTGCTTATGACACTGATTCGCAAAGCGCTTCATTTTGTTGATGATAAATATTCAAAGATGAAAGATGTGCCGAACGACAGCTATAATAAAATTTCTATGGTTCGTCACATTGATTTTAATGAGAAAAAAGTAGATTTTAATCTTAACTATATAAATGAATCTCACGAAACTCTTGCAGATGACCTTGATGTTCTTGATGTTTCTCAGCTTTCGGACTTTGACAGAATCAGAAGAATCAGAACAACCCTTAATGAGTTTTTAAACACTCAGTTGATTAAGGAAATCTCAAAAGAGCCTGAGGTTCGTCCTCCGCTCATGCAGACCAACCTTCTCAAAAAGAACCCCAACTTTAAAAGAGTGGTTGAGCTGTGGAACTTTCTCGACAGTTACAAGCGTAAAGGCTTTGAGGTTGTAAGCGAGGAATACAACGGCAAAATGACAGATACTGTTCAGCAGGATGTTTACTTTGCGATGGGATTCCAGCATTTTATGATGTCTATTGCTACAAACCCGGCACTTCGTTCAATCCTTAAGGAACAGTACGACGCTGAAAATGCACGAATTGCCGAGGAAGAATCAAAGCCGCAGAAGACCCGCGAGGCGGTTATGAAGGCACAGCTTGATGCTGTTCGTAAAGAGGAGATGGAAATCCGCCTTCGTGAAATCCGTGAACGCGAAAAGAAAATTCTTGACCTCACGAATGAAATCAAGAATTTAAAGGTTATAATTGATCAGAAAGAACAGCAGATTCTCACTCTCAGGGGCAGGGTTTCTGCTCTTGAAGACCAACTTGAAGAGGTTAAGAAAGAGCTTCAGCAGACAAAACTCAAGTTGATGGAGGCAGAAAAGAGAATTGCCGAGCTTGAGGAAGAAAATCAGCAGTTAAAAGATACTATTGAAGAGTTGAATAAAACGATTGATGAACTCAATCAGACTATTGACACACTCAATAAAAAAATAGTAGAATTAAATGACAGAATTCTCGTGCTTGTGCAGGAGAATGCTCGTTTGCAGACAAAGGTGAAAGAGCAGGAAACTGTTATCGCCGAGCAGAAGGCTCATATTGCAGAGCTTGAAACTCAGGTTGCTGAGCAGCTTGCAAAGATTACGGCTCTTACGGAAAACCTTGAAAAATGTCATGCGCAGATTGAAGAGGATAACCGCAGGATTACCGACCTAACCGAGAAAAATGAAAATCTTACGGAAACACTTCAGAATGAGCGTGTTCAGCACAGGGACACAGTCAACAAAATGAATGCCGATTTTGCTGAAGAAAAACAGCAGATGAACGACGCTCATTCGGCAGAGGTTGAATCGCTTAACCATAAATTCAACGATGCAGAGGCTGAACATAACACTTATGTAGCAAAGCTGAATGCGGATTTTGCCGCAAGGGCAAATGAAACAGAGCAAAAGCATCTTAAAGAGCTTGCAGATAAAGAAGAAACTCACAAGAATGAACTTGCTGAAATTAAGGAAGCCAACCTTAAATCATCAGCCGCAAGCAATGCCGCTCACGCTTCTGAGCTTAAAAAGGCTTATAAGTCGGTTGACAAAAAGGTTGAGCTTGCAGAAAAAGCTTGTGAAAAGCGTATGAAAGCCAAGGTTGCCGAGGTTAAAAAAGAGGCTCAGGCTGAAATTCGCAAAGCCGAAAAGAAAGCAAGCGAAAAAATCAGCCTTGTTAAGGATGAAATTAAATCTGTCAAGGATACAGGCGATTTGTTCGTTCGTGACTACGGCTTCGGCAGTGTTGCTGTTGTTTCTAAATATGCCGAAGAGCTTGCAAAATTCGGCAAGCTTTCAATCGCAGACGAGCTTATGGACGCTCAAAAGTCTGTAAGATCACTTTGTATTTGCAGAAGCAAAAAGGGTGTTATGCTTGCAGGATATTCCCGTAACGGTGCAGATGCTTACAAAATCTATAAAAAGCAGGCAGACCTTGAAGTTGCTTTTTCAGATTTGTGTTCAAAGCTGAAAAGTGCCGGAAGGCTTCCGCTTGTGATAACATTCTCAGGAGTTGACAGACCGTTTGCAATGAACTTTGAAAACATTGTTCGTGAGTCAACAGGCAAAAAAACTACTGTTGTTCATAACAAAACATTGAAGGCTGACGGATTTGTTGCAGTTTACTATAGTGTAGAATAAGGGGCAAAAATGAAAAATTCTACTGCGCCCAACAGAAAGACGGGCAGAATGATTGCTAAAAATTTAATAGTTCTGTTCACTGTTGCACTTGCCGGCTTTTGCGGCATTCAGGCGTGGTTTACGGATAAGCAGTCAGCCGAAGCCGATGGCATCAACATTGAGTGTCAGGCACCTGACGGTATTGAAATTGCTGTTGTTAAGCACGATGATCCGGCTCCGAAGGATGACGCAGCGTACAAAAATACGATTGAATTGAACAGCAAAAATTATCCGTTTATCGGTGATATCAAGATGACTGAGGTTTCGAGCGACGGATACACATTTTATAAGCCGCCCCTCAAACAGGAAAACGGAGTTGCTTCTCCTATGCTTGATGTTGCCGACTGGGATCTTGCCAACTATTCGGTTCACTACCTTTCTTTTGACCTGTATGTTCGTTCAAAATCCAAGTTCGATATTTATCTGGACAGTAAATCTAAAATCAGTCCGAATGCAAAAAATCTTATAGGTGAAAATGCAGATAATAAGAGTGATTTCGGTGAAAGCGGTGACTCAAAGGGAATTTCAAGAGACTGCGTAACCGGTGCGGTAAGGTTTTCGGTTGCAAATTATGATACTAACGAAACAAAGCTTTTGTGGATTCCTGCTCCGAACATTTTACTTAATGTAAATTCAGATACAGTAAGCATAGACAAGCGTGAGGGCAAATCATATTCGCACGTTTATTATGAAAAAGACGGTAGTAGATGGGTTAAAAAATCCGTTTCCGTTAATGACGGTACATCACTCGGTCAGGTTTTTGTTGCAAACAGCAACGGTTTTATCAACGGAGATTACACATATGAGCTTGGTGAAAAGAAAAAAATTATGTCTTTGGAAAAGGACACAACTCAAGACGGCATATACAAAGGAAAGGTAACCTGTAATATGTGGGTTGACGGCGAAGACGCTGAGGCAAGACTTGCCCTTGTAAACGGAAAGTTCAAAGCAAACCTTGTTCTCTCAAAGGGCGATGAACAATAAAAAATAAAAATCAGGAAAGGAGTAATGAAGTATGAAACTGAAAGAAAGAGTGCAGAACTCGTTTTTTGCACTTTCCGACAACAGACTTCTTGGCAGAAAAAAGCTCGCAATTTCATATGTATCATTGTTCCTTGTTTTTACTCTTGTGCTTGTGACAACGGTGGCATGGTTTACCGTAAAAGATACGGCAAGTATTAATTCTCAGGCGTTTTCACTTGAGTCAAGTGCGGCTCTCCGTGTCAATGACGGTCAGGAAGATCTTTCAAACCACCTTGTTGTTAAAGATTTTAAGCTTGAAGAGGCTTCAAGCGTTGACGGAAGGAATATGTTCTTCCCGTCAGAGGGCAACTTTAAGGATTCAACATCTGCCATGAAATTCCGTGAAGGAACTGCTGGCGACAGGAATAAAACATATGTATATAAGGATTTTAAGCTTAATGCCGATTCGGATATGACAAATGTTTATATCAAAGGTTATAATATTACAATTACTTCGGCAGACGGTAATGTTCTCGGTAAGTTTGACGGCTCAACCGAGATTATTCGTGACGATAAAGGCGTTCCTGTCGATCAGAAGGTCTATGATCCTTGTCCGTTAAGACTTGCGTTTATTACCGACAGCAGTAAAACTCCTGTTGTAATTGATCCAAGTGCTCTTATTGACGCGCATGCTAAAAATTACAATGCAGTAAGCTCAACAAATATGAACGGCTCTCCTGCTACGAAGCTTTCATCATGCAAGACATTTTCTGATTTCTATTTCTATTCAGGCGAAAGCTTGTTCACGCTTTTAGGTCAGAAACCTCTTGATGTAACATTGGTAGCGTGGTTTGAGGGTGCGTATGAAGATCAGTCTGTTTATGATAAGTATGCAGGCGCATCGGTTACAATTGATGTTGAACTGGAAAGTAACTACAATGATATGGAGGCTATCACCTTTATTGATAAAACAAGAGGCGATGATGGCAATGAGAAACCGTGGATTAAAACAGATGACTGTATAGTTACAATGCAGTATAAAGATACTGATACAACTCAGAAAACTGTCGTTATGAAAGATCTTGGTGAGGTAAACGGATATAACACATGGACAGCTGCGTTGCCAAAAGATGTAACAACAGATATAAGCTTTTTCAGATTCAGTACAACGAATAATATAATCTATAACTCATGGCACACCAAGAAAGATGTGAACGGCGAATTGAGCCCTACGGCACAAGGTTGGATAGATGATAACGTTGATAACAAAGATTTGTATCCGTTACAGGAAAACAGAATTGTAAACGGTAACCGCAGCCTTGTTTATACTGCCAGGAGAGGTAACGGTTATAGTAAAACCGATAATACTGCTCAAAGACTGTCCCCTTGTATCGGATACTGGGATTATAGTCCGGGCGGCTCAACTGTTGAAACAACAGTACCTTCAGCCACAACTCCGACAAGCGGAGGAGGCTCTTCCGCAGATATTGTGACTACAAGTGTATATCTCAACATTCCGGATAGTAGAGGGTGGCTCAGAAGTGATCTTGCAACCGGAAGGTATACACCTTATGTAATTTATAATTATAACGGCCAAAAAACAGAGCATATGATGAAGGTTACTTCTCCAGACGGTGGTAGGTGTGAACTTGAGAACTGCCCTGCGCCGAAAAACTCAACAGTTAACGGATTTAAGTTTGTGAACAATACCGATTCAACCGTAAAGTATATTGCGGTAGCGGGTGAATATATGTTCTCCACATCGTACAATGTTACTTATGAAGTAAACAACGATGATAAAGCATCGTATTAATAATAATGCAAAATATAAAAAGGAGGTGTCACAATGAAAGAGAGATTTGCTCTTTTGGCGGCTTATTTTAAAGAAAAGCTTGCAATCGGCAAAAAGTCGGGCAAAGAAAAGAGAAAAAGCATGATTTTAAGCATTGTGGCACTTGTTGAAGTGTTGGCAATCGCTATCGTGTCAGTTTCTGCATGGGTGGAAACAATTTCAACCATTAAGCTTGATTTGAACAACGGTACAATTGATAACTATGTGTTTACCAACGCTAATATCGGCTATGGTAACGGCTATGACGGAAAGACAATTGATCTTACAAAATATTTTCGTCAGGCAGGCGATGTTCACCTTGCCTCTGCAACAAGCGCAAACGGCACAGATGTTTATTTTCCGACCTTAACTGCAAACGGCAAGCCGTCTGCTACATACAGAAAGGCTACTGTAAACGATAAGAATGTCAACTACATTGATTTTTCTTTCAATGTTACCGCAAAGAAAACAAATGCGTCATTCTATTTTGATCAGGCTCCCACAATCCAGGTTAACGGCGCTGATGCAAACGTGGATAAGCTTCGTGTTTCATTCGTTTGTGACGGCAATAGTACTGTTGTCTGCGGTAAGAGCAACAGCAAGGCAGAGGTTGTTGCCGGTACAAGCCTGGAAAACACAGAACAGGAAAATGTAAAATCTTTCGGTTCATATACGGTTTCAACAGCAGAAAGTTCTCTTCCTCTTTTTACCGTTCCGGCAGATTCAAAACCGCACAAGGTTACAATGCGTGTGTGGTTACAGGATGACAGCAGAAAGACAAAGTATGCCGGACAGACTGTTACAATTGACAACTTCAAGCTTATTACTCAGAGTCCCCAGGCGGGAGAATTGACTTTTTACGATAAAACAACTGGCGATCCATCTCTCGGTGCGGGTTGGGCTACCAAAAACAATCGTGCAATCTGGATTTACCAGGCCGGCACAAGCAAGTATGAAAAGCTTTCAAAGGATTCGAGCGGTAACTATTTTATTAAGCTCGGTTCAGACTATACAGATAATCCTAACGCAGCAGTTACCTTCTACAGCTGCGAATCAACCGTAACATCGAATCCGCAGGACAGCTATGTTGCAAAATGGACAACAACTCTGCAGGCTGGTGTTGATGCCGATTCACAGACATTCACAGCCTACGGATATAAGGATTCGTCAAATATCGGCTACGGCACATGGGGAGAGGTTCAGAAAATTCTCCTCTCAAGTGAAGATGCAAGTACATTGCCGATGACGCAGGTTAACGGAAAGTATCTTGCGGTTGATATGTATGTTCAGGGCAGTTCAACTCCGATAGCAATGACTTTTGAACCGAATGAAAATCCGTCACTCAGCGGTTGGGTTGCATATTTGCCCAATCCTAACAGCGATGCCGCACATTCGATTACATTCAAATTTACTTACAACGGCAAAGATTACAGCATCAGCGCACCGAACAGAAATTCTTCGGTGAACTATGTTATTACTTCACAAAACACAGGCTACTGGGCACCTCCGGTTATTGTTTCCGTTTATTCTACATGTAAGGATGAAAAGGATAATAATGCACCAATGGGCACGGTAAGCGTAACAGGCGGTATGGACGGCGCAACAAGAGTTAAGGTTACAGAGGGTACAACCGTCACTCTTAATGCAAAACCGACCAGTAACAAATACAGATTTATCGGTTGGTACTCTGACCCCGAATTTAAAGCTCCCGTTACCCTAAGCGACGGTGCTTACCCAGCAAATGATACATCAGCCGAGCATAAGTTTTATGCGAAATTCCAAAGACAGTATAAGGTTGAGGCAAAAGCTGTTTCGGACGGAGCTGTTGCAAACAGCACAGGTGGTACTGTTAAGATTTCAGGCGGCGAAGAGGGCCCATACACTGTCGGTTCATACCTTGAGGGGCAGAATACATCAATCACAGCCACACCAAAAGAGGGCTATGACTTCAAGGGTTGGTATTCTGACGAGAATTGCAAAAAACTTGAAAGTCAGGATCTTACGCTTTCAATTAATAATATTCAGGCAAATCATTTGTATTATGCCAAATTTATGATTAAGCAGTTCTCGGTAACAGCGGTTGCAAATCATCCGAATGATAAGAAAAACAGCACAGTACAGTTTTCTTCACCGTTATCCGAGGCGTCTGATACAAGAGTTACCGTCAAGGTAAACTACAACGGTTCTGCAACTTTTGTTGCGAATGCAGGCGAGGGTTATGAGTTTGACGGCTGGTATTCGGACGAAAACTGTCAGACACCTGTCAGTAATACGACTCCGTACAAAGTAAGCAGCATAAAGGCTGACTGTACTCTGTATGCAAAATTCAAGATTATCAATCTTAATCTCAAAGTTTATTCAGTAACAGAGGGAGAAATCAACGGAGCGGGCGGTACGGTTCAGCTTGGAGCTGATCCCGCTGCCGCAAAGATTGAGACAACCGTTGAGTGGGGTACGCTTGCCACACTCACAGCTAAAGAAAATGCCAACTATGAGTTTAAGGGTTGGTTTATCGATCCGCAATGCAATATAAAGGCAGACAGCAATATTCTTAATAATTGTCATTACACAGAGAATACAGTGCAAACTGCGGCGATAAAGAAGGATTTGACTCTGTATGCAGAGTTTTCGGATGTATCATCTCGCAAAGTTACCGCTAATGCTGTGTTCGGCGGAAATATTGTCGATACAGCAGGTACTGTTAAGGCAGGCGATTCGCCGGAAGGTGCAACATCAACTGCGGTGGTTACCAACGGAAACGGCGTAACTCTTGTTGCAAATACAAAGCCAAATTATAAGTTTATGGGTTGGTATTCCGACAGAGAATGTACAAACTCTGTAGCACCAGATCAACAGTATGTTCTTACAAGTGTCGATGCCGATTGCGAATACTACGCATTGTTTAAGCTGCAGTCATTTTCAGTCAAAGCAGTTGTTGACGATAATTCAGTAGGTACGGTAAAGTTTACCGCACCTGAAGTAGTTGGACCGTCAACTGCAGTTACAGTTTCGGTGGATTATGACGGAAGTGCAACATTTGTTGCAACCCCTGCCGAGGGTTATGACTTTGACGGTTGGTATAACGATTCAAGCGTTACTCCCGTCAGCAACAAGGCAACTTATGTCCGTGAGAACATCAAAGCTGACTTTACTTTACATGCAAGGTTCAAGCTTAAAGAATTTGAGGTAAAGGCCTCAGCCGTACTTAACGGAGCAGTCAGCAATGCATGCGGTACTGTTCAGGCAGGCGACAAAACAGCCGCAAGCACAGTTTCTACTGTTGCAAAGTGGGACGAGAGTGTTGCACTGACAGCTACTCCAAAGCCGGGTTATTCGTTCAGCGGTTGGTACACAGACCTTGCCTGCAAACAACCGTATACAGACAATTACAAAAACAATCCTTTGACAACGGTTATCAAGGCTAACACAACTGTTTATGCTAAATTTGAAGTTGAACAAAAGCGTGTTGTATATCTGCAAGTTCCTAATGAATGGAAAACATATAACGATGGTGCAAATACATCAAGTATTGCCTTATATATGTGGCAAGGTGGTACATCACATTGGTTTGACATGACTCTTGTTGAGGGAAATGTTTACAAGGCTGAAATTACAAATGAGAGCGATTATAATTGGATTTCTTGTGAAAATTATATTTTTGTAAAGATGAAAAACACAAGCGATAATAGTTATGACTCGAATAATAAGTGGAATAATAAACTTGTACAGACAAAGAATATAGAAGGTAGGGATTCCGGTTGTAATTGCTATGTAATAACATCGTCCGGTGATAAAGATCAAGCTTTCGGCAAATGGACAACCTACCCGTTTGCCAGCTATGAAGTTGTTCTTGATGCCGTAAGCTATAAATCAGCAGGCTCTACGGAAACAAACGGCTTTACAGGCGGTAAAGTCAGCGTTGGCGGTGTTGAGCACACAAGTGCCGTAACAAATACATATCCCGCCCAGACAACCGTTACGGCAACAGCTGTTTGCAATGAAGGTTATCAGTTTGCCGGCTGGTTTTCCGACAGCGACTGCATAAATAAGGTTGCAAATAATGCCGAACTCAGTTTTTTAGTAACTTCTCCGGTTCATTATTATGCGAGGTTTATAAAGAGTGAGACCAAGACTTACTACTTTATGCCTAACGATGAATGGAAGAAGGATGCAAGATTTGCAGCCTATGTTCACAATTCAACTAATAACGACTATAAGTGGTATGATATGACATACGATGAGGCTTTAAGTTGTTATTCATTTACACTTACGGTTTCTGACGGTTATAATGAAGTGATTTTCTGCAGAATGAACGGCTCAACTATTGAAAATAATTGGAATAACAAATGGAATCAGACACCAGGTGTCAATAAAGGTTATGTAAGTTTACCGACCGACGGAAAAAATTGTTATAAACTTAACGACGGTGTGGAAGACTGCGGTGGTTCTTGGACAACAAAGTAAAATTAAAGGTTAAATCAACGGAGGTGAAACCATGAAGAAATCAAAATTTGCAATTGTAATCGCACTCGGACTTGTACTTTGCCTGCTTTGCGGTGTGACCACGACTTTTTCATGGTTCAGCCGTCCTCGAACCGGATCGGGTAACTCTCTCAGGTGGAGCGGTCAGTACAAAATCAGCAACGGTCAGAACATCAGCATCAAAACCGTTGAGTCAAGAGATGACGGCTCTACTTTCGGTGAAAATGAAGTTACTGATTTCGGAGGTTCTCTGGAGGCAGGAAAGAGAAGATATTTTTGCACCGAAATTTCTAACTCGGGCAATGCCGAACAGAATGTTTCGCTTTTTATAAAAGGTCTGAAAACAAGCGGTACGGCATCTGCTTCGGGACTTTATGTCGGCGTCAACAAACCGCTCAAGACATATAGGTCTTATAATGATATTGTCGGTAGTAACAGTACATATACGAAAACTTCGCTTGAAAAATACAGATTTTATTTAGATACAAACAATGTATCTTCTTGGAAAGATTCCACTACAACAATCAAAATCCGTTATGGAACAGGTGATGCCTCAAAAAATCCAAATTGGCAGGGCAATCCTATTGTTATGACACCAATCAGCGGTCAGAACACACGAGTGCTGTATGTCGATGTACCTAAAACTGCAAAAGTTGTGCAATTTTATGCTAACGATGACAATACCGGTGCTAATGCTACACCGTATATGCTGTTGAAAGCTTATTGTCCGAATTTGGCTGTTGGTAACTGCTATAAGTTTACCTTGCAGACCAACACATCAGGAAGTTACGGTAACCATAACTGTAATACATGTTCTTTTGATAAACCTTTAACTGACTGTGCTAACTTTGTCAATTGTTACGACAGTATTAACATTCCTCTGGGTCGTACATTTAACGCAGGACTTGTTGCAGGAACAGATTATGTAGGTAACAGTATAAGCTATTCGTCATCATCAAAAAGCGTGTTTACTGTCGATGCGAAAGGTGTAATTACTCCTATGGCTGAGGATACTGCAACGCTCACAACCACAATTAAGGGCGGTGCATATGGAGATACCTATTCCGTAACCACGGAAATCAGTGTTACATCTGTAAGCACAGATTCAATTGACACACCTATTGTGACAAACCTTGAAATCAAGCCGACAGCTACTGACGGACCTACGGTTTCAAAGGTGTATTGGTACATCAAGAATGAATCGTCATCAACAATAACATACTCGCTTAAAGATGTTTACATCTCGCTTTAAAATTTTAGATTTTTAAATTTACAAAAGGGTTGTTTTTACAGCCCTTTTTTATTATAATTTATAATCGGTAGCAGAGAATAAAATCCGCCCGTAAGCAAGGGTAGAAAAAATATATAGTGTTTGCAACAAAATCCGATAAATGTTGCAAAGTTGTTGTTATTCTGTAGGGGCGTTCATCGGACGCCCGCAAGTAACCGCACAAATTATATGTAAAACATATTTTATAAATACCACAATGTAATTGTTATACTGTAGCGGCGAACCGTGTTCGCCAATCGTTTTGGTTGTAAAACCAAAACGAACATATACGCACTTTCGTTATATAAAATAATGTGTTAATAAACAAATAGTTTCATCAAGGCGGGCGGCCAATGACCGCCCCTACTGACACGAACTGAGAACGGCAACATGCCGTGGAGGAATTTATGGATAAAAATAACGATTTTGAAAATGCGGTTGAAGTGACATCTGTAACAACCGAACACCCCAAATCAAAAAATAGAATAAGGAAAAGGCATGAATCAAAGCTTCGCAAAACCCTGCGGATAATTAAAAATATAATTTGCTGGGGAGTGCTTGCAATACTTGTGCTGACCGTAATTGTGTTTATGGGTTCAAAGGTGAACGGAAAAACGCCTTCGCTTTTCGGATATTCCGTGCTTCGAGTTTCAACGGGCAGTATGCAGCCCGAGCTTATGATCGGCGATGTTATTCTCGGAAAGAGCGTTGACGATCCGACCGCCCTCAAGGTTGGCGATATTATCACCTATCGCGGTAGTGGGCAGACCGAGGGACTTCTCGTGACTCATAAGGTTGTAGTTGCACCGTATAAAACCTCTGACGGCACATATAAGCTACAGACAAAGGGCATTGCAAACGATGCTCCCGACCCTGAAATTTCAACCGATGATGTGCTTTATATTATGGTGTGTAAGCTTGAATTCATTGACACATTGTACAACCTTTTCTTCTCACCGTGGGGACTGCTGATTTTTATTGCGGCGCTGCTGCTGATATTCATTGATGAGCTTATCGTTATAATACGAATACTTACGGGACATGACAAATCACCGAAGGACAGCGACATCAACGAAATTATAGACCGTTTGCAGAAGGAAAAATTGCAACAAAAGGCTGAATCCGACAACGATACAAAATCGAAAGAATAAATAAAAGCTGAATATATTTAATTTCGGACGAAAGGAAAATTCTCTTTTCGTCCGTTTTTTGTTGGCGAAAAAGACAAAGCGGAAAAATGGTGAAAATAGCTTTTATATGGGCTAAAATCGGCTTTTTAGTTGCATTTTTGGGCGATTTGTGGTATATTTTATACGGTCAAATTTGACCGTAACATACTGATTGTGTTTAGAAATTGATATGTTAAGGGTGGTTTCATGGATTACAAATTAATAGCGCTTGACATTGACGGTACGCTGACAAACTCCCAAAAGGAGATTACTCCCCGTACAAGATATGCTCTTATGGAGGCGCAGAAACAGGGCAAGAAAATTATTCTTGCGTCAGGCAGACATCCCGTAGGAATTATGCCGATAGCAAAAGACCTTATGCTTGACCGTTTCGGCGGTTTTATTATGGCGTTCAACGGCGGCAGGATTATCAATTGCGAAACAGGCGAAACTATGGTGAGCAAGCTGTTTCCGCTTGAATATCTTCCCGACATCGTGAATGTTTTGAAGGATTCAAACATTACAATCAACACATACGATGACAGGCGAATCATCTCGGATAATAAGGTTAATGACTATACCTATGTTGAAAGGGACGTTATCAAGGCTGAAATGGTTGTTGTTGACGATTTTATCTCATCTGTAAGATTTGATATCAACAAAATTCTTCTTGCAGGCGAACCCGATGAGCTTGATAAGTATCAGAAAATTCTTGCAGACCGTTATGACGGCTTGCTCGATGTATATAAAAGCGCACCTTATTTTCTTGAGATTATGCCGTTCGGTGTTACAAAAGGCTCAATGCTTCCGCTTTTGCTTGATAAACTCAAGATTAAAAGGGAAGAGCTTGCCGCTTTCGGTGACAACTACAACGATATGACAATGATAGGTTATGCAGGCTTCGGCGTTGCAATGGGTAATGCTGAAACCGATGTAAAGAAGATTGCCGATTACATCTGCGAATCAAACGATAATGACGGTATTGCAAACACACTTGATAAATTCGTTTTAAAGCAATAGTCGCACAAAGTTTGAACCTAATATAAGCTTGAAAATATAAAATATAATTTAACGGAGCGTCAGATTTGAATTAACCCTTTAAAAGAGTTGAAAAAACAGAATCTGTCGCTCCTTTTTGTATATAATAGCCAAATTGAGGGCTTAATCTTTGGCGGCATCAAAGTTGTAATAATTCTTTAAAAGAAAAATATATGAGGCTGTCTAAATTATAATATAATTGTATGTTATGTTGTACAAAGTATAACAAAAGGAGGAAAATCTATGGCAAAAATCAAAAAATTGCTTGCTTTGATTTTGTCGATTTGCGTAATTTGCACGGTATCTGTTATGTCCGTAAGTGCGGCTAATACAGATGACGATAACGACACTTCGGCATCAAGCACAATCACAGTACATTACTACTGTGAGGAAGGCACGCCCACAATCTATTATTGGAACAGTCTTCCGAAAAACATCAGCACGGAGTACCCCGGCGTTAAGATGACTTCCGAGGGAAACAACTACTACAAGTACACTTTCAACGATGTAACAAAAATCAATATGATGTTTGTTACAAACGGAAAGCAGTCTGCGGAACTCACAAGAAACACAGGCGAGTGGTGGTACAAAAATAAGAGATGGTCAAGCAAAAATCCTGAAGATATGCAGGAATTTGACCGTGTTGACATGCGTGAAGACACAATTTATTTTGTAATCACAACCCGTTTCTATGACGGTGACACAGGTAACGATGTTCATTGCTGGGATGACTCACAGGCAAACAACCCCGACAGCGATCCCGCATGGCGTGGTGACTTCAAAGGTCTTATCGACAAGCTTGACTACATCAAGGCTCTCGGATTCAGCGCAATCTGGATTACTCCTGTTGTAACAAATGCGTCAGGCTACGATTACCACGGCTACCATGCAATGGACTTCTCAACAGTTGATGTTCGTTATGAGAGCGACGGCGCTACATATCAGGATCTTATTGATGCCGCTCATGAAAAGGGCATCAAGATTGTTCAGGATATCGTAGTTAACCATTCAGGTAACTTCGGTGAGGCAACTCTTGCTCCTATGTTTACAAAGGAATACGACTCAATTCAGGATCTTGCTTCTGTAGATTGCATGAAGGTTATTGAGGGAAGCGACTTTGCTAAAACATTCCCGAACTACGATGACCTTGAGCCTAAGTATCAGTATGCCGCAAGACTTAATATCATGAAGGATACTAAGGAGCTTGACTCCGGTAATCACGACACGGAAAACTACTATCACCACTTCAAAGACCTCAGCTGGGAAAGCCCGACTGTACAGACAGGTCAGATTGCCGGTGACTGCGTTGATATCAACACAGAGAATCCTACAGTTGCTAATTACCTTAACGACGTTTATAACAACTATATCAACATGGGCGTTGACGCTTTCAGACTTGATACTGAAAAGCACGTTTCAAGACTTACACTTAACCAGTATTACTTCCCGTCATGGCTCAAGACAGGCGGTAAAAACTTCTTCATCTTTGGTGAGGTTTGTACTCGTGTAAGTGAATTCTGGAACCACAACATTCCTGCAATTTCAGCTCCGTTCTATACATGGGCTGAATCAGACAGCCAGTACATCGATTCATTTACAAATGATCAGGCTGCAAACATTAATCTTACACTTAAGCACTATGACAGCAACGCAAGTACAGCAAATCAGCCCACATCTGATAATGTTTATCTTGACGGTCTTAAATATCACACACCTGATTACAGCAAGTCAAACGGCACAAGCGTAATCGACTTCCCGATGCATTGGAACTTCTCAAATGCAAGCAACGCATTTACCCGTGCTTGTGAAGAAGATCCGTACTACAATGACTCATCATGGAATGTAACATATGTTGATTCTCACGACTACGGTCCTGATATGGACAGCCGTTATGACGGCGGTACACAGTCATGGGCTGAGAACCTTGATGTACTCTTTACTTTCCGTGGTATTCCGTGTCTTTACTACGGTTCTGAGCTTGAGTTCCAGAAGGGTGTTCCTATGGACGTAGGTCCTAACGCACCTCTTTCAACAACAGGTCGTGCATACTTCGGTGACTACCTCGAGGGCGACGTAACAGCAACAGACTTTGGTACATATTCTAATGCAAGCGGTGCTGTTGCAAGCACACTTGAAGCACCTCTCGCTGTTCATATTCAGCAGCTCAACCGAATCAGAAGAGCAGTTCCTGCACTTCAGAAGGGTCAGTATACAAGAAGCAAGACTTATGTTGACGGTAATATGGCATTCGTTCGCCGTTACACACAGGGCGCTACAGACAGCCTTGCTTGTGTAACTATCTCAGGCGGTGCTACATTCAAGAACCTTCCTAACGGTAAGTACATTGATGCAGTTACAGGCGATGTTAAGTATGTTACAGACGGCACACTTACAGTATCTTCTGTTGGTAGGGCTAATATGAGAGTTTATGTTTGCTGTGCAGACGGTTTCACCGGAATTGACGGTCAGATCGGCACTAACGGCGCATATCTCAAGTAATAAAATAATGTTGTTTTTTACGGAGCAGGTTTTTCCTGCTCCGTATTTTTCTGCCCTAAACCCTCAAATGACGGATTGCAGATTTATATCCGTCAAAATTATACTTCATTTATAAATAAACATCCCGAAAGCTGCACAATGATGAATAAAAAGACAGAAAGTTATGCAAATTCTACATATAAGGTTAAAAATCATTATGACACTTCTGCAAGAATTGTACCTTTTCTTTTTTTAAAAAATGTGCTATAATATATAAAATATAGTTTCAATTTATTGTGAATTTTAAAAAGGAGTGTTTTTTATGACAAACAGCGAGTATTCGGATGTTACACCGCAGATTCATGCTCTGGCTCAGAAAATGACGCATAACTCCGTTATTGATACAGATTTATACAGTAAGTACAATGTAAAAAGAGGTCTGCGTGACCTTGACGGTAAGGGTGTTCTCACAGGTCTTACAGATATTTCTACAATCACACAGAATAAGCTTGTTGACGGAAAGCTTGTTCCTTGCGAGGGTGAGCTTCGTTACAGGGGTTATAATGTAAAGGATATCGTTGACGGTATTCTTGAGGATGACCGTTTTGGTTTTGAAGAGGTTACATATCTTCTTCTCTTTGGCGATATGCCTAACGAAGAACAGCTTAAAGACTTTAAGGAGCTTCTCGTTCAGTACAGAACCCTTCCTCAGCACTTTGTTCGTGATGTTATCCTCAAGGCCACAAGTAACGATATGATGAACTCAATAGCAAGAAGTGTTCTCACACTTTTCTGCTATGATAAGAACGCTAACGATACATCAATCGACAATGTTTTAAGACAGTGTATACAGCTTATCTCAGTATTCCCTCTTTTGTCGGTTTACGGCTATCACGCATATAATCACTATCAGCGTGATAACAGCCTTTATATCCACCGCGCAGAGCCTACAATGTCAACAGCCGAGGTTATTTTGTCGCTTCTTCGTCCCGACAGACACTACACTCCGCTTGAGGCAAAGGTTCTTGATATGGCGCTCATTCTCCATATGGAACACGGCGGCGGTAACAACTCAACATTTACAACACATGTTGTAACATCTTCGGGTACTGATACATACTCGGCAGTAGCTGCGGCACTTGCATCACTCAAAGGTCCTAAGCACGGCGGTGCAAATGTTAAGGTTTACTATATGTTTGAGGATCTCAAAAAGCATGTTAAGGACTGGGAAGACGAGGACGCTCTTGAAGATTATCTTGAGAAGCTCCTTGACAAGCAGGTTTTTGATAAAAAAGGTCTTATCTACGGTATGGGACACGCAGTTTATACAATTTCCGACCCCCGTCAGCAGATTCTTCACGGTGCTGTTAAAAAGCTTGCGCTTGCCGAAGGTCACAATGATGAATTTGATCTTTATGAGAGAGTTGAAAGATTGGCTCCGAAGGTTATCGGCAGAAAGCGTAAAATCTATAAGGGCGTTGCCGCAAATGTCGATTTCTACAGCGGACTTCTTTACAGCCTTCTTGATATTCCGTGCGAGCTTTATACTCCGCTTTTTGCAACAGCTCGTATTACGGGTTGGAGCGCACACAGACTTGAGGAGCTTATCAACTGCGGTAAGATTATCCGTCCTGCATATATGAGCATTTCCGAAAACAAGGAATATGTTGATTTGAAAGACAGATAATACGGCGAACCGCCGTTCCCAGTTCGAGAAGTTAGTTTTACAAGTGCGAGAGTTAAATTGCCCGAGCGTATGGAAAATTGAAAGTTGAAAATTGAAAATTAAAGTCGGGCGACAGTTTGCAAAATGCAAATCATTGTCGCCCGACCGTTTTTTATATATGAAATTAACTGTTTGGTCGTGGGGCGAATAATATCCGCACTACGATTTTTCGCAACATTCATCTTAAAACAACAAAAGACCGCTCTTTTGAGCGGTCTTTAAAGCTTGTGTTTTAAATTCAAAATTTATTGCAATCAGCAGAAGAATACATCCATCTCTTCTGCGTTGCCGTCGGCAACAAAGTATGCCTTGCTTTCTTCGGGCTTGAGATAGATTGAAATTTCCTTTGCATCCTTGCCGTATGTAGCCTTAACATTTTTGATTACTTCTTCAACAGGAACCTGTGCGCCTGCATATTCTACGAAGAAATTAACCTTTGTTTCAACCGGAACGGGCTTCTTTGGAGCAACCTTCTTTGGAGCAACCTTCTTTGGAGCTGCTTTCTTAACAGGAGCCTTTTTAACAGGTTCTGCTTTCTTAACAGTTTCAACCTTTACATTTTCTGTCTTTGTGGGTTCAGCCTTCTTTGCAGCTGCAGCAACAGTCTTAGCAGGCTCAGCCTTCTTTGCAGCTGCAGCAACAGTCTTAGCAGGCTCAGCCTTTGCAACAGTCTTTTTTACAGGCTCTTCCTTAACGGGAGCAGTTTTTGCAGGGGCTGTTTTTGCAGTTGTTTTCTTTGTTGTTGCCATAATAAATCCTTCTTTCAAAGTAATAAAATATTGCAGAAATAAAAGTTTTATCTTTTGTAAATATTATACATTTCAGAGTAAAAAATGTCAATAAACTGTACAAAAATTCGGCGGTTAATACATATTTGCGAAAAAATAAAATTCCTGTTAGTTGAAATGCACAATGTTATTGCCTCATATTTGTGAACTATGTCGTTTTTTCTGTCAAAAAAAACGAAAAAAAGCACATCATCATTTGAAAACCTCTTGCAACTGTGCTAAAATGATAGCGATTAATTTAAGAGAGAAGAATGATTTATGGGAGAGAATTTCATCATTATTGCACAACAGGTGCTTGTACTGTTCATTTTGATTGCAGTCGGTTTTATTTGCGGTAAGAAGAAAATTATCACCGATTTTTCCGCCCGTCACATGACCGATATAGTATTGTATGTTGTGACGCCCTGCGTTATGATTTCTGCTTTTCAGCGGGAGTTCTCGTTTGAACTTTTGAGCGGACTTATAATTTGCGTTACCTGCTCTGCACTTATTTTCGCTGTGTCAATACTTATCTGTAACCTGATTTTTCATGATAAAGATGAAAGCCGTAAGGCTGTTATCCGCTTTGCAACAATCTATTCAAACTGTGCATTTATGTCTTTGCCCCTCCAGAAGGCAATTCTCGGTGATGACGGTTGGTTTTACGGCTCAATTTTCGTTGCCGTATTCAACATTTTTGTATGGACGCACGGACTTGTTTCAATGAGCGGTGACAAAAAACAGCTTTCATTCAAAAAGCTTGTTCTCAACCCCGGTCTTATCGGTGTTCTTCTTGCAATTATTCTGTTTATTACAGGGTTTAAGCTTCCGTACATAATCAGTCAACCGGTTGAATATCTTGCAGTTCTGAACACTCCGCTCCCGATGCTTATTATAGGTTTTTACCTTTCACAGGCTGACTTTAAAAAGGCGTTCACTGACAAGGGCGTATATTTTTCTTCGGCAGTCCGTCTGATTGCTTTACCGATGATTACAGCGGTTGTAATGTCATTGTGCCGTGTCACACCCATAATTACCATGGCTTGCGTAATCGCCACATCAGCCCCTACCGCCGCAACAACAACTATGTTTGCAACAAAGTTCAACAAGGATGTTGAGCTGTCGGTTAGTATCGTTGCCGCAACTACGGTATTTTCACTTGCAACAATGCCGCTTGTCGTAATGCTTACGGGCATGATGAGCGGATTTAGTAGTTAATGTAAAATGGAAAATTGAAAATGGAAAATTATGGTCGGCGGTGTGCCACCGCAGACCTTTCGAGAAGATAGTTGAGATAAATGAATTGCATTGATGCCCGAAACGGCATTGATGCAATTTTTATTTTATATGAATTTAACTGTTTAATTGCAGAGGAAAACCGTGTTCTCCCGTTAGTAATGGCAGAAAATTTATGTTCTCGAATTGGGAACGGCGGCTCGCTATGTGGGAGGATTAAATAAACAATTACAATTCTACGCTCGGGCATGATATGTTTTTGATATTACAAACTATCTGCACGAATTGGGAACGGCGGCTCGCCGTAAAAATATATGGAAATCTCGGCTGAAATTTGATATAATGAACACATAAAAATATATAATCCTTTGAGGGGGACTGTATTATGTCGAGAAATCCTATGCAAAAACAGAAGCTTTTGTATCTGCGAAAAATTCTTCTTGAAAAAACCGATGAAAATCACGGGCTGACTTCAAGTGAAATTCTGGCAGAGCTTGCGTTGTACGGAATTACTGCGGAGCGAAAAAGTCTTTACGATGATTTGCAGGTGCTTGAAAAATTCGGAATGGACATCTGCAAGAGCAAATCATCAACCGTTAAATATTATGTTGCAAGCAGAGAATTTGAACTGCCCGAGTTGAAGCTTCTTGTTGACGCAATTCAAAGCTCAAAATTCATTACCGAAAAAAAGAGCATTTCCCTCATTCATAAGCTTGAAGGGCTTGCAAGTGTTCACGACGGCAAGGAGCTGCAACGGCAGGTTTTTGTCGCAAACAGAGCCAAAACAATGAATGAACGAATTTATTATTCGGTTGACAAAATTCAGAATGCAATAGCACTCAACCGCAAAATCTCGTTCAAATACTACCGTTGGGAACTCGATTTTTCGGGAACGGAGCGAATTGTCAAGCGTGAAAAAATCAGGAACGGCGGATACACGGCATCACCGTGGGCGCTGTGCTGGGATGATGAGAATTACTATCTCATTGCCTATGACACCTGTGCCGACAGTATAAAGCATTACCGTGTTGACAAAATGGACGATATCGAGGTGCTTGACGATGAGCGTGACGGGGGAAAGACCTTTGAAAAATTTGATCCTGCAGATTATTCAAAGGGCGTTTTCTCAATGTTTGGCGGTGAAAAAGCTACGGTTAAGCTGTCGGTTGACAATGACTGCATAGGTGTTATTGTTGACAGGTTCGGCAGGGATATTTTTGTTACAAAGGAAAGCGACACAACATTCGGTGTATCGGTTGATATTATGACAAGCAAACAGTTCTACGCTTGGGTATTCGGTCTTGGCGGAAAGGTCAGAATTATATCACCGCAAAATGTTGTTGATGAATTTAAAAAGCAGCTTGAAAATGTAAACGATTCATTTTAATTGCTGTATGATTGGCAATATTTCATATTAAAATCGTTAAATAATAATGTCTGATTTGGAAACAATCATAACAATTATCAGTAGAAAAATTGATACATTATTGCGTAGAATAAAAAATCAATTAACATACAGCAGACAGCGGAATATTTAAAATTTGCACTAATTGCAGTTTATACATTTATTTTTTGCACATTTGTCGTAATTATTGACTTTATTGTGCATAAAGTCTATTATATTGTTGCAGTGATTATTTGTGTTGTTTTTAGACACAAAATGTTTGAAAACATAATTTTTTAGAATCGGGGTTATTATTATGAATTTTGATTTCTTGCGTTCGGCAACCGCATCCAGTTCAGCTTACAGAGTAGTCTGCGGTGAAATGATTATTGACAGCAATATGTGGAATGTTCACAACGAGGTTCTTGTGGCTGTTGTAAGGGACGGCTATATGACCGTTGAAATGGGTGCTGACACTTATTCGCTCTCAACAGGCGACATTTACTTTATTTCACCTAATCAGAGATACAAAATTAATAATACAGGCAACGCAAGAGTTGACGTTATTCTTCTTAACCTTTCAAATCCTGCATCGCTCACTCAGGAGTTTATTCCGCAGAGTCTGATCAGAGGTCTTGTAACAGGCAACTGCACTCACTTTGCAAAGGTTACGAGAGGCGACTACCGTTATAACAATCTTATTGACGATATGAACACGGTTATTTCTGCCGAGAACGAAAAGCACGAGTTCTTCCAGATTCTTGTTCACGGCAAAATGTATGACATTTTCTATATTCTTTTCTCATCGGGTCTTGTTAAGATTTGTGATGTTGAGGCTCAGGGCAAAAAGTACCGTGCTCTCCGCAGAATTACGGAATATATCAACAACAACTTCTGCGACAGCATTACTCTTGATACAATAGCTCAGACAACAGGTCTCAGCCGTTACTATGTGTCGCATCTCTTTAAGGAGCTTATGAATACAACATTTGTAAACTACCTTAACGAGCTCAGACTGACAAGAGCCGCAATGCTTCTTACTACAACGGACACTCCCGTTATCGAAATTGCAGGTATGTCGGGCTTCAACAACATTTCAAACTTTAACAGAGCATTCAAAATGTACTACGAAACAACACCTTCAAAGTACAGAAGAGCCGAGAAACAGTCATTTTAAATAAGTATTTTCAAAATAAAAAGCCGGTGCATATGCGTCGGCTTTTGTTTATGGTAATAATTTGTCCGCTTAGGTAATATTGTTTAAAAAAAGCAGTTCATTTTTGTAGAATGCTCAAATTGAAAAGAAAAGCATACCGTGGTATAATTACTACGTGTGTGACAGCGTGTTTTTTTGTGCGTCATTTGTGTTTAGAAGTATTAAACGGCGGTGAAACGATGAAGTTTTTCAATAAAAATATAAACAAGGTTTTGTCGGTTGTGCTTGTTGTAGTATCCGTTTTGGTAGTTTTGCAGTTCGTCTGCTCAAACGGTACTCTCAATGCCGGAGAAACTCCGACAGAATCGGCAATGGCAAGGGTAAATCCGAATATTCGGAAGATTGTTCCGGCAACAACTGTTTCCGCAACAACCGTACCCGTTGAAACAACAACGGCAAAGCCTAAAGCAACCAAGGCAACAACTCAGCCTCAGACAAAAGCCACAAAGGCAACAAAAGCGACAACTCAGCCCGTGACAACAACACAGGCAACCGTTCCGTTTGCTACGGCAATTCCGCCGAAAGAGCCTGTTGATTACCAATCTCAATGGGACGCAGGTTATCTTGTGGCAATTGACAATCCGGACAAAACCTATGAATGCTCCAAGGTAACGCTTACCGATGAGGACAGGGATCTTCTTGAAAGGCTTTGTATGGGCGAATTCGGTTCGGGCGGTTTTATAGGAGCGGCGCTCATTGCTCAGTCGGTAAAAGATGCAATGTGCTTTGACGGTTATCCGACAGTTGCCTCGGTTATCGAGAACTGCCATTATACCGGCAGTACCAAAATCGGTACAAATCAGGAATGTATTCAGGCGGTAAGCTATATCTTTGACGAAAACAAGGATGCCGTTCAGCACCGCATTATGTATATGTATAATCCCGATATGGTTCAGAGCGCTTTCCACGAAAGTCAGAACTATATCCTGACATATCAGACTGTCAGATTTTTTGATAGGTGGGGGTATTGACGAAAATCCTTGATTTTCGTCAGCTAAATTCACGCAAGCGTGAGCTAAATTTTCTACGCAAGCTAAATTATCCTACGGATAGCTAAAAGTGAATTTAATTTAGCTGAAAATATGATATGCAGCAATTAGAGTCAGGAAACTATGTTTCCTGACTTTTTGATTTTCTTTGCAAATCGTAGGGGCGCTCATTGGGCGCCCGCTTTGATGAATGGATTTGTTTTATAAAAATGTTTTGATGTGATGAATGATATGTATAATCTGTAGCGGCGAACCGTGTTCGCCAATCGTTTTGGTTGCAAAACCAAAACGAATAAAATGCCCGTACATAATCTTTGATATATCAAACTAAATAATATACAAATATTTTGTATTAGGTCGAACCGATTTTACAATCGTTTCAAATGGCGAACACGGTTCGCCGCTACATTATAGCAGTAACTTTGCAACATTTATATAATTGGATTTAACATAGATTTTCTGCCGTTACTTAGCGGGCGTCCAATGTGTGCAGTGTAGTAACATAGTATACAACAGTGCAAAGACATAGTATACAGTTT
>ENA-ORND01000295-ORND01000295.1-human-gut-metagenome-genome-assembly--contig:-NODE-295-length-47122-cov-8.392228_pt1 | contig 47122 bp, 43 predicted proteins | sample MGYA00242111_ERZ509014 | MGnify/ENA primary metagenome ERZ509014 (study PRJEB26280, sample SAMEA2338694) | human gut metagenome | biome: human gut; feature: human-associated habitat; material: faeces... | reverse complement strand
CCGGCTCCAATAGTTTCAATCCACGTACCTATATAAGGTACGACGTCGCCTGTGTGTCAGATAAAGAAACAGGATTTGTTTCAATCCACGTACCTATATAAGGTACGACTCCGGCGGCACGGATAAGTGCGGTGCGTCTTTGTTTCAATCCACGTACCTATATAAGGTACGACTGAGGTAACCTCTCTCAATATTGATAATTTCGTGTTTCAATCCACGTACCTATATAAGGTACGACCCATTTTTACTTTCTTTCTTTTGCTTACTATACGTTTCAATCCACGTACCTATATAAGGTACGACTAAACAAGGAAGAATGATAAACACATGAAGTAGGTTTCAATCCACGTACCTATATAAGGTACGACGGACGTGTGGGTGTTGCAGTCTGTCTACCCTTTTCGGTTTCAATCCACGTACCTATATAAGGTACGACAGTCTGTTGCCAAGCCTGTCTGAACTCATCCAAAGTTTCAATCCACGTACCTATATAAGGTACGACTGCATTACAAATAATGCAAACATTTACAGTCTGTTATCAATGCATTTATGCGATAATAAACTTTTTGGATTTTTTATTGATGAAATAAAACTAATAGGAGTGTTTAATAGGCTAATAATCAATGATTGCGAAAACTCCAGCTTTTTGTTAATGCTTAATGTTCGCAAACAGTTATATTATAAGTTCATCTTCTACATTATAGGATGTGACGACACCTATGTATTCAACTCTTTTAGAATAATTATTTCCCAAGAAATAGAAACGAATACTATCTTTTTTATGATCGATGATATCCGATAGTTTTAATCTTAACTCGGTAAATTGAGCAGGCGAGACAGAGCATTCAAAAACGGAATTTTGGACGCGTTGGCCATAATTCAGGCATTGACGTGCTACCTGACGTAACCTGCGCTGTCCGTCGGAAGTCATCGTTTCTACGTCATATGTAACTAGAACATACATGAACTTACTTCATTAAAAAGACCGGATAATTATCTAAATCGTTTCTCAAAAAACGAGCTAAAAGCATCGCCTGAATATATGGGATCAGTCCTATCGGTACGGATTCATTTAAGTAGGGGTGGATTATTGTCTCTTTTTTTCTCTTCTGCCAAGCGAGTAAGACTCCCTTTCTGATATCTTCATCCATTACAATCCCGTTATCTCCGTGTTCGACAAAACCTTTACCGGATATCTGTTTACGATTAATTAAGGACAAAACCAACCTGTCTGCCAGGTAGGCTCGTAACTCTTCCATCATATCTAACGCTAAACTCGCTCTTCCTGGTCGATCGGTATGTAAAAAGCCTACGTATGGATCAAGTCCTACTGTTTCCAATGCAGACTGTACCTCATGATTCAGCAATGTGTAAACGAATGACAATAGAGCATTTACTTTGTCTTTGGGCGGTCTTCTGTTCCTCCCGTTAAAAGGAAAATCCTCACATTGCGATATGATCATCTGGTTAAATACAGAGAAATAAGTTGTAGCGGCTTCTCCCTCTATACCTCTTAATGTATCGGAGGACTCAGCAACTAAAGCCTGATTCTTTGATCTCTTTAACTTTTCAGATACGGATAAAAACAAGGATAGCTGTTTGTCGGAAGAAATGTGATCTCTTTTGAAACGATCGATAACCGTCCGGGAATTTGCTATCTTTCCTGCAATAAAAAGCCGACTGATTTCCAGTGATTTATTTGCATCGTCGGCAATCCTGTATTGTGTTCTTCGTAAAAGGACATTTCCTTTTGTCGGACCGGAGACTCTACCTTGAAACTGTCCATTAGCACTTAAAAAACATAATCCTACATTTCTTTCAGCACACATCTTCATTAATGCCGGAGAAGCACCTATATATCCGAATGTGACAATACCTTCTATATTTAAAACCGGAATTCTGAATATATCTTTTTCCTTAACCCTAATTACAACGTTTTCTCCATCTTTAGTTAAATAGGCTTCAGGAGTAGTTACATACAATGTGTTCAATAATTTTCTCATATTTTAATCGTATAACTGGGACAGGTAAGTATTCACTTTCGGTGTTTTTGTCAGTACTTTAGGCATACATACGTCACATAAAGAACATGACTTGCAATGCGCTTTGTATATTGCCGGCGGAAGAACTTTTTGCTCGTATAGCTTGTGCATTTGGACACATTTATTTTCAACCAGTTTCCGTAATTCTTCAGTAAACTGGACCTCTTCTCGGTGGCGAGTTTCCCCATAATACAAAAAGCCTTTTTCTATGCTGACGTTATACATCTCTTCCAGGCAAATCGCTTGTGCGCATAGCTGGACTTCATCTATCTGATCTTTTTTAGGTTTGCCTCGTTTGTATTCGACCGGAATTAATTGCCAGAATCCCGGATATTTAGGATGTCTTATTGAATTTTGTCCGGAGGTGGAAGCGACCATCTCTACTACATCAGAGATACCATAAAGTCCCAGCCGTCTGGAGACAAGCGTTACGGATCTTAATGTTACTATGCCTTTATTGCGGTTCATCAAGGTAGGATCATCGACTTTTTGATGCATCCAGTTTCCTTCAATAGTGAGGTTGTTTTCCGCCCACTGTTGTTCGATATGTATAAGGGCCCATTGACGTTTACAGAAAGTTATGTGTTGGATTCCGGAAAGCATCAACAGGTCCTCATCTCCGTATTCTATCATATCATGTCCAGAACTTCTACACCTTCCGGTAGTTTATCCTTGTCGATGGTAACAATATAATCGTCGAACGAACGGGGTGGGCGTTGGTCATCCTTAAGTTGAACCTTCACTAAACCGAATAAAGAATGAGCTGAAGCATTACCTAATGCTGTACTGTGTTTGAATACGATCAATTTGCGGGCATTCATCATTCCTCTGGCTGCTGAATGGTCGTGATCGAACATGTTTTTCAATGAATCCCAGAATAAGTTCAGGTCATCTTCATTGAATCCGGTTTGTGCGGCTAAATGAGCGGAAATAAATCCGTTAGCTTTATATAGTCCGTAAGGAACTGTAAATTTACGTCCCATAGTGCGGTTATCTCCACTCTGTTTTTTAGCCTCATCCTCCGTAGCCACAGCCATACGGGTTATACTATGTTCGGCAGTAACAATCGGACTGATGGAACGGGCAAAAGTAAATTGGATAGGGCCACGAACCTGTCCGGCATTTTCGCCTGTACTTAGTACGGCTCCAAATGTCCTTATGTCATAAAAGTTTCTGCACATCCATTGCCGAGCAGCCTCTGTTTTATCTCCTTTCTCTTTTATATCTTTAACCCCTTCCTGTTTATGAGCGTCTGCGATCAGATTATTCAATACCGCTTTCTCTTTAATGAATATATCATACAGTCTTTCTCCTCCTTTTACTATTTGAACAAAGTTCCGGACTTTACGCTTCAGACAGACATCGGAAACCAGGCCTTCACCTGTTTCCGGATCAACTCTGGGTAAATTTCCGGCATCGGGATCACCGTTCGGATTACCATCCTGTACATCAAATAAATAAATGAAGTCGTAACGATTGTTTATTGCTGTTTCCATATTTGTATAGTATTAATTTTTTTCTTTATCTGTTGTTGTTTTATATAAATCTTCTCTTTGATGGTAATAACCGATTGCGAAACGCGATTGGTCGTCCATCGATAAATATTTAGGTAATCCGTTACTATCCAGGTTGGTGATAACACTTTGCAATAATTTTTCATAATAAACAGATTTCCCGGTATCAAATTTTGCAAGGTGATGTCTGGATAAAGACAACAAGCGGCCGAATACAGTTGTCGGGGTTGTCGACGCTGCACCGTAGTAACGCTCTTTGATCGTAGAATTTGCTCCTGGGATAGCATCACTCTGGATCTTTTCAAGGATAGCAAACAAGCGGCCACATAAGTACGCTTGGTTTTTATTTTCTAAATCTAATGCCATTTGAATTTCTTTAGGTGGATTATTATGATTTCTGAATTTTCTATTTAAGTAGGCTTTGAGTATAGCGGCTCTTATCGACGTTATATTCCGGTCTGCTTTGATTCGTATCAGACATTGCATCTGCAATGTGGTCGGGTAGGGTTGGTTATCCCATATGCTTTGACTTAAATCGCTGGCTAAGCAGGGAGGCAGATTTTCCATTTTATTTAAGGAAGCAACTTGGGTCAGTAAGTTGAATAAAGAAAAATAGGCTCTTTGATTCTTGCTTTTAATGATTTCCAAGTCCTTAAAATGTTGTCTGATGTGACTGGCAAATTCGCCTACTGTTCCTTGTCGCCAGAATCTAACGGAGATACGGGCGGCATTAGGAGATAAACCTAACACGTAAAAGGGAGTTTTGTCCTCGTCATTCAATACTCCCGAGAACGGGGACTTCAAGAAGTCTCTGATAACTTCCGTGTTTTTATCCGGATCATCTTTGGGAGGAGATGTAAATATGAAACAGAAACATTGCTCCAACTTTGTCGGTTTCTGAGACCAGAAAACAACGGATGTGTCATGCAAGCGATATTTGTTAGAGGAATCTTTTCCCAATAAAGAATTTAAAGCTGTGGTATAAGCAGCTTCCGCTTCTTTTGAAATGGGTGCGTTCATACCTTGCTCTTTATAATAAGAATCGTAACCCGATTTCTTTTGAAAGCCAACCAGTTTAGCTCCGCTCTTACCCCCGGGTATGGCTATGGCACTATTGAGTATGGCTATCGGAGCCTTTTTTCCGGTGATGAGGCATATCCCTGTAGGTTCATCTTTGTCTGAACAGTCTTCTATAGATGATGTTACATCCGGATTTGCAGCCACGATAGTATTGTTTCCTGCTACTTTAAAGGAGATGTTTGTCCCGTCTTTTTTGATACATTCTTCCCATAAAGGGTCCATTTTTATACGTTGAAGATTATCAGGATTATCGTAAAATTTGGCTACTGCTTGAATCTCTTCATTGGAAGGATACATTTCGGCAAGCCGCCTGACCTCCTGAACAAAGGTTTTATTTTGTTTAGCGGCATCGTCCAGTGCTTTTGGCATTCCTTTATCATCCGTATTTTTAGGTTGGGCTAACACATATCCGAAATGGTCCCAAAATACATTTGCCGTTTGCCAACTGTTGCTGCCGGTACGTCCTTTACTTTTGACGACCAGGTATTTTTTTGCTCGTTTCTGTTTTCCTACCCCCTCGGTGGTATCCTGTAGTTCTAAAAAATTCCCTTTTTTATCTATCAGAATAAGATAAGGTATTTCTTTCCATTCTAATCCATGGGGAGCAATAGTACTCCCCGGATCAGCAGCTTTACGCTGGTAGTATTCGTATAATGCTTGCAAAATCATCGGCGTACCTCCTCACTGTTAATGGATGGAACGATCAAGACTCCTTGTTTCATTATAGCCCTGAAGAACATTGGCTTTGGATCTTTTTCGTTTGTGAAATCCATATCATATAGCATATATCCAAAATCACGATCTTCGGGTATTCCGTTTCCTTTTACCGGATTTTCGATGTATGTGAAATCTGCGGAGAACTCACGGCAACCTAAATAGGGTTGATTGAAACATTGCCCCTTTTTAGCTCTACGTTCGAACATAGCATTATATTTGCCTGGATTTTCGTCAGAGGACTTTGATGGCACTTTCAACATATCTTCTTTCGCTCTATTTCTTATAGGTATAAATTCCAACTCTGCAAAAATTCTATAGCAAACATCTTTTAGTAACAAACTGGATTTTTGTTGCCGATTATCTTCGATGAATAATCCGGATGAACGGGGGCTCATTAAACTTCCAATCTCATTTCTTTTCATGGAAAACCATCTGATTGGATTTAATACTTCTATTCGAGTAATATTCCATTGTATGGCTGGTTTCCAAAATATAGATTCGAAAATAGCTCGGGCAGCAGATGGCGTTATTATGTCGTAGCTAACTCTTTCGACTTTCATCTCCGGACGGGTAAAGCAGGCCATGCTTCCTTTAACCTCAAGACAGTATTCTTTATTTGTATATATCATATGTTTAGGTTAACGTAATATAAGGTGTTTATGCTTTGAGTAATAAGGTATCTTTATAACTCTGTTCAACAAAGATATATTTTATTTTCTAATACGGGGCACAGAACGAAGCGTATAAAACGATATATTGAATAAAACAACACATCGCTTTATAATACAATAGGTTACGGGGAAGGATAGAAGGAACTTCCGCAAAACGAAACGTTTACGCAGGTTTAATTTCTGTTTACGTGGAGGGCTGTTTTGGTTGCATCGGTTTGGCGATTGCTTTAAATGGGCTTACATGAAGTTTACATGGTGTGTAAGCAGGAGAGGAAGATAGCGGTTGTGGCCGCTTTTTTTATGCCTTGTTTTGGATTATATGTTTCTAAAATATTCCATATAATGATTATTTAGTATATTTGTACTATAAAATATAGTGATATGGCAAAGGTTGTACATGTGCATTTGACGCACGGAATAGACGGAACAAAGCGAAGAGATTGGTATTTTAGTAGTATTTCGGCTGTTTATACGGTTTTGACGGCGGAACAGGTGGGTGCGACCAAGAATTATTTGTTACATGCCGGTCTGTCCGGTAATGGTACAGTATGCACTAAAAGGGCTATAATCAAGCAATCTACGCTTATTTCAGGGAGTAGGAGGGGAGAGTAGGTGAATAGATTAGAATGGCATTAGAACGAAAGAAAATCACCATTCGGCAGTTATTCTTGTGGGGGAGACTTATGGTCTCCTTTTTTTGTGCTCTCAGATGGCGATTTCTACATTTGGTGTGACACTTGGAGTGGTAATTTTGGAGGTGGGGATAGTACTGGGGTTAGAAAGTGGGGTTAGTTTTTATAAGAACTGGGGTTAGTAAACATGGTTTTGAGAGGGGGTAGTTGGAAGTATGGTAAAATATGGTTTTTTGAATGATAGGTGTAAAATATGCCTTGATACACCCACCCTAAAAACCACCACCTATAAAAAGCATACATTATTATATAACGGATTATCAGTCCTTTTCAGGCGATTATATGGGGTGGATGGAGGGGGAATACCGAGAGAGGGGAGTCTGAAGGTATAATCGGGGGTATCCTCAGGGTAACGTTTCATGTTCTCCGGATGGTAAAAGTGCGCTCTACCCTACATTTGCATCTCCAGAAGTGTACGCATCCGATGCAGGTTTCCCTTTTTCAAGATTCATTTGGCGAATTTGTTCTTTGAGACGGCCGATTTCTTCCGCTTGTTGGGTTATGGTTTGTACGAATAAGTGTGCATCTGTGGTTTCCTGCTTCTCTTTCATTGTTATGAAAGCATCCCCTGTTCCCATGATGATCCAATCAATCGAAATATTAGGGTATGAATATTTCAGACTTCTGAGTAGCTCTATTGATAATTTCTTCCGACCACTTTTTATGTCGCTTATGCCAGCTTTATTTGTGCCAAGTATGCTTGCTGCTTGTACATAATCGGTTATTTGCCCTTGAGCTTTTAATTCGTCAAGTATTTGAATGAATCTGATATTTTCCTCCATAAAATGAGTTTGGTATGAAAAATTACGCTTAAATATTTTGTAGTATGAAAATCTCATACTATATTTGCATCGAGTTAAGAAATTAACGAGCGGCCAAAGATACAGAAAAGGGTCGAGAATAACGAATTTTAGCACTTAAAGAAAATGAACGAAGAAATCAAAGAATGGCAGACACAAAGCGTGAAGCACAAAGTAGCTTACGTGTTGATGATGGACGGTATCAGTTTCAGATACACTGAAGAGACCGGGATTGTGTTTTCCGCACCTGATTTTTATGTAAAGAATCTTATTCGGCGCTTGATGAGCTGCTACGGCGTGAGTTTGAAACCGATTATAAACGAATTTAAATAAGTGAGATTATGGAAAATAAGAAAATGGATTGCTGGGATTTTGTATTCAGTTTTGTGAAGAACCATATAGACGCTTTGGTACAACAAGCTGACAAGTACACCAAAGAGATGAACGAGGACTATGAACACTTCTTTTGCTGGTATGCTGAAGAGATGTACAAAACACAACGAGAGCTTGCTTGTTACCGCGCTTTGAAAACGGTTTTATCCGTTGGCAGTCATGAGGAAGCAAAGTTGTTTATAGAAAACAAGATAAGCAGTTTGACTGACAGTCTTCTTTCCGGAAGCATTCGCAGGAACAGTACCAGTGCAGCTTCAAATCTGGCGCATACATTAGAACTGGAGATGAAGCAGTCTGTACGTGAGAAGTTTATAATGCTTCTTGAAGTTATAGAGAAAGGTGAAAGTGTTGAAGGATAACGGAAAACCGAGCGTGACAACCCGGAAGGCGTCAAGAGACGGGTGGCGGTGTGGAAAGACACACGGGAGTGTATGGTTCTTGCGCCAGGGTTCGATTCCCTGGACTCCCTCAGATATAGACACTAAAATGAGTGACTTATGAAAAGAACAATCAATTCCACGGAGAAGGGTAAAGATGTCGGTATTTCTCCGGCAGAAGAAACACCCATACCGGGCTTCCCAACTGACTATGAGCAAAGAGTCCGCGAACGGCTTTCTCGAACACCTTTTGCGTCATTAGTGAATGCTTTGAGAAGTGGAACCAGACAAGATCAGCTGTCGTGTATGCTCCAAGTCGAGCGCCGGCTTCTGCAATATCGTCAGGTAGCGTTATGTTGTCGATACACACGCAGTCAATTTCTTGAAGAGATGCAATCGCTGTCAGGGCTGTTTGGATTAGAGGTCTGCTCTTCGCTGATGAGAGAGTATCAGCGTAAGATACCAAGAAAGGCAGTGATGTCGGATTTTGAGGCATAAGTCGGTTATTTTTTTTAAACGCAACAAATATAACGAATTAGGATATTAAAATCAAGTGAGATATGAAGAAGTATATTCATGTAACAAGTGAGGATCGCCAGTTTTTGGCCAAGGCTTTCAACGTAAGCAGCGTGACGGTTTGGAAAGCCCTGCGTTTTGAACAGGATACGGATACCATCCGTAGGATCCAGAAGGCCGCCCGTGAGCGTGGTGGTATTGTAATGGCGGTGGCTCCGGTTATGGAGACACTACACGACCATGATAACGTGATACGCCAATATTTTCCGAACGGCGCATTGTTAGAGATCAGTAAAAACGACAGCACGGGTGTGGTGACTTATAAAGGGGAAGAGGTGAGACATTATGATAATGTGACATTTTCCAATATAGACAGCATCCAAAATTTTGCGGCCGCATTGAAATAAGGAGGTGTGAGTATGGAATTTTTCGATAACAAACTTTGCATATCGTTTCGTGAACTTGTTGATGGCGGAATAATGACTGTTCCGAATTACAAGTATATGGCATCCAGTGGCCGGATAAAGGTAGCACGTCGTGGTGGTGGAGCGAAAGGAAATGGAGCTTTGATTGTTATTGATAGTCTGCCTACCTCTTACAAAGAAAAAGTCGAGGAGAAATATCCTGGTGGCAATGCCGTGCTTTTGCGTGGCTGGATAATATCGAATTACGAGCTTGATCAGGCTGCCGTCGCTTTCTTTATGGATTGGGCTGCCCGGCAGTCCAGCGATAAGGCTTCTGACGAGCTTGCCAGAAAGTATGCGATAAATGCTTCAGTACTGAATACTTGTATCAAGTTGTACAATCGTAGTCGTGATTATCGAAAGTTAATGGGAGAGAAGTATGATTGGAGCATGATGGCTACTACCATTGAGACGCTGCGCGAAGAGTTCGGGCATGATCTGCCGGCGAGTACCTTGCGTTTCCGAAAGAAGGTGAACGAGTACAAGCAGTACGGTTATGAGTGCCTTATCAGTGGAAAGTTCGGTAACCAGTGCGCGAGGAAAGTGGATTACAAGACCGAGCGTCTCGTGCTGAGCATCACGGTGCTGCCGAACCAGCCTTATGGCAGTGACGTACACGAGATGTATATCTCCTTTGTGTGTGGTGAGTTGGAGGTATGGGATTTGGAAACCGGGGAAATATTCAACCATAACGATTTTACGGATAAGAACGGTGATCCGAAAGAACTGAGCGAAAGTACCATTCGCAACATCTTGAACAAGCCGGCCAACCAGGTACTCATAGAGAAAAAGCGTCGTGGGTGGTCGGAATTCTACCACGAGCAAATGCCACACATGCACCGCCACAGTGGAGAGTTCTCCTTGTCCCAGATTACGATGGATGACGTGGATCTTCCGCGTCGCATGAAGGGTGGTGAATACGTACATGCTTATTATGCCTACGATATGGTGAGCCAGTGCCGTGTGGGGCTTGCTTACGGCCGTGATAAAGACGAAGCCCTTGTGGTTGCCTGTTTCCGGGATATGTTCCGCCTGATTGAGCGTAACGGGTGGGGGATGCCTGCCGGTATCGAGGTGGAGCAGCATTTGATGAGCAAGTACAAGGAGGGCTTCCTGAAAGCCGGTGAGGTGTTCAAGTTTGTGCGCTTTTGTGCACCGTTGAACTCTCAGGACAAATATGCCGAACCGTTGAACGGCGCATTCAAGACAACTATCGCCCATAAGAACCATGAAGGGGTGGGTCGTTGGTACGGTAAAGGGGCACGGCGTGTGGATCAGAAGAAAATCAGCGACAGTGGGAACCATACTTACGAGGATCGGAAATATTATACGTTTGAGGAACTTGTGGCCGATGACCGCCGGGACTGTGCGGAGTGGAACAACACGCTGCACCCCAACCAGAAGAAATATCCGGGTATGACCCGCTGGGATGTGCTTGTGGCGAGGATCAACCCGACTCTGCGCCCGCTTGACAAACTGACCCTGAGCCGTTATATCGGCGAGAGGGTGGAAACAAGCGTAAGACGGAACAGTACGGTACGTGTGGCGTACGCTGACTGGTGGCTGAGTGGTCCGGAGGTTCTTGAGAAGTTGGAGCCTAATAACCGCAAGGTGACGGCTTTCTATTTGCCGGATGAGGAAGGCAAACCGACCGATGTGTTCCTGTATCAGAATGACCGCTATATCGACAAGGTGCGCCCGGTTGTGACTTATAGCCGTGTAATGGCGGAACAGACCGAAGAAGATAAGGCAGCTTATACGGAACAGGCAAAGATAATGAGTCACTTTGACAAATGGGTACGTGATAACGCTATCGGTCAGGTAGGTGTGGCACCGGTCCAACGTGAGGAAGAAGATGAGGAAACGGAAAGCCTTGTATTACCTACGGCACCTGTTCCTGAAGAACCCGATGAAGCTTACGAATGGCAGCCGACCAATATGGCGGCAATGGCTATTGGAGATATGTAAGAATACGATTAGAATAACATTATAACAGCGTTTGAATTATGATTACAGAAGCGCAAAAACAGAAGATTTTGGGAGCGATAGCTGCCAACCGTGCGAACTATCCGAGTGACGCGAAACATGCCGCCTCCCTTGGCATCAGCACATCGGTGTACAGTGCCATTAAGAACGGACAGACGGATAAAGCCCTTAGTGATGCCAACTGGATAAGTATAGCCCGTCGTTTGGGTGTGGGCCTCCGTGCCGATATGGAGTGGAAGGTTGCCAAGACCGCCACGTTCGAGTATATAACCGCCCAGCTGGAGTTCTCCCAGCAGTCGAGCCTGTCGGCTATCCTATGCGACATTCCAAACATCGGAAAGACTTTTACCGCAAGGTATTATGTGCAGAACCACAAGAATGCCGTGTATATCGACTGCTCGCAGGTGAAGACCAAGCTGAAGCTGGTGCGTAAGATAGCTGCGGAGTTCGGAGTGGATGCCAAAGGTAAATATAGCGATGTATACGAGGATTTGACTTATTACCTCCGTTCCATTGAGAATCCGCTTATTATTTTGGACGAGGCCGGGGATTTGCAGTATGAGGCGTTCCTTGAGCTGAAGGCTTTGTGGAATGCCACCGAACGCAGTTGTGCCTGGTATATGATGGGTGCGGATGGTTTGAAAGAAAAGATCAACCGTTCGATAGAATGTAAGAAAGTGGGCTATACCGAGATGTTGAGCCGTTATGGAGACCGTTACAGCAAGGTGACACCTGATGACGGCAAGGAGCGTGAGGCGTTTTTGAATGCCCAAGCTCGGACGGTGGCTAAAGTAAATGCCCCGGCAGGTGCGGATATAGCGCAGATTGTACGCAAGACACGTGGAGGTCTGAGGCGAGTATATACCGAGATAGAGAAACTTAAAATGGCATAGGAAATGGTTAAGATAGTTTTAGAGGACAAAGGCCAAGACCTGTTATGGCTCAAAGTAAATGAAGGTGGTCTTGTGGAGGAAGCCGGACCATTTCAAAATGAAATATGGAAAGATGCTTATGTCCCGTATTGGGGGCTTCACGTAGGGCAATTCTGCCCGATACACCATCCTCCGCATATCATCAAAGGGTTTCTGAAATATAGGATTGAATCAATAGAAAAAGAGCCATGAAACGAGCATATAGTCCGAAAGACATAGCCGCCAAGAAATGGGTGACGTTGCCGTGGGGTGAGAAATGGAACAAGCCTTTCGGGTTCCCTGCGGAGAATGCCTCCTGGTTCATCAGCGGTGCCAGTGCCAGCGGAAAGAGCAGCTTTGTGATGCAGCTTGGCAAGGAACTGTGCAAATACGGCCTTGTGTTGTACTTGAGTTATGAAGAGGGCGTGAACCAGACATTCCAACGCCGTATGGAATATTTGAAGATGAACGAGGTGCAAGGCAAGTTCCGTGTGGTTGTGGACGAGACCTATGAGGAACTGATAGACCGATTGAAGAGGCCGAAGTCCCCGAAGTTTATCATCGTGGATTCGTATCAGGTGTCGGAATGGGAGTATCCGGATGCGGTAGCCTTGATGAAGCGTTTCCCGAAAAAGTGCTTCATCTGGATCAGCCAGGAAAAGAAGAGCCAGCCGATGGGAGGCGGTGCGATCCGTTTGCGTTATATCTGCGACATGAAGATCCGGGTGGTCGGTTATAAGGCATATTGTCAAGGCCGTGCCATCGGTGAGGCCGGCAGCTATTATGTGGTGTGGGAAGAAGGAATCATTCAAACGAGTAATAATTTGTGATATGGAAAAAGACAAGGTTTACATCAGCGGGGCAATAGCCCACTATAACATTGACGAGCGCAAGGGTGCGTTTGCCAATGCGGAACAGAATTTGAGAAATATGGGCTTTTCCCCGGTCAATCCTTTTAAGAACGGGCTACCGGATGAGGCCCATTGGAGAGAGCACATGCGGGCGGATATCGCCCTGCTTCTGGATTGTGAGTATATCTATATGCTGAAGGACTGGGAACTGAGTAAAGGCGCGAAGCTGGAACTTGACGTGGCGAGTTCATGCGGCATTAAAGTATTGTTTGAATAACAGTTTAAAATATAGAATTATGAATGACATTGAAAAAGCATTTCGAGGATTGGGTAGAACCAAGAAGGTGGAGTTTATCTCTGAAAAAATTGATTATGCATCGGCACATGCCGTTGCAGGGTATGTGTCAAGTTATCTTTTTGATGTGCTGAATGACCTTGGCAATGATGATTATGTGGCAACGTATCTTAAAGAAAAAGGATATGAAGTAACGAAGAAAGAAAACAATAAATGATAGGAACTATGGAAGAAAAACAGAAAGTTCAGGTCGTATTTGAGTTTGATCGTTCCGAGTATGATGCGTATCTCTTTTTGATGAACCAAAAGAAGACGGAAGAGGTAGAGCAAGTATGGAACGCCATGAGCGGTGAGCCTGTGGTTGCGGATATTGATTTGCTTGAGGAGGACAGTCAGTCTGTAAAACTTATGATGATAAGTCTGGCTATCCTTTCGGTGGAGAAAAAAGTGAAAGGATGATATGGCACAGGAAATAACCAATTTCGCCCGGTTTTACGCTTTGTTCAACAAGCTGCCGTTCAACGGAGACCGGGAAGAGTTCAAGAAGTCCATCGTGTTGCAGTATACATGGAACCGGACAGACAGTCTTCGTGAAATGACGAGGCTTGAATATAAGACCTGTTGTGAGGGATTGGAGAAATTGGCCGGTGTGGACGAGCGTCGTCAGAAGATGCAGGAGGAACTTAAATATTGGCGCAGCGTGTGTTTGAGACTCATGCAAAAAATGGGAATCGACACTTCGGACTGGGCGCGTGTCAATGACTTCTGCCGGAATCCCCGGATTGCGGGAAAGGCGTTCAGTCAAATCTCTTCGGACGAACTGGAACAACTGGCTGTAAAGCTGCGCTCTATCCGGCGCAAGGGCGGGCTCAAGGAAAAAAAGAAAGAGGAAGTAAAACAACCGGCGGCGGTGACCTATATGCTCATAAACACCAAAGCTCCTAAAAATTGACGGATATGGATAAGAGATTTAATGAACTGCTTGAGAATGTCAAGAACCAGATACTTGACGTGTTCCCGGAAATGGACCGGGATGATCGGGAAGAGTTTTTCAACAGGCTGAACGAGTGGTCTTATGAGAAATATGAGGAAGCCCTGTTGGAAAGCGAGTTGGAAACGCCAGATTATGGTGAGGAGTATGAGAATTGATGGATTAACAACAAAAACGATTTGAATTATGGAAGAGAAGAACCAGACCGTCGTAATGACGGAAACCGAGAAGGCGGAGTTTGATGCCTTCCGTCAGGCGAAAGCCAAGAAAGTCGCGGAAGAGAAGGCGAGAGCCGACCGCGAGATGTATAAGCAGATGGTGGACGAGGAGATCGAACGCTCTATTCCGGTGTTGCTGGGTATCAGCGAGCGCATCAAGGAGAGCAAGCGGACGGTGATGGAGAATTTCAAGACCATCCTTGAAATGAAGTCCGACCTGTTCAAGACGAAAGCAAAGGACGATCAGCGCAGTCACACATTCACCAACAGCGAGGGAAGCAAGCGTATCACGTTGGGCGTGTATGTGACAGACGGTTACCGCGATACGGTGGAGGACGGAATTGCCATCGTGAAGGAGTATATCGAAAGCCTCGCCAAGGACGAAAAGACCAAGGCGCTGGTGAGCATGGTTCTCCGCCTGTTGGCACGTGATGCCAAAGGTACGTTGAAAGCCTCGCGCATCGTTCAATTGCGCAAGGTAGCGATGGAAACCGGTGACGAGCGTTTCATGGAAGGCGTGCGCATCATCGAGGAGAGTTACCAGCCGGAGGTGAGCAAGCAGTTCATCAGAGCTGAGATAAGAGACAATAACGGGATGTGGAAGCCCATCCCGTTGGGTATGACAGAATCCTAAAAATGAAGAGTATGATACAGAATGTAGAGAAGAGCCCCAAAGTAGCCTTGTGCCGTGCTTGTCGCGGCACGGGTGTCGTACAGAGAACGACCGAACTTCCTTCTCGGATTTTCAGAAAAAAGAAAGTGAATATTACCGAGGAGGCTTGTCCCCAATGTGGCGGCAGCGGCCGGGTGATAGTGAGCGCGAAGATGGAACTGGACATTCAACCATATAATCCAAAGAAGGAGTAAGCGATGGCAAAGCGACGCGGAGTAAGTTATGAGAAACGTGTGGAGGAGATAAACAGGATATACGACCAATATGCCAAACGCGGTGTACCGAACCGCGAGATCTGGCGGCGGTACGTATATCCTGTATATGCCGTTACCGAACGTACATTCTACAATATACTCAACGCGAGCGCGGATGCGAGCAAGAAGATAGCTGACGAGGAGACCCGCCAGCTTTTACTCTTTAATGACGATGACTATGAACAAGGACGTGCAGAAGATAATCGCCCGGATCCTGCAGGATATCCGGGTGGAGATGACAGATGAGTTCGACCGTAATTTTGAGCGTCAGGCTTTTTTCTCCGAGGCATGGCAGCGGCGTAAAAGCCCGACACGTCCCGGAGGTTCTATTTTGATAGATACCGGCCGGCTCAGGCGGAGCGTTTCCAGCCGGACCACGGAGAACAGCATCACGTTTTACACCGACCTTCCGTATGCGGTCATCCACAATGACGGCGGGGAGATAAGGGTGACAAAAAAGATGAAGCGTTATTTTTGGCATAAATACTACGAGGCGACCGGTTCTTTCGGGCGCAGGAAGAATGGAGAGAAACGCAAGGACAAACGTACCGTGCAGCTGACCGGCGAGGCGGAGTTCTGGAAGTTCATGGCGTTGAAAAAGGAGGGCAGCATGATCAAGATTCCCCGAAGGCGTTTCTTGGGGGTTTCTCCCGAAGTGGAGAAGGCTGTCCGTGAAATCATAGAGGAGAATATAACGGAATATTTCAATGTTGAATTTGATATAAGACGGAAATGAGAAAGGAACTTTATAATATGCTCTGCAAGGAGCTGAAGGAGGTGGGCGGAGGCTTGATAAAACACATCGACCTGTGGAACCACAATGTGGAGTTTATCGAGCAGGAGGAGAATTGGGAACGCCCTGCCGTATTCGTGGAGTTCTGCCCGATACGCTGGAACGCGATTGTGGACGGGGTGGAATATCGGGCCGAACCGGAAGTGAAACTGCATATCGTGACGGACTGGGCCGGTGCGGCCAACGAGGGCAGCCCGTTCAAGGAAGAGGCGTTGGAGGTGTTTGACCTGCCGGAACTGATACATGAGCGGCTCTCGTGCATGGATGGCGATACTTTCATGGCATTTGACCTTGTGGAGAGCCAGACGAACCACAACCACGAGGAGATCGTGGAAAATATCGAGGTGTATTCGTGCGTGGCCTTCAAACGGCTTCGATAAACGGCCATGTTCGGACAGTAAAGCCTCCGGCGGACAAATTACCGCCGGAGGCTTTCTATTTCAACAGGGGGCAAAGAAACGCCGTCAGGCAGCCTCTTTTTTGAACAGCATCATGTCCGTGTAGGATGAGCTGTAGTTTATGTGGGCGTTGAACTCCATCCGGGTACATCCCTCGAACGGGTTGCCGGTATTTTTGTTTTTCCCGATCCATTCGCACAGCTCCAGGATGGAGGATTTGTTTGAGGTGAAATAGACGAACGGATGCCCGGATAGCACGTTCAGCACGTCGAGGTAATCCGACATACGCCAACTCATATTGTAAGTACCCACGTCGGTGGAAAGGTACGGCGGGTCCACCAGGAACACCACGCCCGGCGTGTCTTTGTAGCGGTTGAACAGCTCCTTATAATCGCAGGAGACGATTTCCAGCCCCTCCAGATAATCCGTGCACTCCGGATAGTCCGCTTTCCGGATGTTGTTATAAAGGGCTTCCTTCCGCATCTCCGGTACGCTCAGTTTATATTTCATGGAGAACATCAAAGAGGAGGACAGGGTGATGAAGTCCACGTAACCGGTCTCGTGCTCCTCCTGGAGGATACGGCTGAAGATGCGCTCACGCAGTTCTCCGGTTATGGTCTTGTGCCGTGGAACGGAATTCCCTACCATGGAACGCAGGTCGGCGATCAGCCGGTTTGTCCTTGGGATGTTTTCCAACCGCTTGTGGTAATTGTCGAAATCGTTGTATATGACCGTGGCTTCCGGCTTGCATCGTTTGGTGATGTGTGATAACAGGCCGGAACCGCCGAAAAGGTCAACGAATACCGTGCTTTCCGGATATTGTTCCAATACTTTCATAAACTTGCGTGCGAACATGCGCTTTTGGCCCACGAATGGCAGCGGGGCTGACAGATACGTCTTTTTCATACGTTCAATTCGAATTTTACGTTAGGATTTCCGGCAAGCAGTTCTTGTGTGCGTGTGACGTTGTTCTCGTAAATATGCACGTTGCCGAGGTTGATTGTGATGGATTTCAGGGGTAGTTCTATTTGCCGGGATATAAGGTACAGGTGATAGATGTCCGCCGGTAATCCGAGGTTGGCGTCCGAGCTACGCTGGTAGGCCGTCAGGACCAGTTCGCCTTGTTCGATCTGGAACTGTACGAGGCTGAGGCATGGTGCCTGGTTGCTTTCCGTGCCGGTCGAACCGAGGAACAGCACGTAGTTCTTGCTGCTTCGTTTTTCCCGGTTGATTTTGCCAATCAGAGGTGGCAGCTTCTCGAAATAGGTAGGGTAGGAGTTCACGAGGATGGAGCCGCAGTAGTCCCACCAGTTTATCCCGGCTTCCCGGTATTTCTCAACCTGTCTTTCCCCGCTCATGAAGAGCGACAGTTCGCTTCTGAGCTTCTTCCGTGCGATATTGTGTCCCTCGAAAATATCGAGCAGTTCCGCAGGGGACAGTGTTACCGTCTCGTTCAGCAGGTAACGGCTTTCACCTTTCCTGCCTTTTTGTGTCTTGCCGTCGGCAAGTACCTTTTTTAGGATTTGATAATACTTGTTCATGGTGTGTTGTTTTGATACCCCGCAAAGGTACCGCGCCGTTATCCCTCTTCAATGGGGAGGCTGTCCCATTACACTGCAAACGGGTTACAGTCGCTTTGCAGCCGTTTGATGAGCGTGTATACCTTTCGCTCGCAAACATTATAACGTTCGGCCAGTACTGCCACGATGTAGGAAACCTTTTCGCCTTCGTCCAACAGCCTGTTGTAGTCATTGTATAGTTCGATATACTGTACGTCTTCCATCCGGATTCCTACTTTCCGGCATGTTTTCAGCATTCCTTTATTCAATTTCAGTATCTCAATTACTTTCATATTCAACAAAAATTAGTACTTTTGCACTGTCTCACTTATTTATGCGCAGAAGCGTACACAAAAAAACCTCTTGCAGGCGAACGAGGGTCTATGCCCCCGGTCGTGCCTGTAAGAGGTATCTTTGTGTTAATAAGTAAGTGAGACGACTAATTAACAGGCCGGGGGCTTTTTTTACAGCCTTACCCCGGAAGGCTTTTTTTAATCTACCGCATATAGCGACAAATCAAATACATCTTTCTTTTTCCATCCGTCGGCCAGCGTGTTTTGGATATGCTGCATGGCTTTCGTATAGAAGTCTGTCAGGTCTTCCAGTGTGGCAAACTCGCGATAGACCGGTTCGGTGTCCGTCCCGAATTTGAACACGACCGGAAGAGTCGCCCCTGCTGTTTGCACGGCAAGGTCGTAGGCTGCCTTGTAGTTGAACTGGTTCTCGCTTGACAACCATACCGGGACATTCTCGTAGGTGAAACCTGATAGGATATCCTTGTCGGTTTCCCGGTTGTGCCATGTTATGACCGTGGAGCGTATCTCGTCTTCGGTGGGTCGATGGTCGAACTCCTCTTCCATGTAGGTGGCCGATCCATTCTCTCCCGGCTGCACGTCCCATCGGACACGCCATTTGTTTTTAATGGGGTTTATGCATTCAAGCAACCGTACCCCGGTGTTTCCTTCCACTTTTTTCATCAGCTGAATACATACTTGGTTCTACCTTTGCCGAAAGTTTCCGTCCGGATGATGGTCTCAAACGGAAATCCGTCCGGCATTTCACTCACTTGCGCGAGGATGTTCTTCATCTCTTCCGAGTTGGTGAAGAACTTCTTGGCCTCGCCATTCATCTCGATGGCTACGATACAGCGGTCTTCGCCCTGTTCGGTGCGGATGCCGGTCTCGAAGTCCTTCACGATGATGGGTAAGTTCACTAATTCCCGGATGCTTACCACGGAGCCGGGAAAACGTTTCTTGCCGTCTTCCGGCTTGTAGGAAACGTTCAAGTCTTTAAATGATCTCATTTTTTTGCCTGTTAATTTATTAAACAACATATTGCAGTCGGCGTGCTTGGCCATCCCATAGAAGGAAGCGACCAGTTCACGCCTTCTTTTCCTCGATTTGACCTCGTGCATTTTTCGGGCGAACTTCTGTTTGATGCGCTTGCGTAGGCGCACATGGTCGGGGTATATGACATATCCCAAGAAGTCTATGCCCTCGTCCACCGGGAATACACGTTCATCAGGCTTTACGGTAAGCCCGATTTGTGCGACCTGGAAGTGGACGGCATCACGAATCTTCCACAATTCTGATTTCGCGTCACCGAGTACCACGCCGTCATCGCAATAGCGGTAGAAATGGCGGACGCCGTACTTGTCCTTCAAATAATGGTCTAAAAAAACAGACAGGAGCAGGTTGCCCAACCCTTGCGACGACCTCAGCCCGATGCTGATTCCTTGCGGCATGAGCCTTACGAAGTTGTCAAGCATGGCGATGAGTTTCTTGTCTTTGAATACCCTCCGGACGCAATACATTACGAAATCCTGCCCCACGCTCTCATAGAACTTGGAGATGTCGAATTTGTAGCAGTAGCGTGTTCCTTCCGGGTCTTCTTTCATGTCGCGGCGTATGTACTCCATGAGGTCGTGCATGCCGCGGTTCTTGATGCTGGCTGAGGTGGTACGGATGAACCGTTTCTTCAGGTGCCTGTCCACTACGGCCATGATTGCGTGGACGGCGATGCGGTCCTTCATGGTGAGTATCTGGATACGTCGCATTTTTCCACCCTCCACGATTTCCCTCTCCCGGTAATCCTTGACGGTGAATGTACCCGTCTTGATTTTTCCGGTAAGTTCCTGAAGCACCTCTTCCCTGTGCGCAAGCAGGTAACGTCCCTGGCGGCTTTTTTTTCGTTTGGAGCCACGGAGGACCTGGTCGAATGATTCCGCCATATTGGAATAATCGGCAATCTCTTCCACTATATATCCTTGCCTGTGCATTATAGCATTGTTTTTTTTGATTGTTTTACAAACGGAAGATAAGGGCCTTCCTTTCCCCGGGTCTGACTTCTTCGAGCTGACTTGAGCCTACCAAACTCCACCCGACGCGTGATTTTTCAGCTTTCCGCACCTGTGCGCTTTTGCTGTGGCTTGCTTCCCTCGGCACCACGGTAGGGGACACGTCCCCGGTGTTGTACGCCGATTGTTAGATTTCCAGACGGGAGCCGACATTCGTGTTCGAGTTCGATGCATCGTTATTCGCATTCGCATTCGACACGCCGCCATTCGCATTCGCATTGTTGTACCCGCGATAGACCACACGGACTATCAGGAAGCTCCACCGGGGTGCAAAGGTACGGATAAAAGCCAGTCCCCTTGTTAGATAACGAGGAAAATCAATGCGGCGATTGCTCCTCCGGTCACGGTGAGTGTCCAGTCCGTCCAGTCCCAACGACCGCCCCGGAGCTTGTCTTTGAGCTCCTGCGAGGAGGCTGCGATGGCGGCTGCGTATAAGGCCGCGTACGGTGTCAGGGCTGGCAGCCCCACGATAAAACCGCCTACCAGGTGTTTGTAGCGGTTACTTTGTTTCAAAAATGAAAGAATCTTGTTCATAAGCAATTGGATTAAAAAATGTTTTGTATATTTGCAAACACAGAAGCATTGAGGGAATGACGAGCAGGCGTTTTAGTCCAAAGTGTCGCCCTTGGTGCTTTTGTTTTTTTTATTCTACTATTATATCATTTACTGAGTATAAAAAGTATTTTATGCGGATATAACCGTTATCCCTTCTTGTTACTTCTTTGGCAACATTAAGCCTTACCCATTTTCCATTGATTTTAACTTTGAAGTAGAAGAAGTGTTCCACATTGTCCGTCCTTGGGTGAGTCAATGCGGAATCATCCACATATTCGGCACGTTCAAGGTGTGAATCCAGGTTCTTCAAGTCCTCCTTGGAAACGATGCGTGTCCGTCCGAATGTGTCGGAGAACAAGTGCTTGTTGCCCTCTTTGGTAAAGCCGATATTCAAGTCCTTGCCATTTATGTTCTTTTCCACTTTCTTTTGAAGTAGAGGCTCCATTTCATGCAGATAATGGATACGTTCGATAGCTCGTGCGGACTTTTCCCGGTCTCCGGCGCATTTTTGCAGTATTTTGCAGGCGGCGCACAGCTCGTTGTCCGGAACGAAGGCCAGTTTAAGTTTCCCTTTGGCCATATCACAATCCCTGCACCTTTTGATGGTGTATGGGTTGTAATCCGGCATGGTCTTCTGTTCTTTTCCCGGGTTGAACCGGAAGATGCCTTTGGTGTCCCTTTGAAGGGCTGACTCGCCCAATGCCATTGCCTCATCGTAGGGCGTTTCCGGATATTTGGATTTTCGTACCTGGACTACGGTGCACCTGCAGTTCCATCCATTTGGCGGGAAATACTCTTCCCAAAAGGGGTCTGCCATAGGTCGTGTTACCCCATGCAGTTCGGCATGTTCCGGGCGAACCTTGCCATCCCCGGCCGTCCGGTACTGGAGGTTGTAGCGGTCCCCGTCTTCTGCGAACCGTTCCCACTTGGCGGCCATAGTCGCCGAAGCCTGCACAAAGTTGTACTCTGCCCGGAGGTAGCCCCGATTATAGGTTTCGTCTATCTTCCGGACATCGTTCAAAAAGCGTTCGAACGTTTTTCGATTGCCGTTCTCATCCAGCAGGGAGGGGAAGGCTTCGTTCAGTTCATGGAACGTCTTTAGGCCTGAGAATATATAATCCGACCTCTGCAGGCGCCCTCGCATGGCCTCGGACATCTCCACCTGCCGGAATGAAGAGTCCAGGACGGAGGCGTGCGTCTCTATAAAGTCCTGCGCCTCTTCTGAAGCCAGTATGTTGATTTCAAGGTTTGCCCCCTGCTCCCGGAACAGGGCTTTCATCATGCGGTCGAACATCTCTGTAAGCTTGTCACGCATCAATTTTGCCTCGTCCTCTTTTGAGAGTTGGAGGGTATGATTGCCAAGCAATGAACTGTAGCGTAGATGCAGCCCCGAATAATCCTCGGGGCTCAGTCGAAAAAACGGGATAGCGTTCCAGCCTGTTTGTCGTCTTTCTTCTTTTTCGGATCTGCCGGGTCCGGCTCTTCCTTCGGTTCCTTCTCCTCGCACGGAATGCCGTATTTTTCCTCAAAGTACTGTGGCTTCACCTTGTAGTGCTGCAGTACCATTTCTTCGTAGGCTTTCTGCTGTTCGGGAGTGTAGTCAATGGAGTAGTCCCAATCAAAACGCAGTCCCTTGACAGGAAAACCGTGACGAACCATGCGCGGAATGAGTTGGTTGTTCACTATATCCCGCAGCATGTCGCAGTCACTTTCCACGAGGTTCTGGAACACTTCAAGGTGCGTTTCAGACTGTGAGAGGCTGCTTCCGTCCTCAATGGTCATCGTTTGTCCGATGATAAGCTTTGACAGTTCGGAATTGGCCCGATCGATGCGCTTGTCATAGACATTGAATGCATCTCCCTTGCCGCTTTCCACAAATTCGATTTCGGTTTCCATTCCTGCCACCATGGAGAGAGCGGTTCCGGCTTCACGCAGCATCTTGTCAAGGCGGTCGATTTCTTTCTGGTCGCGCGAGGTGGTGCGTGCTATACGCATGGGCATTCCGAATATTTCCCCGAAGGTATCCCAAAAAGCCAGCATATTCTTTTTGGGGATAGTCTGTGAAGCTGCCTTGAGATACAGCCCGAGGTCGTCAGGTCTGCCGGCCTCAATGAGCCAGTCCGAAAAAGGCGGCTGGCGGTAGTCTATACCTGTAGTCCAGTCCTGTCCGAGGTCGGTTATGACACGCCCATATTCAGGAATGACATGCTTACGCGGAATAAGCTTCACATCCGAATAACAGATGCAGCCGTCGCCGTCAGTGCAAAGGTCGCCCAATTCGATGAGCGAATGTCCCCAGTAGATGGAATCGAGCGCATATCGCATGAGCTGTTTGAACCAGGATTGGTCGAAGAAGTGTACCGCCTCCTCGTTCTCATCCCCTTTCACGTCTACGATTTTGAAAGAGCGTGCCATGACAAACCCTCTGCGCTGCTCCACGCATCCGGAGAGGTGAAGATCTATTTCCGCGTCCCGGTAGATGTCGTACAGGCGCTGGCGGCTGGGGCTGTCCACATTGATGGCCGACTGCCAGGCATCGCGCCAGTTCTTGATGTCCTTCCGGGTGAGTGCATCGGTGGTGCGCTGCAGGTCGATGACCATTTTCTGCACCCGCTTGATGTCTTTCCCCTTGGCCAGATTAAAATTGCCGTATGGCGTTTGCAGTACGTTTTTCGGTTTACTGGAAAACATACCGCTGAAAAAGTCTTTAATATCCATAGTCCTACCAATTATGATGAAGCTGCTTCTGACAGCTGTAAACAAGTGAATTTCCGGACGGAAGCCCATCTTCTCCGACAGCCAAGGGCAAATCAGGGACAATTTTTCCGGCCTGTACGCCTTCAAGCCACTTGATGGCCCGTTCATATCGTTCCTTGCGTATCTCGCTTCCCATCTTTTGTGGCATGGCTGCGCTCATGTGGTAAAGTGAAATGTCGCAGGTGTACATGACAATGAGCCGGTTCCGGTGTTCATCCTGTGCAGAGAAAATGGCCGTACAGTCGTATTTCGGCCGTAGATAACCGGCAATTTCTTCCCGGGCTTCCGCTTCTGCATTGGTACGGTTTTCCGGGCTTACCTGGGAGATGACCTTCAATGCGTTGTCGCCGATGACAACTTTGTAATCTTCTTCTGTAATGAACATGACCTTATTATTTAGTGATGAATAATGCCATTTTTTCTATATCCCGGATAGTGGTTCCCTTGCGGAAACGGTGGCGGTGAATCAGTTCGCAGATATTCCTTTTGGGGACAACTTTCAGTTTGCCGCCCATATACAGGACGTAGTATTTTCTTCCGTAGAGCTTGGCATACTTGCAAGCACGGGCAACGGCACGTTTATAGCGCCATGCAAAAATCATTCTTTTAATCAGTTGTATCATGTTACCATATATTTTTGGCGGTCGGCCTTTTGCCGAACACCGGTTGAAAACTCTCCTGTCTTGAATTGCGCTGCAGCATCCAGATGGCTCCCTCGTCGGCATCCGGTGCATCATCGTGAATACGGCTGCCACGCTCCAGAGCCAAGGTCTGTTCGATTCCGGTCTGCATATCCGGCGATTCTTTCAACTTCTCATTGTAGAATACGAAACCGCGTTCCCATAATGGTGACACCGCTTCGATGCGCTGGAGCTTGTCCGGCTTCTTTCGTTTGTCCGGCATGATGGGCAGTTGGTATCCACGCAGATTTCCTTCTGCCTCAAACTCATCCAGAATGACATCCTGCATGAAGTTCGCTTCCATAAAGAACTGGACGGCTGCCGTATCGCGTGTACGCTCGTAGAGGTCGTAAAGCCACCGTACCATTCCGGAAACGGTATCCTGCCGGACGTAACAGTCTATAAGGTGCAGTTCCTTCCCAATCTTGCCCCAAAGGCGGCAAGCCTTGTAGTCGTTTGAAGTGGTCGATTTGAAAGAGGGGTCGGTATAGCAGACCAGCATTTCATACTTGGACAGTCTGGGCAGTTTCTTGTAACGAATCCAGTCTGCCCGGAAGATAGTGCCGTCCACGATGGGGTTGTGCATCATCTCCTTTTCCCATGCCCGGTAGCCTACGAAATCCCTGTATTCCTGCGCCTCCTCTTTCGTCCATTTTTCGCGCCATACCGGTTCTCCGTTCTTGTCTATTGCCTTGATGACGGATACATGTACCCCTTTTGTCTTGGTGAGATTGGCCAGCACCGAGTTTTTAGAAATGAGGTTCCCGACCATGATAAAGCGTCCCCGGCCCACATCCAGTGCACCAAAAAGGGCTTCTTTCACCCAGTCTGTAATGTCATGCACCCGTTTCTCATTGCGGCACAGTTCGTCGTCATCCAAGTCATCGATGACGATGTAGTCCGGGCGTGCTTCCCGGTCGCGCAGACCACGCGGAGACTGTCCGCGTCCGCAAGCCAGGAATTTCACCCCGTTGGCAGCCTTGAACTCCCCATCCTGCCAGGAGGCATTCCCCTGCTGCTTGCCGAAGTCGGCAATGATGCGCTGGTTGTGTTCCAGTTCCGCCTGAATATCGCCCAGCAGACGTGTGGCAGAGTCTTCGCTTTTGCCGACCACCACCATGAAATTGATGAGCCGCTTTGGTTGGAACATGAGCCATAATGGGACGAAGATGTCCATGTGAGTGGACTTGGCATGACCGCGCGGCCACATGAATACCGCCTTCAGGTTGGGCGTACCCCTTACTTTGGCCGCTGCCGCATTGTGGAACGGTGCATTGTGAATGGTGCGTATGGCTTCCCCGGTAGTCTTGTCACGCAAGGTGAGGAAGTGGGGAAAGTAATATTCGCAGAATGCGGCATAGTTACCCTGCAGCCGCAGAATGCGCCTGTCCCTTTGTGCCGGTGTCTCGCCTGCGAGCAGCGCCGTATCCGTAATGGACTGTACCCTTTTGCAGTGTTCTTTCCACTGTTCGTATGCCTGTTTCTTTTCCGCTGCTGTTGCCATGCCCTTGTTATTTTATGCCCATCTGTTCGGTTATGTACAGGTCCTGGTACTTGTTGATGGCCTTTACCAATTCCGGGGTCACATCCGGGTCGATCGTCGAGCGGTATTCGATCCATTTGGAAAATGCCATGAACACTTCGATGGCATCCACCACATTGGCCTTCTTGTCGAGCTTCTCGATGACCGCCGACAGTTTTGCCAGCTTGTCGCCCAGCCCGGCTATCAATGTGGGGTCATCCGACGAGTTCACTTGTGTGATAAGCGTGTCGATGGTGAGCAGAAGCTTGTTCACCAGTTCCGGGCGAGTGACGTTCTTTGCCGCCCTTGCTTCTTTCCACCCTTCGGAGGTACACCATTTGGATATGGTGACACGAGACACGTCCACCTTTTCCGCTATTTCCGTTTGCTCCATTCCGGAGAGGAATAGTGAGCGTGCGAGCGATTTCTTCTTTTCGATTTCTGCCTTTGTCATATTATAAAGAATATAGGTTTGAACGGCAGGTATTGGAATGACTGTACACCTGCCCGATTTGTTCGCAAAGTTGTCCGCTTATCGGTTTGCCGCCAAAATAATGTGTAACGGTTTCATAGAAGTGTGCAACCGTTGCACACATTTTTGGCGGCCCTGCGAGTGCTCCGTAATATTGCAGAGCCAACGCACAAAGGCGTGGCATGGAAAAATGAGTAAACGTGTAAGAATTTCAAATGACAGCCTGAACAGTTACGGAATCCGCGTGCTGACATCGGGCATGAGTGTGGAGCAGTACTGCCGGAATCCGGTACTGCTGTACATGCACCAGCGCGGTAGCGTGATCGGTTATGTGAAGGATATCCGGGTGGAAGACGGCGAGGTGACCGGTGAACCCGTGTTTGACGAGGCGACCGACCTCAGTAAGAGGTGTAAGAAACAATTTGAGTTCGGCAGCCTGAGAATGGTAAGTGCCGGCATAGATATCCTGGAACTGAGCGAACAGCCCGAACATCTACTGCCGGGACAGACTTGTCCGACCGTGACCAAGAGTAAACTGTACGAGGTCTCTCTGGTGGACGTTGGTTCTAACGATGATGCCATCATATTGATGAAAGACGGTAAACAAATCACTTTGGGAAGGGACGGGGAATGTCCCTTGCCATCAATCAATAATCAAAAAACAGAAGAAGAAATGGAACTGAAACTTTTGGCCCTTCAATTGGGGCTGCCGGAAACGGCGACGGAGGCTGATGTAACCCGGGCATTGAATGACCTGAAAGCGGCCAAGGCTGAGAATGACTCTCTGAAAGATGAAAACGGGAAGCTGACCCTGGCCCGCATTACCGGTCTTGTGGAAAAGGCCGTAGCGGAGAAACGACTGGGGGAAGACAAGAAGGCACAGTTTATCGAACTGGGCAAGAAGGTTGGATCCGACGAGCTGAAGAATGTGCTTGATGCCATGCAACCCCAGGTGAAGATCTCCACCGTGCTGAGTTACCAGGGTGGCAAGCAGCAGGCACAGCCGTCCACCTATGCCAAGCTGAGCGATGTCCCGAGTGACGCACTGCTTGAAATGCGTGAGCAGAACCCGGAGGAGTACAAGCGTCTGTACAAGGCCGAATATGGAATGACCTGTGAAATTTGAAAACCTTTAAAATGAAGACAATGGGAAAAATTGTAATGCTTTTGACGGCACTCCTGTTCAATACGCTGACAGGTGCCGTGTGTGCTTCCGTGCTGGGATTCTCTCCTGCAGCCGGAGCTGTGGGAATGAATGCGGTGGCAGCCTTCATGGGCATGGCTCCGCAGAGCGCTTCAATACTCCGTGAAGGGGTTTATACGGAAATCTGGACGGGCGAGCTTGTCAAGGTACTCCGTGCCGGGCTGGAAGGCACGTGGCTGTCAGGAATTCCCGACCAAAGCAGTATCGTGAACAACGATGTGATTCATCTGGTAGAGGTAGGGGTGGATCCGGACGTCTTGATTAACAACAAGACCTACCCGATTGACGTACAGGCTTTGGAAGACAAGGACATCGCCATCAAGCTTGACAAATTCCAGACCAAGGCCACGCCGATTACGGATGACGAACTTTATGCCATCAGCTATGACAAGACCGCCCGTGTAAAGGAAGGTCATGCCAACAGTATCAATGATGCGAAGTTCACCAAGGCGGCCCATGCCCTTTGCGCGAACAAGAATACGGCAACGACCCCGGTGCTTAAGACTACCGGCGAGAAAGATCCGGCCACAAACCGTCTGCGCCTTACCGTGAATGACCTTGTGGAAATGAAGCGTGCCCTTGACAACCTGCGCGTGCCGTCAGACGGCCGCAGACTGGTGCTTTGCCCCGACCATGTGAATGACCTGCTGCTGACCAGCCAGGCATTCCGCGAGCAGTACAACATTGACCGCAACAGCGGCAAGGTAGGCAACCTGTATGGCTTTGAAATCTATGAGTACGGCAACAATCCGCTTTATACTACAGCCGGAGTGAAAAAGGCATTGGGTGCAACGGCAGAAGCCGGTGAATTCCCGTGTTCGTTTGCCTTCTACAAACAGCGGGTTTTCAAGGCAACAGGCTCTACCAAGATGTATTATTCCGAGTCAAAGAACGACCCGTTGAACCAGCGTAACCTGATTAACTTCCGCCATTACTTCATCTGCATGCCCAAGAAAGAGGATGCCGGAGTGGTAATGATGAGCGGCTATCAAGCATGATGATTATGGCAAAGTTGAAATATCTGGTAATACACTGTACGGCAACTCCGGAGGGACGTGAGGTTTCATCTGCGGACATTCGCAAATGGCATACATCTCCGGTTGCCCAGGGAGGAAGAGGATGGAAGCAGGTTGGCTATACCGACCTGTTCCACCTGAACGGAGGCGTGGAACGTCTGGTAGAAAACAATGAGGATGCACAGGTGGACCCTTGGGAAGTGACCAACGGAGCCAAGGGATATAACAGTGTGAGCCGTCACATCGTGTATGCCGGAGGCGTGGAAAAAGACGGTAAGACCCCGAAAGACACCCGCACTGGCTGTCAGAAAAAGGCACTGGAGAAGTATGTGAAGGATTTTCACCGGAAATTTCCTGATGTACGCATTGTAGGACACAACGAACTGGCAGCGAAAGCCTGTCCGAGTTTCGATGTGCAGGAATGGTTGAAAGAAATAGGTATTAATCAATAATAAAACCGGGTGGTATGGACTTGAGCGAATTTATGAACATTATCCTTGGCGGCGGCCTGGTTGGTACGGTGGCGACCATTGGCTCCTTGCGGGCTACTGTGAGAAAAGCGAAAGCGGAAGCGATGAAGGCCGAGGCCGGTGCAGAGGCTATGCGCATAGATAACGCCGAACATGCCACCCGCATTTTGATGGAGAATATTGTAAAACCTCTGAAAGATGAATTTTGTGAAACAAAGAAAGAACTGGCCCGCAATACACGTGAGATGGCCCGTCTTAGAAAAGCTATTGATACAGCCGGGAACTGTCCTCATCGTGACGATTGCCCTGTGCTTGACAGGTTGCGCGAGTCACCGAAAGAGCATGAACCGGGAAGTCCGGACGGAAACGGCAAGCGCCGACAGCGCGAGCGGAAGTCGACGGGCGGGACTGGTGATGGCGGGGGTACCGGCGAGTTCGGTGAAGCTGACTATACCGGCGGACAGCCTCCGTAAACTTCCTGAAGGGGCGGTGTATCGCGGGAAGAGTGGACAGGCGAATCTGACCGTAGGCAGCGACGACAGCGGGAACATCGTGGCCGAAGCCTCGTGTGACAGTCTGCAGCAGCTGGTGCTATGGTATGAAGAAGAGCTGGCGCGTATCCGTAGCGAGACCAAGAACGAAATTTCAAATGACGTTCAAACGGAGGAAAAACGTCCTCCGAACCCGGTGCGGGTGTTTACTTGGGGAATGGTTGCCGGCTTGCTTGTCGGTATGTTATTAACAATGAAACTGAAAAAAAGATGAACAAGAATTTTATGTACGGCATAGGAGCCGTAAAGTATAAGGATTTCACAATCGGGTATATTGAAAAGAACTCGTTTGACCTGGGCGGCAAGAAACCCGAGGCCGCGAAGATCGAGGCCGAACAGGTGCAGGGTGCCCCGGTGCTGGTCATCCCACAGAGTAACGGCGGCATCGCCCCGACATTTAACGTTATCCAGATGAACTATTCGAACCTGCACAAACTGCTTGGCGGCAGCCTGCATTATAAGAAAGAAGATTCGGAAAAGAAAACTCCGATCGGCTGGACAGCCCCATCGGAGGTGCTTGTCATGCAGGGACCATGGGAACTCTCCCTCGTGTCCGGACAGAGCGTACTGATTCCCAACGCCACGCTGCTTTCCAATCCTGCAGGCAAGCTGACCCTTACGGAAACCTCCAAGATAGAGGTTACGCTCGAAGTGGCGATGCCGGAGGACGGTTCGCAGCCTTACGGCGTGTTCGATACGGAAGCAATACCGGACGAGTGGGGGCAGTACAAGCTGCCGCCGGCGGAAGCCGCGGCTGCAGCATCGCTCCAAAGCGAGGAGGGCTAACGTATGGCTGACCGGCTGGAACAACTGATAGAGATGGAGTGTGCGGACGCGCTGCTTGACAGTGGCGTGTCCGTTTTGCTTAAAAGGTGGAAGTTTCCGTGGCTGAAACGCCCGGTGGAGGTACGTGTGACGATGAAGCGTCCGAGACTGCGGGGTCAGATATTGTTGGCCAGGGAATATCTGAAGATGGGTATCAACCCCGACTGGCAACCGAAGGACAAGGCCGAGGAACTGGCCTTTGTGGCGGAGCATGGCAAGGCCGTGAGCCGTCTGCTGGCCTATACGGTATGCCGGGGCTACGTGTCGCGGCACGTGGGTATCGGGGTGACGGCATGGGTGCTGCGGAACTTTGTGGAGTGGCGCTATCTGACGGCTATGTTCCGGACATTCGAGCGTCTGATGGGCACGAAGGATTTTATGCGTATTATCAGCTCGACAGCGCGGGCGAACCCGATGACTCCGAGACTGAGCCAGGCAAGGAAGGGGAGTTAAGAACCCGGTATGAGGGTTCCCATAGCCCTTTCGGCTTCGTGTGGCAGATAGCGAGTGCAACGGGCTGGAGTGTGGACTACATTCTGGACGGTGTGAATTACCAGACGCTGATCATGATGCTGAACGACGCGCCGCGGTATGTGCGGAAAAAGCAAGGCGGCGGAAACGGTGCTCCCAGACCGGAACACAGCGCCGAGGATGAAGCGAACGATATAGTAGGATTTTTTCAAAGCAAACTGGAATGAGCAAACCTGTAGAAGTTGAATTTTTGATGAAGGACAAACTCACGCCCGGCATGAACAAGGCCGAGCGTGAGGCGCTGGAACTGCGTAATACCGTCAGACTGCTGGAGGCTGAACTGGAAAGGCTGCGCCTTGCCGGGGAGACGGCTGCCCCCAATCTGGACCAGAGTGCCAATATCGCGCAGATCCATGCACTGGAGAAGCAGCTTGAGGAATTGCGTGGCAAACTGAAACTGCTGCAGGAGGAATCGGAATCCGTGCAGGTCACCCCTGCAGACATGCCCAATGCACAGCGCCAGTTCAACGGGCTTCACAACAGCATCCAGCAGATGGCACGTGAAATGCCTTCTTTGGCCATGGGACCGCAGATGTTCTTTCTGGCCATATCCAACAACCTGCCGATTTTTACGGACGAACTGGCCCGTGCCCGTAAGGAATATGATGAGCTGCAGAAGTCAGGCAAGAAAGGCACACCGGTATGGAAACAGGTCCTGTCCTCGCTCTTTTCCTGGCAGACGGCCATGACCACCGGCATCATGCTGCTGGTAATGTACGGTGATGAAATCTGGGATTGGACGAAAAACCTGTTCAGTGCCAAAAAAGGCGTGGATGAATTCAACATATCACTCAAGGAAATGACCGAGATAGAGAAGGACGGCCGTGCCCAGATGGTGCGTACCCGCTTCGAACTGAAATCGGTCATCGATGAAATAAAGAACTTCACCGGCAGCAAGGAACAGGAAAAGGCGAAGGTAGAGGAACTGAACCGCAAGTACGGGGAATCTTTCGGGTATTATAAAACACTTTCCGAATGGTATGATACCCTTATCCAAAAGAGCGAGGACTATGTACAGGTTCTGCTGCACCAGGCCAATGTCCAGAACCTTGTAAAAAAAGCTGCAGAAGCCGATGAAGAGGTGAATAAAATCAAGGCGCAGAAACCGGAAGAGGCGGAAAGCGCCATGGGTTTTTTCGGGAAATGGGGACAATATATCATACAGTCAAGCATGGCAGAATCCGGGCAGTTCTATGACGCACAGGCTGCCATTAAGAAACATGATCAGGAAGCTTATGACATACTGTTGAAAAATGCCGAAAACAAACGCGACGGTTATCTGAAAAAAGCGGAGGAAGAGGTAAAGAAAGCGGCAGAAGCAGCCAAAAAAGGAAATATCGGCGGACATATCGACCCCAAGCAGTCCGGGAAGAATCCGGAAGCGGAAGCCAAGCAACGGCTTGCCATAGAGCGCAGGCTGGCGCAGGATCTTGCCGCCCTGCAGGCCGAGAACCGGAAGGAAGAGATAGACCGTATGCAAGCCGGTACCGAAAAGAAACTGGCACAAATCGAATATGACTATAACGCCCGGAAAGAAGAGATAAACCGGCAGGAAGCCGACTGGAAGCGTGAGAACAAGGAAGCCGGTCTTTCCACCGGAGATAACGGACTTACCCGGGAGCAACAGGATGAACTTGAAAAAGCCCGTGCCTCAAACACCGAGTCAAGGAAAAAAGCGGAGGCGGACGTGTACAGGGAAGAGGCGGAAGCCATGCGTGACTATCTGAAGGAATACGGGACCTTCCAGCAGCAGAAACTGGCCATCGCTGAAGAATATGCCGAGAAAATCCGCAAGGCACAGTCCCAGGGTGAAAGGCTGACTTTGGAGAAACAGCGTGATGCGGCTGTGCATAAAGTGGATATGGAAGCTCTGACCCAAAAGATAGACTGGGGAGCAGCATTCGGGGATTTGACAGGCCTGCTTGCAGACCAGATGAAGAACCTGCTTGGCGAGCTTAAACAGTATGTCAAGACGGATGAGTTCAAAAAAACGGGAGCCGCAGACCAGCAGGTCGTCTACGATGCCATTGAACGTATTCAAAGCATGCTTCCCGGTGGTAACGGCACATTGGATTTTGCCCGGTTACAAACGCAGATGCACGCTTTGGGGGATGCCGTAACACGTGTGCAAAATGCGGAACTGCAGCAGGAAGCGGCATTCGCCCGGTTAAAAGCGGCGCAGACCGATTACAACAAGGCTCTTGAAAGCGGTAACCAGGCAGAAATAGAACGTACCAAAATCGCTCTTCAAACGGCCCAATCGTCCAGTGCTTCAGCTGACGAAGAATACCTGAACGCCACCTCTGAAATGAAGGCGCTTGCCGGGGAGGTGAAAAGTGCCTCCCGGGACACGGTTGACGGGTTGAACATGGTATCCAACGGATTGCACGGCTTTGCAAGCGGAACCTTGCAGGGATCATTTGAAGGAATCCAGAATATGCTTACCGGTCTGTCAAAACTGAATATCGGAGGCAAGGTCGGTGATGCCATCAGCCGGATGTCCGAGACCCTGTCAAGTGCCGGAGTCATCGGGCAGATCATATCGGCCATTCTCTCCATACTGGATTTGCTGAAAGACGGTATTGGCCCGATTATCTCATCATTGATAGACACCATTTTCAATGCGATAACCGGAATACTCGACAATATCCTCAGCGGAGACCTGTTCAAACAGATAGGCGGTTCCCTTGTGAAAGGTATCGGGGGATTGCTGAACACGGTGTCTTTCGGAGGTTTCAACAAACTGTTCGGCATCGGTGGGAACGCCAGGGAAGTGCAGGCGGCTATAGACCGCCTTACAGACCGGAACGAGAAACTGCAGACCTCCATTGAGGACCTGACCGATACCATCAAGGCAAGCAAGGGGACTAAATCGGTGGAAGCTTACCGGGATGCTTACAAATACCAGAAAGAGACGAATGCAAACTATCTGCAGATAGCGCAGGAACAGGCACGCTACAGCAAAAGCCACCACTCGTGGAACTACTACTGGGGTGGTTTCAACCAAGCACAGATAGACAAACTGAGCGGACAGATCGGCCGCCGGTGGGACGGGAACCTGTGGAGCCTGAGCCCGGAGGAGATGAAGGCGCTGCGCAGCAACGTGGACATGTGGACGCAGATACAGAATACCGGTAAGGGCGGCTATGGCGGGCGACTGACCGAGAAGCTGGATGACTACATAGACCAGGCCGGCAAGCTGGAGGAACTGACCGACCAGCTGTATGAAGGGCTGACGGGCATTTCATTCGATGGTATGTACAGCAGCTTCATCGACAACCTGATGAACATGAAGTACGGTGCCAAGGATGCGGCGGAGGATATATCCGAGTACTTTATGAAAGCCATGCTGAGTAACAAGATAGGCGAGCTGTATAGCGAGAAATTGAAAGGCTGGTGGGAGAAGTTCGGCAAGGCCATGGAGGACAACGAACTGACCGAGGCGGAACGGAACGCGCTGATGGAAGAGTACATGCAGTATATGGATGAAGCCCTTGCCCTGCGTGACAACCTGGCGGCGGCCACGGGCTACGACAAGACCGAAGCCGGCGGCACCAGTCAAAGCGCGAAAGCGGGCGGCTACACGGCCATGACGTATGACCAGGGCACGAAGCTGGAGGGGATGTTTACCGGCGGTTTGCAACATTGGTCGAGCATGGACGACCGGCTGGAAAGCGTGTCGGAGAAGATGGACACGGCCGAAGGCCACCTGGCCCGGATAGCCGAGAACACCGGTGTGAGTGCCGGCCACCTGGGCGAGATAAAGGATGAGATAAAGAAAATGATACGTGACGGACTAAAAGTGAAATGACATGGCAGATATATTGGGCGGGCTGGTGCTGGTGAACGGCACGGACATCTGGACGGAATACGGCGTGTTCCTGGTGGAGGACCGGCGCGGTGGCATGGATAACCTCTCGGCGATCCTGACCCCGAGCAAGACGAAGAAGGAGACGGCCGTGGACATACGGGAGGAGGACGGGGAGAAATACAGTGCGGTCCTTACCCCGAGGAACGAGGCGCGTGACGTGACGCTGCACTTTGCCCTGTATAACAAGACAAAGGAGGGATGGCTGCGGAAATACTTCGCGTTCATCAATTTTCTGAAAAAAGGGAAGGACGGGTGGCTCGACATCGCGTTTCCCCAGCTTGATCTGACCCTGCACGTGAAATACACGGACAGTCCGAAGTTCACCCCGCTGACCTATTTGTGGAAGGAAGGGGTCCACGCCGGGAAATTCAAGGTGAAGTTCCGCGAGCCGGTACCGATTATATAACCATTCAAAGACGATTCGAATATGCTTCTAACGATATACGATAAAGCCGGGGCCAAGCGTGCGGACGTGGCTGCAAGTGACAGTTCGACGCAGAGCAAGGAGGTGCAGGGCGACAACGTGCTGGCGCTCTCCTTCACGCATTATGCCCATATCCCCCTTGATGTAGGCGACTTCACGGACTACATGGGCGAGCGGTACTGGCTGACGGAGCGGTACACCCCGAAAGAGAAAAGCGGGAGCGAGTGGGAGTATAACCTGAAGCTGTACGGTATCGAGAGCCTGATCAGGCGTTTTCTCGTGCTGGAGACAACGGACGGCGACACCAATCCCCTGTTTACATTGACGGCCACGCCGCGGGACCATGTGGCGATGGTGGTGAAGGCCATCAACGACGGCATGGGTAACATTACCGACTGGAAGGTGGGGCAGGTGGACGGTACCGATCTTATCGTGATCGACTATGAGGGCATGTACTGCGACCAGGCTTTGAAGGAGATCGCCGGCAAGGTGGGAGGCAAGGCCGAGTGGTGGGTCGAGGGGCAGACGGTAAACGTGTGCCGTTGCGAACACGGTGAGGAGATCACGTTGGGATACGGCAAGGGGCTGACCTCCCTGGAGCGGGATACGAGCAATACGGCGAAGTTCTACACACGCCTTTTCCCGATCGGCAGCAGCCGGAACATCGACGCCGAGAAGTACGGCAGCCCCCGTCTGATGCTCCCCGGAAAAAAGAAGTACGTGGAGGTGGGCGTGGACGAGTACGGTATCTATGACCACTACGAACAGGCCGCCTTCAGCGATATCTATCCCCGGCGGGTGGGAACGGTAAGCAGTGTCCGCAGTGAGGAGGTGACGGACGAGGAAGGTAAGGCCTTTACCGTCTATTACTTCAAGGACGGCGGGATGGATTTCGATCCTAACGATTATGAGTTGGCCGGTGAGACGAAACGCGTCTCCTTCCAGAGCGGTGACCTTTCCGGGCTGGGAGAGGGGGACGACCATTATTTCGAGGTGAATTTCGATAGCGCCACCCGTGAGTTTGAGATCATCACGATCTGGCCTTACGGTGATGATACGCAGCTTCCGGGCGGCAAGCTCGTCCCGAAGGCCGGGGACACCTATGTCCTTTGGAACATCCGGATGCCGGATAAGTATTACCGGCTGGCAGAGGAGGAATTTGCGACTGCGGTGGACGAATACAACAAGGACCACTGGCTGGATATCGCCGCTTACAAGGCTCCGACCGATCATGTGTGGATCGAGCAGCAGGAAGTCGATTTGTTTGTCGGCCGGCGTGTGCGTTTGGAGAGTGCCGAGTATTTCCCAAAGGACGGCTACCGCAGGAGCCGCATTACGAAGATCACCCGTAAGGTAAACCTTCCCGGGGAGATGGACCTGGAGATCAGCGACGCCCTGCAGGTATCGAAATTTGACAGGGTAAACGACAGTATAGGGGAATTGAAAAGCTATACGAAAGCCAAGGCCGAAAGTTCCGGGCTTCCCGATATTATCCGGAGCTTCGATAATACGCTGCCGACCGACAACAACCTTTTCTCGGCAAAAAGAAGCCAAAGGGAATTCCTGAGTAAACGCCATCGGGATACCGCTGCCGAGGTGATCGGTTTTCTGAAAGGGGCTTATTTTGGGGATTACAAAGCCGGTGAATCCGGAGGCAATGTTGACGGCGACGGGAACGCCGAGTTTCTGACGGCTGTTATCCGGGAATTGCTCCGCAGTACCCGTTTCGTGGACGGCATGTTCGGCGAGGGTTGGCAGATATGGATAGATAAAATAACGGGGCTGAGTAATCTCACGATAGACAAGGCGACCATCCGGCAGACGTTGGTGGCTCTGGAGCTGCTCATAGAAACGGTACGCAGCGTAAGGGGGCAGCTGGTTGTCTCCGCCGCCAACGGTAAGATCAAGACCGTGACCAAGGAGGGCAACAATTACCGCATCTCCTTTGAGCAAGAGAACACGTTCGTGGCGCACGACCTGATGCGCTGTGCCGTTTTTACGGGGGCGGAGATTCGGGGTTACTGGGTGGAAGTGTCGGAAGGCGATGCGGAAGGGATAACGGTACCCCAGAGGGAGTTTGGTGGGACGGAACCGAAGGCGGGCGATGAGTGTGTACTTATGGGTAACACGGAAAACCCGCTCCGGCAGAACCTGATCAGCATAGCAGCTACCGAGGACGGCCAGCCACGTGTTGACATACTGGATGGCGTGATGGCGAAAAACTTCAACGGCTGTTTGCGCTGCCGGGTGGGTAATCTTGACGGTATCAAGGACAGTGCTTTCCCGGCGAATAGCCAACCACACGGGAACGGTCTCTATGGCGACAACGTATATTTGAAAGGTACGTTCGTCCTCATGACCGGCGAGGATATCCTGACGAAATTTGAAATTACGGAGGGTAAGATACAATCAGCCGTGGAGGGTCTGCGCGACGAGGTGAGGGAGGAGCAGAGCTTTTTCGATAACACCACGTTTACCGAGGGGATGAGTAAATGGATAAGCGGGTACAAGGCCGCGTTCCTGACTTTCGGCGGCAAGTGGATTCTTGCCGGTAACAAACTGTTAGTATCGAGCGAGAACGGCAACGTGGAGGTCGTAAAGACCGGCAAGGTTCCTTACGTCAGGATAACGAACAGTTATATCATGCAGAAGAACGGGGATTTCCGCACGATTCCCGATTTCAAGGAGTTGAACGGGGACGGGCTTCGCATTCCGGGCTATGTCTACCTGTCCTTCCATTACAAGGTGATCGAGGCCGGACACCTGCGTATCGAGTTTGTCAATTCCAACAAGAACGGATACGAGAATTTCAACATGTTCGCTTACGACGGTGATTTGCCGGTCGGTGGGGAGAAGGTATTCAACCATTCCGGGCTGTGGAACGGGACCGGTGACTTCAAGCTGTCGTTCACGGGTGTTATCCAAGTGTCCTTGTTGGTGTTCTCGACAGACCGGACGGATGCCCTGGCGTATAAGTATGCCACGTTCTTCGACCAGTCGGAGAAGATGATCCGAATCGCGGCGGCGAATTTCGATAAGGACGGCAATGTGCTGGAGGCATCCTCCATTATCACGACGGCCAAATATAACAGGCTGATTTCTGTCCATTTCGATGAGAACGGGGAATTGCGGAATAAATCCGGGTTGGTGACTACCGCCAATTTTTCCAAGCTGTTCGCTGAGGGCGTTACAAGCAACGGGCTTGTAAAGAAGGCGGAACTGAATGTCTATGTCAAGCGTGACGAGTTCGGCAATCTTGTTTCCGGTGTCACCATTAAAGCCGACCAAATCAAACTGGAGGGGCTTGTTACGGCTAACGGCTATTTCAAGGTCCTCACGGACGGGAGTATCGAGACCCGGAACGCGAACATCAGCGGTACTGTCAAGGCGAGCGGCGGTAAGATTGGCGGCTTTACCATCGATTCCGGCCGTCTGTATTGGAAGAGCCGCGATTATTTCGGAAACGATTCCCGGAGTTTGAAACTGGGAGTCTCGAGTTCCTCGACGGAGGGGATCGTGGACGTGGCCTTCAATGGCGCTACCAGTGGGCGGTTTGGCGTAAAATCAGTCGGGGCGACATCCGGTGGGGCCGCTATATACGCATCGATAGGCTCCTTAACCTACCCGGCCAGCGGTATGACCTATGCCGGGTTCTTTGTGGGTCCGGTAGATGTAAGGGATACCGGTAGCGGATTGACAAGTGATGTTTGTGCGTCGAAAGGGTTCCGGTACATCAAGAGCCGCAATTCCGACGGTACATACGTGTATAACGAGGGTGTGAACTGGGGGGATGGTGCCGCCCAGAATCCCGACCTTGACAAAATAAGACTTATCGTGAGGGGCGGCATCATAGTCGGCTATACAGGGGAATAAACATTTAAAACCAAAGAGATATGAAAGTTGACTTAAACAGGAGATTCAGGGGCTTTGACGGGAACGAGCTTGGCGGCGACAACATCGCCACCGCCGTAGCGGAGGCCCTGTTCAATTACGGAAAAGACAAACCGGTAGGCCGTGATGAGAAGTTCAAGGCTTACGTCCTGTGCCAGCGTATCATCCAGGGCGGTGGAATCCTGGAGATCACCACCGAGGAGGGTACGCTTATCAAGGAGGTATGTGGCGAGAGCCTGACGGCCGGCGGTTACGGCCAAGTTTATGAACTGATAGAGGGAGGGGTTTGATATGGCACTGACAGAATCGGATATCGCCCAGGTTTTGGAGGCGGTCAAGGCGGAATCGAAGAGTGTCGAATCCCTTGAGACGGTCGGCTCGCTGAGCGGGGTCAAATCCCTGCCGGGACAGAAAGGTGACAAACTGGTGAACGTCCCGATCACCTTATTGAGCAAGCCAGCCGATGACGCGGCGGCCCGGGCGATCAAGGCCGCTGAAAGGGTGGAGGGATTGGCTCCCGAAATGGAAGCGGCCACCCAGGAGACAAAAAAGGCCATTCAGACGGCGGGTGAATCGGCGGCAAAGGCGGAGGCGGCCGCGAAGAAGGCCGAGGATGCGATAGCCCAAGGCTACAAACATAAGGAGATGAGTGAGGAGGAGTTTGAAAGTCTCCCGGAAAAGGACGGCAAGACCATTTACCTGATTTACGAGGAGGAATAGGTATGATAAGTGTTGGAAACAAAGAGGTGACAGCCATCCGTGTAGGCGAACGGGTGGTGGCGACGGTCTATATAGGGGCCAGGCTGGTTTGGCAAGCCATCCGGAGCTGTTTCGGCGCGGGCTTTTGGCGCGGTGACAAACCCTGGAGCCGAACGGATGGCTGGAAACGGATGAAATAACTTTTAAAGAATAACGATATGGCGAAAAAAGTGTATGACGAGGACGGTCTGGATATGCAGAAGACCGATTGGTCCGGTGACGAATCCACGGGTAATCTTCCGGTGAGCGGCCGGTTGGTGGAGAACTATATCAAAAGTATTGATGACAAGGCCACCCCTACGGAGGAGCTGGCCGCCGGTGAGACGAAAGCCCCCACGAGCGGCGCGGTGTTCGCCTCGCTGGTGGGCACCGTGACGAATATCGACGTGACGGACAGCGAGGACGGCACTCAGTACGTGATGACAGTCACGCAGAAGGATGGCGAAGGCGGGGAAAGCGACAGGGAGGTACGCTTTTCCAAGTATAGCGACGATGACAAGGTGGTGGTGAATATAGACCTGACCGATGCTTCGGGTTCCTCCTTGCCCGCTTCCCAGTATTTGTCGTTGGGTACCGGTTTCGTGGTGAGATATGCCGTTGGCGTGGGCACGGCCGGTGGCGGCGAGGTGAGTGGCTACAGCGACCTGAAGGCCAAGGTGGTCGTAAAACGTGGCTCCACGGTCCTTTCAGAATTCCAGGATGCGGAGTTTGTCGGCGTTACGGCCGGTCAGAGCTATACTTTTGACGCGTCGCCTTACCTGAAGGATGCCACGACCTACACCGTGCAGGTGGAGGCGCAGGCCGGTTATGATGGCGGTACGCTGATGAAAACCGCTACCGCCAGGGTGACGATGGTGGCTATGGAACTAAGTACCACTTATTCGGTTGGGAACGGACTTGCTGACGGGGGATACCGGAACGACGTGAACATCCCATTTACAGCTAAGGGAACGAGTGGCGAGAAGAACATCTACTACCGTATCAACGGCGGGCAGCCCTATACGCTTGGCCTGTCAGCCGGTTCCGGTGTCCAGCAGAAGAACGTCACCGTTGCGCTGAGTGAAATGCGGGAGGGCATGAACGTGGTGGAAGCCTATGCGCTGCACGAGAACTCCGGCGTGGTGAGCGAGATACACTACCTGACCCTGCTGAAAGCCGGGGAAGGTGTGACGGCCTATGCCGGCATGATGTTCAACCACCGGGCGGCAGGGTTCCAGCGTGACTGGAAGCACCCCGTACTGGAGGCAGAGCAGTTCACGGCGTGGAACTTCACGTATGCCGGCTATGACAGGGATGCGTACACGGCCCGTGTGAAAGTGACCAGCCGGGGCAGTGTGGTGAAGGAAGACCTGCTGCAGCGCGGTGAGACCGGCAGCTACGGGCGTACGAACGTGAACGTGGAACCGCTGGATTACCGTGTGTCGTGCGGTGATGCCGTGCTTGAGGTGCAGGTGAACACCACATCGCACCCCGACATTGAAGCCACGCTGGCACCGGATGCCGTGTGCACGTTCGATGCCTTCGGGCGAAGCAACACGGAAAACAACCCGGAAAGCTGGGTGAGCGGGGACAAACGGATGGAATTCCGTGATGTGCTGTGGAGCGTGAACGAATACGGCGCAGGAAGCGGCTGGCACAAGGACCGCCTGCTGCTGGCCGGCGGTGCGGGCATGACACTGACGGCAGACGGCGGTTATCGCCCGTTCAACGAGGCGGACAAGCCCGAGGGTTTTGCCATCCGCGACGTGGGCATGACGTTGGAGATAGAATACAGCACGGCCAACGTGACTGACACCGACGCGGAGCTGATCACCTGTCTGGGCACCCTGCAAAACGGCAACCGTTACGGGCTGGTGGTGACCCCGGAGGAGGCGAAGTTCCTTACCGGCGTGGTGACGGAGGCGATGGATGCCGGTCAGGTCCTGCGCTATGAGGACTCGGTGGGTACGAAGTTTGAACCCGGTAAGAATATCCGCATCACTTACGTGTTCTATCCGGACGTGGAGACCAACGAGCAGCGGACGCTGATCGGCTTCTATGTGAACGGGGAGGAGTCGGCCGCCTCGAAGTGGCTGGACAAGGTGAACTTCGACATCCGGAGCCAGCTGGAGTTTAAATCGGAGGGGGCTGACCTGAACGTGAAGAGCGTGCGCATCTATAACAAGGCGCTGACTTCGGACGAGGTGCTTAACAACTACATCGTGGACCGCAACCATCTGGAGGATGCCGACGGGGAACCGGGCGTGCGTTCGCTGGATGAGGACAACCGCGTGCTGAACGAGGGGGACACGGTGAGCATGGAGAAGCTGATGGGACTGATGAAGAAGCGGCGGAACTCGATCCTGGTACTGATAGGCACGGGCAGCGTGGGCAGTGAGGTGCCAAGCGAGAGCGACACGCTGAACGTGATGGATGCGCTGGCCCAGCTGAACAACAAGAAGGCCAACAAGCTGTGCCGGGAAGTTAGATTCTACAACGGTGAGAACCGGGCGCTGGACTGGATAGCCCGTGACATTTATCTGCGTATCCAGGGTACCAGTTCGGTGAACTATGCCCGCAAGAACCTGCGCTTCTACTTCCAGAAGACAGCCAGCGGTTACACGGCACGGATGAGCTACGGCGAGATAGACGGTAACGGGCAGCAGAGCAACCCGACAGCTACGGAGGGTAAGAAGAACCTGTTCCGACTGCGGGACAACTCGGTGGGGGCGAAACTCGCCTGTGCGAAGTGTGACTTTTCGGACTCCTCCATGACCACCAACACCGGTGGCGCGAAGTTCATCCATGACGGCATGAAGGAAATGGGTATCCTGACCCCTGCCCAGCAGTATGCCGCCGACCATGCGGATACGTGCAAGGAAGACATACGCTCGGCCATTGACGGCTTGCCCTGTGACCTGTTTGTGGCAAAGAGTGTGGATGAGGATCTGACCTACTACGGCCAGTACAACATGAACAACGAGAAGAGCGACAGCTACCCGATATTCGGCCAGGACAAGACCATCGGCGAAGAACAGTGGGGGACCGGTGATACGCTGAACTACCTGCAGGCGAACGGCGACCGGCCGAAGGAATACCTGCCCATCTGCATCGAGACGTTGAACAACTCGAACGACCTGTGCCTGTTCCGCTGGCTGCCGTCCACGGAGCCCGACCATACGGACTTCATGGATTTCAACTTTGACGGCGGTTTCGAGTTCAACCATCCGAAAGACGTGTTCTGGAACGATGGCGGAGGTGATGCCGAAGAAGAACCGAACATCAAGGAACACCTGGGCACCGGTGACAAGTACGACAAGATGTACAAGGCGCTTGACCGCATGATGAGTTTCCTTTATAAATGCGTGAAGGAAACGCCTGCCGGCAAGAATCTGGCCTATAACAAGGAGACGCACACCTTTGACGGGGTGGACTATGAGGATGACGGCAACAAGTTCCCGACGGCCAAATGGGTGAGCCCGACCTTCAAGGCGGAAGCCGGGAAGTATTTCAACCTTCCCAACCTGGCCGCCTACTACCTGTATGTACAGTTCAACCTGGGTGTGGACCAGCTGGCGAAAAATATGCTGGTGCGGACATGGGACGGCGTGATGTGGTGGATAACCTATTACGACGGTGACTGCCAGCTGGGTTCGGACAACAAGTCGTTCCTGACCGGGAAGTATGACGACAACCGGCAGACGAAGCGAGACGGGGCCTATGTGATGCAGGGACACAACAGCTGGCTGTGGAACCTGATACTGGGCAATATGGGCAATCTGCTGGAGGAAGTGATGACCAGGGGTGTGAACGGCGGTACCAGCTTCATGAGTGCCTTCAGCATCCAGAAGGCCGTTGACCATTTCGACACCGAGCAGATGAAGAAGTGGTGCAGCCGGCTGTACAACAAATCAGGCATCTTCAAGTATGTGTATCCGTTCCTGCACGAGATGCCGGTGGGGGCTGACGGTGCCAAACAGACGTATCCGCAGATCTACGGTCTGAAGGGTTCGTTGAAAGCTCACCGTAACTATTTCATCCAGCGCAGGTATGACCTGAAGCAGGTGGAGTACGGTTATGTCTCTACGCTGGGCGCCCAGTTCTACCAGAGTACGGCATCGCTGGACAAGGCATACAAACTGAAGCCGATGCAGTACCGGCTGACCATCCCGTACCGTGTGCAGCTTTCCACCAGCAACGGCGTGCAGGCCGACAGCGGCGTGGTGGATGCGGACGTGCTCCACTCCCTGCAGCTGACCCGTGCCTTCGGTGAGAACGACCCGCTGAAGATTATCGGCGCGGCCAAAGTCAAGGAGCTGGTGTGGCATGAGGACGCGTTCGCCATCGGATTCAATTTCGGCTTGCTTACCTCATTGGTTAAACTTGACATGAGCGTGGAGAAAGCCAGCGGTTATCGTAACGGTTCATTCATGGCCTCGACGAACGGCATGCTTCTTCTGGAAGAGCTTAATATGCGCAACAACCTGCTGGCACGGAATGGCGATAACGGCAACGTGACGACCTTGGACTTGAGCTGGCAGGGACGGTTGAAGAAGCTGGACGTGAGAGGCACGGGGCTTACCCGCGTGAAACTTGCCACCGGTGCGCCTGTTGTGCAGTTATGCTTGCCGGAAACGATAGAGGAACTGTTTCTGGAATATCTTCCCAGGTTGGCAGAGAGCGGATTGGTACTGGATGGCATCGGTAACGTGCGAGGCTACCGGTTCATGGGTTGTCCGGGCATTGACGGGTTTGCCATGCTGGAACGTCTTCATCAGGCCAAGTTGAACGGTAGCGGTAAACTGGAGCGTTTTGTCCTTGACATCGATATGGAGGATGACGGCAGGCTGCTCGGGAAATACTACGATTATGGTACCTATACCTCCACCGGAGCGATAGACAACCGTCATTCCGGATTGCGTGGCAGGCTCTGCCTGACAAAGTACATGGATGACGAACAGGCCGACCGGTATCGTGAGCGGTATCCGGAACTGGAGATCGTACAACCGGCCTACAGCATCATCGAGTCGGACGAAAGCGCTCCGGACGATGCCAACATTTCCAACCCGGACAACGAGACCGGTTATAAGTATGGCAATACTTACGTCATGAATGCCCACGTGGCGGCGATCCTCAAGAAGCGCCACCGTGTGCTTGCCAAGGTGACGAAAAAGCCCACGAGCCGTAAAGTGGAGATGGCGGGCCAGACGGTTGACGTGAACAATCCGGACGGCGAGATGACCTATTGTCCGTTGGATGATACCAGCAGTAATAAATACTACGATGGCAGCGCAGCCAAACTTGACAGCAGCGAGGGCGACTGGATGATGTACGAACCGTTCTTTTGGTCGAAAGGTGTCAATGACTACCTGAACGAGAAATATTACAGCTGTTACAGTTCCAACGGCCCTGACGATATGCCTCCTGTTCCGGATGTGACGGTGCTGACGTTGGACGACATCAAAGACACGCAGGGCGGTTTCCTTACAGAGCGCAAACTTTTGAGTGGCAAACCCACGTTGAAGGATTCTTATAGCACGGACAAGACCTATTCAGTCTGCAAGGTGGATGTACAAGGCTATAAGCGTGTACGTTTTCCGAGTGTTCCCGGTACGGGTTTGGTCGGCAGTCTATTTGTTGACGGCTCCGGAAACGTGGTCAAAACCATCGTGGTCTCTACGATCGGTCTGAAGTTCGAGGCCGGCATGTACTTGATATCGGATGTTCCGGAGGACGCCACGGCCTTGCACTTCTCGATCCTGAACACGGCCGAGTTTGACAAGGTGGTTCTTTCCAACTCCGACAAGATCGAGGATATGGAGCCCGATTGGGTGGCCAACGAGGAACATCTTTGCGCGGTAGTAGGCAGTAGCGTGGTAGGTAGCAAGTTGCGTTCATGCATAACAGGTAATTCCACGACGGCCAGCATGAACTGGATCGACTTTCATTATTACTCGGTTCAGCGCGGTATGCAACAGATAGACGCGTTGATGCACTCCCGTATAGCGAACTTGTTTTACGCAAGATATGGCCGTCGTGACAGCCAGGAACAGTGCGGAGGCGGTCAGCATACGAGCAATCGTATCACGGGCGGTACAGCCGGTTATGGTATGCAGGATACGATCGGTTATGACGAAGCGTATAAAATAAACGACAAGATCACGAATTCCATCGTGGACGGTTCTATCCACCAGTACGCTTGGTATCGTGGCCAGGACGAGTATGGTTCTCCGACCGTGACTCAGGTAAACAATATCAGTTGTCTGGGCTATGAGGACATCTACGGCCATAAGTACGAGATGATGGACGGTGTTGATTTACCCAACGATAGTGGCAACCAAGGTAAATGGCGTATTTGGATGCCGGACGGCACGGTGCGTTGGGTGAAGGGTAAAACGATCAGTGACCAGTGGATAACAGGTGTTGCCCATGGTAAATACATGGATATCGTACCGGTAGGAACAGCTAACGGCTCGTCCAGTACATATTATTGCGATAAATATTGGATAAGTACCGCAGCCTTCCGTGTGGTCTATCGCGGGTACAACTATGCGAATGCGGGTGGCGGCGTGTCGAGTGCGTATGCGATTAGCGATGCATCGTACTCGTACACGTATGTCGGCTCCCGTCTGGCCTTCCGCGGCAAACTCGTTCGGGCGGAAAGCGTGGAAGCGTATAAAGCGATTCGCGAAGTGTTGTAAGCGCAAAGCGCCAAAGCGTGGAGCGAAGCGACTAAAACGAAAGAACGGTGTTCGGATGGTTTCCGAACACCGTTCGTGTTATTATAAATACCGGCGTAAGCCGGTCGAAAATGTTTTAAGAAAATGAAATTTGATAGTGCTTTAGTATGTGTGAGAGAGTGCACAACACACCAATTTATACTATACAAATGTAGCGATTTTTGGCGAGATTACCAAATTTCTTAGTAATAATTAGAAGTGAGAAATTAAGCGGAAAAGGGCAGGGTAGGGGGTGTTTAGGGGTGCGAAAAAAAGAACGTTTCGTTTTGGGAAAAAGAACGTTTCGTTCCCAAAAAGTCGAAACATTTCGTTTTGCGGATTATA
>ENA-ORND01000293-ORND01000293.1-human-gut-metagenome-genome-assembly--contig:-NODE-293-length-47257-cov-39.770794_pt1 | contig 47257 bp, 53 predicted proteins | sample MGYA00242111_ERZ509014 | MGnify/ENA primary metagenome ERZ509014 (study PRJEB26280, sample SAMEA2338694) | human gut metagenome | biome: human gut; feature: human-associated habitat; material: faeces... | reverse complement strand
AACTAATTAAACAAGGTGCGCAAACCTTGACAAAACGCGATCAGATTATGACAACTACAGTAAATAACAGCAATGAAAGCAAAGTAACAGTAAATCGTATTGGTTTCTCTGGATTATTTTCTAAGTTCTTTAAAGAGGGCACACAAGTCTATGATTATCTTTTTGAAGGCGGTAAATGTTATTCCTTTGCCTACTATATTGGGTTAAATGATGATTGCAACAACGGGCATTTAACGTTTTCTTTTACCGGCGAAATTAAGGTTAAAAAAAGAAATGGAAGGTTTTACACTTATATAAGTGGCGCGATTGCTGATGTAATTGCCTATTTTAAACCGGAACTTGAAAAATTTAATCGGTTACATGGTTTTAATCATTTGGGGCAGCCTATGTTTATAGATGACATTCGCTTTCATATCAATGAAGGCAAAACAAATGAACAAATAGCGGAAATGTATAATATTTCTAATTTGGAAGCTATCGAAATATTACGTAACGCTTCAGACAACAAAGATTTATTTCACTACCTTGTTTTTCACTTGGGCGTTGCTGATGCTTGGGAAAAGCAAGCAAAAGAAGCTATCCGGGAAATGGAAGCAAAAACGGGCTTAACTTTGAAAATTGAAAATAAGGATAAAGTTTACAAGCAATTTGACGCAGAAAAGTGTAATGACATGGCCTATTTGTTCAAACATGGTTACGCGACAAAAGAAATGAAACAAGCGCGTGAAGAAACCGCAAGAACAAAGAAACGGTTAGAAGAACTTGCAGAGATTGAAAAAGAGTTTGCCAAAAGTGTAGAAAAAGCAAAAAGAATTTACGAAGTAAAAAAGGCGGTTGTCTCTTTCGGCATAAGTTGGGATAACGTTACCCTTTACGATCATAGAAACGAGATTTGTTTTAATTGGTTAGATTGCTGCAAAAAGGTTCCTTCTGATTTAATCAACGAACTTGTGTGCAGTAATACTTTACCGGAAGGAATAGAGGTAACGAACCTGGATAAAGGTAGGGAATAATAACCCTACCTATTTATTAATCAATTAAAAAGAATCAATATTTACAATAACATAAGTAATTAAATAATAGCAATTTAAACTAACAGGAGATAATAAAAATGAAAGCAACTAATAGTAGTACAAATACTTTATTCATGGAAATTTTTTTAGAATTGTTGGAAATCGCAAAAGCATACTTCCAGGAACTTTTTAAAAACGAAAAACCTGGTGTATATACATTGAAAGACATTTACACTTACATTGAAAGCTGTGAGAGCTTAGAAGCAAAGCAAGGGAAAGCGGAAAGACTGACAGACAAAGAAAGAGAGCAAGCGATAAAATACTACACAAAAAGCCCTTACTATTCAAATATTAATCCTACTTTAAAAAACAGTGTGCTATACTTGTGCAAAGTTTCAAATAATATTGTTTTTATTGAAAAAGACAATTTTAAATGTAGCTTTGACATAATTAAAGTATTTGAATATCTGGAAAGGTTTAAGCGATTGTCAGGCTCAAAAGAAAAATTAGAATTTGTTAAAGAAGGAAACCAGATACAAGAAAGCGAGGATAATTGTATTTGCTCTTTTGATATTGCATTTAATAAGAAAGACAAAACGTTCCTAACCGCAAAAACCAAAAATTCAAGTTACTATTTTGATAACAATATTTTGATAGATACACATTTAAGCAAAATATATGCTACTAATGCGTTTATTTGTAAAAGTAGAAACGTGAAAATATCTAATCTTTTTGGCGATTGGGATAAGCATATATGTATATCTTTTGACACCTTTAAAAAGTTGGTAGGGAAAGAATGCCATATTATTGTCAATAGCGACGATAAAGAAGAGCAAACAGTCGTAACGATCGTAACGGATAAAGGTGAAATGTTTGAATGTAGCTACTATGATTCTGATAAAAACGTAAATATAGAATCTATTTATCCTATTTTATATAAAGAACTAAAATTGACAGTTAAGGACAGCAAACAGTTCACAAAGGACTTAAAAACTATATCTAAAGTCTCTAAATTTGTTTCTTTCGAGGTAGAAAAAGGATCAGACCGGTTAAGAGTAAATTATATTACGGAGTTCGGTGCAAATGACGAAGAAAACAAATACAGGGAATTTCATGTACAATTGTCTGAACCTTCTAATTTTACATATAGAACGGATAATAGGATAGATAGGGTTATTTCTTGTTTGAATGATTGGAACGGCGAAATATATATTACAAAAGAAAAATATTGTAACAAACTTTCTTTTGTCTCTGACAACTACGACAACTGTTTTATGATTGATAGCAAAAATAATTGTTTTAATCAAATTAGAGATAAGAACGATTGCTTCCCGGATAAGTTAACGCTTGTTTCTTGTGGAAAAGAAACAAAAGAACCGGATACAGATATTAAGCCTGTAGGAACGCCGGAAAATAAAAATGATACAAACCTACAGGAGAGCAAAGAAAGTGCCGCAAACGTAACGGAAACAAGCGAAAAAGAATATTTTACCAGGTGTTCTTTAGATGGAGTGATAGAATATTTGAATAGCAAAGGTTTGAGTGTCACTATAGACAAAGATAATAATATTTTTTGTGTCCCTAAAGGCGGTGATAGTCTTATACGTGAAGTTCGTGTTTGGGCTTATACAAAACTTTTGGAAATAAATACAAAAGTAGGTATTCACATAGAAAAGGATATAGATCAAAATGTTTCATTTAGTGAGTTCTTAAATGATTGTTTACTATCTGCAAGACGGCACGTTACTAATAAAGTATTTTCCTTCTTGGAGAAAGAAGGCTATCATTGGGAGCAACCAAACACACAAACATTCCACCTATTTAAGAACGGAAAAGAAAAGGCGTTTAAAAATGAATTTGAAGCATATAACTTTGTCCAGAATAAAGAGAATGAAAGCTATTTTGATTTTAATGTCTCGGACTATACGGACGATATGTTAGAGGTAACCGGACTTAACCTGGAAAGTATCATATCTAAAGTAAAACAGGATAGCCCAGAAGAGTTAAAAGTTATACAGGATATAAAGCTATATGATAAAACCGGGAAAATAGTGTTTACTTATGGTAATGGAAATACAAATACTATAATAGAAACAACTTTCAACGGCGACAGTGTGTTGCAAAGTGTATTACAAAAGATAAACGAAAGCATGTAACGCTATGATCCGGTTAAACAAATTCCTTTCCTTGTTTGTCTCTAAAAGGCAGATAAGGAAAGGAAAAGGAAAGAATAGAATGAAGTATTACACAAAAGATAATATCAAGTTTGTAACATGGAAATACAACGCCGGCGTACCGTGCTTCTATTTGAACAAATCTGTAGATATTGTGAATGTGCTTCTATTGAATGATTCAAAAAAGTTACAAGGTTTTTTCTGTAAAGGGTATTTTGTGAAGAATATCCTAAAGAAAAACAAAAAGAAATTTTTGCCGGGCAACTTTTATCAGTTCCTTTATAAATTGGTATATGTCGGCTACAAAATAGAAAACGGAGAAAGACTGAAAATGTATCAGCTTAAAGAGGTTGCATATTTTGAAAGTGTTTAGCCTTTCCAAAGAAAAAGATTTGTATATCTTTGCTATGTGTAGAAAATTTTATGTTTGTTATATTATTAGTTTAGTTATTCAATTGGTATTTAGTAGTTTAATTAGTTTATGTTATTATTTTGTCCTTACCGGTACGCGATGTATAGGTAAGGACTTTTGTTTTTGTCCTTTCTTTAGTGTAGTTTTGTCACATAATAAAAACAATCATTAAATTTTTGTCAAAATGAAACTGCAAAAGTCTGTAAGCAAACCTTCTATAGTTTGCGATAACTGTAGATACAAACTTGAATGTCCTTATGTGGACAAATCAGAATGTTTTGAATATAATAGTGCACAGCTTTCTAAATCTCAAATCGAAGAATTGAACAATGAAGAAGGAGAAACAGCTTACTAATAAAGATTTACCGGCTATTTCCCAAAAGGACTTTGTGGAAATAATAGAACAAGCTCCAGAAGTGATCCAGACCGCTTCCAGTGAGCTAAAAAACGCTTTTGTCGCTTTGGAAACGGCAGAAAGGGCACTTTCTGAATCGTCTTACCGTTTCTTTGTCTTTGAAGGTAAGGACGGGGAAGAGATTACGGCCGATTTGAAAAGTTACTCAGCAAAGGGTTTTATCCTTCGTCACGGCGGAAAGGAATCGGACGTAAAGAAAGCACAACGGCATAAAGAAATGTATGTTATGCCTCTTATAGAAGAAATAAAGAGATGTAAAGAGGTATTCAACGACATTTATCGAAAAGAAATGCTTTCTTCCGTCACGCCGGAGATCATGTCCTATATCGTGAAACTGTTTGGGGAGATGAACGGCGTTGATGATGTCCAGAAAATCCTAAAGGAAGAAAAGAAGATAAAACTTACCCAAAAGGAACTGCAAGCCATCTTCGCCAAAAAGAAAGCGGAAATCGAAAGCAAACGTGCCGTATTTCTTGCTTCATCCAATCAATATAAGGTGGCAACGGAAGCCGGTAGGCTACAGATCATAAACACTATCATAATAGACCTACAGCACCGGTATCAAAAATACCTTGCAGAAGAAAAGGAAGAAAAGGCATTGATATTCGAGCGGGAAATAAGAAACATGCTTGAGCAAGCCAGGAAAGAAGTAAAGGGAAACGAACTAAAGCTGACTGTGGACGGGAAAATAGACATTGTCGCTACCTTGCACGGACAAGAAAACGTTTCTCGTGTATTCCGTACACTTCCCATCAATTCTATTATAATAGGTCTTGTCGCTGCAAAATCCGGTCTTGATCCTACAGTATTAGTGCACCAACTTGCAACAAGTTACTATAAGGACTTCAATGGTTTCAACAAAACAATTCTTGGTAGGGAAAAGATCATGCTTCCGGGTGACCTGATTCGTGCGGCCAATTGGGACGAGTTGGAAAAGCAAAATCAGAAGTTCTTAGACGAAATGACGCCTTATGAAGTGCAGGAGGCTACTTATATAGATGACGAAAGAAAAGCCTCTGTAAAGGACAGATTAAAGGCTTTGCGGCTTAAATAGGGAAGGGGGAACCATGACGAACAAGGAAAGAAAGATAAATCTCTATATAAAAAGAGTGGAAAGGTTCAACGAGCTTTGTCCTTCTAACGGGTTCCTGTGGGGAAGTGCGATAATAAAACCCATCACAAGGCGGAATTTGAAAATAGCTCTGTCGGAAGAAAAGGAAGAAAGCATAGACCGGAAGATAAAAGGAGTTGAAAAGTTTATAAAGTATCTGGAAGGTGATGCGGGCAGTGACGGAAGGAAAAGAATGCTGCCGGAACTGAAGAAGTATCTGATAAACGTAAAGGACGCGAAAATAAAAATATCCCCATCTATAAAAGTGTTTGTAAATGGGGATATAAGATCGCGTTTGTCTCTTTTGAAAAAGAAAGACGGGAAATGGACTGTATCGGACTACCGGGGAACAGTGTTGAAACTGAAAAACCAAGAATCAGCCCTTCAAAGGGAAATCTTGTTCAGATTGAAAGCAAAATATGACCGGTCGATCATACCCAATACAAAAACTATTTTCCGGGCTTATTCTTAACCTAAGTACATTTCCCCATGATATTCTATATGTTTGGAATTGATAGGGAGATTGATTACTTTTGCACTATTCCAAACAGGAATGACATTCTTTACCGGGATGATTATAAGTTTCTCTTTGGGAGTTTCAACATTCTTCTTTTCGTAAGGCATACTATTAGTTTTTAAAAGACGAAAGGGCTAAGAACCGATTTTTACAGATTGTGTTCAAAGCCCTTTCTTGATTAACGTAATTAATTAACAACGAGATTGTTAATGTGCCTACTCTGTTAAGGATTTTCGGCATCCTCCTTTATTAAAAAGATTTTTATTGATATGATAAATTAGGATAGTCTTTCTTTTTCACCTCCTTTCTTATTGATGGGTTCGACAACTCGAATTTATACTTTTGCACTATAATTATACGGGTATTTTACTTAGACTTTTCTCTGTTGGCTTTAATTAGTCTGATTGTTTCTCCAATCAGTTTCATTTCTTCAACAGAAAATCTATTTCCTCTAATAAAGTTGCATTCAGCGCAAGCTGGTATAATGTTAGATATTGTATGAGGCTTGGAATTATCTATTCTATCGCAACCAACATTTTCAGTTGTTCCACAATAACTACATTTTTGTCCAAATATATTTTGAAGAATATATTGAGGTGTTATGTCACATTCTTTGCCTGTGAAACCTATCTTTTTGTCTTTAACCTTATACTCTCTAATCATTTTAGAGGCTTTTGTTCTTGGACTATATACAGTTTTATAGTCTTTTGGTGATTTATCTGTCTTAAATTCTTTCAAATCACCAAATAACACTTTTTCAATAGAACATTTGCCTTTTAAATAACGTTTATAATACATATTTCTTATGGCAGTAACACTCCTATCGTTTAACTCTGCCCATTCTTTTATTGATAAAGATTTTCCATTATATTCAATAATAACACAATTGTCTTTATTGCAAAAATATTGATATTCTTCTTTAGATACCCAAATAGCGTTGTCAGGAAAAAAGGTTTATGTACGTCTTTTCTTCTAAAGACATACCCTTCTTTATATGTCAAAAGAGAATCTTCTAAAAACAATTTAAAAGATTTCCATCTTTCGCAAACACCAGCTTTTTTGCCTTTTTCTGTATAGTTTACACTTCTCCATGAGTTGTAGATATAAGGATACTTTGTTTTCAAATCTCCAATGTACCCAGGAGATTTCTTTTTCGCTTCAATAACTTTTTGGATGATTTTAGCTCTTTCGTCAGCACACAGATTGGAAGGAACACCTTTTATAAATCTTCCTTTCTCGTCCCTATTACCTTTATATAAATCTTCCTTCATGATATTGTAATATAAATTTTTTCATCAGTAGAAGAAAGTTTTTTGTACACCTTTTCAAATGCTTCTTTACTATTGGTAAGCTGTCCTTTGATAGTGTTGTACCCTATGCCTATGCAACCTTCCACATTGTCGGCTGTCGCGGCGCAATGCAATAAAATTCCAGAGAATCCTTTTACTCCTTCCAACCTGGGAACTTTACCTTTACAGACATCCATATAAAACTGTTTTTTACTGAATTTTGGAGAAACAACATTCATAAGAATTTTATATCTACCAGTAGGGATGGCGGTTTGTCCGTACACTTTTTTTGATTTTATTTCTTCTTCTGACATATCTTGGGACAATCCTCTGTCCGTATCTTCTAAGGTGTCACAAAAATACTCTCCGTCAATGTACATCTTTCCTATTGTATAGGGATAATCAATAGGTGTTATTCTTTTTACTTTAATCTCCATAATCAATTGATTTTTAAAAGTTTATAATAAATCAAACATGTCTTCTACTGTCACTTCCTTTAGGTTTATGTCGGGATATTCGTCTTTGATCAGTTCGTCTATGTATTCTACATCTTCAAACTTTTCCTGCTGGATCAAGAGATTTCTAAATCCTATGAGATAGTTAAGTCTTACAGAATCAATTCTTGAATCTATTGCCATGCAGTAGTGTCTCAAGTTCTTAACTCTCAACCAAAGAACAAATACAGTCCCCAATAGGAAAACCGTTATTATTCCCAGAATTATAATGCAAATTGTTGAAAATTCCATGTTTTTATCGTTTGTAAGCCATTTTTTCTAATTCTACAGTAGTTATGTTCTCCGGGATTATTTTAAGGCGTTTGTAACGTCCTCTTTCAATCCGTTCTATAAATCCTGCCCTGTAAAGATAAGTAATAGTTTTTCTAAGTGTACCGTTAAAGAATAAATTACATTTGGAGATGTCGTAAAATTCAAACGGACGATCCATGGAATTAATATGTCTAATAAGTTTTTGAAGCTCTGTTTCTTTCTTTCTGCTCATATCTTGTTGTTTTAAATTGTACTTGTGAAAAGTAGGGAAAGCATATCTTCACAGACCGGATTTCCCAAAATGAATCTTAACTATTTATGGAAAATATAAACTGTTTCAGTCTATCTCTATATATGTTTCTATTTCTGTAAGAGTGACGGATTTAATAACCAGATCATTAATATCTGACAGAAAATCAAAATACAGCTTTGTTCTTTCTATGGCTTCTGTATCAGAACCGGATTGAACCATCAAAGCAGCTTTCTGCATTTTTACTTTTCCTTTAGGGGTCGCTTCTGGATAGTAGGAAACGACTTTGAAAAATTTCTCTCCCTTTCCTACTACAGAAATAATGTCTGTTTCCTTGATAGGAGAAATCCTAAAATCTTCATTTGTTTCTTTGCTTCCCCAATCAGTAGTGATCGCTTCTACTTCCGTATAGGTGTAAGCCCTAACAAGAATAGTTCTTTTAATAGGTATTCTTGGAGGTTTAAAACCGTCCGGATTGTCTGTCCAGTAATTTATAGTTGATTCGAAATACATGATGTTTTAGATTAATGATTGTAAAACAATTCCTTTTGTAAAATCGCATTCTTCACTACCTTTGGGGATAATAACAAAATTTTTAGACGGTGAATCCATCTTGAAATTGTAGGTTATCTCTGGGTCGGGAAGGAAAGATGCTTTTTCTATGTACAGAAACTTTTTGGCTTTCTTTCTCCATGCGGAAAAATCATAGGAGAAAAGTGGTATTCCTTCGGCCGACAACAAAGACATCCAGTTTCCCCACATATCCATTACAAGAAGTCCTGCTGTTGCCTTGAAGCTATCACCGGTATTCAAAGCAAAATTCATTACATGATTGTAATCGTCTTTGATACACTCTGCAAGCTCCCTTCCAAATTCTGAATGATTTTTTAATGTGACTGCAAGAGTGAGATGCCCGGTTTCATATATCTCATCACATCTCATGGCTCTTGCATCGCTGTCTAAAGCAACAAGGACATCTTTTGTGATTCCGTCATTCTTCCCCATCTTCCTTTTTATTAGGAATAAGAAGAACAGACGGTACGCCATTGCAACCTTGGTTCAAAGGTATTTCATTCCATTTGCCTTTTGTAATGGCTTTCACTTTCAAGAATACATCCAAAGGAACGCCCAGCATTAACGGTTGCGGTTTATAGGAATTATCCTTTTCCCATTTTGCCACTTGGAGTTCGATGTTTGTCTTTACAGCTTCCATAGAAGGCAGATAAGATTCCAGCTCTTCTATTTTGCTTGCATTGAAAAGCGAAATTTTCCCATTTTCATGAGGAACAATGATGTAAAATTTATTCTTCTTCATCTTCTTTTGTTTCTTTATTATGATCAAGTCGTTCTAATTTATAGTAGAAGTAATTCTCAAGTATGCTATATACCGTAACACAAACGGCAATCACGATAATGGTAAGAAAAATCCAATCTGTAATACTCATGTCTTTTTAGTTTTTGATGCTGCAAATGTAATATTATAATGTTACATAATCACCCTTTTACAATTAAAATATGTAAAATTGTCAGTTTTTCTTTCTTTTGTTTGTTACTTATAAAGGCGATTCTTCTGTATTTATGTGACAGTAAACCAGTTCTTCCTTTGCCCTTGTAATGGCAACGAACTTCAAGCAATCCTCTGCATACAAGGCTTTAGGTGTCTTTGCAAACTTGGAAGGAATTAATTCAGGATTTAAAAAGAAAACCCGTTTTGCTTCCAACCCTTTGCTTTTATGTATAGTAGAAAGAATGATGCCAGTTTTATCATCAGAGAAAATGTTTTTGATCTTTTGTTTCAAAGCTAAAAAAGAACCAGGGAAACGCTTGTATAGAATTTCAATGATAGAAACTTTTTCTTTCAATGCCATATAAGAAGCATTGTTAGCAATAGCAATTTCAGATAAACCTCTTTTTTTTAATTTAGAGACTTTGTCCTCCAATAGAAGGTACAGATCATCTAAACAGCTTTGATTATCCATCAGCCGACAAAGGTTTTCCCCGAAGTCCCGTCCCATGATGGATGCTTTCTTTCCCTTTTCCAGTAACATAATAAAAGCAGCGACCAATGGAAAGTTGTTCCTACAAAGAATGAAATCCCCACTTTCGGCTTCAAAGATGTCACCACTTCTTACAACACCTTCTTTTGCTGTGGCGGCACATTCCGTACCGGGAAACACTTCGTTTGCTCTTTCAACAATTTTCTTTGCACATCTGTAAGTAACAGAAAGTGGGAGGCAAATTGTATTCGGCATTTCTTTTATGGAATTAAACACGTCCAAGTCAGAACCCATGAAGTTATAAATAAGCTGTTTTGAATCTCCTACAGCAACAAATCTTCCTCTTGGTTTGATATATCTTTGTAAAATTTCCTTTTGAAGTGTAAATAAATCCTGTCCTTCATCTGCCATAACAACTTGATACTTAGGAAAGTTTATTTCATCCACAAAATTATATGGAATCCATAACATATCTGGAAAGTCCATTTTGAAAGATTTGTTGTCTTGTATTTTGGCACAATCCTTTCTCCACCTTTCATTGATTTTATTCAGATCATTTATCATTGAATTTTCGTAATCCAAATCATATTCAATACAAAGCGCAGAGACATTTCTTTCGTTGATTTCACAAAGCGACAGCCTAATCTTTTCCCACAATTCTTGTAAGGCAAAATAATATCGCATTTTCTCTTTGTACTCCTTTTTTCTAAAATCAAACAATTCCATACAAAGAGAAAAGCATTTGTTTTCTTCAAGCTGCATTCGGAATCGAAAATTTTTCATTAATGTACGAAGCCCCATTGAATGAAAAGTATTACACTCTACTGTAGTAGGCAGTTTTGTTTTTAGTTCTTCCGCAATGCTTTTGTTGAAAGCCATAAACAAACAACTTGTACCTTCTTTTGTTCTATTGCATAACTCTTTGAGTGTAAACGTTTTTCCACTGCCCGGTGCTGCCTCTACCACTATGTTTTTATTGGTATTCTCGTAAGCATCGAAAATAGCCAATTGATACTTGCTCCATTCCATAATTCTTTTCGTTTGCTTTTATTGCTGTTAGTCTTCTTTTCTTAGATAGTGTAGGAACTCAAACGGCTCTCTTATGCCATCCAAATATTTTTCGTCCCATTCATTATCGTATGCTTCTCTTTCAAAAGAAATGTTTCTGTAAGCCTCTTTTAAATTCTTGTATTGAATCAACCTTACAATCCACTCTATCCCATACCACAAAAAGAAAGGTAGGATAAGAAGCTCTATTTGTTGCTTTAGATGAATGGATTCATGATTTATTGTTCTTTCCGTTAATGGCTTATACTCTTTCCTTGCAAAAATAAAAGGAAAGACAGCCATTGCTACATACCCCTTGAAAGGAATCAGATTATTATACACGACGATCTTTTTCATACTTACTGAATTTTTTGTAATCTGCTAAATAGTCGGCAATGAAATTCCCACAAACAATAGGATCATTATAATCTTTCCTATGTCCCGGAATCCATTTAACCTTTATCCTTAGCTTTGCGTGTTTCAAAACTTCCATGAAGATTTTGTCCCACAAGTCCTGATTCTCTACACGCAAGTCTTCTTTCACCCAGTCTACGAATCTGTATTTTAATTGATCAGCTACATATTGACTATCTATATAGAAGGTAACGGTTGCTCTTAAATCCTTTCTAATAGCCTTTAAAGCCATCAGAACAGCTTCCGTTTCCCTTCTGCCTATGGTGGTATGAGAAAACCCTTTTCTTATGTGATATTCCTTGTCTTTCCATTTGATGTAAACGGCAGACCCACCCAGCCTTTTAGGATGTTTTGCATAGCAACTGCCGTCTGTCCAAACTTCAAGAACCTTTCCTTTTCTTTGCTTTTTCGCCATAATTCTTTAGAATCATTAAACTCGAATCGTCCTCAAAACCTTTGTTCAACATATCGGTTACCGATTTTTTGTTTTTCAGCATTTCCCACAAATCCTTGTCTATGGTAGAAGATGAAAGCAGATATTGGATTGTGACCGGATTTTCCTGTCCGCTCCTTTCCAATCTTCCTATTACCTGCACAAGATCACTTGGTCGAGACGGCAATTCCAAAATAGCCATATTCGAACAAACCTTTTGAAGCCCGTCCACCCCTGTACCCAAACATCCCATATTGGCAAATAGAAGTCTTTTGGAAGGATCGGTAGCAAAGTCAGACAATACCTTTTCCCTTTTCTTTCCAGTCGTCTCACCTATGACAAGCAGGCTGTTTTTGAAAAGTTTCTGAATGTCTTTTAAAATAGTGGAATGAGAACCGAATACGAGCAATTTATCATCTTCGTTTGCTTCCAGCCATTCTTCTATCCATTTTTTGATTGCTTTTACCTTTCCTTCCAAAGAAAGCTGTTTTAGAAGATTCATCTTTACCAAAAACTCCGCCCTTGCTGCCTTTTCCACCTTTTCTTCATCTTTGAAATGATTAAAGATAAATTCCAATAAATCTTCTTCCGCAGCCTTGTAAGTCTTTTTGTTGGTTATCTCACATTCCACCATGTTTTCGGTTACAGGCGGAAGCTCTTTTAAAGCATCCCGTTTACTTACATGGAAATAGCAACATTTGATGAGAAGATCGTTCAGTTCCTTGATATTGGATGCACCTGTCACATCCATTCCAAAAAAAGTTTCTTTCATGTTGCAATATCTTTCAAAGAAATAGTGATGGTAAGGGTCATCCGGCGCAATCTCTTTCAATCTTCCTATAAGTGCAAGTATGTTCAACAGTTCTGACGGACGGTTCATGATAAGCGTACCGGTTAACCCTATGATGGCAGAGGATTTTCCCGTCAACTTTTTGAATGTTTTACTCCGTATGGATTTCCTGTTTTTCAGAAAATGGATTTCATCGGCTATGATAAGAGAGAATGTCTTTTTCTTCATCCCGTCCAGCCTTATATCGATAGAGGTCTTGCCGTTCTTTTCTGTTCTTCTCCCCAGAATGTCGTAATTGATCACAAGAACATCGGCATCAAAATCTTCTGCCGGTGAAGTAGTGGAAATGACAGATACCCGTCTATTGGGATTTGTTTCTTTCCACTCTCTAAGCCAACCGGATTTCACAGAAGCCGGACATACCACCATACAAGGGAAAAGATCAAGCATTTCAGCATAGAAAATAGTTGAAATTGTATTATGCGTAGGAATAAAATTATCACACAAGTACAAATTATTTTCATTTGAAACAGAGATACATTGCATTTCTTCCTCTCCTATATATTCTATCTCTTTGAAAAATCTTCTTGTAAGATATCTTCTTTCTTTTAAAGATGATCTTTCGATCTTTTGCTTGCAATTTTTAAAAATATTTAAATCTTTAGGTGCTGAAATCGTTAATCTATAACAGTCCCTATGTCTGACTTTTCCTATATATGATTTTTTGGTACGGATATTATAGCATTTACACCCTAAACTTGTTGCCAAAAATTTTACATCTTTTACAAGCTGCAAAGAGGTTACTTCAAAACTAACAGCACCATGTTTACCAACAGCACCGTCTGTATCCATTAATCCTCTTAAAATTTCGAGTCTTACCTGAGCATCATTTACAAGATAGTCTTCGGGGATAAACTTTTCGTAAGAATGCTTCCCATAAAGATTATATTTTTTAAGCGCATTTTTTATAGGGTTGCAATGATAAGTCGTCCCCGACAAACATACTTCTATTGCTTTTGACCTTTGCTTTTTGAATGATTTTTTCATCCCTTTTGGCAGCACCAACCCATTTATTATATCTATTTCAGGATTAGAAATGGATATAAAAGAGCCAGCAAAACATCCATCTCCTAAAAGAACTCCTAATGTGTAAGGATCGATCAAAACTTCTTTTGAATCAAATTCAATAGGTTTTTCTATGATAGGAAGAGCAAACCTCCAAAGTCCGTAACTTTTATGTTGTCCAGTTCCGTAAAATCCATTTTTAGGTAGCCTCCTTAGTCCCTTTTCTTTTATCTCTTTTAATGATAAAATTCTTTGTCCTCCTTTTTCAAGACAAACATTCCACAGATGATCTTCGCAACACTTTGTAAAAGACCCATCTGTAAAGGTTACTTTGTAGCATTTCTTTTTCCCTTGTGGGAAAATTCCTGTTACAGTTTGAATGCCACTATTGACACCCAAAATTTTGTCACCGATTTTTAAATCACCCATTTTTTTAGCTCCTTTAGGTGTCCAAATAGTAGTGCCCAACGGCTGTGCTTTCCCTGTCCCCACAGAGGAACCATTTACATGGTTACCGTGATTGATAGCATAGTAAAGATAATCCATTTGATAGCTTCTCGGCTTTTTTAAAAGAGGAAGATTGTCTATCAATAGTTCTATATCCTTTCGGGATAAAAGTTCCTTGTAAGGCTCTATTTCGGCTTTGCAACCGTCACGAACCATAGAAAGAGGATCAGCCTCTTCTATTTCGTTGTCGGAAACAAACTCTTTTAAAAGGAAATCTTTTGCTGGATCAGATTTTATGTATATTTCCTTATTGGTAGCATTGCGTTTAAAAGAGGAAATCAGTTTAAGGTTCTTGTAAACTGATTTTTCCAACGCACCAAAATACCAATAATCCTTTTCTCTGTAATAATACATGTCATTTCTTCCTGTTGTCTATAAATTCAAAATAATGCTTTCCATTTCTACATTTGATTTTCTTGATAATGCAAAATCCTTTTATGTTTACCTTTCCATCTCTTTCCAGTTTGTCAAATATGACTTCAAAGAGTAGGGAGATAATCTTGTCTACAGATCGCATGGAAATAAAACTTCTGGCATTTGTTCTAAACCCGGCTTTATTCAATGCTTTCATGAAGTTGAAAGTTACCTCCCTGTAAATCTTATTCATTCGTTTTTATGTCAAATTAAACTACTCGAATTGATCGTCTTCATTAGGATCATAAGTTTCTTCATCCTCGAAGTCATTGATCCAGTCTTCTATATCTCTTTCCATCCTATTTTGATTTCAAATTCTTCCGGTGTCAAAATAGGAATGTTCAAATCCTTTGCTTTCTTCACTTTGGACGAAGAACTTTCCTTGTCTTTCGTTACAAGAATTGTGGTGTTTTTGGATACACCGGAAACAACTTTGTGTCCTTCTTTTGCAAGACGTTCTTCCCACTGTTTGTTTCTGAACCCTGTAAAGCAAACTGATTCGGGATTGTCGTTTTCCACCGTTTCTTCTTGGATAAAAGAAATAGAAACAGGCGTACCACTACAAAGATCAAAGAATGTCTTTAGCCCGTCATTAAAAGCCTTTGCAGTAGTCTCGGCAATACCATCAATAGAAAGCAAGTCTTTCATAGGAACTTCCTCGTTTTCGAACATATAGTCTATCTGGTCTTTGGTGAGGCTGTTGAAAATCATCTGGCAAGTCTTTTCTCCTATTACACCACCGAACACATTGTAAGCAGTCAGAACTCTTGCAAAAGGAACTCCATCGTCTACATAGGAATCAAATTGCTTTCGCAGTTTTTTGGAAAGGCTTTTACCTATTCCTTCGATCTTTTCAAGCTCCTTTTCCGTTGCGTTCACAATGTCCTCGATAGAGAAAAATCCACCTTTATAGAGTTTTCTTCCAGTTGCTTCCTGCATTTCTTCTGTGCCCAATGTAGCAAAGAAATAGACAAGTTGTTTTATCGCTTTTTCATCACAATTAGGATTTAAACAAACAAGGTCGGTTAGGGTTGTATCCCATTTCAAAAGCTCTCCGCAAGAAGGACAGAACATCATGCTATCACACATCCCCTCAAAGCACTCAATGCTGTATTTCAATGTTTCCAAGTGTTTGGGGATAACATCTCCACTTCTTGTGACCACTATATAGGCATTAGGACAAATATGATTGTCAGTAATGTATTTTGCATTGTAACCGGTACAGCGTGTAACCGTAGCACCATCAAACTCAACCGGTTCAAAAACGATTACAGGCTTGCTTTTCCCATCTTTTGAAATACCCCATTCGATAGAAGTAACTTTGGTTGTGTACATTTCCTGCCAATCCGGGTTTTTGTAAGCAATCGCGTAACGCGGATTCCCGTTAGGAAGCCGTCCCAAAGTCCTACGAATGTTTTTGTCGTCCACTTCAATTACAAGGCCGTCACATTTGAAATTTTTGGTAAGCTCAAACAGTTCATTCAAGTAATCAAAAGCGGATTTTTCGTCATCGAAAATAGAAGCAGAAGTCACCCAGTATTGCGTAGCATACGGTTCATAGGTATTGTAAAGCTCTGCAAGCTGCAAAGATTTATCCCTATCCAAGTCCATAATACCGTACCGGATATAGGCGGTATTTCCTAAAACCTGTGGGTTCATTTCGTCTGCATTGAAAGCTCCTGCCACAGAATTTCTTGCACTTTTGTAACCAAGCGGTTTTACGTTTTTCAAAAACATACCGACAGGGATAATGGCTTCACCAAAAGTAAAGCAAGATTTCTTTCCCATAGGGTTGCCATGATTGACATATTCGTAATGCCGGTCACTTCTTTGTCCTTCTACTCCGTCACCTCTTGTCCAGCATTCATTTGTCGATTCGTCCACCAAAAGGGAAATGCCGTCATATTTAGGTGTAATGACAATTTTGTCATTTGGGTGAAGTTCCCATACATCTTTGACCCATCTTCTGATCTCACTGATTGTTTTTACCTTTTCCAAAGAGAACATAGGATATGGCAACTTTTCCATCCGGTCACCTTTTTTGTTTTCTTCAATGATAGGCTTTGCCAGAATTTCGCTATCAGGATATTCCTTTTTCAACTGGTCGATCAAAAGATCATACTCCTTATCACTCATAATAGGAGCACCTTCTCTGTATTTTTGGTTGGCTTCTATGATTTTGCCTTCCAGTTCTTTTTGTTTTAGTTTAGCCATAATCTCAAATTCTTTTCGTTACTTTTAGTAATACAAATAATGCAATTAGAATAGTAAAAGCTCCTATTCCCATCCCTCCTAAAAAAGAAAGCAATCTGTTGGGAGCTGCCTTTACTTCTTCTTTCAAGTTTCCGTTTTCTTCGCTCATCTTGGACAGTCTTTCTTTGAGGCTTTTTACAACTAATTCCAAACTATCGCAAGAAGTTGTTACAATAATGGTGTCACCTACTTTCTGAACAATCACGTTTGCTTGTCCCTTGCTTGTTTCTCTCTTTTCCCCATCTTCCATTTTTTGAGGATTGACAGTGAGTTTTACAATTGAATAGGGAATCTTTACAAGTGTGTCTGTCAGCTCTCTTTCCCAAAATAGGGAATCCTTTAGTGTGAAGTTATAATCTGTCTTTTGGGAAGGACGGGATTTGCACCCGCCCAAACCAATAAAACAACAAAATAACAAACAAAAAGCAATTACTGAATTTCTTTTTATCATATACTTTCCTTTATGATTGCAGATTTCAAGAATCCTGTTATTCCTATCCTTAAGGATTTCAGTTTTCCATTTCGAACAACATCCAGTTCAATGTTTCTAAAATCCCTTGCCACCCTTACGCCTTTGATTGTAGCTTCTCCTATTCCGGGAAGTTCTATCGTTTTATCTCTTAATCTGTTCAGGATACAGTTATTCTTCGAGTTCATGCGGTTTTAGAACGCTTTTGTAAATTACGAAGTTGTCATGACCGAAACTGATAGAAACAGAATCACATTCCTTTATCCATCCCCTTATCGTTCCTTCCGAATAATTGGAAAGATTGGCTTTCAAAACAACGCTTGTGATATCTCTACCAATCGCTTCGTTTTGATAGAAGTCCCTTGTCTTTCCGTTGAAGTTATCCAAAAGAATGGTTCTTTCCATCTTTCCGTCTGTCGACATAATAGCAAGAACAGGCTTCTTTCCTATTCGTTGCATATGACTGATAGCTATGTAAGAATTATGTTCCATGATTGATATTTATTTTACGTTCAACATGTTCTTAATTGCTTTCTCTTGGTAGAATCGTTTTCTATCCTCGCTTCCGTCTTTCTTAGAAAAGTTGTTCGCCCTTTTCTTCAATATCTTTGCCTTGTTTTCGGTAGACATCATCTTAAATTTTCCTATGGAAATATCGGGAACTGTTTCGTTCTTTTCCTCTTCATAGGAAACTTGAATGCCACATACCGGACACTTGGGAAGATTTGAAGGGACAAGCCTATTGTACCGAAAGACGAACTTTGCATTTGTCATGGGAGATTTTATCCCAAACCTTTCGCAGTTTTCATTGCCACAATATATTCTTATCATTTTGAATCTGTTTGATTTTGTCCTTCAAAAGAGAAAGTTGCTTTTCCACTTCTTCCAGTCTTGAAGGGTCATTTACATTGCTTTTGAGGTAGGAAAGATCATGTTCGATACTTTCCAGTCTGTCCAAGAAAGACAAGACAAAAATGTTCAAATACTTACCGTTTGACATAATCGAAATTATTTGTTTGTTACTTATAACGGACGCAAATGTAACAGTATATTATTACATCTCCAAGCATTTTTGTACATTTTTGTCTTGAAATTGTCAGATTTCTAAATCAGTCCTTTCCGTCTTGCATATTCGGCAATCAGAATACCATCCCTGTCCGGGTGTTTTAGAAGCACTTCCGGGAACAACCTTTTCCCTATATCCAAAGAAGCCTTTTTAAGCTCCGGTGCGCCTGTAATTCCCTTTGGCAGTAGCTCTCTTTGCCATTCCTTGGAATCCACAAAAATATACGGTACTTGGTAAAGCTCCAATACAGTCAGCTCTGCTTCCAACGCACGCATGGCAGAACAAGTTGCCTCAAAGCGTGCAGGATTCTTCATGGGACGTTCAACAATCGCAACGCATGGTGCGTGTTCCTGTAAATCTGCAATAATTTCTGCCAATACTTTTACATCCACACGAGAGATGTTTTTCTTTGCTTTTGTGTAATCCTGACCGGAAATAACAGGTGTTTTTACCATGTTGTAGTAGGTAAGATCTTCCCCTCCTACCCCAATCGAGCCGGTCACACCATTATCTATTCCAATATAAAATTTCAATTCTGTTTCCTTACTCATTGTTCAATACGGCTTACGCCGTTCTCCTTTATTATTTTAAGTGTTTTGCACTTAGCGTTTTCATTTGAAATATGGGTGGTAACCAAAATAGGATATTGGATAAACTCCAACGCTTCGATCACATCATACAGGCTTTCTTTCGACAGCCCTTCCGTGATTTCATCAATGGATAGGAATTGCAGTCCTCCCCATTTGTTTGTTTCGTTTATCATATTCTGGATGGCAATAATAAGGGCTATTTCCACTCTTGCACGCTCACCACCACTGTAGTACCAAAAGTTTTCTGCTTCGTCCCGGACAACATACGGAGTTATTTCTTCTTTGATATCTCCGTCCGCTTTTGTCTTGAATCCTTCTATTAAGATACGAAGGTCGCTATTTTCCGCTTTCAGAATGTTGTTCGCTCTCGATTGGATATTTTTTAACTGTTCCAATGCAAGGTACATCTTGAAAGACTTAAACCTGCCGATCCATTCTTTTTTCTTGAATAGAAGTGCGTCCAAATCGGAAAGCTCCTTATCATATCCGGCAATCGAAAGCATAATGTCTTCTATTTGTTTTTCTTGTGAAGACACATCCACTTTCGTAGCCTTTTCTTTCTTGATTTCCTTTATCTGCTTTTCGTTGTCTTTGATATCGGACATATTGGATTCAATCTTTTCAGACAAGGTTTTCTTTTTCCTTTCCAAAGAAGAAATAGTGCTTTTGATACTTTCAATAGCATCATTGATCTTGTAAATAGATGTATTGATTTCCTGTGCCGACTGACGAATCTTGTCTATTTCATCCTCTTGCTCGTTTTTTATTTGGATGAAAGAAGAAATAAGGTCTTCGTATTCTTTCAAAGATTCGTCCAAAGTCTCCATCTCGGAAACAACTTCTTTCTCCTGTTTTCCGATTTTCACTTTCTTCTTTTCCTCCTGCTCCAGCGTAGTGTCTTTCAATGTAAGGAATTTGTGCTTACATTTTGGACAAGTAATTGCACCGGATAAGTTTACAAGGACTTTTCTAAGGGACACTTTCAAATCGTCATGGATTTTTGAAAGCTCTTCTTTCATTTCCAAGACTTCATTCTGATTTGCTTTTGCTTCTCCCAATTCCTTTTTAACGGATTCGATTGTCTCTTGTATTTCTTTGGTAGAAGGCAGGCAGTCTTTCTTCTTTTCTTCCTCTTTCAAAAGGTCTTCCAGCTCTTCCAAAGCGGAATTATTTTCTTTTATACTTTTGTCTACACGACTAATTTCATACCGGAAAGAATCAATTTCTTCTTTCAGAGACTTTATCATACCTTCTCTTTTTTCGATACGAAATAGTTTGTCGGCTTCAAAGTCAAAATTGGCAGCATCTTCTATTACCTGTTTTAGTGCTTCTATGCTACCTTCTGCACGATCCTTTTTGCTTTGAATAGCAAGTTTTTGAGAAGATAAAGTGTCCAGTTCTTTTTGAATGATGTCTTTTGCTCCATCCAAAAAGTCGTAATTGATAAACCGGCTGATAAGAGCCAATTTATCTGTATTGGAGCTTTTAAAGAACGATTTGTAGTATTCCTTGCAGATAAGGAAATAGCTTTTTAAATCTTCCGGTGAAATGGCAATCCAAGAAAGGATATAGTTATTCCCGTCTTTTATGGTAGCAAGTTCTACCGGTTTACCGTTCAAAGACACATTCAGTTTACTGCTCCCTTTTAAGGGCAAAATACGCTCGATAGAGAGAGTTTCTTTTCTTATTGGACACTCTATATCGAGTAACACTTTTGCTTCCTTCTCACCCCTTCTAATGAGCTTTTTGTCCACACTGCTTCGGTAATTGTTCCCGGTAATGGCAAAATAGACTGCTTGCTGCATGGATGAATTGTGAGTAGGGATGTAGTTGTTTGTGACAAACATACCGTCTTCACCCGATACAGTTATGCACTGTTGTTCTTCTGCGCCCAGACAAGTAAAGGCGATCATCTTTCTGGAAGTCCTACCAAGACATTCCGGCACCTCAAAAAAGACTTCCTCGTCTTTTGATCTTTTCATGATTTCTTCAAGCGGGATCACATACCAGTCTTCACCTTTGTGCAAACGTACTTTCCATAAATGGCTTCTGTTGCATTTGACTTCCGTCCCGTCAGAAAACGTAATCTTATAGGCAATGTCAATGTCATGGAAAGGAATAGCCCTTACCACTTGGTATGCACCGGAAGGATGGAGAATAACATCTCCTACCTTTATTTCTCTCATTTTTACAAACCCATTAGGAGTAAGAATGTCTGCATCCATCGTCAAGGCTTTTCCACTACCATTACTTCCTTGATTGTCGTCCGTTTTGTTCAGCCCTACAAGTGCAGTTACCCCGTCTTGAAATTCGTATTTAAAGTGTTCGAATGACACGAAATTTGTTGCTTCAATTCTAATCGGCTTCATTTTCTTCTTCCTTGTTTTCAAATGTTGTTTCTTTCTTTCTAAACGCATCGAGAACGTCCTTTTTGATTTTCTCAAACAGCTTTACATCCTCCAAAAGACGTTTTCTTGTTTTCGGGAAACCGAACCCTATCTTTTCTTCACCATAATAGATGTAAGTCCCCTTTTTGGAAAGTACACCCAAATCAAGTCCCATGTTCACAATTTCCATCACCTTGTCAATCCCTACCCCGAACCGGATAATGATTTGACATGCTTTAAAAGGTGGTGCAACCTTGTTCTTTTTGCAAGTTATCTTCACCTTGTTGGAAACCTGTGTTTCCCCTTCCTTTTCAGAACCCACACGAGCAAGCTCAATCCTCTGACTTGCATAGAAAGGAATGGCAAAACCTCCCGGTGTTGTGGTGGCAGCACCGTATCCGCCTATGTTAGATCGGATTTGATTAATGCAAAAAAGGATACATCCGGTCTGCTTGCAGATGTTCTTCAGAATATTTACCTGGGAGCTTAAAAGGCGAGCTGTAAGTCCTATATGTGCGTCCCCTGCCTCTCCATTCAAAAGAGCGGTAGGAACAAGACCGGCAATGGAGTCAATCACGACAAGTCCGATAGATTCCTCGTTGCACATTTCCTTTGCTATTTCAAGTACTTCTTCTGCGGTAGAAGGCTGGGAAAGGATAAACTTGTCTGAGGACAAATCAATTCCTATCGCCTGCATGTATTTCGGGTCAACAGCGTTTTCCGTGTCAAGATACCCGACCGCTTTTCCTGTTTTCTGCACTTCCGTTGCCAAATGGAAAGCAATACTTGTCTTACCGGAAGAAAAGCCTCCGTAGGCTTCCACAACACGACCTTTTGCCCATCCTCCACCAAGTATTTCATCCAACAAATAAGAACCGGAATGGACAAATTCAATGTCCTGTCTTTTGCCCGCTACAGCATCCTTACCAAAACGATCTTCTATTCTTGAAATAAGATCACCTAAACGATTAGGTTTCTTTTCTTCTACAGGTTGTTCATCTGTCACAACAAGAGCCTCTTCTATCTTTTTAGTTTCCTTTTTCTTCGCCATAAAGCAGTTTGTTTAAAATTTCCTTTCCTTCTTTTTCATCATATCCGTTTTCTTTGCAGAAAGACGAAAATCTGTCTTCTATATCCTTTTTCTCCAAAGTCTTTACCTCTACGGTAGGAGCAAGGACTTCCTTTATTTCTATTTCCTTGAATTTCTTTTTGATGTCCACACCTTCTTTTGTAAAAGCATCTTTATCAAAAGCATCGAGTGAAGACTGCTCTCCCCAAACCTCTACTCTTACACGAGCGGTAGGGTTTTCTTTCTTGAATTTATTAATAAGTGCCACCGCTTGCTTGTGTGATGTTTCCTCCAAGTCGATTTCCAGCTTTTTGAATACTGTTCCTTTTGCGGAAGGAATGAGGTCAACCTCCAAATCAGAATCTAGAAGCCAGAAACCTTTCTTTTCATCTTCTCCGAAATTGTTCTGCTGGACACTTCCCAAATGGTAAATGTTACTGCCTACACGCTGGTAATTATGATAGTGTCCCAAATACACTTTTTTGAACATCTCAAACATGGAAGGTTTCAGCTCACTTTTTACTTCTGTACCGTCCATGTTTTTACTACCGGTTACAGCAAAATGCCCAAATAGGATATTCTTCTTTCTCTTGTCCCCGATTTCTGCCAATTCGTCAAGTAAAATGTCATCAGTGAAAAATGGCAGGAAAAAGCAATAAACCCCTTCTATCTGCATACCGTCCAATTCTTCCACCAAAGTAAAAGAAGGATGATGCTTGAAAGCTGTAAGAAATGACTTTTGACTTGAATAGGATGTTTTGTCATGATTACCGGGAATACAAATTATTTGATGTCCGTTTTCATCATACGCTTCCAATATTTCATGGAGTGTGGAAAGGCACACCTCCCTTTGGGATACCCTGTTGTCAAAAACATCACCCAGCCAGATATGAGTTTTAATACCCTTTTTGTCGGCTATTTCCATTTCTTCCAGCAAAATATCTTTTATGGTAGAAGCATTTCCCTCTGACAGGTGATGGTCGGTTGAGATTATAGCTAAATATTTTTTGCTCATGTTTGTTTTGTTAGAAAGGAAGGGGACTGTATTTCAAGTCCCCAAACCAAATTAGAAAAATATGAAAACTAAAAAGAAGAAATTATTTCTTTTTCATTCTGGCTTTCAGCTCTTGCAATCTTGCTTTAGCCTTTAGAAGTTCTTCGTCCTTGTCCGTAGCATCTTCATCAACAGGAGATTGCTCTTTTGGATCATCTTCGCTTTCTGGCTCATCGTCTGATTCCGGTTCGGATGCCGTTTCTGTAGGAGCTTCATCTTCGTCTTCTTCCGGGAAAGGAAGTGCCTCGCCAGCTTGTGCCAAATCATACCAAGAACGAACCTCTGCTATTGTCAGATCGTCCGGCAATTCAGCTTCCGGGTACTCTTCTCCAATATAGTCTTCCAAGAACTTTTTCATCTTTGAAAGGGGAGGATAAGAAGCGACTTTTGCTGATTTTTCTTTTGCCGGTGCACTTGCCGGAGCTTTCTTTCTTGGAGCAGGTTTTTCTTCTTCGTCCTCATCTTCCGGCTCTTCTACTTTCTTTGACTTAGAGGTGGATTTTGTCTTTTTAGGAGTTTCACCTTCCCCCTCATCGTTTTTGCTATCCTCATCCGGGATCATAGCAGCCATTTCCTCTATTTCCGTAAGGAAGCCATCGTCAGCAAAAATATCGTATCCGTTTTCCTCGTCAAAACGTTTCAACCCGTCAAGAGCTAGATTGAAGTCTTTCTGTGAATAAACGTCCTTATAAATTTCTTCCAGCGTAGGAACTTCATTCAAGAAATACTCCATATCTTCATCAGGAATAACAGTTTCTTCAAAGAACTCATCCCAAGTTTGTCCTTTTTTCGGAATACCGGCAGACAAAGAGTAGGTTTTCTTTCCTTTGTCATCTTCCCCCATTGTGATCACAAGAGGGTATGCTCCTTCCAATTGAGAGAAAATATCAAAAGAAACCGTTTCGTCATCCGATATTTCAACCGAGATTTCCTTTATGCGGTTCATCCATGTTCCGTACAATTGCAAACGGGCAAAGTCTTTTGTTCCTTGGTACACATAGCAAACATACGCCAAAGACGGATTGATACCCCATACGAACTTGTTTCCTTTTTTGTACCCCATAATAGGGTTAAGGAATTTTCTACGTTCCGTATCGTCCTGGTATTCTTCGGAAGCCTTTTTTCTCACATAGTCGCAATACAGGACAATAGGGTCTTTCCCTTTCAAAAGATTCTTTCCGTGAATGTCGGCACAGAAAACATTCTTGTCTTTTACCTCCTTGCCGGTCACCTTACCGTTCGCATCATAAGTAGGTACTTCTACACGCAATTTGGACATTTTGCAAGCTACATAAGCTTTGCCCATTGCCGGAACGACACGGAATACATTCTTTCCTTTCTGAACAGTAGCAAAGCCTGTATAGCTCTTACTGCCTTTGTACATTGTCTTTTCAGCCTGTTTTACTTCTGCTTCTACATCTTCAATTGATTGCTTCTTGAATTTCGATTTGTCAAATTTCATAATTCTTTTTAATTTAATTGATTGATAGATAAACTGTTATTTCTCTTTTATGATTAAAAATGTGTTAATTTCACCTTCTACCAGATTGTCCAGAAATTCTTCCGGTGTCACCTTCGGGACAAGTCCCGTCAACTTTTTGTCCTTTGACTGCAAAGCCCAATAGAGACTGTCTATTTCCGCCAAATGCTTTTTCTTTTTGATCAAATCCTTTTGCATGGCGTGTAGTTCCGAATTGATTGTCAAAATATCATCCAAAGAACTTTCCGTGAGCTTCACAAGTCCTATGTCTTCCACTTTTACCTTTCCGCCGTTTACAATGGATTCACGTCTTATCTGTGTAGCAAGCTGTGCCCTATAGACATTAAATTCCACTTTTGCAGATTCATACTCTGATTCTGCTTGTGCTCTAAGAAGCCCTACTTTGTTCAACAGGACGGAACAAGTGGCGATTTCCCCATACAAATTTGCATGGTCTATGGAAGTCACCGCATCCATGTCCAATTCGTTTTTCAAATCATTGGAGAGTAAAACTATCGCTTTATCTCCTATATTTCTTACCAGTTTCATACCCCAAGTTTTATAAATTTACTGTTACTGTTTACTTGCAATACATATTCTTCTTTAAACTTGTCAAAGTTAGCCTTTCCACTTAGAAGAAGGATGCTTTTCTTTGAAGATATAAAGAAGTCTGCGTTCTCCTCGTAATCGTCAGGGAAAACAACCACACGAAGGAATTTGTAATTGCTTTCAAGCAAGAGGTTGGCAAACCGTCCTTTCTTTCCTTCTCTTTCTTCCACTTCCAAAACATAACCGCCTACCATAACCATTTCATAGGTTGACCCGTCATAGTTCTGCAAGTCTTCCACATTATAGAAAACCCCGTTTCTGACTTTTGGCTTTAAATATTCTCTTACCAATCCTTCGTAGTCAAAGAAAGCAAAACCGGACTTGTTCTTTTGTTGTAAAAGCCACCACCAATCCTTTGCGATCTTTTTCTTTTCAAAGGCAAGAAAATATTCATCCTTTTCTTTGTCAATTTTGATCTTGTTCTTTTCCCGGTATTTCCCAAGCATAAACTCCCTTGCAGAAAAGATATTGGAAAATTCCCTTGTTTCATCCATCATATCGAACGCACCGGAATAGATGAGGTTTTCAATGACGGATTTGTTCACTGCCGACCCTTTGAATGTGTGACGATCAATAAATTCAGCCAAAGAAAAATACTCCCCGTTTTTGGAGCGTTCTTCCATAATCTGATTCTGTGCCTTTTCTCCTACTTGTTTTGTTGCATTGATTGCCCAATAGATACTATTGTCTTTTTTGTTCGCTACAATGTTTATATCAGACTTGTTGATATTTACAGGCTTAATTTCTATTCCTTCCGTCTGTTGCATTTCATTGACGTATTGAGGAAAGTCATCTTCACTTGCACGGGACAGAGCAACCGACCAAAATTCCAAAGGATAATGCACTTTCAGCCATAAAGAATTGTAAGCATTGATAGCGTATGCAGCAGCATGACTGTTACAGGTTACAATTCCATTTGCAACAAAATTGTGATTTTCATCTTCCATTTCAATGTCATACACATCTTCATTGCCTACAAATCTTACAGAAATAACATTTGCCATTTGCGCATTGGAGCTATCATTAGCAACAAACAAAGTTTTTCCCATAAGAAACTCTGCATATACCTTCCCTTCTGTTGTAGGGAATTTATGGTTTCCTGTTGTTCTTATCTTCTTCCCATCAACAAGAGAAATTTCATATACAGGTCTGTTGCCGGAATACCTAACGTCTTTTATTTTGGAAAAATACAACGAACCATTTTGTTTCATACTTTTTGCCATAAAAGAGTTGCATTCTTGATTGTAAAAAACATGAAACAATCTTTCAACTGTTATTTCCCCTAATCCAACAACATATACTAAAGTCCTGAAACTCACACACTTATTGAACGAATACTTAGCAAATTCCTCCATCTGTTCCCAAAGAATTTCAGCATTCTTTTCTGTTACCCCTTTGCTTCCAAATTTACCAACATATCCTTCAATAAATTTAGTTTTTAATGGAAGTAAAACATCTAACTTTTTCTTACCTAATGATTTTCTTACTTTATCACATGTAACTAAGTCAAAGTCAGCAAGTTGATTGCAAATGTTCATAATCTGTTCTTGATATACCAACACAGAATAAGTATTTTTCAGAATTTCTTCCGCTCCAATAGGATATTCCGGTTCTTTTTCTCCATTTTTCAAAGCAATGTAGTCCATGTGAAAACCATTTTCCATTGGCCCAGGACGGAACAAAGAAAGTGCTGCCACTACATCATCCATGTTTTTAGGCTTCAATTTTTGAGTATAGGCACACAATCCCTTTGCCGAAAACTGGAATATGTCACTAAGCCAACCATTTGCAAAATACCTGTAAACCTCTGGATCGTCATACTCAATATCTGAATAGAGATTGATTTTCCTACCCGTATTCTTTTCAATCAGATTCAGAATATCAGTGAATTTATCCAATTGCTCAATACCAAGAATATCCTCTTTCAAAAAGCCGGCTTCATCCATTTCTCCACCTTCCCATTCACTGATAATCAAATCACCCGATTTTCTAACCGGACACCATTCGTACATTGACTTTTCTTTTGGAAAGATCATCATAGCACAAGCATGAATAGAAGCTGCCTTTTGTTGTCCAAGAAGAAGGAAAACAACATTCATCATCTCTGGATATTTATTCAGAAATTGATTTATTTCTGGCCTCTTGCAAGCAAGTTTCAAAAAATCTTCTTCTGTCTTTACATCTTCTATCATTTTGGTAAGCCTCCTAAGGGTAGGGATTGAAGCTCCATAAATCTTTCCTACATCATTTATAGCCTGTTTTATCTGTAAGGTAGTGTATGTACCTACAGAACAAACTTGTGAAGCTCCAAAACGATTTTCCATGTATTGTTTTACTGCCGGTCGGTATTCTCCCGGCACATCTGTATCAATATCTGGAAGGCTAGACAAAACTCTACCTTTATTCAAAAACCTTTCAAAAATCAAACCAAAGTGCAATGGATTTGTATTTACTAACCCAAACAAATAAGAAATCAAAGAGCCACTGGAACTTCCGCGTCCTCCACCTAATAAGATATTATTCTTTTTGCACCAATTGACAATATCACGCAAAATCAAAAAGTAATCAACAACTTGCCCATATTTGATTACATCTGATTCTCTTTCAATTCTTTCTACCAGTACATCCTCCGAGTAATCTTCCAAAAGTTCTGGTTTGTTCTCCAATCCTTCGTAAATCAAAGAATCAAACATATCTTCATTGGAAGCGTATTTTTTCTTTTCTTCTGTTGTCATTTCATAACGGGGAAGATGTCGGCTGTCAGTAGGAATTTCAAAGTTGCAATTTTCCGCAATCATATCAGCGTTAGTCCTTGCTACCATATAAAATTCCTCCCCTCTTTCACTATCCCCGAACAAAGAAAGAAGTTCTTCCATGTAAGTTGCTTCATCTTTGAAATACTGATTGCCGGATTTGTAGTTTACTTTCCCGTCAATCTTATTTACGACTTCCCGAAGTATGGCATATTCCGGCTCAATATAATAAGCATCACAAATAGCTACGGGCTTCATTTTGGACTTATAGAACTGTTCAAAGTTCATCAAATAGAAGGTATCCCTATCGTTCTTTGTGTATTTCACGGTATCAACCTGCCAAAACACATTGGGTTTGTTTCTCAAAAGGATAGGAACATCTTCAAACTGTATCGTTTTCGGATCAAACACAATATACACATCTGAAACGTGTTCCGACATGTCTTTTGGAGAAACAAATTTTCCATTATCGCCACAATTCAAAACCTTGTTTAATGCAAGCAAATGCTGCCAGCCCTTTTCGTTCTTTGCGTAGATTTTGTAAGTATAGACTATGTCCTTCTTTTCATCCTTTACCGGGACTTCCAGACCAAACACAGATACAATTCCTTCTGCCTTGCAGGCATTCTGAAATTTGAGCGCACCTGCCAAAGTTGCTTTTTCAACAATCCCCAGTCTTTCTATCCCTAAGAATTTGGCTTTCTTTACCCAATCTGGATACAATCCCGTACCATTCAAAAGTTCAAACGATCCGTGCACTCCCAAGAAATTAGTAGAAAGACCTGCCATTTCGCTTTGCCCTCTCCATTTTACCCGGTTCAGTTTAGGCTCGTTTTCCTTCCCTTTATCCAATGTGTACCATACACCACCAAGACGGAAGATATAACCATCTTCTTCAGTGCGTTCACAATCCCAACGAAAATCCTCTGAAAAGAAATATCCGTCCTCGTTAGGTTCAAAGACTTCGTATGATTTCCCCTCAAAGGAAACAGTGTAATTTTCCTTATCGAGAGAGTATTGTATAGTATTGGAAGAAAGATATTCCTCCAACTCGTTTAAAAGTCGATCCATCGTATTTTCTTCTTTTCGTTTTCACAAGCAAACATACAACTTTTGTATGCAACAATTGTATGTTTTTACAATCCTTAACCCTGCATTTAACCTAAGTTTATTCGTGTATTTAAAACACTTTTTATAAACTTCAGCCGGTTAAAAGGAGTGTCATTTGGTATCACTTCATAAGGCAATTTTCTTTCCATCAAGAACTTTCTTATTTCCGTATCCCAGCGTTTTCTTCTTTCTATATCCGCCATTCTTTCCCCATCGTTTTCCGCCTCCCAATAAATAGGAAAATAAAAAATAATAGGAAGAAAATATTCGCTGACGTTTATAAAATCCAATTGTCTTCTCAATTCCGCGTCCCTTTGGATAGAAGCAGGGATTGTTTTCGTAAACGTATGCACGTCTATTATACTTCTATCGGAAACATAGCAATCTGTGTTCAGCAATTCCGCATACCTGTCAAAAATCAGTTTTTGATTTTGGACGGAAGTAAAGGAGGGCTCTATCTTCCCTTCCTTTACCAACTGTCTTGTTATGCTATCTATTTTGTCGAACCGATCAAACGATCTGTCTTTCTTTAAAAGCTCAAACACAGAAGTCTTTCCGACACAAGAAGCTCCCAAAAAAGTTACAGCCCTAACCATTACCGATTATCTCCATCACCGTGAATTTTGTTTTCCGCCTTTCTCTTTGCCAGCTTTTCCACATTTTGTTTTGCAATGGAAATCAAAGACTGGTTTGATTCTTTCCCCTCAATGTAGGTAACAAGGTTCTGCAATCCCACAAGAATTTGTTCCAATGCAGTATGACAAAGTTCTTTTCTTTTTTCGGGGAAAGGTTTGCTGTAATCATCGTCCCGGAAGTATTTCTTCACTTGACCGTTAATGATACCTACCTGTTGGAGCAAATAAGAGGGACTTAATCTGTACACATCCGTATCGTCCAATCTGCGCAATTCTTCGGGAAACTCCAATGCAGCTAAATCCAATTCCTGTCTTGTCATTGCAACATACCAAAGGACGTCTCCTACTTCTTTCATGATTTCCTTTGCTTTGGCAGCATTGTCCACCTTTTCAAAAACTTCTGCCAATTCATTGGTAAGTCCCATTACTACATACGGGATAGCTACCTCTTTTGCATAGCAAGCTGTTGAAGCCGCGTGCGCTTCATACTCTTTAAAAGTCATAATACGAAATTTTTATTAATTGATTTATAATAACTTACCATCAAAACACATGATAAGCCTTTTTATTTTGATATTTGAATATTCCACATCTTTTTTCTTTCCGTTCACCTTAATAGTGACTGTCTGGTTCTTTATATCGTTCTTCAGAATCCGATACTCTTTGTCATCATAAATAACAATCTGATCCTTTCCAAGCAAATAGATCATATCCCAAAACCACTGCGAGTTTCTTTTCTGTTCATTGGTGGAATACTGGAAATTGGGAATACCGGTAGGGTTCAAGAACTCTTTCTCATAAAAAGAAAAATATTCTTCCACCGAAAAGAAAATAGACTGTTTAAAATGTCTTTTTGCCAACAACTCGATCCGTTCCTTTTTAAACTCTGCGATATCATTTGCCATCTTGACAAATTCCGGCTTATCAAAAATAAGGCTTCTTACCTTGTGGGTAAAGTATTCCAATTGGAGCACTTTCAAATATTCGTCTATCGACAATTCTCTGCTTCTGTCCATTTGATTTTATGATTTGTGATTTTCAACAAAAGTAGGAATAACCTACCACATTTTCTTGATTTTAGAGACGTAAAAATTGATAGGGTCATACAAGTTATTCAAAACTTCTTCCAAGTAATCAATATCCATATCTCCCGGGTCAATGCCCGACTTGTAAAGATAAGCTATCTTGGTATTGAATGTTTTTGCAAGCATCAGTCCTGCACTTTTGGATTCTTCAACAGTCGCATCGTCATACATCAGAATCACATTCTTTACCCCTTTTCTTTCCAAATAGGATACTTGTTCTTTACTTATACTGTTCCCAAAAGTGAACACACACTTCAAATCCCTGCAATCCCAAAGTTTTAAAAGATTGTCTATACCTACTTTGTCAAATAACCCTTCCACTATTATCACGTCCTTTGTAATAGAAGAAAGCTCATTGTAACCGCCTAATATTTTTGTAAAGTTCGTCCCTATGCTATTTTCGTACCGTAAATGCGGCTTAGTGCCGGTTTCTTTTGCTCTTTCCAAATCTCTTTTATGCCACTCTTTGGAATACCTGCTTCTGCCGAGCCATCCCACCAGCTTATCATCCATTTTCATTTTGAAGATGATGTAGTTTTTCAAATCTTTCTCTAAAATAGATTTGGTTTCGGACGGTTCAAAGAGCGCGTAATGATACGCTCTAAACCCTCTTTCGTCTAAATAAGGGTCAGATTTCAGTCTTTCAAGACGAAGGGGAAGTTTTACTTCCGACAATTCTTCGGACACATCTTCGTCCACATCATCTTTCAAAGGTGTAAGTTTTACACTTAATGAATTTTGGTATTCCATTCGGATAAGGTCTTTCCTTCCTATCTTGTCCAGAAAATCCTTCAATGGTTTTTTGCTACCACATTTCCAACAATGGAACACACCTCCGTGAGGATTCAAAAGGACACCCCATTTCTTCGATTTTCCACAATAGGGACAATCCATGTTTTTATTGGAGAGCCACCCCTGCGAACCGAATATGCGAAGTCCAATTGCTGCCTTTACTTCTTCTTCGTCTATCCGTATCATAGCCCTAAATACTTTCCATTTTATCTGCTTGTGCCTTTTTTCTGCGAGCTTGTTTCTTTTCTTCTTTCCTTTCAGAGACTTGATTATACATTTCCATCGTTCGCCCCCTGTGATAGAACCGTCTTTTGTCGTAATTGGTAGCAATCGTGATCACTTCTTGACTTTCCTTGTAATCACGGAGCTTATCGACATAAATACGGGCTGTTGCGTTTGCTTTTTCTTCTATTGTCATGTTCAGAGTAAACACAAAGGAGAAAGGTTTTACAAGCGTTTTGTCACCTTCTGTATAAGAACGGTCAATCACCTTATCCGGGTTGTTCCATACTTCAAACGGGACATCACTTGTCTGTGTGGCCGTAATGATAGGAGCACCTATTTCATCCGCCAAGTTCTTCAAAAGCTGGGCACAAGTCTGTAGTTTTTCTTTCTTGTGATCAGGATCAGAATCTATCTTTTTGGATATACCGGTCTTTACCAAATCCAAAGAATCGAGTATCACCAATCCGGGAAACTTGCCATGTGTATTAAAATAGTCATAACAAAGTTGCCTAACATCACTCATGGAAGCCTGTCCGAATTTTTTGAATCCATACACTTCAATGTCAGAGCTAAGTTCCTTTACCTCTTTGATAGCTTGTTCTATCTTCTTTCTATCCTTTGGACTAATGTTACCGGATTTAATGTCAGAATAGGATTGGGCAGACCATAGCTGGTCGTATATTTGCATACAGGCTTTAACTCCACCTTCCAACTGGATATGAAGAACCGGAACACCTCTAATGGCAGCAGAATACCCATGCCATTTTAATACAGTCGTGTTGTGAGTAACGATAAAATCATTTGTAAGAAAAAGTCCTTCTTTTCCTGACACTTTTATGCACTGCATTTCTTTTATGCCAATATATTCAACGGACACAATTCTTCTTTCAACAAAATTCTTTTTCTTAGGATTTATCTCTCTTTCGTGTTTCCTTGAAAGATGAAATAAATCTAATCCTTTAGGAGGGGTGATTCTCAATCTATACCTGTATTTACAAATAACCCTTTCTCCTTTTTTGTTTACATAAGAAGCTCTTTTTGGTTCTGATATTTTACACAAACATCCTAATGACCTTGCAATAAAAGTAGCGTCTTCTATCAACTGTTTAGAAGATAGAGAAAGTTCTATTTGTCCTGTTTTTTCAACATACCCATCAGTATCTAAAAGTCCTCTAAGAATTTCCAGACGAACTTCTTTACTATTGAAAATATAATCTTTTGGAATAAATTTTTCATGAGAAAGTTTTCCGTAAAGTCCGTATTTTTCTAAATAATATCGGAAATTATGCTCACTTTCCTCTTTGTTAACCCTATATCCAAATCTTGCTACATACTTTAAACACATCTGTTCGGGAAACTTTAGCCTTTCTCTAATTTCATCATCTGGCAATGTTACAGTTAAACCACCAGCTTTAGCAGAAAAACACCCATCACCTAAAAGAACTCCCAATGTATAGGGATCAACAGAGACTTCTTTTTCTCCAAAATCAATACCTTCCACCAATGGTATAGAAAAACGAGGACGCGGATGAGGACCGTATCTTACAATATTGTTTTTAGTAAGATATTTTTGTCCGTTATGGTGTCCGCCAAATTTAATTCCTTTCTCCATCATTTCCGACAAAGGTATAGTTTCATAACCTTTTGAGTTGTGATAATTATCCCATATCGTCCAAAGATGATCTTTGCTACAATCAACAAAACTTCCATCTGCAAAAGTTACTCGATACGCTTTCTTTCTTCCTTGAGGATATACGCCAACTATTGTTTGAGTACCGCCTTTTCTATCACAAATAATATCCCCTACCTTAGCATCTTTCATCAAAATATAACCAGTAGGAGTGAGAATTTTGCTGTCCAAAGTCAACGCTTTACCCGTACCGCTTCGAGCAATCCAAAGAGATGTATCTCCTATTTCCATACCACCAAAAGAAACATCATCCAATCTGTCCACTCCAAAAGGTACTTTTACGGGCTTTTCAGAGACAGTATCGCTTTCCATGCGTCTTTCTATCATCCGTTCATGAAAACCCCCAAAAACAGACTGAAAACCGCCTGATTTGGAACGAAACGACATTTCCAATATCCTTTGGGATTCTTCGGCATTGACACGTATTGCTTCCTCCTTCTTTCCTTCTTCGTACAAGTCATGCACTTTCCTTGAAAGAAGTTCAAACTCTGTTTCCTTGACAAAAGACTGCAATTGATCTATTGCAATTTCCCTGTCTATCAAAGCTGCCTTCTTTATTTCCTTTGCAGCGAGCTGCACGGCATCCTCGTCACATAATTTCTGACAAATAGCACCAATAGAAGGTAACTTGTTCTTTTCTGTATATTGTATGATCGCTTCCCTAAGAATGAATTTGTATCCTACCCATTCTTTAGGAATCAATTCATATTTCAAATATTCCGAAGCTATACGCATTATGACTTCATCGGAAAACATCAATTTAAAGATTTCCGCCATGAAGCCGGGATTCAGTTTGCCCATTTCCTATATTTTATTTTACACCATGTTTATACTAAAACTATTACCTGATCCATTTTCTTCGCGAAGGGTATGTATGGATAAAAAATTTGACATCACAATGTCATCGTGTCCCGAACTCGCTTCCAATTTCCCTTTATCGCTTCTGAAAGTAACGGACGCAAACTCACTGAACATCAACTCTACCTTTTGTCTTGTGTCCCCTTCCTTGTAAGGAACTTTAATCTGTCCTCTTTCAAACATAGCAGACAAAGACGGAAGACCGGAATAGAGGTCTTTCTTGTTTCCTTCTGTTGTCGTAAACTGCTCGATATTGGAGAGTCCCCTTTCCCTTGCAAGTGCAGACAAAATCCCTTGGAAGCCATTTGCCTCACATACTATTTTATCTGGCTTATACAAACGGTTGAAAAGAACGATCTTGTCTACCTGTTCGTTATGGGACATTCCTTTTGCACGGAAATAGTTTATCAGATAGAAGTTGTTCGAATAGTCAATGCCCCAAACAGAATAGACAGTGTAGTCCGCACCGATATTACCGGAAACAGCAAAGTCACATCCTACCACTACCCTTTGAAGTTCAAACGGAAAAAATTCTATACTATCTGCAAAAGAAACTTTGTCCATCCCTGTAGTTGACCTTCTTAAATACTCATAAGGAAAGATCGTTGAGTTATCGGAAATAGGGATAACCAAATACTCACGGGCAAATACGATAGAACCAAGTTCCGTCCTTTTTGCTTTTATATCTTCAAAGGTGTATCTATCCGGTGCAAGTGGTCTGCCATCCGGGAAAACAATAGGGTATTCAAACGAATAGAAGCGTTTGTCACCTTTTATTACATTGTACAGTTCATTCGGAGCAGTTGAATAAGGTGTACCGGATACAATCAAATACCCGTATGGCTCTACAATAGGTGTAATTGTACCTCTAAAAACTTCTTTCAGCTTTTCCCTTTGTTCATCACTATACAAAGAACTTTCGTCCGGCATATCGTCTATGATTGCTGCACCAACGTGCAGACCACGAATAAACCCGTCCTTACCGCGGACATGGAGGATAGCACCATTCTCACCTTCTATTGCTGTTTCACCTAATTTCGCCTTTCCATTCGGATCAAGTTTTTCTTTTAAAATATCGTTAGTAGTGATTTCTTCTATGATCTTGTTCACATGCACCTTTGCAAGTGTCATAGTGTTTGTGATCATAGCCGTCTCTTTCCGATTCTTATTATCAACCGTATCACCTCCATAAAGCATAGGCCTCGTGTAAGAATACAATCGCCACAAAGGAAAGGAATAACACCACATATAGCTGTTGTGACAAACCGTACCGTCCGCAAGCAAGAACCTATGGTCTCCGTCACAGGCAAAGCCGTAATAATCATCTTCACCGACCAAAGACACATAAATTTCCGTCTCTTTTAACCCGTTCTTAGTAGACCTGTAACCTTTATAGGAAAAACCCTTTCTAAGGTTCATTTCCGCCACTTCTACAGGAACAATACTCCTATCGGATAGGCAAAGCAGGTGTCCTTCGCTTACGGTATAATCCATACCACCTATTTGCCTTACTTCATACATAGGACATCTTCCTCTGTGAAGTTCTAAAACTTTTCGAGATTTGAAGTCCTGTCCCATCACCTTATCCCCAACTTTAATATTTTGGATTTTCTCTATTGATCCGTCAGCCATAACTATCGGAGTATCAATAATATTGCACTTCCCAGAACCCCTTGAACACAAATAACTACTCCACGGGAAAAGTTGCGTAAGGTTTCCCCATTCCAAATTTCTCCATCCTAAATTGAAATTGGAAAGGACAGTCGCATTGAAATAATTGTACGAAAGGATTCTTAGGTTTTCATCCATTGAAGCAAACAAGTTGTCCACATATCCCAATTTTTCAGTATCAAGAGATCGTCCAAAATTCATTGCATACTCTGTCTGATCTATAATAGTTTCAAGCATTTTATCCATATCCCTTTTATATCCCCCTGAAAAGAGTTGGGATATAGTAGGAGAAGGAAGCCTGTCTATTATATCGTCCACAGTAGTAAACAACCTTTTTGCTTGCAAATCAGTCAGAATCCCACCTTTTGAATTATATACTATTGCCATGCTTTACAAAGCAAATTTTTCTCGGAAAGGATTCTTGACCGTCATACCATCTTGTTCGGCAGTTGTCCCTTCCCCTCGAAGTTTCTTTACGAAATTTATCATAAGTAGCGCATTTGCATAGGTATCGTCACCTGCACGGTGCGCATTTACAAGGTCGATCCCTTCCTTGTCGCAAATAGTATGAAGCTGATAGTTTTCCAATTCCAGGTAAGACATGTGTGCCATTTGCATAGTGTCAATGGAAAACTTTACATACTTCTTTAGATCATCCCCCATAAACTTGAAGAAGTTCTCCAAAAAAGCATTATCAAACCCTACTATGTTATGTCCGCATAACGTGCACATTTGTCTGGGATTCTTGTACTTCTTAAAAAGTGCCTGGCATTTCTTGAATATATCCTTCAGAGACATAGCCTTTTCCTTTTGAATTGTTTCCGTTATCCCGTGTACCACTTCTGCTTCCGAAGAATAGACAAGACCTTCTTTGTAATCACGCGGAAATATCATAGACAATTCTTCGCATACTTCCAATTTTTCCATATCTATGACAACAAAGGCAACCTCTATCGCCGCAATAACATCAAAAGCCGGTTTTTCTGCGGAAGGAAGCCCGGAAGTTTCAAGGTCATAACAAATTATATACTTGCTTGCACTTTTCATCTCTACATCATTATTTGTTTCCCGTAAACTCTTGCTATCTCAAACTCTGCCATACAGCCTTTTGATGTTGCCCAATCAAAAACAAAATAAACGGCATCACACTCCAAAAGAGCCTTAACGCTCTCTCCCATGTAATAGGAATAGGGTTTATCAGGTTCACTGCAAGCATCAAAAGGCGTTATCACTTCATGCCCTTTTTCTTCAAGCCATTTCTTAACTTGATTTGCATGTTTCTTTGTTTCTTCCAAATCATACCCTGTTATAGGCAAGCTAACATACACTTTTGTTTTCATCTTCTAAATTTTTGTCTGTTTGTATCTCTTACAAGCTGCCATAACCTCACATTTCCTCCTTCCGGTACACATGGATCGATATACAGATTTCCTCCACCTATATAAGCAGAAACACTCCCTGTCATACTATAAGCTCTAATATCCCACAGAGTGAATTTCTTACCATTTCTTTTCGAGAAATGTTGATTGAAATACTCTGTCATTCCTGTAAGATTCAAATTTTTTGTTAATATTTCCACACTCTATCAGTTTAAAACTAATTTCAGTCTATCAAAATCACGAGAACAATCATCCTCGTTTTCATATCGTATATGGATATTTTTATAGGGGTTGTCTTTTAAATTGACAGCATCCGGCATTTCATTTATGATTATTTCCGGTATCCCCTCATCCGTATATTTCATTTCAGCAGAGACTATATATATCCTTGTAAGTGCCAGTTTCCCGTTTGAAAAGACAAACAGTCTCTCTTTCTTGAAATAGTTCTTTTCGCTCCATTTTGTGTATTCTTCTATGAAATCCGCTACACTTGTGTCACTTGGAAGAGCAATCACCTTCTCCAGTTTCTCTTTGAAAACGTTCATTTTCATATCCCCAAGCAATTCGGAAATAGAAGTAAGAAGCAATTCCATGTTTTCATTTAGTTTCATATAAATGTACCATAATTATTTATTATAGGTGATTATATACTCAAAAATTATACTACTTGATAATGTTTTGAATATTATTCGAGGTTATTCAATCGCATTTCCATCCTCCCCTATTTCAATTAATGTGTTCCATTCTCTAAGAACAAACCTTTTGTAGTTGTTCTCTGCTTCTACCACTAACATCGTCCCATCTTCCACAGGGTAGGAATCAATCACTTCCCCTTCGAAGTAGTTTCCTTCTTCCGTCCAACATACTTTCATGGTATCAAATTTATAAATTGTTCATTTCTTGTTTTACATTCTTAATGTAGCTCTTTGACTTCTTTCCTCTATGAAGAATAATCGCCCTATCAATGTTCTTGTTTGGGTTGTAATGCTGTTGGTAAATTTCAAACATCTCTCTTGCTTTCAAAGGATCGAACCTGTCGTTATAGGAATAGAGATGTCTCCCTTTTATCCGATTCACTTCGTCCACATAAACCTTCAACATCTGAAACCTACCAGAAGCGGAGCTTACCTTGTTTTTCGCTTTATCATCGCAACCGGATTCAACCATGCAAATGGCATGAACCAACCTTTCCCACACAACCTTATCTCTATCTTCTTTCGTAGTGGAAAGAACTTTTGCGTCAGAAACAAGAAGGGGAATAAACGACAATACCGTCAATACAAGAATCTTTTTCATACGATTTCCCTTTCGTTAAATTCATGTAATCTGTGACAAGCGGAACAAAGAAGTTCAATATTGTTCTTATCCATCTTCAAATCCGGTCTTGCACCTCTTGATCTGATATGTGAAAAGAAAATAGCTTTTGGTTCGTCTCCCAAAGGTTTTCCACATTTCACGCAAACATGTGGTCTTTCTTCCCATATCTCCATAAATAAAGATTGAAGATCACCCCTGCGTTCTTTGACTGTTTCTGTGTCACAATCTTTACAGAGCCACTTCATCCTATTGTAGATGTAATGATTTTCACCACATCTTTTACAAGGACGATATTCGTATTTCTCCTTCTTTTTCAGCACGTTACTCAAACTTATAGCTTTTAATTCTTTCAATCTGATTTTCAAGATACTGAACTCTCTTATCAACCGTTGCGTTAATAGCTTTCTTTGCTTCTTCTTTTGTGAAAAACACATCTCTGCCAATTTTAGCCATTTCACGTTCTCCTTCCGGGATGATATACTCCAGACCTCTGAAAGTAGTTGTTTCCCATTTTTTCACTTCTTTGATTTCACCTGTCATAAGTGCTGAACGCACATCATACATTACTTTTTGCTCCATAATTATTAAAACTTTGTATTCTGTTAAACCTATCTATTAATTCACACACATAGTCCATCTTTTTCTCACTTTCCTTGCTCGAAAGATAGATAAACCCAAAACTCCTTACAAACTTTGGATTTCCAAACCACCCGTACCTTACGACCAAAAGTTCTGCTCTTTTCGTATCGTAAAAACAAGGGACGATTTTAACTTCAAGTTCCTTTCTTTTCTTCTTCATTTATCCTTTGTATTTTTCTTCACACAATTTTATGTACCTGCATCCTTTGCATTTTTCATCATGATATAAAAACCCATCATAGCTTTCACAAAGGATATATCCCCTTGGTGTATCAAAGTAAAGCTGTCTTTCTTTATCCAAATAGGAATCAGACAAGACTTCTTCTTTCTGGATAGGGTTTCTAAGGTCGTATTCCATAACGAATTTAGAGGTAAACCACATATCCTTTTGTGTTCGTTTTCTCCATCTTTCAATAGCTGCTTTCCCTATCACATTAGGAAGAGGAACAATACTCAATTTCGACACCGACAAAAGAAAAACCTGCCTGTTGAACTGGAAGGTAAGATAGTTCCAAAGGTTCCCCACTATTTCGTTTTCAAGAAAATCTTTTATCCTTTCCTTGTCTTTTCTTTTTGCATGAAACTCATACTTCGGGTTGTTTGTCAGTTTCCCCTGTAAGTATTCATAAATCGTTTCAAATTCTTCTCGTCTTGTCATTGCTGTCGAAATTAGATTATAAAATCATTGTATACAAAAGTTGTATATTTTAAGTGATAAAAGAAGGGGAAGTTTTTGTTCCCCTGTCTCGTCAGCAAAACTACAACTTTTGTAACTATTCCCAAACCAAATTAATGTTAAAAATCTCATCGGTCTCTTTTTCAACCTTCTTATAGCGGTTTTGGGTGTTCGTATCTCTCTCTGCCACATTGTTATAGTCTTCTCGAATAATTTTTCCATCAAGTACCCGTGAGAACCACAAACAAATTTCAGCATCCGGTTCAATGTCACCCAATGTAACTTTATCGTCTTCCGTTGCGTCATAAAATTGAATCCAATAGGGCTTCTCATAAATAGAAGATGTTCTTGGTGTAACCGGATTATCGTTTTCATTCTTGTTCATTCCTATTGCCCCTACCATGATTTTCCCATACGGATTCTCCGTTACGGCAGAAAACCACATATTAACGTTTTTAAGCGTTTCTGTGCCCTCATTTTTCAAAACAAGAGCAACATATTGGCTATGAGGATTTGAAGCCAAATTAAGGCTTATTTCATCAAATAAATTACCAAATACATCATTAGGCACAAGAGTGGAAGATTTATATCCACCCAACGAATCTGAAACTTTGGACTGCGGACTGTTATATCCTGAACTGACCGTATAATAAAACCGTAACATAAGCCTTAACTTTTAGAAGTTGACATGAATATATTCCCAAGCGACCAATATTCGCTTTTCACTTCATTGTAAACGGATACCGTACCACCGGAATTTTGAACACGTGCAATATAATACTCGTCCGGTTCTTTTTCCGGCGGAGTGCTTATGCTAACTTCCGGTACTAAAGAAATGACATAATCATCATAAGTGTATAAACCGTTTCGCTGCTCGGAAGTCAATACACCTCCCAAAGGAAGTGTCCCAAGCACAATAGCTCTTAAATTCGATTCCGCTACAAATGTAGTTGCGGATGTAAGAAGTAAGTTTTGGCTGTCAATTATGTTTACAATCTGATAAACGCCATTATTCAAAGGAACAGAACCGTCTTGTTTTTCAAACCTAATAGAAACAGGAGTTGATGAAGATTGACCTCTTACCTTACCTGTAAAATCCACAGAACCGGAAACGATACCTTGTGAGTTTACGCTTACATATCCCTTTTCGTAATTTCTTGTTTTATATGCAATCTTCACCCAATAGAAATTGCTGTCATTCGGCACAACGATGTTGTCTTCTACATTGATATCTATAAAGTTCCCAGCGCTGGTAAGAGCCATCCCAGGAAGTACCTTAATAGTGCCAGAGTTTGTTCCTGTTTCCACTTTAAAAGGTTCTATAAGATTTTCATCTTCTACTGGTTTGTTAACTGTATTAGGATTGATCTTAGACGGGTCATTCGTAATCATCCCAAAAGAATAAGATGCCTGTAGCACCGCCTTCATAAGCGGTGCTGTAGCAAAGAAAGAAATCATATTTGAAAGCTCTTCTTTCTCCAAAAATACATTTCTGCTAACGTTTAACTTGCTCATTTTCAGTATATTTTTAAAATTTTAAACTTATTTCCATCCACTCGGAACATTCTGACAATTTGTACCTGTGAAAGTCTGGCTGTGACTTGTTACGTTATTGTTCCCAGATTCCGTTATCTTCACATAATTAGACGATCCGGAAAGAATTTGAATAACAGGGACAGTTCCAAGTTTCGAGCAACCATAAAACATTCTGTCCATATTAACCTTTCCTACACCTGCTGATGATCTATCGTATAGGGACGTGTATGAAACTGCATAGGTCTGTTCTGTTCCTAAAGAAAGATTTGTACAGTTTGCAAACATTTCAGTACAATTCAAATTACCGCTGATATTCTCAAAATTGGTATTATTAAACTGATTTCCTATATCCACATTCACAAGTCGTGCAGATGTTCCTGGTTGTCCTACATAATTCCCTGTTCTTCCAAAAGAAGTGAGTGACGTGCATCCTGCAAAGCATCTCCTAAGATTAGTAAGTGTCGTAAGATCATTAAAGAACTTAGCGGGAATTTGTTTCACACCCGTGTTCTCAAACATACTTTCTGCATTCTGCAACTTTCCATTCTTCATATTAAAAGAAGATATATCAGATAAATTCCTACAATTCGCAAACATTCTTGAAGCGTTTGTTACACTTGACGGAAGTCCCTGCCCATAAGGGATAGACAAATAAGTACAATTCTCAAACAATGACTGCATATTTGTTGCCTTCGAAGAGTAAGAGAACATAGCAGTAGACCAACCGTCAACAAGACTTGTACAACCGACAAAGCAACCAACAAAAGAAACAATGTTTGTGCAATATCTGAACCATAATACCGGAAGTTCGGTTATGGCTGTGCAGCCTTGAAATGTATATTGCATATGCTGTGCATTCGTTGAATTGCTAAATGGAGAACTTGTAGCTGATTGACCTCCTGTATTTTTCAAAGCCGTACATTCAAAAAATACAGCATGGAAATCTTCTGTGCCACCTCCCCTTCCAAAAGTACCATTGCCAACGCATGAAGTCAAACTCTTACAACTTCTAAACAAGGAAGAATGATAAACACATGAAGTAGGAACAAGTTGACCACTCGGGAGACTTGTAACCCCACTGCTCCAGAAAGCACCCGCACAAGAATTACCTGTCATTTTGGTAAACAAACCAGAAGGAATAGACCTAAGACTTGTGCAATCTCTAAACCAACAGATAACACCCCCTGAAATAGAAGGAATTGTGTTTGTTGCAATCGATGAAAGACTTGTACATCCTCTAAAGGCAGAATGGTTGCCGCCGGCAGCGTCCACATTATAAGTGCCAGAACTTCCCTGAATAGAAAATGATTCGGGCCACTGTTTGATTGCAGTAGCTCTTGTATGATTTCTGAAATTGGCATACACAGTAGAAGGGTTACTTGTATTTCTACTTCCGCCTTGTACTCTTACTTCTCTCCCCACTATTTCATAAACGCCATTTGATACAGATGGCGTTTGAGGCGATCCGCTATAAGAAACGATAAGAGCTTTCCAAAGATAAAGGTAAATACTGCTCCCTCCTGCGTCCGTTGATTCATCCCCTGTCCCTACACATTCCGAATCCGTAGCGGAAGCATACACATAACCTCCAGAAGGGGAAGAAACTGTTATCCTACCACTTCCATTTGTCTGATCTGTACCACTGTAATAAGACGATCCGTCAGGCGCGGTAGTTCTTATATTCACGGAAGCATAAGGTTGCAATACATTTTCCTTTCTAAGATAAATATAAGTTGTCGTAAGCTCATAGTCAAGGGTGAAATCTATATACGTGTCAGCTCCCGATATTGCAATATTGTTTTTCGTTTGGGATTGATAATTGTCTGCCGTACAAGTGGCATTATACGACCCTGATTGTATTCCAGTAAGTGTAAGCTGTCCTTGTGAATTGGTGTATCCACTCTTTCCTCCATAAGTTACGTAAGCTCGATTAATGTTATATCCATTTCGGGATTTCACTGTAATATGAGCACTGTAAGTCTTATTAGAAACACCTACCCTTTGCTGTGGCATTGATTCCTGATTAACTGTGACAGAACCTTCCGTAGGCTGATAGTCATAAACAGAAACTTCGTATCTGTAAGTTTTTCCCATCTGCATCATAAAGGTCGTTGTGCCGTCCGCCCCTGTATTTTGCGTACTAAGTCCTTCTGGTTTTACAGAAGCTCCTGAAACTGGAAGTCCTGTATCGGAATTATAAACATAGAACTGCACTCTCGTTTCTTTTCTTGGCATTGCAACATTCACTGTTTTTGGAAGATCATTTGGTTGCACAACCCCTATCTGATCACTGAAATATTGCTTCGAAGCCACCCAATCATAACGCATTCTCGGAACAGAGAATTTGATTTGTCCGTTATTAGTTAGACCTGTTTGTTCTCCTGCACCTCCTTGATTAAGTGTTATTCTTGTACCGTTGGAAATGATACCGTTATCCTCTGTTACAACAAATGTAAGATCATACAAGGTTTGATCCATATAGATGCTCACCACTTGATCATTTCCATTTACAGTAAATTGCTGCTCTCTGTCCTCATATTCCTCATAGGATGCTATGACAGTGTATTGTCCATTGGGAAGTTCCAACACAACACCAGAAGAATCTTCCTGCACAAAATCCTTATCGTTTACTTTCACTTTCGCACCTTCAACGACTGTTCCTCCTGCGCCATACACCTTGATAGTAGTCTTATAGGTAAGTTGTTTCAAGTCTATCGTAAGGTTTGAATTATTGTAAAACTCATAGTTTTCCACATATACCCGTTGATGATTGTTGTCGTAAAACACATCATAAGAATATTTTCCACCCAACACTCCTTCAAAAACAGCCTGTCCATTGTTAGAAGTCTGTTTTGTCAAACCGGCAAATTTCACAGTAGCCCCATTTAAAGGCTTTTTCTCTCCCGTAAAGGTGTTGTAATCATTTACAGTAAACGTCATGTTAAAAGTAGGCATAGGATTGAAGCTCACTTGTATATCCTTATTACTGTCCACAACAACATCCCCATTTACAGGAATCCAGTTTTGCTTTTCAACAAGATAAGTGTAATCACCTCCCAATATATTCGTGAATGTCACTTTCCCATTCGTGCCCGTTCTTTTGCTTTCCGAATAAGCGACAGCATCCTCTGTTGTCAGTCTGTCCTTTGCGGTAAGTGTCACATTTGCACCTTCCACTGCGCCAGTAGATGAATTTGTCACCGTAAATGTAACCGTATATCTTGGTATCAATATAAGTGTTACAGGTTCGGATTGATCGTCTTGTACATTGATGTTCTTACTTATGGTATAATAATCCGTCTTGCTTACAGTATAAGGGTATAAGCCAGGAAAAGCCATAAATATGGCATTACCAGAAGAATCCGTATATTTAAATTCACCATTAAAAGTAACAAGGGCATTTTGTATAGGTCTTTCATTTTCGTCCCTTACAACGAACGTGACTTTTCTTTCATACACATCTCCTTGCATTTGAATATATTCCACCTGTGTTTCTTCATCGTCTTCCAATACCTGAAACAATCTGTCTTCTATATTCATGAACAAAGACTTCTCCACATCAATAGAATAATCACCAGGATAAAGTACAATAGATGCTTCCCCGTTTCTGTCCGTCACAAGACGTTTGTCTAAAATGGAAATAGAAGCTCCTTCTATGTAAGCTCCCCTATCCGACAATACTTTGAAAATAACATTCTTCTCTTTCAAAGGCTGAATATCCTCACTACCCATTATGTTTTTGTAGGTAACAAGGTAATCTTCTGTAAATCCTTTTACTCCTTCCTCGCTTGTAAGGGAATTATTAAGATAATAAGCAGCTATCACGTCCTTTTCCCCTAAATTACCTTGATAGAACGGAAGGAAAAGCGGTTTTATCTTTATATCGTAAATGTACACAAGAGCGGAAGAATTTGACCTGTCTTGTGTAAGACTTAATGACAAGAATTTCATTCCGTCTTTCATTTGAAGCCCTCTCCCTTTCGAGAAATTAAGCTCTAACTGCTTCGCGTATGCCCTGTTCTTTCTCGATAGAATTGCCCGGCATTCATAATACACTCCAGCTACAGGAAGTTCCAGGATTCCTTTACTGCCGGAAACAAAATTGTTGCTCTCTGCACTTCCATAAGATTCCTTACATATCATAGGTTGAACGGCTTCGTTAAACACTTCCACACCGAATTTCAAATTTTGGTTGCTTGTGGAAGATGTTTTAACCTTAAAAGAAATCTGATAAGAAAGATTTTCTGAAATAGGAAGGAGCTTCGTTTTGTCAATTTCAGAAGAAATACCCACCAAAGCATTTCCAACGAAAGTCATTACCTGTATAGGAGTGCCATTGTTGTCTATATCATCCACAATAACAACACCTGTAGGGTTCACAAGTGGATAGGCATTCAAATCTTTTACACTTTCCGTTGTTTCATACCCTTTTGTAACATTCAGAACCGTGTCTGTCCTGTTCCATGTAGGAGAGCTATGTCCCATTGTCCATCCAGTATCACGAGACATCAAAAGGGCAAATATAAACTCATCCTCCGTCTTATATCTAATAAGACGGAGAAGCTCCCCAAGTATCGCGCCTTCCTTGTTTACAATATCAAGTGTTCCTCTTTTTCTATATTCCTTCACATAATTATTGAACAGATATTTCATCTGTTCAAGTGTGTTCACTTCGTCTGTCACAAGTCCTCTGTTTTCAATAAAAAGTTCAAACAGAATCTTGTTTGTGTCAATCTCATTGTATTGCTTAGCATATAAAACAACAAGCGCAAAGATATGACAGACTGTTTCCCAATACGCCTTAAAATCCTCTCCGTCCTTCTTTATAAAAGTAGGAAGAATGCCGGGAGAAGATACCTTTTCAAGTACATTCTCCGCCCATTCCATTACGGCAGGGTCATTTTCTTCAAAGAACCGTTTGAACACGGTCTTATTGTAGATTTCCTGTGACACGTTGTTTTCTTTTTAAATGTTACTTTCTTCTTTCGAAGTCCATTCATCAGAATTTAACAAAGCATTTAATTCATCTGAAGGATTATTATACACTGGATAAGGATATTGAATTATTTCTATTTCCCCATCCTCCAAAGTAGAGATAGGAGAAGGAAATTCTTCAATACTATTGTAATGTTCAATGTGAAGCAATACTTGTTTCCCGTCTGCACTGGTTCGAGGACTATCTATCCCCAATTCCTTTAATCTGTCTATCGAAGCTAAATTAAAGACTTCTTTTGGTATTACTATAAGCTCCATATTATTTTGCTTTTAAAGTTTGTAAATAGTTATATGCTTTGATACA
>ENA-ORND01000290-ORND01000290.1-human-gut-metagenome-genome-assembly--contig:-NODE-290-length-47393-cov-4.595146_pt1 | contig 47393 bp, 41 predicted proteins | sample MGYA00242111_ERZ509014 | MGnify/ENA primary metagenome ERZ509014 (study PRJEB26280, sample SAMEA2338694) | human gut metagenome | biome: human gut; feature: human-associated habitat; material: faeces... | reverse complement strand
GCTCGTTCGGCCGCCATACGGGCTGCTTGCTCCGCAGCCTGCTGCGCTTGCTGTTTCTGGCGTTCCAGTTCAGCCAGTCTCCTTTCCTCGGCCTCGGCCGCAGCTCTTTCCTTGCTCAAAGCGGTTTCAAACTCCGCCTCGTCAAGCTTACGATGCAGCTTTTCCTCCATAATCCGACGCAGATCGTAGCTGACGGTAATCTCGACCCGCCTGAGCCCCGGGAAAAACTCTTTCAGCATATAAGCGTAAGGTTCGCCGCCGCCCAAGTCCATCAGTTTTTTCTCCCTTCCCTCGAACACTCCGGTTTGATCGATCAGAAAAAGCACTTCGTCCCGGTAATTCATGCGCGAAGCCTCGACGACCCCTCTTAATCCGTCCCAGTCTTCGGCCACCCAAGTGATCCGGACAGGATAGCGCGAGGACAGCCCGTACCGGTCATCGAGGTATTTCCTGAATCCGGTCGCCCTATTCCTTGCCAGGCGGTCGTTCACATCGAACGCTCCCTCGATCGAGCAATAACCGCTCAGACAGATCGAATCCACATAGATCAGACTGTCGCGGAAAACCTGACGGATAAATCGGTCGAGCTTGTCCAACTCCTCTCCATTGCTACGGTAGTCGGGCTGCACCTTGGCACTACCCTGAGGATAATTCAGGTAGCAACTCATACTCCGAGCACCATCCCGAATCACACGGCGGTACGTAGAGTCGGAGACCGAAAACGGCGATCCCGTTTCGGGAGGCACCGTCATCCCCTCGGCAAGAGAGAACGAGAAAACGAACAATGCGCACAGAAACGCCTCAATGAGGCGGACAGGACCGGGTTTGTCACTGGAAATCTTCATAATCGATGCAATATTTTGAGACCTTCCGTCTTTCGCAGCATCCAAATCTTCTTTTCAGCCGGTTCTGCAAACCGACGGACACAACCGGCAACAACGACATAATCAACTGATTATCTAATAAATACATAGAAAAATTGCTTTTTATACGTTCGTTAAAAAAGCATAGTACAGAAAGCGCAGCGGAAGCGGAACACGCACATCATGCCAGGATACAATCGGCTGTTCCATAATATTTTAGGATTTTTTTGTAAATTATCGGCATTATTTTTAACTTCGGCCGTGAAAACCAACGATTTATCGCCTGCGTCCAGATGCAGAAACGTTGGAGAGCGAACGGAGCTCCTATGACTGCAAGAAGCCCCGGACGCGGCCGACGAGAAGCGGTAAGGGCCGTCTTTTGCTGCAAGCCAGTTTGCGACAATAATTTATTCGACGCCTATTTCCCCTTTGGTCATCGGTCAATCGATGTACCTTACTGCTCCGTTCGTATTACGCAGCCAATTGTTCCGTTTTACAAGAAAGCATGGAATCTTTTCTCTCAAGGTAATAAGCGAACTGCCAACTCGCCGACACAAAATTCAAACATCGAACGACCACCTCGGCTCTCAATGATCCGCAGGTATTTTGCGAGTGAAAAGACAACATCGAAGGCTGTTGAGAAAGATGCAAATATCTGTTAATTTGCGACCTAACAACCAAATCGGGTACATTTTTTCGGTCACTTGAATTGTACCCGATTTAGCCCCCGTTGCAATACATAAAATTGCATTTTTTCCCTCGGGGAGATCAAATAAGAAAACCGATAAATCGCTGATTTATCGGTTTTTTCACTGATTTAATTTATTCGGTTTGCTCCTCAACTAGGACTTGAACCTAGGACCCCCTGATTAACAGTTGCCATAAGCTGTTTTATGTATTTTGTAGTTTTGTTTATGATTTTGTATAAATTGCTGAATTTTATTATATTACACATTGTTATGGCATAATATAAATAAAAGAAGTTCGTTCATTTCTTGGGCAATTATACGGCAAAAAAAATTAAATCATGAAACAGGCAACTGTAAGACTTGAACTCGATCGAAGGAGTTTAAGTAAAAAAGATTCTCGTTATCCGGTAAAATTAGTCGTTTATTGCAGCAATAAATGGAAACGCTATAAAACAGAGTTTCGTTTTACGGACAAAGAATGGAATACTGTACAGGGCCGCTTCCGTTTTTGTATCACATTCAAAAATCAACTATTATGACGGATAAACAGTTCAACGCCCTGTTCCGCCGTCGTATGGACGCCAACGCGCGGGCCAACGACCGAGAAATGCGATCTTTCGCGTCCATCCTCTGCGGTTACGGCAGCAGGGCCTACCATCGCTTCAAAACCTCTTCGGACAAGAGCGGAGAGATTCGCGGCAAACTCTTAGAAATGGCCGCCACCGGAATGGCCTTGTTGCGCGAGGCCGTGTCCCGGTGTATCCTGTGCGAGGACATTTTGCGAACCGTATCAAGATGAACATACGGACCGCAAAATCGATTCCGCTGGCCGCCTATCTTTCCGGTCTCGGATTCCAGCCTGTGAAACGGCGGGGTACGGATCTCTGGTATCTTTCCCCGCTTCGTAAAGAGACGCGGGCTTCGTTCAAGGTCAATACACGTCTTAATACATGGTACGATTTCGGAATAGGCCGGGGCGGGAACATCATTTCGCTGGCGGCCGAAATATACGGCACGGACGATGTTTCCCGTCTTTTGCAGTTGATCGGCACGAATACGCCGGCTTCGGTTCCGTTCGATCCCATGCCGGAAAGGAACACCTCACCTGCGGAGCCGGAGTTCGGAAACGTCCGGATCATGCCGCTCGCTCACCCGGTACTGCTCGATTACCTGAAATCACGCAAGATCGATCTGAGAATAGCGCAGACCCTCTGTAAAGAAGTGCACTACACCGTACGCGGCAAGTTCTATTTCGCCGTAGGATTTGCCAATGACAGCGGAGGCTATGAGATACGCAACCGCTATTTCAAAGGGGCCATTCCTCCGAAAGACACGACATGGATCAGACCGCAGAAGTCGAACCGGAGCTGCCGGCTGTTCGAAGGATTTACCGATTACCTCTCGTATCTGACTCTGTGCAAACAAGGCGATGTGTCATGGCATTCGTCGGATGAAGACTTTCTGATCCTGAACTCCGCATCGCTGCTTCCGCGGGCAAAAGGTAGATTGCAGGGATACGAACATATCGTATGCTGCCTCGACCAGGATACGACAGGCCGAAAGCTTGTCGGTGAACTACGCACGATATTCGGAACGCGGGTACATGACGATTCGATAATGTATGATGGCTATAAAGACTTGAACGACTACCTAAACAAAAAATAACGGGATGTGCTGACCGCACTGAAAAACATAACTATGTTGATCTGCAGACCGTACAGCGGACAAAGCGGAGCTTTAACTAAAAAATGAAAACACTCAAAAAAGTATAACAGGGCATGGTGGAACGATCTGATCTACGAAAAGTCCTGTAACTATGACGTGTTCTCCTTTCAGAAATGAACGATATCGGCGAACTGGATACAAACGGATCGTCCGCATTGAAGTAGAATGCAGGCCAACTATTCGATGCACATACCACACCCAAAAGTCACATTAAAATTCTTTGCTCGTTATCGTGATCTTACATGTGAAACTTTGCAGCCGTTTTATTCGGACTAGCAATATAGCGTAAAGATTGAGAAAATATTCAAACAAGCAGAGGCAGTATTTAACGACATGGTTGTGATTCCCGAATAGCACATGAACCAAAAGTTTTAATGCCCGTTATATCAATATGGTATCTTTCGCGATGGTCTGTCGCACGTTCATTGTGATATGAACATGAAAGCGAAATGGAATTTGGGCAGTAATTATAAGACAGATAATAAAACGTTTTACCCGCTACCGCACGATTAACAACATGCAGAAAAGACTCGTCAAGGTCTTATTTAAAATATATGAATATTTCGTATATACAATATATTTAGCAATTATTTATCTATAATTAGACATGAGCGTCATTCATATCCAACAGATTCGAAATAAAATTTGCGATGCATTCGCAACAAAGATTGACACATCTGATATAGCAGATAAGGACAAAGAAAAAGATATAAAAATAACGACTCGTTGCCTTGCTGCTTATGCCGTTCATTACACAAGTGGGTGTAGTGAACAAGAAGCTGCTGATGCAGTTGTGGACGGAGGTAATGATAATGGCATAGATGCAATATATTTATCAAATGAAGGAGAATTATTCGTAGTTCAATCCAAATATAGTCAAGACGGTACAGGTGAGCCATCATGTGCTGATGTCTCTAAATTCTGTCGAGGTGTCAAAGACTTAATAAACGAGAAATTTGATAGATTCAATTCCAAAATACAAGGAAAGGCTGCAATCATTCAGCAAGCATTAGGAGCATTCAATACTAAATACGTATTGCTTCTTATAGATACACATGCAAAAAAAAAGCTTGCAGAACATGCCTCCCGAGTTATAAATGATTTGCTTGATGAAATGAATAATAATGGAGCTGAAAATCCAGACCCCGTTTTTTCATTCAAGAGAATATCCGTAACGATTGAATGTTGAAATCCAATACAGAACACGTATTCAGCATGCATGGTCAACTACTGTTGAAATTATTGGTTTGATAACAGAGAACCAACCTAAATTTCAAAGAGGTAATGATGATCGTTATGAAAGATCAATGGTATATGCGAGTGAAATTTTAGCTCGTGCACACGAAAATATGAAAGGTCCTTTACCTGATATTGAAAATAATGAACTTGTAAAATCCTTTATTACTTTAAGTAATGAGATTCACCTATTACAACGACTTAAAGGACTTAATACTACAAACACAGAAATATCTAAAAAGAAAAATGCTATTCTGATTTTTAAAACGGACGGAACTCTTGAAATCAAAACTTTTAAGGATGCGCCAGATGCGTTAACATCATTGTTTATTTTGGGAAAAGAGATTCCACACGATGATATTGTATTAGTGCGGGCAGATACATCTCAAGAGGTAAGAGAAGCATATAAAAATTACTTTTCAGATGCCCGCGATTTTATTCGTTTAATAGAGGAAGGATGTGAGAAATTATATGCTAACGCACTGCTATTAGATACATTAGATAAATATAATACAGACAAAGACACAACGGTAAACGCAAAAAAGTTATATTTTCCGACCGTTTTTAACCTTCGATCTGTCTCGTGTAAGTAATTGGACGGATGTTCAGCTTGCAACCGAATGCCATAATTTGTTGTTCAAGGCGATGCGGCCTTTGCCGTTCTTTTTGTTTTGTCTTGTCGTCTTGTAAAAATAAGCATATAATTGTACCGGTACTGTATATTTTAGAGTCCCTTATTCACACGATTCTCTCTTGACGTATTCTCGCATTTCTTCCATAATATGTTGTACTGTTTGCGAAGGGATTTTCACTTTCTTGACAAGAATTCTATCGGCAATCTCTAAGGCCTTATTCCTGTCATTCAAAACGATATAAATTTTATACAATCCGTATAACGGGAAAAAGCGGTTCGGGCACATATGTGCCGCCGTTAAATAATGCGACTCAGCTTGTATCCAATTTCCTAAATGGTAATGGTTTTCCGCTACGATAGTTTGTACATCACAATCATTAAAATAATGCTGGCATTCCGTCAGTATCGCATTGCTTTTCTCATATTCCCCCTTTTCTGCTTAATAAAGCGGCATAACTGTACAGAAAATGATAGTTCCCGCTCCAACGATCATAAAGATTCCCGTATTGCCGGAGTACTTCCGATGTCGGCGCAGAATATTCTACCTGTGTTCCAACAAACACAGGAGCAGATTATAATGATGAGCATTATTTAGTGATAAATAACATTTTCGAAATATTCAATAGTTTTTTGCAACCCTTGTTCTAAAGTTACGGCGGGATACCAACCTGTCAGCTTTTGGGTTGCAAGTGTTATATCTGGTTTACGCTGTTTGGGATCGTCACTGGGTAAAGGCCGAAATACAATTACAGATTTCGAATTGGTCATTTGCACGATCATTTCAGCAAGCTCCTTAATCGTGTATTCTTTAGGGCAGCCTATATTGACAGGACCAGTAAATCCGTCTTCGGTATCCATTAAGCATATCATGGCTTCAATAAGATCGTCAACGTATTGAAAACTTCGCGTTTGTGTGCCATCGCCATATATAGTAATATTTTCATTACGAAGAGCCTGAATGATAAAATTCGAAACGACTCGACCATCATTAATGTCCATTCTTGGTCCATATGTGTTGAAAATACGAGCTATTTTAATCCGTACACCATTTTGACGATTGTAATCCATGAACAAAGTTTCGGCACAACGCTTCCCTTCATCGTAACAAGCTCTGAAGCCAATCGGGTTTACATGTCCCCAATAATCTTCTTTTTGAGGATGAACAGAGGGATCTCCATATACTTCACTCGTTGAAGCTTGTAATATTTTCGCATGGGTACGTTTGGCTAGCCCTAGCATGTTAATTGCTCCCATGATGGATGTTTTCATTGTCTTGATCGGATTGTATTGATAATGAACCGGGGAAGCTGGACAGGCAAGGTTATATATTTCGTCTATTTCTGCATAAAACGGCTCAATGACATCATGGCGGACCAACTCAAATTGATGATTATTCAACAAGTGGCGAATATTACTTTTATTGCCAGTAAAATAATTATCTAGACAAATCACATCGTGTCCATTTTGAAGAAGTCGCTCACAAAGATGCGATCCAATAAAGCCGGCTCCTCCAGTCACTAATATTCTTTTCATTGTTTTTTCTGCATCGAATAGTTGTTTCAGTTCTGTTCTCAATATCAACAAGGAGCAATACAATCACTTTATACCTTATTCTGCGATATGAATAACTCTCTTTTGGATAGGTCACGACTGATATTATTTTCATAACAACTATTTTCTTGTCTAGGATGCCATAAGTGAAAAAGGCAAATTCTTGCCCTGTATATTTTGAACCCCAGTGCTAAATAATGATAATATCTGCAGAAATCGTCATCTCCCCAACCGTATATTTTTTCATTTTCTTTTCCAGAAAAGATAAAACGATCCTTTTTCACAAGAACTGCACCTCCAACTAAAGGTTGATTATGTAACAGATTTATTTTATTTTTATGTCTGTGTAACAAGCGGATGTCTTTCTTCTTAATAAATAGTTCGCGCAATAGTTTGGATACATTATAACAATTCCCGTTATACGGATATGCCACGTCCGCTTCATTTTTTTCTAATTTTTGCACACAATCAATAATTACCCTTTTTTCGGGTACGATATCGACATCCCATATTGCCATATATGGGGTATTTACATGTAAAGACATTTCATTGAAATGCCTTGTTTTGTGCAGTATAGGGTCCAAATCTTCCACAAACTCATACTTGACCTTCTTTTTTAACAAGGATGCCAAAATATTATTGTTATACAACCCTGCTTCTCGAACCATTACATTCGTATCAAAATACCTGCATAACAATTCAACGACGATCATTGTATTCTCTAAACGTTGAATCGTGTCTATACGTACTAATAAAAGAAAAGTAAGACTTTTAAGGTTATCTTTCATTGCGTTAATTTATTGAGTTTATCAACCATCATGATAGTCCCTGTAAAGCCATTCAATAATCCTCTATTAGCTTTCCAAAGAATTTTGTCGTTATTTAATAACGCATTCCAAATTGAAGAATCGCAAATTTTGTCAATGACTAAACGAATACATGTGTTTACATCGTAACGCGTACCAAAATACCCTCCAAGTGAATGAATTATATATCCTATACTGGCATAGCCATTATAAAAGAAAATATTTTTGTCAAATAATTCTTCGTGTAAAATCGCATCAATACTGACTTCGCGCCTTAATATATTGATATGCTGAGCAATACAAGGCCGTTTAATGTGCGTATAGATTTTATCCAGTCCCCACAATAAAAACAATCTATTGGTGTGTAAATACGGTAATGAAGATAATGTCTTTACACAAACTGCATCTAACATATTAATCAATCGGGCATTGTAAAAAGACAATTCGTATATGTGCGATAATATGTTAAGAAAATGAGGCAACTCGTAATCTATGGTATAAGTGAGCGGTTCTTTACAAAAGAGCGACTCCCCATCCTTATACACAGAGTTTAGAAGTTGCCGAATAAGAGCTTGGAATAAATATATATTTTCTTCGTTTTGTAGATTTTTCAATCTTCGACAAAGATAATAAAGTAAATATAGAGAGTTGAGTGTATCTATGTTCTGACACTCCATGTCATTGTCTAGTTTTCTAAAAATATAGTTATCTGCATCGGAAAGAATATTATTGATATTTCCGGATACATAATTATTGCGGACTAGATAATCGATACCGAGTCCAATCCCCGGAATTCCCGTTTTAACATCGACAGAATGGAGTTGTGAGGCATTTTGTAATATATGTTTCAGTAAGTCTTGAGCGATATATGTATAGCGATTGTTATGATATTCGGAACCAACATAATAAAGATAAATACATATGCCCATTGCCCCTGATGCTAAACCTAACGGCAATTTGTCTACTTGCAGTGTAGCAATCAATTGGTCTGTTAAACATTTGTAAGTGTGTGTATTTATTTTTACTGTATCTTCATCCATATTTTTCTTCCGGTTAATTGTAGCCTAATTACTGCAATGAAATGTTCTACTTATTAAAAAACCTATGTGATGTAGTTTTTTAGGTTGTTCGTATATTCCTGAATTTCTTTTTGAAATTCTTTTTCGATTTTTTCCCTTTGCGGAAGCATATTTGGGTTATAATCCCAAAAGTCTTCAACTTTACGCCTAAATAGGTTTGAAGCAGAAAAACCTTTACTGATTTTCTGTAACCATTCTTCGAAACTTTTGGAATAATAATGACTAATTTGTGCTATCTCATTGGAGAATAAAGAAAATGGACCTTTTACTTCTTGGTAATGTTCATTGACTGCTTTACAATTCAAATCATACGATGCATAATGAGGATTTACGACAGCCCAAACATATTTAGGCTGAACAATGGATTTAACATGCCTGTTTACAAGAGCATCATCTGCCAAAGGAATGGTATAAGCTTTTTTTACTTCACCTGAAGGTTTATGAATATGGCCACTTGCTGTATATATTCGCCAATTTAAACACAATGCTGCATATTGTTCATATTCTTTTAATAATTCACTAATATGCTTATGTTTATGGAGTGTAATAAACTCGTCGCCATCTATAAATGCAATCCACTTTGTCCGATTATGCATTTCGAACAAACAATGGTTGTAAGCTTTTAACTGCGGACTTTCCACAATAGGACATCCGATTACTTCAACATCACCTGTACGAATATAGGTTTTTAAAGTTTCCCGTATGGGAATTGCACTATTGTTATCGTAAAGAACGAAATGTTCTACTCCTATTGCCAAATGATGCTTAATCCATTCTTCAAGATATGGAGTTTCATCTTTCAATATAGCACATATAATTGTTTTGTACTTCATGAGTTGTTTGTTTCTGGGTTAAATTATAAATATAAATTTATGTTTTGTTTGTTCGGTATTATGTCATCCCATTTATTTGCTACTATTTTTTTCTTAATCAATGGATAGCCAGCTTTTATAATTTCTTCCCAAAAAGTAGAGTGTAGATTTATGGTATGTACTGGCATTTTGTATTTCGTACTAAATTCAACAGATTGAATCCATGAAGCAGGTTCAATACCATGCCTTATCATGTACTGAGTCAGTCCGATTTCACAATTATATATAATTAATTTTCTAAGTAATTCTTTGTTTTTTACACTGAAAAATTTTTCGAATCTCATTGTTGAGAAAAAATTCCGAAGTAAAGAAATGGCTCTGTCCTTGAATATCAAGAAATGACTTTGAAGATGGTAGGAATCTTCCGGTTTAGCTTTAATTGGAGATTCGTAACTATCCGTTATTCCGCAAAAAAGAGAATCACTCGTATAGCACCAATGAAATATGTCTTTCAAGTTTTTGTTCTTCAGCAACATGTTGCTATTGTTCACAAATCCTATTAGGTGGCACTGTGATAAATCTGTATGTTGAATGGCTTGATATAAAAAACCGAAATCATAACCTTTATTCTCGACTAACATATATTCTGTACTCAAAGAAGAGGGTGGAACATGATTAGTAAGCACAATTACTTTATCAAAATAATGTCGGAGTTCATCAATGTATCTTAAATCATTCTCATCGAGTTGTGTCTCCGTATATCCAATAAAATAACATACTGATATTTTCATGCTGAATTTAATGTTTCGATGTCCATTATCTATGTTGTTATCGTATAATGTCCATTTTTGCTTTTTTATACTATTCCAACTGTTTTGTGATTCTATAAAACATTTTTTTATTCGATAACTTGATTTTTGGGCATTGAACATTATTTCATTAATGGAACTCTTGTAATAGTTCCAACAGCAAGCACGAACTACATTATAATCGAGTATTTGTAAGTTCTGAGATAAGATTGCTTTCTTTATCTCAAACAAGCAATTCCATAGTTTCTTATTCGGAATCCCAGCATATTGAGTATCGTGTACCCGATAACTCATTAATTCTTTATCTAATGGTAATATTTCATTATTGAGAGATAACTGTCGAGCAATTATCAGGTCATGTAATTCATTATCATATCTTTGATTAAACGGAATGAATTTGTCTATACTTCGAGATTTGAAAACGACTGTCGCGCCGGTAACAAGGTTCCCGAATCTTAAAAGAGATTCGAATAATCGTTCCGTTGTAATGACACATTCATCGTTTCTCTTCATTCCAAAAGCCTCCCATAAACTTCCTGCTATTCTGTGACCTTCTGCATCTATAAGACCTGCATTCGAGAAACAAGCCTGAATACGATCATTTCTTTCCAAAATCGGAATTACGGTTTCCAGTTTTTCTGGATACCATATATCATCTTGATCGGCTAGACAAATATATTGGCCTCTACACCTTTTGATCGTATTTTCAAAATTCTTTAAAGGGCCTAATCTCCTTTCATTAATTGTAAGATATAGCCGGTCAAATTTTTTCCGAAAAGAGTCAATAATATCGATCGTTTTGTCACTAGATCCATCATCACCGATTTGAATCTCTTCGACAGGATAATTTTGGTTCAAAATACTATTCAACTGTTGTTCAATGTATTTCTCTCCATTATATGTACATAAAGCTACGGAAACTTTCATTTTTTTGCTTTTTACAGATACTTATGACATTATCAAATAGAAAAAAAGGGGGAAACAATCATTTTATCCGAAGACGAATTCAAAACTGTCATAAACGGATTATTTGTTTCTCTCATGCCTAATAATAAAGGAAATACCTTTTTAAATAAAATAATAAAATTCGATTTTTCAACTCGGTTTACCCAATACAATCCATTTTGAATCTCAAACATTGAATCAATGCCATCTCCCCCTCCGAACAAAACATCTGCGTTATAATAACATGCTAAATAAATGAATCTGTATAAATCGTTTTTGGAATATTCAGGGCTGAAATGATGTGGTCCGAAACACAGAATGATTGCATCGTCTTCTTCTGCCACACTCCGATTTATTATATTGTAGAAATCTTTATCTTCGATATCGTTCATTGTGGTATGTATAAATCGAAACTCGTGTCGGTCAGAGAATTTATCTGGGTTTGGATAACGATTTTGGAAATAATAAGTGTTAATGTAAAAGTCCGTCACATTTGGTATATGGGAAAGATCCAGTTTTTTCAAAGAAAAATCTCTAGTGTATTTAGCTTTTAATAATTCAGTTCTAACACATTCCGTCCCTAATAAATCTATCCCGTAGTGCAAATATTTGTAGAAAACAAACGGATTATAAGTCATTAAAAGAAATGAAAACAATTGACCCAATATAGTACGAAGTTGATCATTATCGAACTCTTTATGATACCTGAATAACAAGTCGGAGTAGAAGTCAATTGAGGCTTCTTTTTTCTCTTTGATATATAATTTTGTTTGCCCAGAGATACTTTTACTAGAAAACCTAATAAAAACAACAGAATCAGAGATACATGCAATATTTTTGAAATCAGAATATTGCATAATCATCATGTCATCTGAATGCCATGCTAAACTATACTGCGGAATTTTATATTTCGTATATTGTGAAGTTCTGAAAATGTGTTCACTCAAAGATGATCGCACTTTCCCTTTTATTATCTTATTAAAAAAAAGTTCGGTCGAACTCTCCGTTGGTAATAGACTGAACGCGTTAGAAATGATTTCATCGTACTCGTTGAGTAAAGCAGAGGAAAATTTGATAACATGTAGACCCTCTGCCTCTACTTGAGGCAAATTACGATAAAACTCGGCAACTACGTCACTATCTAACATATCATCGTCTCCTAAAATCATAAACCACTCTTCATCTGATATAAGAGAGAGACATTGCATAAACTGATTGCTTAGTAGGCGAGGATCTCGTTCATTTCTAAAAACCTTATAAGTAATATCCAATCCGTCTTTATAATGATCTATTAACTCCATTGGATCATTAGGGCTGTTATTATTACCTATATACACTTTAAATCTTTTGTCGGTCTGACAGGATAAAGAAAATAACGTTTTATCAAAAAAGTGTATATTATAATAAGGGATTACAATGGCCAGTGACATATTATTTCTCCGCTAAATTTTAATTATGGTTTTAATCTAGTTCAATGTCCTAATTCTAACTGGTTTTTTACTAAACAATAGTAAATTCCTTTTTGACACACCAATGAATCGTGAGTTCCTTCTTCCGCCAAACGTCCTTTGTCTAAAACGATAATATTATCCGCATCTTTAACTGTGCTTAACCGATGGGCGATAATCACAACCGTTTTTCCTTTATAAAATTTTCTCAGATTATTCATGATTTTCTGCTCATTATTAGCATCAAGTGAAGAAGTTGCCTCATCAAAGAAAATAAAATCGGGATTTCGGTAAACTGCTCTTGCGATCAGAATACGTTGCCTTTGCCCTCCACTCAAATCAATGCCTGCATTACCTATTTTTGTATTATACTTCATAGGTAAACGATTAATAAACACATCTATACAGGCTATTTTTGCTGCCTCTTCTAGTCTTTTTAGGTCTGGCTTTTCTTCATGTAAAGCTATGTTCTTAGCAATGGTGCCACTGAAAATAAAACCATCCTGCATAACTACGCCACATCGCTTGTGCCACTCATTTGTGTCTATCCTGAACATTTTCTGCCCATCTAAATATAAATTGCCTTTCTGCGGATAATAAAATGACAACAATAGTTTCATAAGAGTTGTTTTCCCGCTTCCGCTTGCACCCACGATTGCTGTGACTCTATTGACAGGGATTTTTACCGAGATATTGTTAAGAACATAAGGATTAAATGTTCCGGTATATTTGAACGATAGGTTTTCCAAAAAGAATCCACTTTCAATCCGTGTACTGTCTGCGAGCGTGATATCACATTTATCATTTTCCTCTTGGACTTTCTGAATCTCTTCTATTCGTTCATAAGATAACTTGGAATCCTGATAGCCTTTGATAAAACCAGTAACCTGGGTTACTGTGCCGGACAAACTCCCCAGCACATAGGTGATAGTCATCATGATACCTAATGTCATCTGTCCATTAATTACGAGATAAGCGCAAGAACCAGTTATAACGATATCTCTTAATATATTTAGAAAAGAGGTTCCTGATCCTAAACAATATTCTAGATAGAGATTTTTGATAGACAAGGAGTTTATTTTTTGTTGAATGTTTTCCCATTTGTCTGTAAACAGTTTGTGAGCATTGTTGGTTTTAATCTCCATCATACCAACAGTGAGTTCAAATTCCACGTTTCTTTTTTCGCTATATTTGGTGAATAAAGAATAGTTGATCAATTTTCTCTTAATCAATGTAATCTTTGCTATTATAATGGTCAGTGATACAAAAAAAATAAAAATCAGAAATATGCTTGCATTATAATAGAGCAGTATAGAGGAGTATACCAAAAAATTCAATCCCATTAAAACAATATTGTTTACCGTATAAGTTAGGAATGTTTTTATTTTATCTTCATCGTTTAGACGTTGCAACAGATCCGTTCCTAGCTTGGTGTCAAAAAAACTAATAGGAAGACGGGTAAGCTTGATGATATAGCTTGTTGTAATATCCAATCCAATTTGCAATCCCGTTTTAAATAATATTGTGTTGCTGAGAAAGTTAGAGATAAGATTTCCGATAAAAAGCCCCACTTGAGCCAAAAGTAGTAACACAATCAAATGTAGATCTTTGTTGCCAATACCTTTATCGATGATACGTTGCAATACAAAAGGAATGAACCAAGCACACACAATGGTAATAACACTGAAGAACAGAGCTGTATAAATGTGCTTTTTGTATTTTATTAAAAAACGAAATGGTCTTAAGGTCTCCTTGATAATTTCTTTTGTCCGCCCTCTTTTATGCATTGAGAAAAAATCTTCAGTCGGTTCTATCACACATACTACGCCCTGAAAATTATCCTCAGTCCAATCCTGTAGAAAGTCTGTTTCCGGTAAACAAGCTTTCCCGAAACTAGGGTCAACAATGTAGAAATAGCGTGTGCCTTTTCTCTTTTTTATTTTGTAAAGCACGACAAAATGTTCCTGCCTCCAGAATAGAATAGCGGGTAAAGGCATTCTGCCTATCTCATTTATATTTACATGTGCTGCGACACTGTCAAAGCCGATTCTTTTACACCCTGTCAGAAGGTCTTGTATTGATATACCGATACGTGTTACGTTACAATATTCTCTGAGTTGTGATAGTGGAATATTTTTTCCGTAATAGGCTGCAATGATTTGGATACATACCGGCCCACAATCCGTCAGTTCCAATTGCCTTCTGACTGGGAATCTCATGAATTCAGAATAATGTGATTATAAAAATGATTCAATACTACATTGTCTTTTTCCCTGTCACTGTATCCGAATTGACAGACATTCTGTCCGGAAAGTTCTATATGCCGTTGCGTGCATCCGCCAGCACAGATAGCTCCGATGCGGCATTTTCGACATTCTGGATTAGTAAAACGTATATTACTCCATCGGTCGATTTTTTCTCTCTCCCAATCAACCGTTCCTCCGTCCGAAAGGATGCCTACTTTATTCACATCATTAAAGTCCCGGGCAGTGCATTTATATATGTACCCGTTGTAATTGATTACAAGTTGGTTTTTTTTATCCGCATAACATGAATTCCAAATATAATCATGTACATTATGCGAAGTGTGTATTCCTGCATCGTCAAAAAGCGCCATACAACTATCCACTTCATTATGTTTGCGTATTTCTCCTTCGGCTGAATCTTTATCTTGCCAGACCTGTTGGAAGTTGACCGAAAGTTTTTGCTTTTCTTCTACAGACAATGAATCGAATAATGGAACGATCCGTTGCATGTCAGCAACGTTATTCCTCGTATAATTCAATCTCAAAATAACGTGAAAACCACATTGTAACAATTTGATGATATTTTCCACAATCTTGTCGAAAGACCCTTTCCCTCCATATAAATGGCGGGTTTTATCATGCTCTTTCCCAAATCCGTCAAGGGTGATTTGAAAAGAATCTACCCGATTTTCTTTGAAACTCACAATCATTTTGTCATCAATCAGATAGCCATTGGTTGTAAAACCGATAAAACCTTCTAACGAATTTCGTTTTAGCAGTCGATTATAATGTTCCATGATAGGCAAAACCACATCCTGGTAATAAAGTAGCGGTTCTCCTCCAAAAAAATTCAGATTAAATGTTTTCAGGTTTTGCTGAGATGCAGTTTTATCCATAAACAGCAAGGTATTGTTCAATACATTGTTATTCATCTTGGACTTTGAGATGTGTTTTTCATAGCAATACCAACATCGGAAATTGCAGTTGATTGTCGGGTTTATTGTCAACCAAAAAGTATCGTCATTTTGGTCTACTGTTCTGATTCGTTTTTCTACTAATTCAATTTCGTTTTCAGAGTCATTTATAATGCATCCTGCCTCTACAAGCTGACAATACAAAACGGGGTATAATTTGTTTATGATTTCAAGCGTAAAGTTTTCAATCGCATTTCTTAATGTAGAGGATAAAACCAGATAAATATTCGAATAGGAGTTGTATAATAAAGAGTATTTATCGGTTAACGAAACAAGCGTATTGTACATACTGTATTTCATCATAACAGATCCATTAATGGGAAAAATATAATAGCTGAGCGAATTTTATAGGATCAGAGATTTATTCGGGAGGTAAAATACCTCCCGAATAAAAATTTAATACAGAAATTTAGCAAAGGTTGGCATTTGTACAACTGTTTACATTGCTACTTCCTCTGCAGTCGCCGGTATTGTTGCATGCAACATTACCTCCACCGCCGCCGTATCCACCCATAAGCATAAGAGCCTGCTCTTCTTCGTTAATCTCTTCTCTTTCCAGAGAATCGACAAACAATCTCAATTTACTAAGTTTAGCATCCATAGAATAAAAGTTTTAAGTTAAACAATAACTCAGATGACTGAGGTTTATGTGATTATTCTTTCAGTCTCAGTGTGGTTTCCTGCGATGAATTTCTTCTCTGCTGCGCTCCGGAGCTTTTCTTGTTGCCGAAAGAGTAGGAAAGGTTTACGAATGCTTCGGTCGAATAGTATTTGGCTTTGGTTAGGAATCTGTAAATGTCGTATGTCTGTTTTGTCGTACTCCTGTTGAGAAACAAGTTGTTCACCCCGAAATTTATCACCCAATCCTGCGTAATGATCTTTTTGACACCCAGCGAAAGACGTACTTTGGGATCGATTTCCATGTAAGCGAGTTTCATTTTTCCCGTGTAAGAGGCATTGACCGTCACGCTCCAGTTGCTTTTCTTGGAAAGTACGATATTCGAGAAAATCGATGCGTCGTAATAGAAATCCGAATTGTCGATAACCAACGACTCCGCATGTCCTTTATCCCTTCTGTAATTTCCGTTGGCGGCAATTTTGACGTACCAGTAGTCATTCAGCAGGGATTTGTTCCAGTTGAAACCTAAGCTGAAGGAATGCAGGTCCCCGTAGTTGAGGTTTTTCAGCTTTGTGTATTTGCCGTCGACCGGAATCTGAAAGTTATTGGTGCAGTCGGCCACATACATGTAACTGAACAGGAAAGTATAGGCGCCTTTGAGCGTATATGTCAGACCGTTGGAGTACATCCGGGCTGTTTTCAGGTCGGGATTGAACTCCTTGTAGGTCGTAGGATTCAGCCAAAAGACGAAAGGATTCAGAGAGTAATATCCGGGCCGGGCCGCTATCGAAAACAAGTTATAAGACAACCGGTGGTTCGCATTCGGAGCGAACATGACGGATAGGGAAGGAATAAGATTCAGGTCGTGTCTGGTAATTTTGTCTCCTGTCGCTTTTTGGTTGCCGCGGGCATCGACATTTTCGAGACGGGCACCGACTATTCCCGACCACTTGTCGTTGATTCGCCAACTGTAAGAGAGGAATCCCGCAATATAAGTCTCTCGATAGGAGAAGAAATTGTTTTTCCCCGTGTCGGGAATATATTGATCGTCGACGACGGAAGTATAGTAAAAATCCGATTCGGAATCGGTGCGGGTGCCTTCGAATCCGGCCGTCAGGCTGTGCTTGGCATTGAAATCGTGTTTGTATTCGATTTTGCCGGAATAGCTGTTCAAAGCATCGGTTCCCGACTGTTCGAATCTCGACCGCAAAATCTGTTCCTCCGCACTGTGCAGGAAATAGCTGTTGAAAACGGTATTGTCCCGGTCGTTCCGCAGATAGTCCAAGTCGATGGTCAGCCAATCGTTTTCGGATATTTTCCCTCGGTAGTTCAGGTTGACGGCATATCTCGACACGGGAGCATCCGTTCTGTTGTCGGAATAATAGACCGAGTCGATGGAGGGAGAATTCAGTTTTCCATAATAGATATCCGATAATGTTCTGTTTTTTCCTTCGGTATGAAAGGCGTCGAACCCCATGCCTATCGTATGGTTTGGGTTTATCCGATAGTCTGCCCTCACATTCCCTCCCGTCATCAGGCTCCGGGTATTGTTGTTCTCGTGCAGGCGTTCTTTGTCTCCCGAATTGAAATAATCGTAATCGGTATCGTTGACGGCATCTTGGATGGAATGGTTGACGTAGAGGCCTGCGGTCACATTCAGATTTTTCTTTTGCATGTCGAGATAGAGGCTTCCGTACTGGGAATTGTTTTTACGCTGAACGTCCTCGACATAGAGACTTCCCTTCACGCCGTCGTTCTCGTTTTTCTTGAGTTCTATGTTGATAATGCCCGTATTGCCGGAGTCCCGCAAAGTGGCTCCCGGATTCGTTATGACTTCGATCTTAGCGATATTTTCTGCGGGGATACCCCTCAGATAGGCATTCATGGATTCGGCAGGAACATTGGTTTTCCGTCCGTTGATATATAAAAGAGTCGATTCCTTGCCGATGATGGACAGTTGCCTGTTTTCTTCTTTTACCAGCGGAGCGAATTTCAATACCTCGTATATGTTGTTCCCCTTTGCCAGATTCGTGCCGGCTATGTTGAATACCAGTCTGTCGCTTTTCTGAACGGTATTCTGTTCGACTGAAACCACAAATTCGTCGAGACGGACCGACAACGGAGCGAATACGACTTTCAATGGTTCCGATGGACTGCCGTCCGTTATGTCTATGTCTTTATATCCGAATGCGGTGATTTTGACGAACTCTTTGCCGAAATCGACGTTTCCCGGAAATACGATCCGCCCCGCACTATCGGCCATTACGGTCTGTCGTATCGCCAGATCGTTTTTGGACAGCCGGAACGCGATTGCATTGACCGCCGGAGAACCGTTTTCATTCAGGACGGTGACCGTTGTTTGTTGAGTGATTTGTTGCCCGTTGCAAATCAATCCTGTACAACAGAATAATGATACGAACATAAACCAGAAAATGTTTCTCATCATATTATAATAAATTTTAAAATAAAGGGATCTGGTGTTAGTCATAAAGGTAAAAATAGAATTTGAATTAACAAAATAATTACACACATTTTATTGCCAAATTATTATGATATAGCCTATATTTTATCAATACCCGCATGTAGGCAGGTGTTTTTTTGCAACCATGCAAAGTATACCTCTAGTTTTACCGTATCAATTAAATGTAACTCCACTTTCAACGTTTTGTCTGACAACTTCCGATACCAAAGAAAGAATGCCCGACGCAACGAATCGCTCCAATCGATTACAACCCTATTATCCAACGCTTAGAACTCGCGTTTACCATTCATCACAGTTGCTCATAGACATAAGCAATGTTCCACGATCTTTGATAAATTAATGAAACATCCTAGATATGCGTCTTTCAACGTAGTATTTTCCCGGAAATGCACTGGGCCTCCATCCCAGTAATCATCGCCGACTTTTATATAGTTGCAAAATGTTTCGAAGTCGATTCGGTCTTCCCACGAAACATTACGTCATACATCGAACCGGTCGTCGATATGGTTGATCAGAAAACGTGCGGACAAAAACTTAGCGTCCGTCCTGTATGTTCGGCAATATGCTTTGTCGAGTCGGGAAGTACCTTTTGCAAACTGTCGCACAAATAATATAGTAAATGCGCGAGTCTTCATACTTCCCGTTTTTCTCGACATACTCGGTTAAAAATCATAATAGGGCTGGGCATTCGATACGGAAGCCGAATCCAGACCGACCTGATCGAGCATGTTCGTTATCAGAAATTCGGCGGCTTCGCGTTTTTGCGGATCATCTTCGTAGTGCTCCAGAACGGCAATCAATTCCCCTGTGTTCCCGTCCGCCTGTTGCAAAGTGGCCTTCAGTAACGATCCGGAAAACTTTCGATTGCTATTGCAAGCACCGAGTATCCATGCCGACAGGATGCAAAAGATCCATACTCTCATAAACGGACAATTCGTATGAATGCAATTTACAAAATAATTTGTACGTTTGCGGCGTTAATGTAACAGATTTTTAATTAAATGGAGAGTTTATTCGCCGATAGTGACAGGTGCGCGAGCAGGCGTGCAGACCGAGGCAGATAGTCCGTTCCTTTCCGGTGCGGGCTGTTTCCGGGTTCGCGCCTTACCATGTCCATCATACGGCCTGCATCTCGTCCGACCTTCGGACGGAGTGAGGCGTTCTCGGTGCAGGGAGTTCCTTGTGCGTCAGATTCCTGGCAAAAAAAGGCTCGAACGAGGGCGCTGTTTACTCCAGGACAGGACGAAAAGATATTAAAAATTACAAAAACAGAACATCCGACCGTTGCTTTTTACGATTCGTTTCGTACCTTTGAAGTAACGATTCGCCGGAAACGGCGCGTTAACTTTGTCGCTCCTTAAAATCTGGAAAATGTTTTTGAATGCATATACAATCAATAGTATATCAACAAGATAATCCCGTAAAAGAAACATAATAGGAACAAAATCGGTATTTTAGGAGATTCTTCGATTTTTACTTTTCACTTGATTTCATTCCTTGCACATGGTTGCATAAAAATGTTGTTGAAGGTTATTTTTCCAACTATCCACCCTCACCAGAAGAATATCGTTTGGCTATCCATAGAGAATTTTGCACCCAAAAGAGAAAATAGGCAAATGTAGATTTCTTAAGGTTATACGCTCATTGAAACTTTTTGCACCACGCAAAGGTAAGTACTTCTATCAAATCATAGGCATATACGGAAAGGCAAATATGCCTACCTATATTTAGTTTACTTTGGTTTAGCTTATATATAGCTAACCGACTAAAGTAAACTAATTTTTTGTACCTATTTCGGTAGTATTCCATTCAAAACATACAGCCAAAAGAGAAGATAACTTTGCCGGATATTTTCTCTTTTCGCTGTAGTTTTGTTGGCGATACTCCATAATTTCACGAAATTATCCGTCCGCGTTACGACGCAGACAAGCCGGAAGACCGAGCGTCGGCGGTTTCCGCCGCGCAACATTCCGATTTATTTTCATTCACATCCGCCAGACACCTAACCGCCAATTAGACCTTTATACTTTTTGTCATGTCGTGCGTATGATAAGAACAACACAACTATTGTCAAATCCGAAAATTCAAAAACAATGGAAATGAATCAAAGCATCGTGCATGGATAGCCTGTGCATACCACAATCCCCAAAACGGCTGCAACTGTTCAGCCCATACAATCCAAAACGATCGCCGAATCGCAAATCGCATCGGCTGCCTCTGTAACTGCCCAATCAACCATTTCGCACGAATTGCTATATGTCCCTACCGAAGCCGCCCGAATCGTATATCACCTGACTGACGGGTATTTCGATCCCGGATACATCCTGCTTTTCGGCAAGTTGGTCGGAGGCACGCCCCACAATGCCGCGGCCTACAATCTGCTGATGGTCGTGCGCGAAATGCCGAGTTTCGGCTGGTTTCACAACCAAATGCATCCTGCGTTACAAGATGCCTTATCGACACCAAAAATCACCTACATCAACCTTTTTATTCTACCGTTGAATTACGTTGCATTGAACCGCACGACGTTCCTCTATTTCGCCTATGTCAAGGGCAAATTGCCTCTTCTACTTCAAGCAGAGAGAGTCTTTTGTAGCTGTTGAATCTCGAAGCGGAAGTGGCAAACTCCGATTCCTGGAGTAAAGATTATATGTCGTTTTATGGCATAAGATATGAACCATGGCCAAAAGTAAGAAAGTCCAAATCACAATTCTGCTGGGCTTATTTCTGATATAGAATCCTAAAAAATATTTAATGCCTGTTCTTTTAATGTAGGGATGATTCCCTACTCCGTTTACTCATAATCTTAACGATGGAATAATATTGATAAAATTTCTGATTGCACTTTATCTGTGAAGCTTTACTACATATTGCATTTAATTCATGGTTGCAAATAGCAATTCCGTCAAGGCAACTCTTTCCTAATGCACTATCTTCCGACGTGTAATAGCCTTTGGTAAGTTCATTCCAAAAGAGCCAATTAGCGATTACCTGATATTGATCTCGAATATTTAAGATGCAGCGTATTTTATCATACAGTTCCATCCCTTTTGTAAAGTCGTCCCAAGCCTTTATCCGTTTATCATTTATTGATGCAACTTTAATCAATGCATCCGAAAAATCTTTCATATCCATACGAACTAGTTATTTATACTCACTATATGAGTTATTCTTCATTGAATCATCAAATTCTTTTTTGAGTTTATATAGCTCTGATTCTGAATCAGCTATATCACCTCGATAATTCTTATAGAATTGTAAGATGTGCAGATATTTTTGGTTATCTGTCAAATCTTCGATATGGTTAAAATTATTTTTGAAGATTATAGGATATAGCTCTGCCCGTTCCTCATCGGTAAGCTCCGATATTGCTTTTCGCCACTCCTGAGTATATCCCAAATGCTCAAAGAAAAATCGGAATAGCAGAAATGTCTCAGGCATAATGAGCAATTCCATATATTCCTTCTCATTTCGACCAAAGGCTTTCTCAAAGAAAGATACACCTCTGCCTATTTTACCTTTGGTAGCATTGAGAATAGCCTGAACAGCGCGAATATACTTGCGATTCCAATATTTGCCTATGTAATCTCTATCGTGGCTATGTTCACCTGTAATCGGGTGATACTTCATCGGGAATGAATATATGCTAACATTTAATTTTTCACATAGATCCACATTTACTCGCATACGATGATACAGTTCTTCCGGCTTATCTGTAAAATTGTAGAGAAGATAATTGGAAAAGTCTTTCATTCCATACTTCTCGCTCATCATAATAGCCTTTGTATATTCAGGTTCTGTCTTAATATTATCGAAAGCTATACGGAGAGGTCGGACAGGAATTTCTGCCAATAGTTTAACAATGCGGCGATTGAATAATCTTGCATCAACGCCTTGATTAAAGTCCACGAAACGCAGGCGACCTAAACGCTTCTTGAACTTAACATCGAAATAAGGTGCAAAATCTTTGTATGTAGCGATTAATGCTTCGCGAGTGCAAGTTTCGAGATGCAAAAGTCCGTGCTTTTCTCGTAATGCATATATTTCAGTCCTCGTATTTTCGTTAAATGACTTGAAGGTGTTAAGTTCTTGTAGCAGCTTGAATGATTTTCTAATATACGCACGGTTATTGATTCCAAGTCGAAGATTCCTGATAGCTATTGTATACCAGTTCGGCTCAAAATATTTAGCTCCTTTTGTAAACCCACAAGATTTGATATCTTCGATGATGTCTTCCAATCTATTAGAAGCTAATACATTATTATCCATCAGTAAAAGATTTTGCTGTTCGCCATACAGCTTCCGTGTTCGGTCGATACGTTCACGTAAAGGTAAATATTCTTGATATTCCGGCTCGATTCGCCAAACGGCACAAAAGGAGCATTTTCGTATACACCCTCTTGTAGAGTAACTGTAATAGGCGCCACTATCGGGATACACATAATCTATCTCATCAAGAATCGAATAATCCAGAGGCAATTCATCAATAATATAAGGATTGTCCTTATCGATGTCTTTATATGGTGTATGGAGTGTCCCGATATGAGGACGAATGCCCGTTGCCTTTTCAATCTCATCCGGTTGGATAGATGCCATTACACCTCCAACCATAATGTTCTTTGTATCTTTCACCATCAGCTTTGCAAACTCAATTGTCTCAATGGTGATATCCCAATAGAAAGTAAATAGCGTTGTTACTCCAACCCAATCCCAACGAGGGTGTTTCTTATATTCTCCTGAATGATAGAATTTTTTATAATATTCGACCCAAGGTCCTAATATAGCAGCAATCTCAGAATCCTCAAGGCCCACCTGTTTTAAATATTCATGCTTCCTATACCTGATATATAGAGCGATTTTGTCTGAACGTAGCTTCCAGTTTATGGAGCCGTCAAGATCTGACAGTTTGGCCACGCATTCCTCAGTGATTTGATTGATAACAAACTCTTTCAAATCTCCTTTGTAAAAGATGACATCATCTCCACGCAACCTAAAATAGGTTGCGAGTTTCATTAGCCCGATTGGTGGAAATTTATTCTTGTAGTTGGGCTCAAGCAGTAATACTCGGCGACTCATCTCGTCAAATCCTCCTCGATAACTTTTATCAGAGCCTCTCTCTGACGTTCATCGGGTATCGCGTTTGCAATAGACGCATATATCCGTCCAATGAGTTTCCGTTCAGCCTTACTGTACTTCGAGTAAATAGGACTATCTGTTCTGTATTTTGTCTTTGGAGTTGTTTCAGGCTCGTCTGGTTGTGATGCTTTTGTTGAAGGTAATCCGTTATGCAATTTATCGGAAGTCGGTATTAACTTATCGATAATTTTTCCCAACGGAGAATCAGAATCTTCAATTTTAGCGCGTCTTTTCTCTAATTGCTTTATAGCTTTTTCGGACTTCTTCTTATATTCTTCGAGTTGTTTTATTAAATCAACATGCTCTTTTTTAGAGATATAATCACTTTTGTCTTTTATTTTCTCTTCGAGTTCTTCTGCCTTGTCAATAATTTTTAGGTTGTTTCTTATATCGGATGCGTCATAACACATATCTTTAAGATGCATAAAATCATGTCTCACGCGCTTCTCAAACTCATAAAGATATGTGTTCTCCCCAAAATAATCTCTACGAGAATTTGGGATAAGATATTTGCTTGTAGCGTGGATTTCGCCAAAATAGTAAAAAGAGAATCTTTGGTCAGTTGTTGCAAAAAATTTCTTACAGATTTCCTCGTCACCAATCTGAATATTCTCTTTTCGCAAACGAATACCTCGTGCAATATTTATTCGCTCCATTTGTCCACCCAAATGAGATAGCGAATACCATCCCCAATAGATTATATTGCCATCACTATCTTTTGATAGTAAGAAATCGACTCCAAGTATGTCATCGATCGCTTTTTTGCTTCCTGGAATTTCTTTGTATATATGTGTTGTATATGGCTTATAAATCTGTTCTTCGTTAATGTATATATTATATGCGTCAACCTTTAATCCATTATCTTTTATGAATTTATTGATCTGAGAGCGATATATGAATTGCGAAGATATATCAACGGGCGCAACCATTGAAAGGTAATTCTTGACGCGCTCAACATTGAGCAATTCGTCAGAGGTTACATTCTCCAAAATAACCTTGAAATAGTGTTTATCAGCAACCTCTTTTTTTGTGACAGTATCTGTTACTCGTGCCAAAACATCAACCGCTTCTTCCGAATTGTCGCGGTCATTGATTATTTGCTTTAATAGGTCCGCGTCCCATGTCATAATTGATTTGACCTCCTCTCCTGCGTATGAGGTTTCAAATATAAGTTTTGAACAGTAACCCAATCCTCCTAATCGACCAATGCCTCGAAATCCTTTATCTTCCCCTCGCTTTTTTGTCGAATGAGCAATATTTCTCAGGATAGGAATGACTTTGTCTGACGATATACCTGTTGCGTTGTCTTCAATAACAATACAACGTTCTTCGGGGTTAATAGTAATGTGAATCTCATCTTCACCTGCATTTATCAGCCCCTCAGCGACAGCCTTATCAACTTGGTCAGCAGAGTTCTGTATATACTCTCGATATATGAATCGACAATCTTCATACATACCGAGAGTCAAGGATTCTATAACATCTTTTCCTATTCTTGGGTTATCAGTCATAATGCCTTAATCAAAATATTTATAGATAGGTAACGGGAATTTTATATTCAACATAGAACGGAATACCGGATTCTGAATGATATATTCACCTTGTTTCATTCGAGTCAGCATCGTCTTGTACACGCTGGGGACAAATCTAAAATCTTCCCGCGATATTTCGATGGCATTTGTGCGGCCAAATGCCTGTGTTGCACAGTTGCCTTTTATTCGACGATGAATGTCGCTTACAAACTGTTCTGCGCCAAACAGGACAATGCCCAATGATCGACCGCGTTCCGTAATGTCAAGCAGTTGATGGAGGATCGGAGACGACTTCGGCACATCCGTAGATGCGTATTTATTCAACTCATCAATAAATATCACTATGCGGTCAGGAATATCGGAATCAACACGGTCAGTAGAGCCCAACTTGAGATTATAGACGGCTCGCATAACATCGCCGAAAACAAATCCTTGTGATTCTTCGTCGAGTTTAGCAACATCAATTACCATCACATCGTTTTTATGAATTTGGGCAATTTGGTCTCGCAAACGTACACCACTACCTAATTTGTTGGTAAACATCTGCTGGCATTTCTGATAACTTTTATTGAATAAACGATAAAACTTGCGCCAACTCATAACGGATATTTCTTTGCCAGCTTTGCTGGCTTTATCCGATTGCGTTTGTTTATATAGTTCACTCTTGAAGTCTTCCCAAGTTTCAATGCCACTAAAACCACCACTATTTGATATAATGAAATTAATTATTGACTCTATCGTGTCGTTCGGGTCATCAACATTAGCAAACAACAGGTCAAGACATTCCTTATCTTCATCCGTTTCAAATAAATACTTATACTGCAATGCATTCCCCGCTTCAATCCGAGTCTTTATAATATCTTCTTTTTCATAAGTATAAGAAGTAAAGTCTTTTGAATACGGATAAAAGTATTTTACCTGCTTGAATGGTTCAAACTCTAACTCCAGCAGATCATAGATTGGCTTTATCTGTTTAAGTTCATCCTTACGAGTGTTCTTTTGGTCTATCTTTAACAAATCTGTTCCTTTCACATTCATTATAATGAATGCAACGGACTCTTTCTCATCTTTGGCTGCATAATCCTGAATTGCTTTCATTAGGAACATAGCATATGAGGTCTTGGAAGCCAAACCGGATATTCCTGATATGTTTAAGTGTGCGCCCTCCGGTCCAATAAGAAAATGAGAATTGAAAAATACGGGAAGCGTCTGCTTGTTTACACCTTCATACATCTCGATATATCCAGCCGGCAGTTTATGTTTTACATTATTCAAACCGAGTGCTTCCATTATCTCATCGCGTTCGGCAAGATATACCTTTTTACCTTCTTGAACAGGGATGTAAATATTCTTCGTGTTACCAACTACCTTACACTTCACATAGTTCATACCGATACGCTCTGTGTATGAGGTTGATTCCACCTGCCCGAAATCGCTTGATATATAGCCTGCTAATGCGCTCGGAGAGTCTGTCATATGGGAGATTTCCTCAATCACTCCAAATGTCTTTGTCGGCTCTCCATTTACATCCTTCACATGTTCAACGACAACAACATCAAAAGGCTTTAATTTCAAATCCTTTCGAGTCCAGAAAGTAAACTCTTCTATTGTCGAAGGCTGTTTCTCTGTTGCTATAATTTTACCAATCGCTTCCATTATCTTGCTTAAAATAAATTGATGAAACTTATATCGCTCTTAAATCGACTTTTGCAATAACACTCTGTCATATAAACCGGATAGAGATGATTTGCCCATCGAGCATCATTGCCATAACAAACAGGATTGCGTTCGTTTATGATGTTCGCAGTAATCATATCTATCTCATCGGATTCCAGTCCATTTTCCGCCTCTTTACCAGTCATAAGCATTTTTTCAATTTTTAAGATGCCAGAATATGGTGTTGTAGTGTATTTACGTTCGCGAATCCTGACGTACCAAATAGCAAAATTCACATTACCCCATTTTTCTCCCGGCTTCCACATAAAAGCAGGTGTCCGATGGAATAACGGCAGTTTTGCAATCTGTCCTGCACTACTCTGGTTCTTATTGTCCTTCATCAAATTGGGATTAAATCGTTTTGACACTCCTACAACATGCCGGTAGTTATTACGAATACGTGCCAATTCTTTATAATCCCCTGTCTTCATCGGTTTATATTGTATCGAGCCGTCTTTGATGAGATAGTGATCGTGTGTCAGCAAATGTTTGCTCATCATTTCTGCGACAATCCGCTTCTCGCATTCTATCATCTCATCTTGGATACGAGCGATGCCTTTGTTCTCAAGAGTTTCATTACCTTCAATCTTCGTTAAATAGAAAAGTACCTTCCCAAACTTATTTCCGGAGCCTTTAATAAAAGGTAAGTCGTTTAGTTTGTTGCATAGATTATTAAAATACACTCCGTTATCAATGCCTTCATCGTTAGCTGTTATCGGTAGGCAGACTACCGGATATGCTTCCTCGAAAACTTTACCGAAACTTCGGAATGTATTATCATCATTCATCTCTCTGCCACAGCAAGAAACGGAAATCTGTCCACTGACAATTGGAAAAACCTTTTTATCATACTGTATGTCATCAACCTTATAGACCCGGCGCGAACCATCAAGAAAGAATTTGAATAATGGAGGCATAGACCTCATCTTTTCAGCCAAGAGAGACATATTTCTCATATGAGTGTCATGTATACTCTCTGCAAATTCTTTCATATTGATATATGATTCTTCTTTCGCCTCGTACTCGATATTCGGGGGCAACATATTGTCATAGCAATACTTGAACGATGCAAAGCATTCGCCTCGCGTTTCCTTCGCTATATAATCTAACAATTTACCCATAACTCAATGCGTTATTGTTAAAATCACAAAAACATCGTCATATATACGGGGATATAGTCAATCCCTTGCTCGCGTTTCAAGTCTTTGGTGTAGATAACATACTTGTTCTGCACGCAGTCGGAGAACTTATCACAGAAAACATCCAACGAAGTATGCGATTTATAGCCGGATGACTTCACTTCAATCGGCGATATTTTATGCTCGTCTGCTATCAAGAAATCTATTTCATAGTATTTCTTTCCATCCGGAGTCGGTATCGTATGATAAAACAACTGCTTGCCGGCAGACCTCAACATCTGGGCTATAACATTCTCATAAACATAGCCTAAGTTAGCGCTGAATTTGTCGTTCAGCAGTTTTTCATAAATAATGTTATCCGTAAAGTCCTTGTCCTTGAAAGCCAGTGTTACAAACATTCCGGTATCGGACGCATATATCTTAAAGCGTTCATTATCCATTGTAAGGGCCAGTCCGACATTCGGGTCATTGGAATGATATGCAACATTTGCTGACATGAAATCATTCATCATTTTGACCACGCCTGCAACCCGCTCTGCTCTTTCGCCGGGTATAGCCGATGCTATTTGATACCGCGAGGCATTCTTACTCAACTGTGCAGGTATGGCATCGTACAATGCGGTTGCTTTGCCGGTATCATCCAACTTCCAAAAATCTTCTTCATACAACGAGACAATATCCCGCTTTACTAAATCTACCACTCCGAGATTATTCGTCTTGATATACTCTGCTACGGCTTTAGGCATACCTCCAACCAGCATATACAAGCGAAAATCGCGCATCATTCTCCGATGAACGGCATCGCCTAACGATATGCGTTTTTCAAATGCCGTGCGCAGTAACGGTATTGTTGCGGTGTCGCCCAACGCCCAGCGAAACTCCTCATAGTCCATAGGAAACATATCGACCCGTGTCTCCTCACTCGGCAGCAGGATATCCTGACTGCTCTTGTGAACGGTAATGAGTGAACCGGTCTCGATATAATCGTATCGACGGTCTTTAACCAAATGTTTGATAGCCTGACGAGCCAAAGGAGCTTTTTGTATCTCATCGAATATGATTACAGACTTGCGTTCAATTAACTGCACACGATAGATAAGTTGCAGCCGAAGAAATATATAGTTCAGGTCTGATATATCATTAAAAAGTTCCTGTACTTCTACCGGTGCAATGGCAAAGTCGATGAGAATATAGGACTCATACTCATTACGGGCAAACTCTTCTGCAAGCGTGGACTTCCCGATTCGTCTTGCTCCCTGTATAAGAATTGCGGATTCTCCATTCCGCTCCCTCTTCCATTTGAGCAATCGGTCGTACATCTTGCGCTTGAATAATATTGCATTTTTCTCCATGGTCGTTGATATATAGCGCAAACATAGTGTTTTTGTCGGTATCCGCCAAAAGTTTTTCGCCCATTTTGTCAATTTGCGCTGGATATTTATGCTCGTTCTGTCAAATTCCGCCGCTTTTAACTTTGCAAATTGTAGTGCGCATGCACGCTATTGTAGCGATCTTCTTTTATGGTATTTTCATCGGAAGATTCTCAATCTCGAGCTTCATAGTAGGTGTTAGACATTTGCCAAAACCGATTTGATTAGGTTTTGCTTGTGTGCCACGAAATTTCTTTCGGGGGAGCCTAATACCCCAACAGCCTTACGTCGTTGGGAGAGTTGCCATGCAATCTGCAAGCAGAGACGATGAGATTGTCCGATGTCGGGCAGATTATAAAGTGGCAAACGGAAAGGCAGCAATCTTTGCCTATCAAAATTTAGTTTATGCCAACACAGAATGGACTGGATACCGATAAGAGGGAAAAAGAAAGACTTTGCCTCTTATAACATTGTTACGTTGGGATAGGATAAAGCTGTTTAGTCGGCCATATTCTGTTTTTCTTCCATTGGGTTAGAGAGCCACTATGTACTCCTATGAAAATCCGATTTCGGGACATATTTTGACTATTTAACCGTACCCGATATTCTTTTCAGTTGTTTGCATAAAAACGGTTTAGTTTAGTTTTTCTCTCTTATATATAAATACTAAACTAAATTATATATACCCGCACGAGCAGTAAACTATACCGTCAAAAGCCAAGCGGGAAACACGAAAATCCGGAGGTTGCTCTAATCGAACAATCCGTTCACTAAATTAACCGCATCGTCTTTCTTCTGATTGATGATTTTGGCATACACCTGTGTCATTTTCACATCAGCATGACCGAGCAGTTTCGAGGTCGTGTAGAGGTCTGCACCGAGCGTCAGCATCATAATTGCGAACGTGTGCCGAAGACCATGCATCGTAATTTTCTTTCGGATATGCGGCAAATGTCTGCGATCTCCTGCAAATAGCTATTCAGACGTTGATTACTCGGAACCGGGAGCACGACGTTTTCGGTCTGACAAACGGGATGCTCTTTGTATTTCTCGATGATCTCCAACGCCGGAGGCAACAACGGAATAAGACACATATTGCGAGTCTTCTGCCTGCTTTTTCTGATCCAGAGCTGGCCGCGATTATCTTTGGACAAGTGCTCTGGAGTCAACAGCTTTACGTCGATATAGGATAGGCTCGTATAGCAACAGAATACGAAAATGTCACGGACAACGTCGAGCCTTTGGATAGTCATCTTCTTTTTGATAATCCGCTCTAATTCTTCCTTTGTCAGAAAGTCTTTCTCAACCGGGTCTTCGCGTAGTTTGTAATTCTCGAATGGGTTTCGCTTAATCCATTCGTTGACCAACGCGATCCGGACCACCTTCTTTAATGCTTTCAAATGCTTGACGGCCGAGTTGTGGATGCAACCTTTGGTGGTTTGCAAAAACACGTCGAAATCGGTTATAAATTGATAATTGACTTCGGAAATAGCGACATCTTTTCGGTGCAGTTGTCGCTGCATAAACTCGGACAAGTGCTTATATGTCGTCTCGTAACGGTCCGCTGTCTTTTGTGAAAACTCTTTGCCGACAAGAGCATTCATTTTTTTATTATGCTCGTCAAACAGTTCGAGCAGCGTTTTCTGAGATGCTCCCATACCCAAAAAACGACGCTTGAGCAGGTCGGCGGTTATCTCTCGGCCGGACTGCTCTATCTCTTGGTGGATATTAAAAATGGTAGCTCGAACACCGGTTAGATAATTGTTTATTTCTTCAACGATGCTACCCTTGCCGTTTACTCGTTCTTTAGCCGAATCCCATTGCTCGGGTTTTACCTTGCGTTTTAACTGAAACTCCGCTCTGACACCATTCAGCGTGATTCGAGCGAGAATAGGCGTTTCTCCTAATTTACCGATTCTTGCTTTCTTAATGTAAAACAAAACCGCGAAAGTTTGTCTTTTCATGTCGCCTGATTTACTGTTTAAAGTTAATAAATCAAAGGCTGTTTAGCAAGACGCAAAACCCTGTTAATCTGTGATATAAACTCTAAATCGGGTACATTTTTTCGGTCACTTGAATTGTACCCGATTTAGCCCCCGTTGCAATACATAAAATTGCATTTTTTCCCTCGGGGAGATCAAATAAGAAAACCGATAAATCGCTGATTTATCGGTTTTTTCACTGATTTAATTTATTCGGTTTGCTCCTCAACTAGGACTTGAACCTAGGACCCCCTGATTAACAGTCAGGTGCTCTAACCAACTGAGCTATTGAGGAATATTCTGCGGAATGCTTCGAGAACGACTCTGCCGCATCTCCGTTTTGCAAGTGCAAATATATATCAAAATATTCATTCTCCCAAAGGTTCTTGCAAAAAAATGGCGAAAACGCTCGGACGAGTCGTCCGAACCATGCACGGGAAGCAGACGTTTTTCGCCCGGCGAACGACGGGTCGCCCCCCTGCCGAACGGATAAAAACAAGAAAGAAACAGGCGCTGCAACCTCTTGGTATCGTTAAGCCGGCACCAAATTTCGCTGACGTTCAAACGGAACTGTACGAACGTCTTCCTCGGAAGATTCGTCTGGCAAGTCCCGCTCCGATTCCGGAAACGTTATAACCGGCCACCGTATGCCGAAACGGGAGGAGAAACTGCAAAGATAAAGGGGTACAACATCCGCAACATAATTTTTATTGAAATGACGTTTCCGAATTACCCCGAACGGCCCGTCTCGCCGAAAACATTTTGACAACCATATACAATTTGCGCTATGTGAAAACAACTTCAAATTACCTATTGACGGCAACAAGGTCGCATGTAACGACTTACGTCATAACGAAACTCCGAAAAGAAAGACCTTATTGCCGGGCCGAGTAAGAGATAGGGCAAAAATTCTTTTAACAAAAACCTATCCTCCCTCGTCTTTTAAACAAATATTCGGCATCTACCGTTATCTCTTTCCGAATCAGACCTATAAGCAGACATAAGCTCTCGTAACTGTCGTGTATGCCTTATGCCTCAGCGTCGACAATTATTTTTTCATTCCGGCGAACATCTGTTCATGCAGAGAAAACTTCGCTTTGAGGTCGCGGTCTATCTTACTCTGTTCTGCCGAAACCGGAGGAACGTGATTCATGATAAACCGGGTCTTTCGGATCAGCCGGTTAACCATACCGACAAACTTATCGAACGCATGCCCGACCTGTTCGTCGGCAGGCAACATACTGTATCCCTTACCGAATATGTTGACCAAAAGTCCTTTCCGTTCCACCAGCAACTCATGTCGCAGTTCCGACACGAAGTCCATATAGTCCATATCCGCTTTCTTTACCGCCGCGATCAAATCGGCCGGTTTTTCATAATCCCCGAACTCCGCTCTGCTGAAATCTTCCAACCGAAACGCTGTCCATAGCCATTCGTGCTTTATGAGCTGCCCCGGTATAAATTCCGACACGATAGTCTCTTTGAGTCGCGTCCATTCGGCCGATCCGATCTCCATCCGTTCCATAAATCGTTGATTTTGCATCTCCGCAGATAGCAGGGGAATCGAACCCCCGCATGCTCCAAGCTATCTTTTAAAGCCACTCCATATGCCGGAGCCCTACCATGCCATGTCGGACCGAACCTCAGCACTCCAAACCAAGCCTCGCCCCGCCTGACTGTGCCTGACCATATCCAGCCGTACCGCACCCAGCCCGAACGTGTCAAACCTTGCCTCTCTTCGCCACGCCTAACCGGACCCAGCCCCGCCATACCATAAGTATGATAAGATCAAAAATTCCGACGCGAAGGAATCATCGGCCTGCGGACAAGTTTTCCCCTATGGTAATACCGGCGGTCGCAAACAGATAACCACCGATTCATTGTTTTATTTCGATGGCTTTGAATCTACCGAATTTAGGCCTGTAATCGCAAATACCGACATACCGTCCTGCAAAATCCACGACATCTTTCAGTTCCCGCTCGTTCCAGCGGCTCTCTTCATACCATATATCCACATCGCAATGCCAGTCGCAGAATATCGGCCGACAACGCAAAATATTGGCACGCTGAACTTTCACAGTCCTGAAATCCCTGTATGCGTCCATTCGGAAAAGTTCTTCCGGAGGCAACGATTCATGCTCGAAATGAAAGACCGGATCGTCCGGAACGCTTACGGCCGCCTGAAACGCTTTACCCAGTTTCTTATCCTTTGCCGCAGCCAACATGGCGGCTTCGATACATTCGGCTTTCATGTAATAGCCTTTTCTCTCGGTGTGGTACAGACTTGCCATCCACTCGATCCTGGCCATTTCCATCAGATCATCATCCGTTTTCTTCCTTTTAGACGAGATGGCTTTCATTCGTTTTGTGTAGTCGTTAAACGGGTTGGCCATCTTGTCATCATGTTGCAATAACGGACTCACGCTTTCAAATCTGAATTTTAGTATTTTCATAACACTTAAACTTTAGAGTACAGCAACCAATAATCGCAAATTTAAAAGATTATTTCAAGGCGCTATGAACAAATAAATTATATTCTAATGCATCTTGAACGTATTTATCAAAATCAGATCATTTCAAATTGCAGCAGGGCACGGCCGGGAAACCGTTCGATGCGTCAGTTCCATACATGCCGGCCCGAGGCGCGAACGATACGTACGGAAGCTCTAAATCTGCAGGGAAAGGCCCGGACCGCCGTGCGCCGGCCGTAAATCGGGAGTTAATTCGTACTTTTACCAAAGCAAAACCGACGAATCATGCACAAGCTCCTCGTTCCGATTCTGCTAACGCTCGCGGCCGTATGCCGGCTGTACGGCGCGACGGAAAGCTATCCGGTCAGCGGCCGGGTGATCGACCGGCTGACACGGCAGCCCGTGCCGTTCGCCGCCGTCGTCATCTCCGGACAGCCGGGCAAGGGGGCGATGGCAGACTCGGCAGGCAAATTCACGATCGCTCAGGTGAAGCCCGGCATATACCGGCTGTCGGCGTCGATGCTGGGCTATCGGAGCGCGCTCACTTCGGAATACATCGTTTCGGCCGGCACGCCGTTCATCGAAATAGAGCTCGAAAAAGAAGCGCAGGGAATCGAAACGGTCACGGTCATGCCCTCTCCCGTCCGCCGCACGGCGGAAAGTCCGGTCAGCGTCCGAACGATCGGGTTGCGCGAAATCGAGAAAAGCCCGGGTTCGAACCGCGACATCGCCCGCATCGTACGCTCCTATCCCGGAGTCTCGTTTTCGCCCGTAGGCTACCGCAACGACCTGATCGTGCGCGGAGGCGGGCCGTCGGAGAACCGCTTCTTCATGGACGGAATCGAGATACCCAACATCAATCACTTCGCGACTCAGGGAGCCTCCGGAGGCCCGGTGAGCCTCGTCAACTCGGATCTGATCCGCGAAATCGACTTTTATACGGGAGCTTTCCCCGCCGACCGGGCCGGAGCGCTGAGCTCGGTGCTGGATTTCCGGCTCCGCGACGGCGATCCCGACCGCCAGCGGTTCAGGGCGACGCTCGGTGCCTCGGAAGTAGGCCTGAGCGGCAGCGGCCACATAGGAGAGAAAGCGACTTTTCTCTTTTCGGCCCGGCAATCCTACCTTCAGATGCTGTTCAAGCTGCTGGGCCTACCCTTCCTGCCGAACTACATCGACGCTCAGGCGAAAGTCAGAATCCGTTTCTCGCAACGCGACGAACTGACCGTGCTGGCGCTGGCAGGCATCGACAATATGCGGCTCAATACGGACGAAAAGGGAGAGGAGACCGAATACCTGCTAAGCTATCTGCCCCGGCTGCGGCAGGAAACCTTCACCGTCGGCGCGTCGTACCGGCATTATGCCGGGCGGCACGCGCAGACCGTCACGCTGAGCCACTCCTATCTCAATAACCGGAACACGAAATACCTCGGCAACGACGAGTCGTCGGAGGACAATCTGACCCTGCGCCTGCGGGCCGTCGAGCAGAAAACGTCGCTGCGGGCCGAGAACCGCTCGCACCTCGGACGCTGGACGCTGCGCGAGGGCGTCGAGCTGAGCTACTCGCATTACACGAACCGTACTTTCCGACGCTTCTTCGCCGAACAGGCCGGCACGCTGAACTACCGCACGCGGCTCGGACTGACCGGCTGGGGAGCGTTCGTCGCAGCCGACTATGCCTCGGCCGACGACCGGCTGACCGTATCGGCAGGAATCCGGGCCGACGGGAGCGACTTCTCGGTGGAAACCGCCCGGCCGTGGCATCAGCTTTCGCCGAGGGCATCGGTCCGCTACGCTCTGAGCGAGCGATGGACGGTCGCCGCCAGCGCCGGACTGTACTATCAACTGCCTCCCTTCACCGCGCTCGGATTCGAAAACGGGCAGGGGGAAAGGGTCAACCGCGGACTGAAATACATGCGCGTGGCCGAGACCTCGGCCGGTTTCGACTGGAGGCTGCGCGACCGGCTGACCGTATCGATCGAGGGATTTCACAAGTTCTACACCGGCGTCCCGCTCTCGCTCGCCGACAGCATTCCGCTGACCTGTCAGGGCAACGATTACGGCACGGTCGGCGACGAGCCGCTCGCCCCGACAGCCGAAGGGCGGGCCTACGGCATCGAGGCGATGGTCAGATGGCAGATCCCGGACAGGCTGCATGTCGTGGGCTCCGTCACGGTCTACCGCAGCGAGTACCGCAGCGGACGACGGGCCCGGTATATCGCCTCGGCCTGGGACAACCGCTTCGTGCTGAACCTGAGCGGAACTTACGAACTGCCCAAGGCATGGAGCATCGGCGCGAAACTGAGCGCGATAGGCGGAGCGCCCTACACGCCCTACGACACCGAAAAGTCGTCGCTCAAGGAGGCATGGGACGCCCGAGGGCGCCCCTACTACGACTATTCGCGGTACAACGAGGGGCGTCTGCCGGCTTTCGCCCAGCTCGACCTGAGGATCGACAAGGCGTTCTACTTCCGCCGCTGCACGCTCGGAATCTACGTGGACCTGCAGAACGTCACGGGCAGCAAGTTGCGACAGCCCGACGTGCTGATGAGCACCGGCATCGTCGAGAACCCGTCGGCTCCGGCTTCCGAGCAGCGCTACCGGATGAAGTACATCAAACAGGAGAGCGGCACGCTGGTCCCGGCGCTCGGGGTCACGGTCGAGTTCTGAGCACTTCCGCATCCGCAGGCGGGATATCCGTCCGGGAATGCCTCCGCTACCGGACGTCCGCTCTGCCATAGGACGGCCCGGGCGAGCGGCCCGTCGTCTCCCCTACGCTTTCGCACGGTATCGCAACGACAAGCATCGGACCGCTTCCGTTACGCCCGGGACATATGCGAGCGCATACCCGTCCTACCGAAAAACCGAGCCTTTGCGCACGATTGTTGCACATGAGCGGCAAAAAGGAACCCGAAAATGAAAAAAACGTCGTACTACCTGATTCCCGTACTGGTCTGCTTCCTGCTGGGGTTCATCGCCGGCAGAATCCAGTCGGACGCCATCGAGAACTGGTACCCGCTGCTCGACAAGCCGGCCCTGACACCGCCGAACATCGTGTTCCCGATCGCATGGTCGGTCATTTATCTGTGCATCGGCATTTCGGCCGGACTGATCCTCAGCGGCGACTCGCCCCGGAAAAAACGACTGATCGCTCTGTTCTGCGTCCAACTTCTTTTCAACTTCGCATGGAGCGTCGCCTTTTTCTATTTCCGCAGCCCGTTGGCAGGACTCGTCGACATCCTGATCCTCGATGCGCTCGTTGCGGCCTACGTCGTTCAAAGCCGCCGGGCGAGCAAGGCGGCTTCGGCCCTGTTCGTCCCTTACGTTCTCTGGCTACTTTTCGCCACTTATCTGAACACATACATTCTGGTCTGCAACTGACGGGCTGCGAACGGCCGGCCGAACCCTCACCGGCTGCACGAGCGGCCGGCTGCGATTTCTACCGGGCGGAGACGGCCCCCGGACAACCCTATAAATAGTCCTGTTTTCACCATGTTCCGGCAAAATGCCGGCCTGAGAGAACCGACATCTCAGAGCGCTGTCGGTCCGAAATCCTCCGTGCCGCTCCGGCCCCGCAGCGGAAGAATCCCCTCCGATCCGGCGGAATCGTCCGGATCGACGTTCCAAGCAGAATGTCCGTTTGCCGGATATTCTTTTTTGCCGGATAATCGCTAACTTTACGCGGGTCCGTTCCGGCCCCCGGCCGAGAGCCGTCAAAACATACCAAACTTACACGAATGATGAAAAAAACCATTCTTCTATTTTTTACGGGGCTGCTGCTGGTTTGTCAGGCTTCGGCCAAGAAACCGGGATTCGCCCTTTGGCAACTGAGCCCGCAAGGCCCGTCTCAAATGAACTCCTACGTATTCGTAACCGACAAAGGCCGTGTGGTGGTTCTCGACGGCGGGACGGCCGACGACGCGCCTTTCCTGAGAGGATTCATCGCGGCGCTCGGGAATCATGTGGACAAGTGGATCGTCAGCCATCCCCACGCGGACCATATGGGCGCGCTGACCGAGATACTGAAAGCGCCGCAGCAAATGACCATCGACACGGTCTACCAGTCGCCTATGACGGACGAGCAGCTCCGCACCGACATGAACCGCAAGAAACTGGCCGACGCCTATTTCCACGCGCTTGACAGCTCGGGCCTGCCGGTCGTAAACCTGACGGAGCCGGGACTGAAGATGAAAATCGACGGAATGAACATGCAAGTGATCGGCGTCGCCCATCCCGACATTCTGACCAACGCCTATAACAACGCGAGCATCGTGCTCCGGGTCTGGGACAAGACCAAATCGATGGTCTTTCTGGGAGACACGGGAGTCGAAAGCGGCGAACGCCTGCTCGAAAGTCCCTACAAGCCCCTGCTCGACTGCGACTATCTGCAAATGGCCCACCACGGCCAGCAAGGATGCAACGAGCGCTTCTACCGATCGATCCGTTTCCGCGCCTGCCTATGGCCTACCCCGCTGTGGGTCTGGAACAACGATGTCGGCGAGGGCTTCAACACCGCATGGATGAAAACCATCGACACCCGACGCTGGATGGACGAGATCGGTATCGAGGAGCACTATCCGAGCTGGCAGGGTATCGTCAAAATCGAATAATCCCGGTCTCGCAGGAATAAGAGAGACGCCATCCCGGCCTCATGCTCGGTCCAATACGCGAAGGGCGGTCCTTCCCCGAGGGAAAGACCGCCCTTCAAATCGTTGCAACAAACGATTTAATCGCTCGTTTTCAAGATATTGCCATCCTTGTCGTAATACAGATCGGTTCCGTTGGAGAGCTTCACCTGATACCCCTTATCGTTCTGCATCATCTGCACGATCTGGTATTTCGAGTAGTTGTTCGACACATGAGCCTTGATATTGGCGGGGACGACATTGGCAGGCACCGGTCCCACTTTCATGTTGATCTCCGTCCAGTCGCCGCTATTGTCGAAAACGACCTGATTGCCGTTGGCGAACGATACGGTGTACTTCTCGGACTTGTCGTCACGATTCAGCTCGACATCCTGCACGTTCTCCTTGGCAAAATAAGTCTGTACGAACTCCTGCGCACTCTTGGGCATCTTGCCGAAAACCACTTTCTCGGTCTGAGCGTTAAGCGCCAGCGCTCCGAAAGCGCATGCGAGAACAAGAATAATTTTTTTCATAACGAATGGTTTTAATTGGTTAATTTTACCGGGAAGCTCGGCAAATGCCGTTCCAGCGACGGGCCTCCCCACCCTCCCGGCACGGTAGAAAACCATAGCGGAGCGACAGACAAACGATCTTTGGACAGAACGTATTACCGGCGGAAGATCTCCCATACGCATGTCCGAACCGAAGACGGAAAAATCCTGTTCCGTCAGAAAAGAAGCCTTTCCGGAACAAGATTTTATCCAAAACTTTTCACCGCGAGCCGCGCATCGGGATTTCCGCCGCAATTCGGTCTTTCCACAACGGGCCTTACGCACGGGCGCCATGGTAGCCGCAAGACATATTAAAACAGACCCGATTTATATATAGTGCGCCAAACTTTATCGGCAAAGGCATGGCGATCATTCTCAATCACACTCTCTAAACCTCTTTCGGAAAGGATATTGCGCGATGCGGTCGGAATCGAATAACCGTCAGAAAAATCGCGGCCCTCCCCAAGATTTACTATTCATAGTCCCCATACATTCAGACATATAATTAGCAAAATAAAAAATAACAACCCTTTTACATTGATTTACTCCGAATAATTCGTATCTTTATGTATAATTTCACGCTCAGATTTCACAACGCCACGTACAAATATGAAGAAAAAGGGCATGTTTATGATTTTTTTAAACCCTGGCAATATGGTTTGACAGATATGAATTATCGATAACCTTTGCAGAATGAAAACGCGAAAGACAAGGCATTCCCCTCCTTGTCTCCCGCTAACAAGCGAGGAAACCCAATCAAAAAAACGATAAAATGAAACAACTAAGTCTGCTGGCACGCGCCCGAAAGATTCAGGAAACCGTAACCCAACATTATGAAAAAGAGTGCCGTGCCAAATGCCTGCGTGCCGTTTGGAAGCATCATGTAGAGGAAGAATTCGGGATCAACTATCACACATTCCTGCGCTACTTGCATACGGATACCTCGGAACTGGAAGAACGTCTGGAGCAGAAAAGGTCTCGACGCCCCTTATTCCAGGATGTACGACAAAAATGAACCCGCGTCGTACCGACGCACAGAGCAACATAGCGGCATACCGTACGACCGGAGTTACCGAACGCAACGAAAAACGAAAACCGCCGCAGAGCCTTTCTCGCTATCGGAGCGGTCGAGGAACTCGAGCGTCTCGGCATTCAGCCGGACGATCTGCATCACGCTGTGTTCGACGAAAAGCTGTCCGGAAGCCGGATCGTAGAGGTAACCCTCCCGGGCTACCTCTACGCCCCATTCGTACTGAACGACAATCCGGTCAGGGCCGAAATCCCACACGATCTCGTTGCAGGCAAACGTGGCATCGGGTTGCCCGTCGGACTGCCACTCGTCCACAAGAGAGAACGCATGAGTCAATTCCCACCGACCGACAATCGACTCGGCCGTCGGCGGCGCGCCGAACTTTCTTTGCGGGCTGACTGCGTCGCCGGAAAGCGGGGAAAGATTTCCCTCCCCCGAAGCGGGACCGACTTCCAATCGAACCGGACCCTGCCCGGTAAGCAGCCAGCCGAGATTGAACTGAGGCCAGTTGCGAAGTATTCTGACCGCCAGAGCCAGCGTAATCTTACGTTCGTTACTTTTGATCCGGTAGAGCGGATCGGGCCGCTTGAAACCCAAGCTCAAGGCCAAGGAAAGCACCGAGGTACGGCACTCCCGAACAATCCGCTCGATACGCTGCCAATCCGTATGAGGAAACGAGTGATACACGTCCAAGGAATTGAGAGATTAGCGTTACAACAAGGGAACAGATAAAAAAGGACGTAGGAACAATCTCCCGGACACACGGCCTTGCGAACCAACGAGTGAGAAACTGCCCTACGTCCAAGCCCTCCCTGACCTTTCGGCCAAGGGTATGACTCAGAACCGGCAAGCCTTGTACCACTCGTAAATCACCTCCCCTCGTCGGGAGAGGTCGCAAGATTTAGTATCTCGATACAAAGGATGCGAATCCTTTCATTGTACTATATACGACATTCGCCGCATTAATCTATTGCAAATATAACGCAAGTTTCGTTATATGGAACCGAATCCCGCATATATATGTCTTCGCGGAAGATGCAGGCAATTTCATTCGGACCGATTCAAGCCCTTTATTGCCGCAAAACTTGTCCGGACAGCCGCTTAAGCGCGTCCGAAACCGCGACGAGCCTCTTCTATAAAAATGCTCCGACGGCCGGCATCCGGTCCGGGAACTGTTTTTCGGACCATATCCGAAACCGTTTCCAATACGTATCGGCCCCGTTTCCGGCAAACAAAAACCTTTTTGAAACAGTCGTTCCGGAACGGTCCGAAGCAAAAAAAGGCGTGGAACCACTGCCACTCATCACAACCAGGTTCTAGCAAGACCTCGCAACAGATAAGCACAATAGCCCACGCCTGAGCATGAGTATACGGAGCATACCCTATGCCGGAAAGCGTGAGCTTCCGACCATCGGGCCTCATTGTGCTTTGCCTGTCGCTGAATTTGCTAGATTCGGTTGTGGCAAAACGGCAACTCGTCCATCCGACGAATCGTTTTACAAAGATAGCATCATTGGATTAAGTTTCTTAAAATTCGACAAAATTATTCCCTGCCCAAAGAAAGACGTGAGCTCTGCGACTTATACGAAAAACAGGCACTGGTAAAACCCCGAGACCGTACAAGCACATTGCCCACGCCTGATGCATGGAAACAATCGCACGACCGCTCCGGAGCCGTATGCTCCGAACGGTATGCGGTGCTTGCCGGTCTCAAAATTTACCAGATTTCGTTTTTCGGCACAAACACCCCGCCCGCCTTTCCCGACGGACAGCGAAAACAAAGATAGAAAAATAAAATTTAAAACGAAGATGCCCTGTCGACTATTCGACCGCTTCCGGACCGAAAGGCGCCGTGACCGTCCAGACAAGACGGCCGGAAAAGGGCAAGCGTTCCGGTAGGCAACCCTTGTCGCGGAATTATCGGACGGCCCGAGCCGAAACGGCGCTTTACGCCGAGGCCGGTACGTTTTCCGCCGCCAGGGTCCTTTACGAAAAACCGCTCGCAAACACCGTTTCGCCCTTTGATCGGCAGTTCAGCCGACGAAACGCGAAAAGCCGCAAACCCGGAAAATCCGAGGTCTGCGGCTTTACGCCATAAGAACAGTTCCGACCGCCTGTCGGCTATTCGGCCTGATACTTCAGCAACAGCGAGCTGCGCGGCTGATCCGAACGCAGATCGAAACCCGAGGCCAGCTCGGCCCCGCTCTTGACAATGCTTTCGCCGTTGTCCTTGTTCGTGATCCGGTAGTTGCGCGACGGATCGAGCCCCATCAGTTTCACCGTCACGCTGCCGCTGGGACAAGCCTCGCGACGGAAAGCGACGATATAGCCGCTCTGATCCGACGGGCGCAACAGCTGGTAGGCCATCCAGATATTGTCGGCCGTGATGTCGCCGGCTCCGGTCAGCGGATAATAGTCCTCATAGAAATAAGGACGCACCTCCTCGAACTCGGCCATGCAGTTCTGGATATCGTAGAACGACATCGAAGCGTTGGAAATCTTCCAGTTGAACACGATCGACGTGCCGAGACTCGAGCGAAACGTGAACTTGTCGGTATTCTGCACGCCCGTTCCGTGCAGCGGCAGATAAAGCTCCAGCCCATAAGTATGGCACTGGTAGCCGACCGGTTCCCCGTAGTTGTAATCGGTACGCCACAGCGGAGCGGAGCGCGAAACGCTCTCCAGATCGATCCGCCGGCCGCCGCTCGCGCAATTGTCGATCAGCAGGTTCGGGAAGCGCTCGAGCAGATAGTCCCAAAACGCGTAGAGCCCTTCGATATGGCGGATTTCGCGGATACCCGCGCGGCCCGGCTCGTCGTTTTTGGCCCAGAACCAAGCAGGCTCCATGTTGAAATCCTGACGGTAGTAGTCGATACCGCTCTGCTCTATGAAGTCTCCTATGTAGTCGCACATCCATTCGCGGGCTTCGGGATTGCCCAAATCGAACAGATACTGATCGGCCCCCACGTCGACCATCCACTCGGGATGCTCGACGGCCCATTGCGAGCCCTTGACCACACGCTCGGGCTCGAACCAGACCATGAACTTCGCTCCGACGCGATGGACCTCGTCGGCGACCGGCTTCAGTCCGTCGGGGAAGCGCTCCCGATCGACCTTCCAGTTGCCGACCGTATTGGCCCAGTTCTTCTGATTCTTATAGTCGGCGGCCTGCTCGTACCAGCCGGCATCGAGCCAGAATACCTCCGGGACGATGTCGAACTGCTCGTAGCGGCGGATCAGCGCGATCGCATAGTCGGTCGTCAGGCAGGTATACTCGTTGCAGGGCGCCGGATCGCCGTAGTTGAAGCTCGTGCTGACCGGATAGCGGGCCGGCTTGCCGTCGATCTTGCGCGTATGATGCGCCAGAATGAACCGACGGAAAGCGTTATGCCCGGCGAAGCGGTTCTCGCCCTGCCAGAAAAGCAGGCAGACGCTCGGGGTGCGGATCGTCTCCGAAGGATAGAGATAAGCGGACAGATTTTTCTGCCCGGCGCTCAGCGTAACGCCTCCCTTCGAGCCGGCCGCCACATCGGCGAACCATGTCCCGGACCAGCCGACGGCTACCATCGCGCCCCGGCCGTCGGGAGCCTCGATGTTGAAAAACGGGAAGGCGTTCTGCGACGAGCGTCCGCCCTCGGGAGCCATATAGAGCGAATCGCCGGGAGCCAGCACTTTCGTCCGCTGATGGAAATCGGCTTTCGACACATGGCTGCCATCGGCATAATGTACGGTGAAACCGCCCTCGCCGGGCGACGTCAAGTTCAGATCGACGACCTTGACCTGCTCGATCGTCGCCGAATTGGCATCCGACAGGTTCTTGAAGTTCAACACCCATTCGACCGCTCCGAAATCGGCGAACCCTTTCACGCGGCATTCGACCTTCAGGCCGCTGCGGCGGTCCTGATACGAGTACAGATACTCGCGCACGCCCGGTTCGGAGCTCTCGACCCGCTGAGCCATATACTTCCACTTACGCAGCAGTCCGGCCGAAGGCTTGCCGTCATAGACGAACGAGAAGGGCGGTACCTTCCCTTTCGCGAAACGGGACTCGATCCAGCGGCTCACGTCCGTCGGCGTATCGGAAAGCGTGCAGCTCGACTGGGCCGAGGCCGCGAGCGGAATCATAGTCAGCAGCACGAGCGACAGCGCCCAGCCGAGGAGGACCGCTCCGCTTTTTTTGATCTGATATATCATCGTTTTCTTCATTTTGTTTTCGACATGAAAGAGGTTATTCGGCGAGCTTGTATTGCAGCAGCATCGAGCCGCGCGGCTCGGGAAGCGTCAGCACGTAGCCGCTCGCGAGCTCGGCTCCCGGAACGGTCACGCTCTCGCCCGTATCGAAATTGTATACCGAGTAGTTGCGCGAAGCGTCGATTCCGGACAGTCTGACAGTCAGCGCCGGGTCGGGACAAGCCGCGCGGCGGAATGCCACGACGATTCCCGTGCCGTCCGAGGGACGGTCGTACTGATAGGCCAGCCAGATATCGTCGCGCGTAGTGCCCTCCAGCTCGGTGAGCGGATAATAGTCCTCGAGGAAGTAGTCGCGCACCCGGCGGTACTCGTCGATTCGGGCCTGCATGTCGAAGAACGAAACGTTAGGCTCGGTAATCTTCCAGTTGCAGATCAGCGCGCTGGACATGCTCGACCGGAACGAATAGGGATCGGTTTGCAGAATACCCGTACCGTGGAAAGGGAGGAAGAAGCTCAGTCCGAAGTTATGGCACTGATAGCCGTCCGGATCGTCGTAGTGGTAATAGTCGCTGCGCCACAACGGAGCGCTGCGCTTGATCGTCTCCAGATCGAGCCGTCGGCCGCCGCTCGCGCAGTTGTCGATCAACAGACCCGGGAAGCGCTCGAGCAGATAGTCCCAGAACGCGTAGAGTCCCTCGATATGACGGATCTCCTTCATACCGATGCGGTCGGGCTCGTCGTAGCGGGCCCAGTATTTGTCGGGCTCCATGTTGAAGTCCTGACGGTAGTAGTCGATGCCGTTTTGCTCGATCATGTCGCCGATATACTCCTGCAACCATTCGCGAGCCTCGGTATTGCCCATGTCGAACAACAGCCAGTCACGGGACTCGGACTTATCCGTAGCGGGCAACTCCTTGTCGAGCATCCATTGGGGATAGTCCACAGCCCACTGCGTGCCCTTTACGACGCGCTCGGGCTCGAACCAGACCATGAACTTGGCCCCTGCCTTATGCACCGCATCGGCCACCGGCCTGAGCCCCTCCGGGAAGCGGGTCGAGTCGATCGTCCAGTTGCCGTTCGTGTTCGCCCACGACTTGCCGTTACGGTAGTCGGAAGCACCCGCCGTCCAACCCGCATCGAGCCAGAAGACATCGGGCACCAATTCGAACCGCTTGTAGCGGTTGACCATCGCGATGGCCCAGTCGGCCGTGAGGCACGAATACTCGGTACAAGGCGCGGGATCGCGGTAATTGAAGCTGAACGAGAGCGGATACGTGGCCGGTTTACCATCGACCTTGCGCGCCTGATGAACCCGCACGAAACGGCGGAACGCGTTATTTCCTACCATGCGGTCGTCCCCCTGCCAGAAAAGCAGGCCTATGCTCGGCGTGCGGATCGACTCGTCGGGATGCAGATACAGGCGCATCGTCTTCATTCCGCTACGGAGCGCAAAACCCCGGTCGCCCACCTTGTCGATATCGGCGAACCAAGTACCGGTCCAGCCGATCGCCACGACGACGCCCTGACCTCCCGGCGTCTGAATGTTGAAGAAAGGCAGGAACTGTCCCTGCGACGAGCGACCGCCTTCGGGCATCATAGCGAACGTCTCGCCCGCTACGAGCGGAGTCGAGTGCGGCGCGAAGTCGTTCTTGGTTATGTGATTGCCTTCGGCATGGTGCACGATGACCTCGCCGCTGTGCGGATAGGTCATCCGGAAATCGGTTACGCGAACGTCCTCCAGAATCGGCGTGTCTTTCTTACCGGTCTGCGTGAAGTTCAGTACCCACTCGACGGCATGGAACGACGGATAGCCTTTCACGCGGCATTCCACTTTCAGGCCGGTCGAGCGGTCGGTGTAAGCGTAAAGATACTCGATACGATCGGGATCGTCGCTTTCGAGCTTCGTCGACGAATAGCTCCAGCGCGGCAACAGTGCCGAAGAGTGCTTTCCCCCGTAGACGAACGAGAAAGGAGGAATCTGTCCTTTGCCGAATCGGGTCTCGATCCAGCGGGCGACGTCGACGGGATCGTCGCTCATCCGGACCGTAACCTGAGCCCCTGCAAGGACGGGAGTCAATGCCAGCAGCACGAGGCTGAAAAAGGTTCTGAAAAACGGTTTCATCAATCGGTTCTATTTAAGTTATTGGTTGAATTTCAATACAGCGAAAGGGAACTGCGGAAAACCGACGAAGCCGCAGGAATCGTCTCCTGCGGTCTTCATGCGGTCATCCGCGCCATCCCCCCGGTCCGGATTCGATTCGCCGGACCCGGATTCGGGAAAACCCGAAAGAGACAGCGCCCCACCCGGAAAGTCTACCGCTCCCCCGTTCCGTCTTTGTATATCACCGCGGCCTCGAGCGCTTCGATCAGGATGTGGATCACCTTGATATGGATCTCCTGAATCCGGTCGGAATACGGCGCGGTCGGCGCGCAAATCGCCACGTCGGCCATTTCGGACAGTTTGTTGGTCCCCTCTCGGGTCAGCGCCAGCACTTTCATACCGGCCTCGCGCGCTTTTTCGACGGCCATCACGACATTGCCCGAGTTGCCGCTCGTACTGATCGCGAGCAGCACGTCGCCCGGACGTCCGAAAGCCTCGACCCAGCGCGCGAAAATCTGATCGAAACTGAAATCGTTGCCCACGCAGGTCATATAAGCCGCGTCGTTGATCGCCATGGCCGGCAGCGGCCGGCGGTCGCGGCGGAAACGGCCGGTCAGCTCCTCGGCGAAATGCG
>ENA-ORND01000260-ORND01000260.1-human-gut-metagenome-genome-assembly--contig:-NODE-260-length-50596-cov-12.558418_pt1 | contig 50596 bp, 64 predicted proteins | sample MGYA00242111_ERZ509014 | MGnify/ENA primary metagenome ERZ509014 (study PRJEB26280, sample SAMEA2338694) | human gut metagenome | biome: human gut; feature: human-associated habitat; material: faeces... | reverse complement strand
TACATATTTATGCAATGTTTATAACAAATGAAACCGAAAACGCTATTGAGTTCCACAGGACATTTAACATATCTGAATCTATATTATCTGACTGGGAATTATGTACGCTGGATGGTAGTGAATTTTCATACGAATCGGTCAATAAAGTTAATAAGGACCATGGACTTTTAAGTCTATCAGACAATAATAAAGGAGCGATTATAGAAATGGTGTCAGGATTTACCGAATATGACGGATATTTTTATAATGCTGTTATGATAGCAGCTGGTAATGGAAGAAATTCAAACAATGGTCTTATAGTAAGAACTAACGACTATATTAATTTTAATACATTTTTGACGATGCCATTCAATTACAATGGCGCGTCAGAAACGTCTGTTAAAGTATATAATAATAGATTATATGTTGCTTGTAGGCAATATCCTGGAATTCCATTTCTATTGATTTCTTCTTATGATTTCGTAAAACGTAAATGGGGTAAAGTAACAAAGATACGTGACGGTAATGTACGACCTTGGATATTTACATATAAAGGCAAATTATATCTTCTAAATACGATTAAAAGAATAGGTAGAACTTATTCTGCACTAAGTACATTAACTCTTAATAATGAAGAGGTTATAGTAGAAGAAATTTGTGTTATTGAAAATGTTGGTTGGTATTTTGCAACCTACGAATTCGATGATAAACTTTATTTTGTTTGCAAAAAGGATAAAGAGTACTTTGGCGAGCTACCAATTAATACACAAGAAGCATATTCAATTAATATAGCGTTAAAAAAAATATTGGATGACATATTGGCGTAAATAATAAATTTATAGAATTTGATACCAAGTTTACGGAATTAAAAGCGCAGGCAAATTCATTTAATATGGAGCCCGAATGGGAAGACCAAGAAGATTTAGCTTCAGTAAAAAGTTTGTTTACGATGCTGGAACTCGTAGAATCACATCAATATGACCACCTGCCTAAGCTATGCCTTTGGATGGCTCATGCTCACGAAAGGCTTTGTGCTGGCGTTGATGCTTATAAAATAGAAAAAATGCTTCGTCCGGAAGAAGCACTTATATAATTAATTTAATGCTTAACAATTAAAAATTTCTAAAATTATGGGAAATTTTGATGTCGAAAAGACAATCGTTGTTCCAGACAGTGGAGGCACTGGGAATAACTTCCTAGCAGGTATGCTTGCATCCGCTTGTCAGTCTAAAGGCCTCGATGCCAATGCAGTAATGGCTTTGTGTGGAAACAGAAATGGCTCATTTGGAAATGGCTGGGATGGTATTATTGCTCTTATTGTCATCGCCGCAATCTTCGGAGGAAATGGCAATGGTCTGTTTGGTGGTAATAACAATAACAGCACAGAGCGCCAGATGCTTATGGACGCAATTCAGCGCAATGGCGTTGATATTAGCCAGCTGGCAAGCACTTTGAACTGCTCTGTTGGTCAGGTACAAGCTGCTATCCAGCAAGTTGCTAGCCAGGTATGCAATGTAGGTAATCAGGTTGGTATGACTGGCCAGCAGATTATCAACTCAATTCAACAAGGCAATATGGCTCTTACTCAGCAAATCTGCAAGTGCTGCTGCGATATCAAAACAGGTATCAAGGACTAGACTATTGCATTGCAAGGAGAGCTTAATAGCGTTAATCGTAGTGTTGAGCGCGGCTTTGCTGACGTTGGTTATGCAACTCGTGACCAGACTTGCAATATTGAAAAAGCTATTCAGGCGTCTACCGAGTCAATTCTCGCTGGTCAGCGCGCCGCTGAGATGCGTGAAATGCAGCGTGAAATTGCTGAGCGCGACCGTCGAATTGCTGAACAGGCTGTTATCATCAATAATGCACAGCAATCAGCCGCTTTTGCTCAGATGATTAGCCAGGCCGTAGCCCCTTTGAATGCTGGCATCAATTCTCTTAATACAGAGATTGCAGGCATTAAGTGCCATTTGCCTGAAACTAAAGTAATTCCTTGTGGAGACAATTATGTAAAAGTCAATACTGGCTTTAACATTCCTCTTCAGGTATCGCCTGCAGCTTATGGTGCGTGCGGTGCGTTTGGTGGCTATCCATATGCCTATGGCTATAACTGTGGCAATAATGGTGGCTGGGGTTAATTAGAGAAAGGAGGCTATTATGTCATATCCTATTAACCCTTACATACTCGCTAATAGCCAAGGTATTCCACGCCTTCAAGCAAATTCAGTAACAGTTAATACTTCAGAGGTACGCTTTAGTTTTCAGAACCATAGATTTCTTAATGCTCCTTTTGTTGGATTGATACTATTCAAACTGCCTTCTATTCCTACAGGAACGACAGCAACTTTGCCAGTAGTATTTGCCACGAATGGAAACAATCAAGCAGCTATCAACTATGAAACTGGAGCTCCTTTAACAGTAGCTGATGTTGCAAGAGCAGGTATATTCTTAGCTATTTACGACTCAGAAGATGGAACTCTGTATGTATTTCCAACAGCGACTACGTAATTAAAAATTAAAAATCATGGCTTTTCAAAATCTAAGAACTGGCAGTACAGTTTATATCTTTCATAAAGATAATTCTCCTAAATTGGAGATAGGACAGGTTATCGCCGAGCCTAAAATACGGCAGAAATATCCAATTCCAACTCCAGGACAACCTTATGTCGGCTTTATACCCCAACAGCAAGAGCAAGTCGTAGATTTGTCCATTAAAATAGGAGACAAAGTTCAGCCTATCGAAGGCCTAACTCCTTCTACTGATATTCAGGATTGTGGTAATGGATTATTTGTATCTTGTAACAGAGATGCTGTAAATGCAGAAGTAGCAGCATATATGCATAATAGCGAAGTCGCTATTGCAGATGATGTTATTAATGCTCATAGGCAGATTATCGAAAGCTGCAAGAATATAATGGTCATGCTAAATCCTGAAATAGCAGAAAGGCAAAGACTTGAGAAGGAAAACAGTGAGTTAAAAACACAGCTAAAAGAACTTTACAAGTCACAATCCGAAATGAAAGGTATGATGGCCTCTTTATTAGAGCAATTGGGAAGCCCTGTAAAGAAAAGTTAAACATGTAATTTTGTAGAAAATATGCCTACGATAATTAAAATCAAAGAGCGCCAAGCTGATAAGCTTTATGAATGCGCAGAAAAAGTGCATAGAGGCGCAAAGAAGCTCATGGAATTTATCGAAGATGAAATTCTTGAGTCAGAAGAGTTTGATGAGCGCTACGGTGGCAGCGGTGGTAATGGCAGTGGCACAGGTGGTTACCGCGATGACGACGATGACGACGATGAAGACTACAATGAGCGCCGGGGTGTACCTGGCACTGGTAGATATGGTCGTCGTAGATACGGTCGAGGACGCCGCTACTAATAACTAATTTCAACTGAGGCCGTGCTTGCTGAGTATGGCCTCTTTTACTTAAAAAACTTTAATAATATGGCAACAAGAAAAAGATTACCACTTGATATGTATGATGACATACCAACGGAAATGAGAAAATACCTTCGATTTCATGGATGGCATTTTAACAAAAAGGCATGTGATTTTGCAGTAAGTCTAATGCGCAAAAAGAATGCTTCTACTGGTAAAACAGAGAAAATAGAGCCTCTTACAAAAGACCAAGTTGACTCTATGCTTGCAAAATATGGTGTAACTCTAGAAAATAACGTAGACTATGATTATGTGTATGTTGCTAATATGGGAAAAGCTGATTTGCTTAAAAGTAGTATTACTGATGAGCAGCATTTAGCTTTGTATGTAAAAGATGTAGTCGACGACGTAGATGCAGGCGATGGAGAAATAATGCGTGAATGGGATGCTAAAATGACATCCAGAGGTATAGCTGTAGATTGGGAAGAAATTCTATGATAGCAGGAAAATTCTATCTTGAAAACTATGCTAATTGGCACATATCATACTTCATAATGACAGACGCCAATGATGCAGAAGAAATAATAGATGAGTTGTATAGCTTAAGATGTAGTAAACGATTTTTGAATAGGGCTAAAGAAATTTTATACTCAAATAGGCGTAATATAGGAATAGCTTATAGCAATCCTAAATATAAACGTAGTGCAATAGTAGTATCAAAAACTACTGATATTTGGGAATTTTTCAATAGCTTTGCTCATGAAGTAGACCGCATTGAAAAGCATATTGCTAAAACGTTGAATTTCAGTCCTTATAGCGAAAGTGCCAGTTATTTAGTTGGTGAAATTATAAGAAACATGTTTTATAACATAACAAGGAAAATGCTATGCTAGAACTGATTGAAGCAAAAGACCTAGAAGCTCTTATGTTTTTTATAACTGTTAGAGTAGTAATAATAGTTATATGCTGGATTTTCTCTACTATAGCATGTATCGTTGATTTTTGGAGTGGTACATTAACAGCAAAGATTTTAGGTGAAAAGCTTATGTCTCATGGCTTTAGGCGTACTATTGTAAAAATAGGCGATTATGCTAGAGTTCTCATGTTTGCATTTATGGTAGATGTTTTAGGAAGCTTGCTATCATTTTATATACTGCCATTTGCAACTATGCTTTGTGCTTTAGCAATACTTTGCATAGAAGGCAAATCTGTATTAGAAAATAGTAAAAGAAGAAAAGCACATGCCGGAGATGTTCCAGATATGATTAAGCAGATTATTCAAGCAGCTACTACTGAACAAGGCAACGAGGTCTTTAATAAAATAGTAAATCAATTAAATACGAATAAAAATGATACTTACAAACATTAATGTAAATATAGTTCGTAATCAAAACGAATACGAAAAATATGTGTATGAAGCGTATAGGAAAAAATATACATACGAAGAAAGCAAATCAAGTTTTCCATGGCTTGTGATTTCATTTAATAAAATGCAAGGCGATGATGTAACAAATAACTGTACTTTACAGATGTCTCCTGCGGCGAATTTTACAAATATAAACACTGCGCCAAATGGTGAATGGTCTGTAGGAACTAATAAAAGTGAACTTACATTAAATCTTGATAAGCTTTATAATGATGTATTAATGTTAGAAGTTAAAAAAGATTGTGGTTTTTCTGAAACGCCAAATAATCTTACTGTAATTGTAAAAGACAATAACAGAAAAGAATTTAAAAGTTCTCTTGATATTATAGACTTCAGCCAAAAAGAAACACTTCTAAAAAACATAGAGGAAAAGTGTATTCAGCAAGGTGAAGACTATTTAGCAAAAATAATATATGAACTTATACAACAAGACAAAATAAAATGAGAAAGATTGATAAACTTATAGTGCATTGCTCAGCAACACCTGAAGGTAAAGACGTTAAAACCGAAACTATCAGGGATTGGCACGTTAATGGTAATCACTGGAAAGATATTGGTTATCATTATGTGGTTGAGCTCGATGGCTCTGTTCATAAAGGTAGAGATGAAAGCGTGGTTGGAGCTCATTGTTCAGGCCAAAATGCCAATTCAATTGGTATTTGCTATGTTGGTGGTGTGGCTAAAGACGGTAAAACTTCTAAAGATACACGCACTGAGGCTCAAAAGCAATCATTGATAGATTTGCTTAAAGAGCTTAAGGCAAAATATCCAAATGCGACCATACATGGACACAGAGAATTTGCTGCAAAGGCTTGTCCCAGCTTTGATGCAAAACATGAGTATAAAGACCTCTAAAACTGATTAAAGCCATTCTCGCATATAAGAAATTATTCCGAGAATGGCTTTTATATTAAATATGAATAATAACAAATAAAACTCAAAGATTATGCGAGAATTAGCGAGAATAATTACACTTATATTTTTAGCCACTATATTATATAGCTGTAAGTCAATTCAATATGTACCTGTAGAGACAATTAAAAGAGATACTACGTATATTTCACAAATCAAAATTGATAGTATATATCATAGAGACTCTATATATGTGGAGCACAAAGGCGATACTGTATATTTGAGTAAATACAAATATCTATATAAATATATAGAAAAACATGATACTCTTTGGCGCGAAAAGACTGATACAATCCAGGTCGTGTATCCTGTAGAAGCTCAACTTACTAAATGGCAAAAGATAAAAATTAATATGGGTGAATACCTAATAGCTGCCATAGCCTTAGTAATTATATGGCTGTGTGCAAAATACTTCATAAAGCGGTAAACAACAGAAACAATATAAACAAGTCATTGTTTACGCCTAAAGTGCTCAAAATTAATTACTTATATATACTGTAAACAAAGAAACAATAATTTCATTAAATCTTTTCGTATTAAAAGCCGATATTTCTTATTAACCTTAATGTTAATCGGAAATTAAGAAATTAAGTTTGAAATATATAGAGGCATTGTTTTTATTGTTTCTTTGTTTACAGCAATTTCAAAGCCGCACTAAAATTGCTGTTTAATTATTTTTAACAAATAAATTCTCAAAAAATAATGGAAAATTTTTTTCTTTCGAGAATAGTTTGTATATTTGCATATCGAAAATAAGATAATAAAATTCACCAAAATATGGAACAACAATTTAATATAGGTAATATAATTGAGCACTACAAGCTAAATACGGAAGATTTAGCGAAAGTGTTATTTCCTACTGTTAAATATCCGAAACAGGCATTTGACCGTGTGTTAAAGGGTGAAGCCAATTTGGATGTTATACAGTTAGAGCGATTGGCCAATCATATTGGCGTGTTAGTAACTGATTTGTTTTCAGCAAATACTTGGAAAGGTTCATCTGAAGATGGATGCCTAACAATGCTGAAAGGCGAATATAAAGTAAAGCTGAATTATAAAGGCGTGTACGTATCTATATATAAGAATAATGAGCTTATCCACCAAAAACTTTCAAACGTACCAGATATGACAGTAAACGAGTTTATTAACTATTTAGATAACTTCATTAAAAATTACGAAAATGGAAACCGTTAAAATTTCTGTTGAGGTTAGCGTAAACCTGTCTGAAAATACGCAGAAGTTTTTAACTTCATTGTTTGCAACAGGAGTTCCAAGTGGAGCTCAAGTAGCCGCTTCAGTTTCTAAACCTGCTCCTGCTGCGCTAGCAAAGCCAGCTCCCACAAAACCTACTCCTCAGCCTGCAGCACCTGCCCAGACTCAGAGCGCTGCCGAGCCTGCTCCTTCAGCACCTGCTGCTCCGGCTGCTTCTTCTGCCTCTAAGAGCATTGAGGATGTTCGCGGAATGCTTGCAAAAAAGGTGAATGAGCACCGCGATGTAATCAAGCAGAAACTCAATGAGCTTGGTGCCCCGAGCGTAACAAAGCTTGACCCGGCCAAGTATGACGAAATGTTTAACTTCTTAGAATCACTGTAATGGCAAATCAAAAGAAGTTGCAACAAGCAGCAATCAAGTTCCGTAAACAAAATCCTATGTTGCATGCAACATGCTCAGCTTTACTTTCTTCTATGGCCAGATTTATTGCAAAGTCCGGAGCAACTGAGGTAACAGTAGGATATGATAAACGTGGAGAGTATTATGAAGCAGCAAACAACTAGCACTAAACCACAGAAGCATAGCCAGAGGAGTCATGCACTCCTCTCGGCTTCTGGAGCTGGAAGATGGCTTAATTGTACTCCATCTGCAAAGCTTGAAGATGAATACGGAGAAAAGAAAAGCTCTGTATATGCACAAGAAGGTACATTGGCTCATGAGCTCTCAGAGCTTTATATTAGGCGTGATACTTTGCTTGATATTAGCGAGCAAGACTTTGACCAACGCCTTGAAGAGATAATGGCAAATGAGCTGTTTAATGAGGAAATGCTTGATGTAATTCCGACTTATACAGATTATTGTGCAGCTCAATTAGCAGAGGCTAAGACAGCTAATCCTTTAGTTGTAATGGAAATTGAGCAGAAACTCGATTTGACGGACTTTATACCAGAGAGTTTTGGAACAGCTGACTGCGTTATTATCAATGACAACCTCATGGAAGTTATTGATTTGAAATACGGAAAAGGAGTTCCAGTATATGCTGAATGGAATAAACAACTTATGCTTTATGGTCTTGGAGCATTACAGAAATATGATACTATGTATGATATATCTGAGGTACGATTGACAATCGTACAGCCACGCATTAACAATATATCTTCATGGCAAATATCTGTAGAAGAGCTTCGCAAATGGGCTGAAGAAGAGCTTAAACCAAAGGCACAACTTGCATTTAATGGTGAAGGTGAACTTAATGCCGGAGATTGGTGTAGATTTTGTGCTGTGCGCAATCAATGTAGAAAGTTGTATGAGCAGCAAATGGAAATAGCAAAGAATGAATTTGCTGAACCCGAGCTTCTTACAGATGATGAGATTGCCGATATTGTTCGCCGTACTCCTAAGCTTGTAGAATGGGCTAATTCTATCGCAGAATATGCACAGAAAAAAGCTATAGAAGAGAATAAGCAATGGCCAGGTCTTAAGCTAGTTGAGGGTATAAGCAGACGCAAATGGGTTGATGAAGACCAAGCCTCAAATGCAATCTTTGCTCGCTGCCCTGAGTTATCAGAAGATGAGATTTTCAACATGAAGCTTAAGCCGATTACTTCAATTGAAAAGATAGTAGGCAAAAAGCGCTTTGAAGAAATTCTATCTGATGTGGTTGTAAAACCTCAAGGTAAACCTACTCTTGTACCGCTTGAAGACAAGAGACCAGCAATGGGCTATAATCAAGCACAATTAGATTTTGCAGATAATGGAGAATAATGACTATTTGCCTGATTGGGCAATTATTGAAAAAGTAATAACAACTAAAAATTAAAGTAAAATGGAAAATTCAACAAAAGTTGTAACTGGCAAAGTAAGATTTTGCTATGTGAATGTGTTCGAGCCAACGGCTATGAACGAGGGTGATACCCCTAAGTACAATGTCTGCATTCTTATCCCTAAGACAGATACTAAAACTTTGGAAAAGATTAACAAAGCTATCGAGGCAGCTAAGCAGGCAGGCAAAGCCAAGCTTGCAGACAAGAACGGCAAGATACCTTCAAACCTCAAGTTGCCTCTACACGATGGCGACGATGAGCGCGGCGATGACCCAGCATTCGAAGGCATGTATTTCATTAATGCTAATAGCCAGCGTAAACCGAGCATTGTGGACAAGGACCTCAATCCTATCATGGAGAAAGAGGAGTTCTACAGTGGTTGCTATGGCCGCGCATCAATCAACTTCTATGCCTTTAATGTTTCATCCAAAGGCATCGCAGCTGGATTGAATAATCTTCAGAAGCTCGAAGATGGCGAGATGTTGGCCGGTGGTTCTACTGCTGAAGAAGACTTCGGAGGCAAGAACGAATGGGATGACGATATGATGTAATTTCCTCTCTGCATCAGTAAGTATAGTAGTTTAATGGTAAAACCACAGAGCGCCATTGGTTTGTGTGCCTGTTATGCGGGTTCGAATCCCGCCTATACTCCTAATTTTATAATATCAAATAAGAAATAATGGCGAAATATCTTTTCATAGACGTTGAAACATTTTCCTCAGTAGATATTAAAGACTCTGGTGCCTATAAATATATAGAGTCACCAGACTTTGAGATACTGATTATAGGATATGCATTAGATGATGGGCCAGTTAACATTATTGATTTAGCTCAAGGCGAAGAAATGCCTGAAGAGTTTGAAGAAGCATTACTTGACCCAGAATGCATAAAAGTTGCTCATAACGCAGTATTTGAGCGACTTAGCTTTAAGCGAATAGGATATAACATCCCAGCAGAACAGTGGTATTGTACTTCAGTGAAAGCTGCATATTGTGGTTTACCACTTTCATTGGATGGTGTATCAAAGGCTCTTAATCTTACAGATAAGAAGCTTGATACAGGTAAAGCACTTATTAAGTACTTTTCATGCCCGTGTAAAGCAACTCGAGTTAATGGAATGCGTACGCGCAATTATCCAGAGCATGCTCCTGAGAAGTGGGAAATGTATAAAGAGTATAATAAATATGATGTTTTGGCCGAGCGCGAGATATTTCATAGATTAGAACCTTATATCATTCCAAAGATTGAGCGAGAAATGTACGTACTTGACCAGAATATCAATGATAGAGGTATTTTGGTGGATATGGAGTTAGCAGAGTCTGCTATTGCAGTAGATAATACTTATACTTCTATATTAACTCAGCATGCTCAGCAATTAACAGGTCTTGAAAATCCAAATTCGCCTGTACAAATTCGGCAATGGATAGAAAAGAAAACAGGTAATGCTATATTGTCACTTTCAAAAGAAACAATGCCTGACCTGCTTAAAGAGTTTGCAGACTATCCAGATGTAATTGAGTTGCTTAATATACGCAAAAAGTTATCAAAAACTTCAATTAAAAAGTATTATGCTATGCTCAATTGTGCTATGAAAGACCACAGAGTTAAAGGTACGTTCCAATTCTATGGCGCAAATAGAACTGGTAGATGGGCAGGTAGATTATTGCAGTTGCAGAACTTATCAAAAAACCATATATCACATATCGAAGTACCGCGTGAACTAATTAGGGCCCGCGATTGGGAAACGGTTGAGATGATGTATGATGATGTTGCGGATATTCTTTCACAACTTGTAAGAACAGCACTTATACCACCACAAGGTATGAAATATGCAGTTGCTGACTTTTCAGCTATCGAAGCAAGAGTTATATCTTGGCTTGCCGATGAAAAATGGCGATTAGATGTATTTCATGGCGATGGTAAGATATATGAAGCAACTGGAGAAAAGATGTTTGGAGTACCAAAGTCTGAAATTAAAAAAGGCTCAGTGCTTCGCGACAAGTCAAAAATATCCGAATTAGCATTAGGTTATGAAGGAGGTCTTGGCGCATTAAAGCGCATGGGCGGTGATAAAATGGGTCTTTCAGACACAGAAATGATGTCGCTCGTACGAAAATGGCGCATGGCCAATCCTAATATAGTTGATATGTGGAAAGAGATTGATGAGGCTTCTAAAGAAGCAGTAAGATACCACAGAGCCGTTAAGTGCACTAGTAAAAATGTTATATTTGATTGTGACGGTGAATTTATGACAATAGAATTGCCTGTAGGCAGAAAACTATTTTATTATAAGCCAGAATTTAAAGATAAAAAAGTAGGTCGTTCTACAGTTCCAATTCGAAGTTTGTGCTATAGAGGCATCGACCAGACAACAAAACAATGGATAAGCATAGACACCTATGGCGGCAAACTAACAGAAAATATAGTTCAAGCTGTATCAAGAGATTTGTTAGGTGATGCTATGCTTAGAATGGAAAAAGCTGGATATGGAATTGTGGGTTCAATACACGATGAAGTTATAACAGAGGTTCCAGAAGAGAATGCTCAGCTATGGTATGATAATTTGGTAAAAATCATGTCAACTCCACCTTTGTGGGCACAAGACCTTCCACTTAATGCAGATGGAGGAGTTATGGATTTTTACCAAAAATGATTAGTATTTATGCAAGTAGATAAATTGAAATATGATGAAAATTTGAGCATAGCAGTTGGACTAAATGTTTCAAGTAAAGTATGGAAAAATACCAAAACTACTTGGAGCAATTTAGTTCAAAAGCTAGCTACTCCTGTAGTAACCGCTGAAACATATAAGCGGTTTATGAGTGCTACAAAAGAAGAGCAAAGTAAGATAAAAGATGTAGGCGGATTTGTAGGCGGATTTCTTACAAATGGTAGGCGTGATAAAACAAATGTACTTTACCGCCAGTTAATTACATTGGATATTGACTTTTCTCATGAGAACTTTTGGTGGGACTTTACAATGCTATTTGATTGTGCTGCGGTTATTCATTCAACCCATAAGTCATGCGCAGAAAAGCCTCGACACAGATTGATAATTCCACTGGATAGAGAAGTATCTCAAGAAGAATATCAAGCCATTGCACGAAAAGTTGCCGGAGACTTAAATATTGATTTGTTTGACCCGTCAACTTTCGATGTGAATAGACTTATGTTCTGGCCGTCTGTATCATCAGATGCTGAGTACTATTTTGAATATCAAGATGGACCATTTCTTGAGGCCGATTATATATTAGGGCTATATAATGATTGGCATGATACGAGCGAATGGCCAACTGCTACAGATAGCACAGATGTAATAATGCAAGCTATCAAAAAGCAAGAAGACCCAGAAGATAAAAAAGGCATAATTGGTGTTTTCTGTCGTACTTATACTATACAAGAAGCTATTGAGACTTTTCTTTCAGATGTATATACACCAGCTGGAGAAGGGCGATATACGTATATAAATGGCTCTACAGCTGCGGGCTTAATAGTCTATGATGATAAATTTGCGTATTCTCATCATGGAACAGACCCTGCTGGAGGTAGACTATGTAATGCATTTGACTTAGTTCGCATACATAAATTTGGCCATTTAGATACAGGCAAAGAAAAAGAAGACAAAGATAAAAAGAGCTTTAAGGCAATGGAAGAATTTGCCTCTAAGGACTCTACAACAAAAAAGCATATTGCTGAAGAAAAGTTTGCTGAAGCTAAATTCGAGTTTGCAGAAGAAGCAAAAGCAGAAGTTCCTGAAGAATATGATACTTCATGGACAGAAGAGCTTGACGCTAATACAAAAGGCGAATATGATAATTCTGCCAATAACTTGAATATAATAATTCAGCATGACCAATTCTTAAAAGATGTATTTAAGCTAAACATTTTTGATAATAAAAGATATGTTACACGTTCGTTACCATGGCGTAAAGTCGATACTGTGGAGCCTCTTCGTGATGTTGACTATTCTGGTGTTCGTAATTACATTGAGTGTGTTTACGGCATTGTGTCAAGTCAAAAAGTGGACGACGCGCTTGCGCTTGAATTTGAAAAGAAAAAGTTCCATCCGATAAGAGAGTATATATGCGCTCAAAAGTGGGATGGCATACCGAGAGTTAATACATTATTGATTGATTATTTTGGAGCAGAAGATAACGCTTATACTAGAGCCGCCATTAGGAAGACGTTGGTGGCGGCTGTTGCGAGGGTATTCGAGCCAGGTATTAAGTTCGACACAGCGCTTATACTTGTCGGAGAACAAGGAACATATAAAAGTACTTTCGTTAAAAAGCTCGGCATGGAATGGTTCTCAGATACATTCACGACTGTGCAGGGCAAGGAGTCATTTGAACAGATACAAGGGGCGTGGCTGATTGAAATGGCAGAGCTTTCAGGCCTTAAGAAAGCAGAAGTAGAGTCAATAAAGCACTACATATCAAAAAGAGAAGATATGTTCAGGCCGGCGTATGGTAGAACAGTAGAAACATATAAGCGCCAATGCGTATTTTTTGGTACTACTAACAACAAAGATTTCTTACGTGACCCGACAGGAAATAGACGATTTATGCCTATAGACGTAAGGCCAGAATATGCTACAAAGTCTGTAAATGATGACCTTACACAAGATGAAATAAATCAAATATGGGCTGAAGCATATCAACTATATTTGGCAAAAGAGCCTTTATACCTCGTTGGTGATGAAGATATAATTGCTAAGATTGAGCAACATAAACACTCAGAAGCAGATGAGCGAAAAGGTATTATTGAAGAATATCTTAATACTAAATTTCCAGATGATTGGGATAAAATGGACCTGTACGACAGAAGACGTTGGCTTGAAGACCCATTGTCTAAAAATGGTACAGTACAAAAAGACTTTGTCTGCATTGCTGAAGTATGGTGTGAGTGCCTTGGCAAAGATAAGACAGAAATGTCAAGATATAATACCAGAGAGGTTAATGAAATTCTTAGGTCATTGCCTGAATGGGAAGCTATAGCATCTACTAAGAACTTTCCTTTATATGGTAAACAGAAATACTATAAACGTAAAGATAGCTTATTATGATAGCAAATTTTTATAAAATGCAATACGGAAATTACAGTAATTCTGTGCTTCTTGTAACAAGAAATATAGAACATATTCCATCTGTCAAAACGGTTGTTATATACAATGGCCAAAAGTTTTGTGTTGACAGACTGGAATTTAATTTAGATAAGTGTGAGTATAACATTTATATTGTAAGAGTATGATTATTAAGCAATATATAGTAGAGTGTGATAAGTGCGGCAAGCTGATTGGTATTTATAACAATTATAAGCCAAGCTTAAAACAATTACGCAAATGCTGTGGAATTGTTATAATAAATAATAGTAAGCCACGGCTAATATGTAAAGATTGTATAAAGCATGATGATAGACAGTGAAAAAGTTATAGAGCGCAAATTGGCCGAGCTTGTTAAAATAAACGGTGGCATGTGTATAAAACTGCTGTGTGACCAACTTATAGGCTTACCAGATAGAATGTGCTTATTTCCAGGCCATAAAATAGTTTTTGTGGAATTAAAAACAACTGGACGAAAGCCTAAACGCATACAGGCATATATGCACAATAAGCTTAGAGCTTTGGGTTTTAGAGTTGAAGTAATAGATACGATAAAAGGCGTTGAACAATTTATAGATAGTATAATTTATGATAAGTAACATAGTTGCATTTATAATAGGTGCTTTGCTTGGTTTAGCTTGTTTAGCTATATTTAACAGTAACAAAAGATGAAAGAAACAGATTTACATAAATACCAATTAGCTTGCGTGCAGCATATAATCGAGCATCCATTTTGTGGTGTATTTGTAGATATGGGCCTTGGCAAAACCATATCAACTCTTACTGCTATAAATTATTTGATGTTTGATTATTGTGAAGTTAATTCTGTATTAGTTATAGCTCCAAAACGAGTGGCTGAGTCAGTTTGGCAAGAAGAAGCAGAGAAATGGGAACATACAAAGCATTTGCGCTTTTCTAAGATTATAGGTACTGCTAAACAGCGAATAGCAGCCGTTATGGAAACAAAAGCTGATATTTATATCATATCAAGAGATAATGTTGCATGGCTTTGTGCTTTATATGGCGGAGGCAAATTACCTTTTGATATGGTAGTAGTCGATGAGCTTAGCAGTTTTAAGTCTTATAAATCAGAGCGTTTTAAGGCATTACGCGGCGCAAGACCTTATCTTAAAAGGTTAGTAGGACTAACTGGTACACCCGCTCCAAATGGACTTATTGATTTGTGGCCTCAAATATATCTTATGGATAGAGGCGAGCGCCTTGAAAAGACAATATCCAGATATAGAGAAAGGTATTTTCGGCCAGGTCAAACAAATGGTCATGTCGTATATTCATACGATTTGATGAGTGACTCAGAATATCTAATACATAAGAAAATAGAGGATATTTGCATAAGCATGAAAGCCGATGATTATCTTGAAATGCCGTTTAGGACAGATAACTATATAAAGCTTAGAATGCCTGAAGCTCTAAAGAAGCGATATGATGACTTTGAAAAAAATAAAGTGCTTGACTTAATAAGCGCTACTGAAACGGTTGAGCAAGAAGACGAAAATGGCAATTCAGTATTTGTTGAAAAGCCTGTGGAAGTAAATGTAGTCAATGCTGCTGCCCTTTCAAATAAATTACTTCAATTTGCTAATGGGGCTATATATGATGAAGAAAGAAATGTATTTCCAATTCATGATATTAAGCTTGAAGCTCTTAAGGAAATAATCGAAGATGCAAATGGCCAATCTGTACTTGTGGCATGGACCTATCAGTTTGATAGAGATAGAATTGTTAAGTATCTTAAAAAATATAAGCCAAGAGAGCTTAAAAACAATAAAGATATTGAAGACTGGAATGCTGGTAAAATACAAGTTATGTTGGCACATCCAGCATCAGCAGGTCATGGGCTTAATCTTCAAGCAGGAGGTAGCATAATAGTTTGGTTTGGGCAAACATGGAGTCTTGAATTATATCAGCAGTTTAATGCTCGATTATATCGCCAGGGACAGCAAAATCATGTTGTTATAAACCATTTAATTTTGCAAGGCACTCATGATGAAGATGTAATCAGAGCACTTAAAGCAAAAGATAAAAAGCAAAATGCCTTAATGGATAGTATAAAAGCAAAAATCGACAAATATAAAAAATATATGTAATATGGGAAGAAATGGTAAAAAAGCTCCAGTATTTCTGGAAATGGTAAAATTTGTTAACGATAATGTTGGCAAAGTAGTAAGTTCAAAAGAAATTTTGCTTGGTAAAGAGCCAGGTAGAAACTCAGAAACCGCGTATCTTTATAAGTTTGTAAAACTTGGATATGTAGAGCCTGTAGACGATAATAGCTTTGTGAAAGATAAAACAGCAAGCTTTAAGGTGATAAAAGAATTTCCTAAACATTACAATTCTGTTATATTTATGGATGAACTGAGAGTGGCAAATGGGTATATACCAGATAATCGTAAACGTAAAGTATATTGATATGAAAGCAACAGATGTACAAATAGGTGGTAGTCATTATAAAGATATGGCTATGCAACCAATAGAGCTTATAACTGCTTTAAGATGCTCTTTTATACAAGGATGTATTATAAAATATATTAGCAGGTATAAAGCTAAAAATGGAGCGCAGGATATAAAGAAATGTATTCATTATGCTCAATTAGCTATTCAGTTAGGAGATAAAAGAAGATGCAATGATAAAGCTCTCTCTCTTAACATAAATAAGTTTATTATTAAAAATAAACTAACGATACTTCAGCGGAGAATTATTACTCAAACTGCATATAATAACTATGAGCAAGTTATTCAATTTTGCAAAGAATTACTGCAAATAGAATATCCAGAAGAGCAATAAAATCTGGCCAAGTTAAGAAGTGTTAAGTGAGTGCATTTTATAATGAAAAAATTTTCTATTCTCGGAGAAAATTAGTATATTCGCATATCTAAATAAAGATAATAAAATGGACAAGAAAAGAACCTTTCAGCAAATAGCCAAAGATATAAAGTCAACATGGCTTAATGTATATTTTGGCGCAGTGCCTTATTTAGAGGCAATGTTAACACTTGACACTTCAGACCCGAATGCTATGTATCTTTATGATACTGCAGGAGATATTGTTAGATACTTCTTGGCAAATGCACAAACATTTAGAGGTGCTGATGCAAAAAGATTAAAAGCAGAACTTAAAACTTTAATAAACAATGGCTAACATCTTAGAACAAGCAAACAAAATCGTAAATGAGCGCTCAGAAGAAAAAGAGCGCCAATACGGGCCATTCCAGGCATCAATGGAAAGAGCAGCAGCTCTTTATAATTTGATGTCGCCCAAAGACCAGCAAATAACAACTGCTGGTATGTATAGAGCCATGATAGCTCTTAAGTTATCACGCGAAGCTTATGCACATAAAGAGGATAATCTTCTTGATGCAGTAGCTTATATGGGCTCTATGAATGACTATCTGGAAGAGCATAAAGATATTTTCAATAAATAAACAGTTTTTTAATTATGGCGAAAGTGTATAACACAACAGACCTCAGACCAGACCAGGCCTTTGAGCGCCACGTATTCCACAGAGACCAGTTTGCGCATTACTTGCGCTGGACACACATCCTTAAGGAAGCAAAGATTGGCGAGTCAATCGTAGACTTCGGCTGTGGAGCGGCTAACCTGCTTGAAGTATTGTATCGAAACAAGTTCAAGCAGAAAGAATATATCGGCATTGATATTCGCGAAAAGACTATCAATGAAGCGGCCGAGAAGTATCAGGATGTGCCTTGGGCTCATTTCTATGTAGCTGACCTTGTGAAACATGATTTGGATTTCAGCAAGTTTAATGCTGACAAAGTCTGCGCTTTTGAAGTGCTTGAGCACGCAGGCAAACAAAATGCTCATAAGTTCCTTGAGAACTTTAAGGCCTGTGGTAATAACAATGCTACTTATTACCTTTCAACTCCAAATTATGACCCATCAGTTGGAGCGGCTGGTAATCATACTTATGATTCAGGCGATGGCCGCGGAGTTGATGTACAAGAGTTTGACCATTGGGAGCTTGAAGGCATATTGCTGAAACACTTCAACATAGTAAAGAAGTTCGGTACATTTGCTTCGGCTAAAGACTATAAGCCACTGATGAATGATTGGCAGCAGAAAATGTTTGATTCCCTTAAAGAGTATTATGACTCAAACCTCATTGCCAATATCATGGCTCCTATGTTCCCAGATGCTTCACGTAATACTCTTTGGGTATTAAAGCGTAAGCCGGGAGATGTAAAAGTTGCTCCTAAAGCCACTGAGCAACTAAGTTTATTCGATGACGATTTAATGTAACATATATGTTGAACTTAATTGCTAATTTGGCATCATTATGAAAAGTTTAATTTCAGTAACTCCAAGAGAGTTTAAACGCAACTTCAATGAAGTAATGGAAATGTGCACAGATATGTGCATGACAACCAATCAGGAGATTGTTATCACTGTTCCTACGAGCAGAAAGTCAAATACTCATGCAGAAATAGCCAAGCTTATTCCTGTAGAAGGAGGTATTAAGTATGAGTACAATAAAGAACTTATGAATAAGCATGGCATTAACGCTTCTAATCCTAAGGCCGCAAAGATTGAAGCTATTATGGCTGAAGCCTTTGAAAAATCTGGGTTGGCCGAGTATTGTAGAAAGAATAAAGAGGCTGTAGGATATATGCAAAAAGCAATGGCACTTGCGGCTGAAGAACTTGTTAAAATGATGCAGTCATGAAGTTTGCAAAAATAAGAAATGTAAAGTCCCCTGTTCGCGGGACTGGTAAAGCAGCAGGAATTGATTTTTTCGTTCCTAACTTTGGTAGTAACAAAGGCTTTATCGTAAATCCAGGAACTGATGTTTTAATACCATCAGGTATTAAGATGGAAATTCCAGAAGGATATATGCTTATGGCAGCTGATAAATCAGGAGTTGTAACTTCTAAATGGGCTTGCCTTGGAGCTGGTAGAACACCGAAAGCAGAAGCATTTGAAAGCATCGTTATCCTCGGAGCCAAGATTGTAGATGAAGATTACCAGGGTGAAATTCATATACATGTTGTTAATGTCGGCAAAGCCAAGGTCCACATTAAGCCAGGTATGAAAATAGCACAATTTATTCTTGTGCCTGTATCGTATGAAGGTCTTGAAGAAGTTTCTGAGTCAGAGCTTTTCAGCCGTTCATCTGAGCGTGGTGATGGAGCACTCGGGTCTACTGGGTCATACTAAAAATAACTAAATTGAAATTAATTATGAAAGCAATTGGAATTAAAATGGTTGACTTACAATTAATGACAGCTAATGAAGCTATAGAAAAAGGTTATAAAACCAATAATTACACTGGTGAAGAAAAAGGTTATGAAGTAACTTATCCAGATGGCTATAAATCTTGGTCGCCAAAAGCTGTTGCTGATAAGGCTTATTTTAAATTAGCTGATGAACACGGTGAAACAATTAAGCAAGAAGACATTGAAAGGTTTATTGCTAAAGAGAGCGTCACAACAGTTGGAAGTAAAAATACGGTAGTTACTCTTACTACAATTACTGGTTTTGAAGCCAATTGTATTTCTTCATGCATAAAACCAGAAAATTATGATGCTAATATAGGCAAAAAGTTTGCTAGACCACATGCGGTAGACCAAATTTGGGCTGGCTTAGGATTCGTTCTTCAGTGGGCAAAATATGGACTAACATTCAACGAATAATCAATTTATTCACTATTCTCGCGCGCGATATTGCACTTTAAGTATGAAGCAAAAGATTTATATTCAGAAAAACAGGTGGGCTCTAGGACGCGCGAGAATATAACTTTAAAGATTATGGCAGAAATTCCTCAAATAATTAATACAAGCCAGTTTCTTAGGTTCGCAGCTGTATATGCTAACAAGTTCAAAGCGAATAAAGGATATGGCAGATGGCTTGCAGAGTACGAGCACATGGATAAAGCCGATATGTTTAAACCAGAAAATATAAGAGAACAGTATATAAAAATACTCAATGGCACGAGCCGGTTATCTTATATTTATTGGGATGCTATTCACCATATAGGAATACAAGCTCTCGATGCTACCAAAGCTTTTGTGTCAGCCGATTCATTTGAAATAAGAGTAATTACTGGCGAAATAGCATTTGACGATAACGACGAAGAACTTACAGGCTTATCTATGGAAGAAGCAATAAGTATTTGCAAAGCCATGAATGAGGAAGCTGAAGAATTGTTGTTTAGAGTTTATAGCAGTAACGCTAATAAAATAGTTAAATGATATGGCAAAGTATATAGAAGATGAAGTTCACATTGAAAGTCCGATGGATTTAGAAGCTGAATTATGTAAATATAATTGCAAAACTGAAAAAGAACTTGATGAGCTTCTTTGGTATGATTATGGAGTTGCACTTATATTAGATTATAAAGATAAAGAAGAGAATAACATATGAACATAGCTTATAAAAATGCTACTGAGGCTTTTGAAGACCTATATGCTTTTATTATGGGCCAAGGAGTAAATACTAATGTTGGAACAAAAGCTGTTTACAATGTTGGTTTTTATTTACTTAATCCTCAGCAACGTGTCATAACAACAGAATGGCGTAAATTCAGCGAACGATATGCAGAGCGCGAATATGCCTGGTATATGTCTGGAGATAGGAGTGTAGCTGAAATTAAAAAACATGCTCCTATGTGGGATAAAATGCATGGTGGAGATAACATTGTCAATTCTAATTACGGATGGCAGTGGACTCGCAATGGCCAATTGGCAAAGTGCATTGAACAGCTTAAAGAGAATAAAGATACTCGTCAAGCTTGGTTTACTATATTTGATGGCAAAGAAAAAGATGACTATAAGTATGATACGCCTTGTACATTATCAGTCGGATTTGATATTAAGCCTCAAATAGGAACTCTTGATATGTGCGTAACTATGCGAAGCAACGATTTGGTTTATGGTTTTTGCAATGACCAGTATTGTTGGACAAAGCTTCAACAGTTAGTTGCAGATGAGCTTGGTGTGCCAATAGGTACTTATTACCATTTTGCTCATGATTTGCATATATATAAGAGACACTTCGATATGCAAGAAAAGTATTATAAACAACAACTTAAAAACTTATAAAAATGAAGCTGGAAGATTTGAAAGTTATTGATATTATTCAAATGCCTCAGTTTGAAAAGCATATTGAGGCTTTGATTAAGGACTTGTACTTAACTCGTACGAAGATTATGAATGAACATCCAGATGTTCAATTCAAAAGAGGTCCCATTGAAAGATTACAAGAGAAAAAGGTATTTGGGCCTAAAGCTCTTGCCGCTCTTTATGCGAAAGTAGTCGATAAGACTATAAATACAAGCGAATATCCTTCTACACTTAGAACTTTTATTAAAAGGATAGGTGATGAAGCTTTTCATAAGACTTATGTTGAATTAAAGCAAGCAGAAGATGAACAATCCAATAAGGGAGATAATAAAGAGTAATCTGCAGAAACTAAGCAAAGATGAGTTAGTTGATGCACTGGCTGATGTTTATATGGCATGCCGTCCGTTTAGCATAATAAGCTCATTGAGCTGTGTACAAGAAATAAAAAGCCCAATAAAAGAAGCTATAAACCAGCAAGCAAATATACAGCGCATAAATGCACAATTTGCAGAAATAAAACAACCATTAAATATATTAGAAAAATAAAAAGTTATGGAAATAACATTGCATGAGATATTAGCATTGGTTCTTTTTGGCTCAGGAATGTTTAGCTTGGGTATGAACGCAGGAAAGTATTTATATAAAAAAGGATTATGGAAATGAAAAAAGTACTTAAATTTTTATGGAGATGTGTAGGTGTACTTTATTTCCCTATATATCTATTAGCTTGGGTATTGCATAAAATAGCAAGACTCACGCTTGCGATTGCATATTTTGGATTGCTTAACAAGCAAACTGGAAAAGATATAATCAAGTCATTATTTAAGTGGCATGGAAGATATTAAGCAATATGGAGACTTAACCGAAAAGGAACTCTTTGAATTTCTCGATGAAATTAAAAGCGATGATGAGGATATTCAAGAGGCTCAATCTGAGGCAATTGAAAAAATTACCTTGGAAGAAGAGCATGTTGAATTATCTGAAGAAGAGCAGGAAAACAGAGAGATTGAAGCTAGATATGGAGATAAAATGCCATGGACAGGCTTAGGTCCAAACAATTGCCAAGGTGTAAAACTGTTTGGACCTGAGGGACAGCGCAGAGCTGCGATGGCTAGCATAGAAGCTAAAAGGAAAAAGTCTCAACGGCTTAAAGAAGACAGAATACGTATTCAGCGTGAAGCTTTCAGGCAAGAATATATACGCCTGAGTGGCCCTATAGGAAATGAAAGGATTAAGCTGTTAGTTTCATCACTTGTTAAAGAACACACAAGAATGGTTGATAAATACTCAACTTATATAAACAAGCGATTAACTACTTTACTTAATCCTTTTATTCCACGTAGGTTAAGAATATGTAAAAGCTTATATCCTGACTCAATTCGTCCATGCCCTGGCTTTTTATATAAAGCAAGTGAGGAATATGGTGCTGGGTTAACTTTCTGGGCAATGCCTAATATTCCATATTACTTTGCTCAAAATACAGAGCAGAAAGTTCTTATGGAGCATAAATCACCATTCTTGGTAAATGTGGACCAGTCCATAAAGTTCTATCATGAGCATCTTAAAAAAAGAGCGGACAAAGAGCTTAAATATGCTTCTTTAATATACCAAAAAGGCGTATATTCATACTTTGACCTGTTAAGGCTTAATCCATTTTGGTATGAAGTTCTATATAACGATTTGCAAAACAAAATTAAAGAAATGGTATGAAAAGTAATAACACTAAATTAGCATTGCCAAGAATTTTAATCTATCAAGATGAAGACTGTAAAATCCTGGTAGATTATTTGGTGTATAACGGCTTTCAAGTAATAACCTCAACTGAGAATGATATACTAATCAAAATCAGAGAAAAGAATTATGACTTATGCATATTAAGCCATTATAAAACAACAGATGCCTCTATGAGGCTAAAGCCATTAAAATTTTTGCGCAAATCAGATGATAAAATACCGGTAATAATGGTATCAGATAAGGCCCGATATGAGTATGTTATTGAAGCATTTGATGAAGGTGCAGATGATTACGTTATAAGACCATATAACATTGAGGAGCTTATAAGAAGAATAAAAGCTGTTTTGAAAAGATGTGGTGTGCGAGTAAGAAGTATAGAGCCATCTTATGAGATAGGCGATTACCTGTTTAATACAGTAGATAAAATTCTTACTATAGGCAATGTAAAAACACAGCTTAATAATAAACAAAGCCAAGTTCTTGCTTTATTATGTGCCTATAAAAACGAAACATTACCCAAGAAAATACTTATGCAACAAGTATGGGCTGATGATAACTACTTTAATAAACGTAGCTTAGATGTCCATATATGCATGCTGCGAAATATGCTTAAAATGGATAACCGAGTAGCTATAGAAACCATACGAGGAGTCGGTTATTCTCTCGTTATAGAAGAAGATGAAAGCTTAATGTAAAAAAGGCAGACTACTTTTCTGTAGTCTGCCTTATATTTCTCTCGTTCACTTGTTAAGCTACGCGTTTCTTGAAATTCTTCAAAAAATACAGGCTCATTTTTCCTGTCACAAAATCCTCATCTTGATTGCCTGTATGAAAACACTTAAGGCCATATTTATTGGTATAAACCTTAAAATCACCGCGTAATTCTCTCGTTCCAGTTTGGTTATTAAACCACCACACTCTAATATGATTTGCATCAAGCCATTTTATTTGCTGCTGAATATATTTAGTAAGGTCCTCATATTCATCATAATCGGCTTGGTCTTCAACATACGGAACAAAGGTGCATTCTATAAGGTCTGAGTCATCAACTGCTTTCCAATCATCTTCTATATAAAAATTATTGGAAAACATTTCAGATACCTCATTGGCTTCTTCCAAATTGTCTTCGTCTAATGGCTCTTCGCCATAATACAAAAAGCAAAAAGCATCATTTGATATTTGCAAAGTCTGCTTTTTGCTGTAATCTAAAACAAAATTGCTCATTTATTCTCCCGTTCTATAGTTTCACGATATTTCTTCTCAAGCTCCGCTATTTCATCTAAAGCAGCTTGAGGCTGAACTAATTGAACAACTGTTGGCAGTTCATTTCCTTCTTGCATTGCTTGAACTGACTGAGAGCCATCAAGCAAATTCTCTTGCTGTACCTCTTGGGTATTCTCTTGTTCATTTATTTCCATATTGCAATTATTTATTTTTGTTCAACATTTCTCTCGTTGGGGCCTTGTGATATTCTCCTGTCCAATTGTGGCGGATATTCTCTCGGCCATTTCCTCTGTTAACTCCTGTACCACACTCGGGGTCCAATGTGGACAATTGCTGCATAATCCACTGTGCACACGAGCTACACAGTTTGTACACTCAGGCATAAGCTGTTTAATCATAATAGCCATGCGGCTTTTATGTGTTCTAGTGTGTAACATTTTTTAGCAGTTTTAATTTTGTTCTTTTATAGACTAAAGTACAAAATAATCTTGATATAAATTACTGTTTTACAGACTTTAACATAAAAATTTTTCACTGGTTTATTGCGGCTTCAAAATAAAAATATAGAGCTTTAAATGCCTCGAAAATATATGAAATTTCATTATTCTCGTTCATTCTCTCCTCATTTCTTTTTATAGATTTAGTTTACTATTATTCTCAAATAAAAGTGTCCTAGAAGCCAAGAAAATGAGTCAACTTTTTAGCCATAAATTTAACAGCTATTTATATAACTGCTTGGTGGCTTAAAGCTCAGGAAAATCTATGCCTCAATTCATATTATAGGCTTTATAAAAATACATTGATAGATACACTTCTTTTGACCTCTATCGCGTCAAATTGAGTTAACCCATATTATAGTACACCTAAAGCCTAAAAGTGTCCTAGAACGCGAAAGAAGCATGTTTCTATGAGTTTACATATTTTAACATAAATCACAATAATACAAAAATAGCCGCATATTTAGATATGCAGCAAAAAAAAGAGCCGCCTCTTTCGAGACGGCTCCATGGGAGAAACGGTGTCAGGTGGCTGTATTATGCAAGTGACTCCTCTTCGGCTGTAGTCTCAGCAGGAGCTTCGGCAGTTTCTCCATTTGCCTGACCGGCAAGATATTCATCCAGCTCCTTCTTTGCATCCTCGAGCTGTTTCTTTTTGGCTTCCAGCTCTTCCTGAGCTTTCTGCAGCTTCTCCTCTGCCTTCTTCACATTCTCCTCGCAGCGAATTACGCGGTCCTGAGGAGTAAGTGGAGTGCGGGTTGCTGCTGCCTCACGGCGCTCCAGATACTTGGCATTGAGCTGTGCACCTTCTGCGTCGAACTCTCCGGCAATCAGCAGTCCTTCAGTGGTAACAACCTTATGCATGGTCTTCGTTGCAAGCGGATTGCCTTCGATAGGAGCCGGAACTGAAATGCGGTAGAGCAAGCGCTGAGTTCGTTTGTCAGGCACGATTGCCACGATACGGCCGCTAATCATTTCGATGTGCTCTTCGCCGTTTTCGTCAGTAGTGCGGTATTTCTCGAATGCCACACCCTTGCCGACGTTACCGATAACTTCGTTAACCTCTTCGGCAATTGCTTCCGGTGTCCATTCAACTTTGTCTGCTGGGTCTTTTGCTTTGCGAGCACGGGCTTTCTTCTCCGGCTCAACAACTTCGTCCAGAATACGAACAAGATTGCTGTCATGTACCTTAACGATGCGGCGTCCGTCGTCTGTCTTGATTGCATAAAGCACCTTATTGCTGCGCTTCTCTTCAATCACTCCGGCGATATAGCCGTCAACCCATTCTGCGGTGTTGAAAGGAACTGCCTGACAGCGGTGGTTAACATTCTTCTTCAGCTCTTCAGCCAGTGCGTGACGCTCCTCGTCGGTCATCTTCGGCTTTTTCTCCTGAGTTGCCTTGCTGCCATTGTAGAGCGGGTTAAGTCCGCCATTCTCTTCAGCTGCCTTGATAGCTGCTTCTTCCTCAGGGCTGAGCTGAATTTCTTCTTCACTTGCAGGAGCGGCAGGAGTCTCTTCTGCGGTTGCCTCAGGAGCTGCAGGAGCAGCAGGGGCCTGAGCCTGTTCACGAGCTGCAGGAGCAGCAGGGGCCTGAGCCTGTTCACGAGCTGCGAGTACGGCCTCGATAGCCTTCTTGTCTTCGTCACTTGCTGTTGCCAAAAGAGCGTTCAGCTTCTTCGTTGTCATCTGTGAAAATTTCTTTGTTGCCATAATACTGTAAATTTTGAATTGTTATTAAAATGTTATTGTTTAATTTTGATATTGCAAATATACTATGTTTTTTTGAATTATTAAGCCGCTTTGGGAACTTTTTTCCAAGTTTTATGTTAAAAAATATCAATTGAGTTTTTTAAACGGCCCTAAGAGTCCGAGAGTACTTATACTATATCCCTCCTTGCCAAAGAATTTGAGTGCCATATTAGCCAATTTCGTTGTCCCTAAGGCATCCGAAGACGCTACTATGATAGCTACATAACCCTCATCGTTGGACACGATAGCACAATCCGAAATGGCTTCTATGAAGTTCTCCATACTGTCCAAATTCTCTCGAGTGGCCTCAACTTCAAGCCTATAAACCGTTACAAACATTTCATTTCTTGCCATGCTATTTAGCTTTTACGGTTTTGTAGCTCTTGCTTACCTCTACGCTGAACACACCATGCCAAAGAGCAAATCGAATCGCTGTTTCTTTATTGTCCTGTTCAACTGCAATTGTCGGTGTCAAAAACATTGTTTTTGACTTGGTTGCTGAAAATTTCATTGTTACCATATCACTGTAATGTTTTATTGTTATATGTGCCCGGCAGGAGTGTCGAACTCCTGTACGTCCAACCCGGGCGAACGGCTCCGGCGTCCCACTGTCGTGGAACAACCGGCAATCCGTTTTATCGAATATTTATGCCGTTCTCGTCTACTGTAATTACCTCAACCAGCATTGCCTTGCCAGGTATTTCTCTTGTTTCGGTAATTTTCTTGCCGTCCTCTTCACGCTCTACTGTCTCCTTTTTCGGCTTGTCCTCTTTGTAGATACAGTAGGTATGAGCGTAGTAGCTGCCCAAGTCGTCGCGCTTTGCTGCATCCTTGATGCACTCGAGGATATTTTTCTCGGCATAGTAGTGGCACTCACTGGCAAACATTCTCTCGCCGGTTATTTCCTCGTTGTCAATTCTTATTTCTTCTGTTTCCAACATACTGTTTGGAATGTTCGTCAATACGAAACGGTAATTTCTGTTTACTTTCATTGCTGTAATGTTTTATCTATGCAAATATACTAATTATATTTGAACCGGAAAAACTTTTGAGCAACTTTTTGTGTTAAATTTTGTTTGTAATCTCAGTTGTTTTGTTCGTTATTTCCGATATGCAAATATACAAATAATATACGAAACACGAAACTTTTTGGTATATTTTTTTCAGGCTATTTTATGGGTGCTAAAAAAATAACATAGGAAAATTCTCAGGCTTAAGTTGTGTTAAATCGGATGGTTGTTAACCACATTTAACATTCTGGCAGTTAGCCAAGTAGCATGTACAATAAATTTCAATATGGCAAAATATAGCGAGTTAGGAAATGTTAAATTTACGTTAAGAATTGTGGCTCAATTCCTGTGTGGCTGTGAGCCGGCTCTGGCCAGAATGATTGTGGTACCAGAGTGGCTCTGTGGCTCAATCTAACATTTCCTAACCTGTTCTGAGCCTCTTAGCCATATAAACTATCATCGCAAGGATTTGAACGCGATACGGGTCACGAGATTAAGCCAAACAGGCTAAAAGCCATTCAATTCATTTGTTAAAGCCTGTTAACGCACCGGCTCAGAGCCATTCAATTCATTTGTTAAAGCCTGTTAACGCACCGGCTCAGAGGCTCGCAGGCCAATTGTTAAAACGTGTTGGTGCGAGTTAGGCCCCTGGCGCAGTGCCTGGGTGCCCCTATATATAGTATATAGAGCCATGTCCATAGGCAGAAAAATTTTTTGGCTTCAAATCATTCTCGCAAATTGGGATTCAAATCATATATAAGTATGAGCAAGGCCCAGAGGCTCATAAATTCTCATTCTTGCATACATTCTCGCAAATATCTATCTAGGCCCTTAGACTTAATAGGGAATTGACAAAATGACATTCTCGCAAGAGAAACAATGTAAACAATGTAAACAATGTAAACAATGCATTGTTTCTCGATAAGTGATTGATTTTCAATGAGTTAGATATAAATAAACAATATAAACAATAATTATCTAGTAGACCATAAAATATGATTTGATAGTATTTTATAGAGCTAATAATAGGCTTGTCAGAAACTATCAAACTAAAAATAGGATATATAGGAAGATTAGATTTTTATTTATTTTGTTTATTTCATTCTAACTCATTGAAAATCAGTAGCTTGCGCAATAAACAAAAAATAAACATAGGGTAAACATAAACTATCTTGTATTTATTTTCTATTCTCGCAAGAAAAATTACCAAAATGATATTTTTAACAATTAAAATATATATCGTTTGAATTATATTTTGTATATTTGCACTATAAAATAAAAATTCACAGCTATGCTAGAAATATGCAATAAAAAAATCGAGGTCGATAGCCCTGATAACCTCACATCTAAATTCGCGATATTTATCGTTGAATTTGAATATGATAATAGGGTGTATGTAGGCCACACAATTATGTTATCAGTAAAAACAGAATTAAGAAGATTTATAAATTCTGTATTAGACGATAGCATAAAACAAAATGTACTTCTAAAAGAGTCAATGAAATATAGTAACACACTATATGTATCTATAAAGGAGCCAAGCGAATATACATTAGATGCTTTATTTAAGCTTAAGTATAAAACTATATTATTAAATAGCTGCTATGAGCCTTATGGCTTTAATAAAATATATATGGCCGGCAATAAGTATGAAGAAGAAAAGAAGTATATAAGACTTGTGCGCGGCCAAATAGGAGATAAATATGAAAAAGTAGTATTAGCTTCTAATGCAAGACCTATAAAAGAATATGCCTATGAAAAAGGCAAAGGTTATACAGAAGTGGCAGAATGGCCTTCTATTACAGCCGCGGCAAGGCATTATAGCTTAAATGCCAGTAATATAGCTGCATGTTGTAGCGGCAGATTAAATACGGCTTATAAACGCTTATGGAGATATTCAGATTAAAAAGAAATTGATATGAAAACAGATAAAATAGCACAGAAATTAGCAGATATATTGCCATCACGCCCAGTAGTTCCTGGAATGTCTAATCCAGATACATCTAAGCTTGTAGAACAAGAGGCCACGCGCATCAAATCAAAACAAGATGCAAAGGAATTGGCTCGTATTAAGTATCTTGAAAAGCAAAAGCTTAAAAATCTTCAAGCCAAACAAGAAAAACGCCAATCGTTAGCAGAAGAACTCAGTGTGGAAGAAATACCAGATGGCCAAACTGAGTTTCAAGCTAAACGTATCGTAGAACAGCAAAAACGAGTTGAGGCTATTGAGGCACTTGAGGCTCAGACTGTAGAGCCGCTTAAAGCAACTGAGTTAGCAGAACGCCATGACTCGGGCAAAGGCTCATATTCATCAGCTATACGCTCAGCACTTCAGTTACAAGGAGCATCAAGGCCTGAAATAACAAAGCTTCTTACTAGCCTTAATATCAATTTAAGTGTTCAACTTACAAAGCAAGACACGGCTAATTTATTGGCTTGTTTGTTAACATGCAATGAGGCACAACTTGCAGCTCTGTATAACAATAAAAAGATACCAATCGTTATCAAAACAGTTATAAAGCGCTTGCAAGAAGATGCAAAACTTGGCAATATAGAAACAGTTGAGAAGCTTTGGGACCGTGTGTTTGGAAAAGGTCAAATGCAGCTTAATCTACCTGAACAGCAACAACTCCAAGCAGGTATTATTCCTAATGTGCCTGTAAGTCGTGAAGCGTATCTGATTATACGTGAAAACTTAATTAAATAGTAGAGATATGGCAATGAAGTCACTTAAAGAAATGCAAGAAACAGCATTAGATGCCACAAAGCCCGGAACTGTAAATCCTGTAGAAATGTTACGTCTTGAGGCTTTAACATCGTTTGAAAAGTATACTAAACTAATGTTTAAGGCCCAATATAAACGTTCATTCATCGTGGCTGAGCATCATAAAAAGATATTTGAGGCTTTGCAAGATGTTGTGGATGGCAAAATTACCAGATTAATTATCAATATTGCTCCACGCTATTCTAAAACTGAGGTTGTTATAAAATCATTTATCTCATGGGCCTTCGCCTTAAATCCGCGATGCCGATTTTTGCACTTGTCTTATTCAGATATACTCGTGAATGATAATTCTGAAACAATCAGAAATATTATGCAAGAAGAGCTTTATAAGACTCTTTTTCCTAACTCAGCTCTTGCATCTGAAAAAGGGTCAGCTAAGAGATGGAAAACTAAAGCTGGAGGAGAACTTTATGCAGTATCAACTCAAGGCCAAGTAACAGGTTTTGGTGCTGGAAATGTAGATGCCGACCCAGAGATAGATAAAATGGACGGAGGTAACGACGTATTCGTATTTGATGACCATACAAATGAGATGCTATCAATGATTGGAGCAAAATCCAATGTCTTTCAAGGCGCAATTATGATTGATGACCCAATAAAACCTGAAGATGCAGCATCTGATTTAGTACGCGAACGCATAAACCAACGTTTCGAAAATACAATACGTAACCGTGTTAACTCGCGTAGGACACCTATCATTATTATAATGCAAAGACTACATGAGCATGACCTCTGTGGCTATTTGCAAGAGATAGAGCCAGATACATGGACTGTTTTATCACTTCCAGTTATACAAACAGACCCTGAGACAGGAGAAGAACATGCTCTTTGGCCAATGAAGCACAATCTTGAGGAGCTATATAAACTACGAGAGATTAACCCGGTAGTATTTGAGACGCAGTATATGCAAAATCCAATTCCTACTGAGGGCCTTATGTATCACGAGTTTAGAACATATCAAAATATAGAATTGCCATCAGGCTCTAAAGCTAATCAAAGATGGTGTTACGTTGATACAGCTGATACTGGCTCTGATTATTTATGTGCAATTTGCTTTATAAATACTCCAGAAATGCTATATGTAATTGATGTGCTATACACACAAATGCCCATGGAAAAAACTGAAGTAATGTTGGCTAAAATGCTCACAGAAAATAGTATAACAGAATGTCTGATAGAGTCCAATAATGGCGGTAGGCAGTTTGCTAGAAATGTAAAGCGTATTACAAGAGCTACTTTGCATAATTTCAAAACAGCCATAAATACTTTTACACAGACAAAAAATAAAGCTGCTCGTATTTTTTCAAATTCAGCTCTTGTTAACTCAGATGTAGCGTTTCCAGAAAATTGGGATAAAAAATGGCGTGAATTCTATAATGCTATTACAACTTATCGTAAAGATAATAAGCGAAGGGCTGCTCATGATGATGCACCAGATGCACTTACAGGCGTAATTGAAATGAGACTTAGAAAAGTAATTACAAAAAAAATTAAAGTACGATAAAATGGTTAAAAAACTTCTTTATAATGTAGGCATAAATGACTATATCGGTAAAGTAAATATCAATGGTAAAATAGAAAAGTTTTATAAAGTTTGGCAAAGCATGCTTTCAAGGTGTTACGACCCTAAGTATCACAATCGTAATCCAGCTTATATAGGATGTAAAGTGTGTAAAGAATGGTATAGCCTTACAGCATTTAAGAAATGGTTTGATAAAAACTATATAGAAGACTATGAGCTTGATAAAGATATTTTAATCGAAGGTAATAAGTTATATTCACCTGATACGTGCTGTTTTGTACCAAAAGAAATCAATAGATTATTTGAAAATAAACCTAAAAGATATGATTATAATGAATGCTTGCCAACAGGAGTACAATTTGATACATATAGAAATAAGTATGTTGCTAATGTATGTATAGCAGGGAAGAAAAAGCACATAGGAAGATTTGATACGCTGGATGAGGCTTATGTAAAGTATACTCTTGAAAAGAATAAATTGATATTCGAGTTAGTAGAAAGATATTATAAAAATGGCAAAATATCAAAGGAAATATACAACGCAATTAAACGTAGATTAGTTATATTTTAATTCTCGCATTATTCTCGCAATCTATATTCTCTTAAAAGTTTAGTCCTTATTATTTCTAAATCTTAGAGAAAATTGATTGCGAGAATAAATAGAAAAAATACTTAGTTAAAAATTGTCAAAAAGTATACAGCTTTCAATTTTTATTAGTATATTTGCACTGTGGAGAAGTCAATTCAAAGCAAAAATACAGGTAATTCGATGCTAGTTAAGGGTAGCTGCTCGGTAGTATTAACATTAAAAACATAAAGAACAATGGGATTAAATTGCGGATGCCCTTTTGGCGCACATATTGCGGACCTTACCATTGAAGAATGTAAGGAAAGCATGGGGCAAATTCAAAAAGTTGCATTCCAGCGTATCTACAAAACAGCTGGAACTTTGAATGCTGTCACAGACCCGACTAAGAAAGCATCGTTTGCCACTTTGTTTTCTGCAGCCGATGGTACTAAGATGACAGTGTCGCCTTATATTCAGAGTCCTGCTACAGAACCTGGAGCAGCTCGTACATTCGGTGGTGGAAATCAGACGCTTGGAGGTATTCCTATTACAATTGGCCGTGAAGCAACAAACTTTACCGGTGTAATTTATCAGGAAAACCAAAAAGTTATTGCTCAGTTGAAGCAGTATCAGTGTGAAAACATCGGTGTTTATCTTATCGACGAAAATGGTAATATTGGCTGTTTGGTAGATGACCTTGATGACCCTACTAAGTACATGCCTATTCCTATCTACAGTTTCTTTGTAGGAGATAAGTCACTTGGCGGGTATGAAGAGCCTGATAGCAATGCTATTAGTTGGTCTTTTGTTCCTAACTGGAGTGATAAATTCTACATTATCAAGCGTGAAACTTTGGACTTTAATCCTCTCACTGATTGGGTTAATGTAGCTTCCGCTGGAGCTTAAAAACTTCAATTATGAGAAAGAAAAAAGAACAAACGGTAACGCTGGTTGTGCCTAAGCATAATATCAAGCAAGAGTTCGGCCTTCAACACGCAGAACGATTGCTTGATATGGGCCCAGCCTTAAATGGCGGATGGGAGTTACCGAAAGATAGCAATTATTATTACGACGAAGAAAATGGGCTTAGAGTTAAATCAGATAAAGCAAATTCTGCAAAAACCGTCTAAAAGACAGGTTATTCAGAAGGCTGTAAATATGCAGCGCCGTCTTAGGTTCCATACTGAGACGAATATTGCTGTATCTGATATTAACCAACCTACTACCATATTCTTAGATTGGGTAAAGCATCTACTTCCAAAAGATAAGTTCAACATATTCTTGCAGCTGTTCAAATTCCCGTTGCCAACTCCTGCTGTAGTTGAGGACGTCTATAGAGAGCTCGAAAGAGTTTTCTATAGCCGTAACTCATCTAGTTCATACCAATTTACAGACTCAGAGCTTGCAGAAGACTGGGCCTTGTATCGTAAGAGCAATCTTAATGAGCCAGAGGTATGGAAGACAATGGGATGGAAGCGAATGCAGGTGTCGCCCAATAGTATTTTAGTAATTGACCTTCCTCAAGTACAAACTACATCACGTCCTGAGCCGTATTTTTATTGGCTTGAAATTGATGCTGTAGTTGATTACCAGACTTTTAGACTTGATGAAAATCAGTTTGAGTGGCTTATTTTCAAACAGCCAGAACATCGAATAGCTGTATTTGATGATACTTCTATAAGAGTATATCAGCTGAATGAGAAAAATGAAATTCAGTCACTTATTTCAGAAGCAAAGCACGATTTAGGATATTGTCCAGCTCGGTTTTTTTGGTCAACACAACTCAATGAGAAAAATAAAGACCTTAAGAAAAATCCAATTACAAAAGAGCTGTCAAATCTTGATTGGTATTTGTTCTTCTCTATTTCGAAGCAGCATTTAGACTTGTATGCACCTTATCCTATATATAGTGCGTATGAAGCTGATTGTAACTTTGAGAATAATGAGACTGGTGACTACTGCGATGGAGGTTTTCTACGCAATGCAAAAGGTGAGTATAAAATTCTCAATGATGGAACAGTTGAAAAGTGTCCTTGCTGTAGCGAAAAGCGCATAGCTGGTCCTGGTTCATTCTTAGAAGTTCCTATACCAAATCAATCTGAAGGTGTCGCAGATATGCGTAATCCTGTTCAGATAACTACTATCGATAAAGACTCACTTGATTATAATGTCAATGAGTACGCAAGACTTAAAAATGAGATTGTAATTTCTGTTGTTGGTTCAGGTGGTACTGTAAGTGAAAAAGAAGCCATCAATGAAACTCAGGTAACTGCTAACTTTGAAAGCAAAACCTCAGTTCTCAATGCCTTAAAGACCAATTTTGAATTGGCACAGAAATTTGTCGAAGATACTGTTTGCAAACTCAGGTATGGAGGTGCTTTCATATCATCTTCTGTAAACTGGGGTACAGAGTTTTACGTTTTCACAGTAACAGAGCTATATTCTAAGTATAAACAAGCGAAGGAGAATGGTGCGTCTAACTCAGAACTAGATGCTATATCGCAACAAATTCTTGAAGTTGAGTATCGCAATAATCCTTTGGTACTTCAGAGAATGCTCATCTTAAAGCAATTGGAACCATATCCACATAAAACGCTGGATGAAGTGTTAAAATTGTATGAAAAAGAGTTATTAAATGAAAATTTGGTAAAGCTTAAAATAAATTTTAGTACTTTAGTCGAAAAATTTGAACGTGAGAACATTAACATAATTGAGTTTGCTTCAAATAAGCCAATGAGAGAAAAAATAGATATTATAAACAAAAAACTTTTGGAATATGTTACAGAAAATGACACTACAGGAACTGCAGAATAGCACTGTTGACGCACTTAAGCAGGCTCATATTGCAGCTAAAGCACATCAAGCTGGCCTCCAGAAGCTTAAATCAAGCAAAGATAAGAGGTGGACAGAAGCAATGCAAGAAGACCTTGATGCTACAGCTCTTTATATTGTAGATATTGAGGATGTTCTCGAAGAAAAAACTTCATCTATTAGCAATAGTGAATATGAGCCAAAAGCTGGTACTGAAAAGCTTGTACATCTGTCGATTGTAAAAGGTCGCCGTTTTAATCCTATGACAGGAAAAGAAGAAAGCAAGCCGTATACTCAGTTATTTACATTTGCTGAGTGGCAACTTTTCAAAAAGAATTTCAAAGGTCTTGGTTATTCTATAATGAAAGTATTGCACGACCCATACGGAGAGGCAAAAGATTTTGTTGCAAAAGAAAATTAAAAACTTAAAATATCAAAGCTATGTTAACAATTGAGATGCTACGACAAAATTCAGCTTTAACCGGTCTTTCAGATGCCCAGCTTACAGCAATCGCTGAAATGTCAAGAAATGATGAAAATACGGTAATTGGTACTAAAATTGGTGCTTTGCATGGGCAATACGATACTGATATTTTCAATGTTACCGGAATAAAAAAGAAAGACGGTGAAAAGAGCTATGATTATGCTAAACGCGTGCTCGGTGAATATAAAACAAAAGCTGATTCTGTAAAAACAGTACAAGCAGAGCTCGATGCAGCTAATGCTAAAGTAACCGAGTTGCAGACAAAGCTCGAGAAAAATGCAGGAAATGAGGAGCTTACTCAGCAGCTTAAAGATGCTAAAGCTCAAGTTACTCAGCTTCAATCTAAGCTTAAAACTGAGCAAGATAATTACAAAACAAAAGAAGCTGAATTTAACAAGCAACTGAAAGATGTACACGTAGATTATGCTTTTCAAGCTGCTACTACAGGCCTTAAGTTCAAAGCTGGTATTACTGAGCCTATTCAGAAAACGCTGCTTAATGCAGCAAAAGCTGAAATTTTGGCAAAAGGTACACCTGATTTTGTAGAAGATGGTCAAGGAGGTAAGAAACTTGTTATTCGAGGAGCTGATGGAAATATCCTTAATAACCCGAAAAACAATCTTAATCCTTATACTATTTCTGAGCTTGTTATGGAAACATCTTTGAAAGATGTAATCGATGCAGGTCGAAAACAAACAGGCGGTGGTACAGGAGGTTTTCAGGGACGAGGCGGTCAAGGAGGAACACTTGATTTGACTGGAGTAAGAACTCAGCTTGAAGCAGACAAAGTAATTGAAGCTCATCTTCTTGCAAACGGCTTAACTCGTGACTCTTCAGAGTTTGGAGAAAAGCTTACAGAAATAAGAAATGAAAACAACGTGGCAACTTTGCCAATAAGATAAAAAGGCACATCCTAAAAAGAAGAGAATTTGAAATGCTATTAGGCGTAAAAGGGTAATGCACCATATAGCAAATTGTTTAACTTAATAAAATTAAAAATTATGAGCTTAGTATTAACTCGTATTCAGAACACTCTTGCTAATTCCAGATTGGATAAGTATGAGTATCGTGCAAGTAGGTACGGCGCGCTCGATGCTTTTATGGTGCAGTCGAATGACCCTACAGGTATTTTAACCCCTGAGTTGAAAGAGAAGGCCCGTACTTCTATCGGTACTACTCTTCAAACTCCAGTAATTGACTATGATGCAGATATTACTATTGGTAATACTCGCTCTTTGACAATTGCTGATAGTGAAAACACTTCTCGATTTGTTGACATTACGTTTGCTACCTATTCATGGGGCTTTACTATTGTTCCAGCGATGTACATGAACAATGAAATTGGTATTCAGCGTGACTTTGACACTAAGTTGATGAAGTATGCATACGCTGCCGCAAAGAAACTTGATGAAGCCGCTTTGGCTATTTTAGCCGCAGATAAAACTCAGGTTCTTAAGAACAAGCTGTTGTATGATTTTTCAACTAATGCGTTGAATGCGAAATGGACAGAGCGTGAGAACGTATTTGGCGACCTTGAGGTGCTTATGGGAGCAAATGATTTCTATGGCCAGCTGCATATCATCGGTGACCCTGGAGTTGAGAGTATCATGCGCAAGTTGCAGCAACATGGTTTGTACAACGACGTAAACAAGCAAAATGAGTTTGGCAACAAGATTATTCACTTGACGAACAACATTGCAGCAGCTGGTGGTAAATATGCACAAGGCTATGCCGTGAATGCAGGTTCACTTGGAATGCTGTTGCGCTATGAGCGTGATTGCTTGCTCGGAACTATTTCAGGTGATGGCCACGAGTGGGGTATTGCTACTTATCCTGTTATTAACATGCCTGTTGGTACATACTTCTATGATTCTGTAGGAGACTATAACGCTATTGCAGGAGCTGCTACGGCTGATATGACGCGTACTCGCAAAGAACACTATGGATTTGCAGTTGATGTAGCATTTATTACTGCTTATAACAGTGATAGAGCTACTTTGCCTAGTCCTATTCTTGCATTTAACGTTTCTAGCGAAGATGCAGTTTATGCTAAACCGGTAGTAGTTATGAACTCAGCCGATAATCCGGTTAACACTAAAGAGGCAGGTGCCGGCGCATAATACTTAATAGCAAATCTTTGAGTTGTTATTAGCTTTGGCAGGAGGCACTGAGGAAAATACCTTAGTGACCTCCTGTTTTTCAATAAATAATAGAAACTATGGTTAGAGCTCTAGATATACAAGAAAAACTGCTTCATCTAATAGGATGGGAGCAAAATTATGACACATCAGACTTAAAAATATCTGATGCTTTAACTGTGAGCGAAAGTGGCCTATACTTTCAGCAAATTCATCCGTTGCTGACACTGCAGAATATGTCTTGTATCGCTCCAGATTTTAAGAACATGACCTTTGAGGAGTATAATGCAGAAAAGTCATATTCTAAAGGCAATGTCATAAAGTATGGAAGTCTTTTATATAAGGCTTTACAGAATTCAACTGGAAAACAGCCTGATATTGAGTCTGAGTATTGGGTTGAAACCAATCCATTTTCTGAATGGCTTGAAAGCAAAACTAAGGCTAGCATTCAGAAATCTATTGCTAGATATTGCAATGAAAAAATTGCGCAAGGTACATATAAGACTTTGTGCGAAAACAGAACTTTATTCGACGGTACTGGTCGTTTAGTAGATATTGTAAAGAATAAGAAAAATCTAGTTGGCTTTGAGATTGTACCTGTAAGAGCAAAAGGCGTAACTACGAAAATCAATAAAATAGGTTTACAATTTACAGAGCCTGGCGAATATACTTTGTATCTTATGCATTCTAGTATGGATGCACCTGTTAAGATAATAAAGCTTAATAAGATACGTAAAAACAGCATTGAATGGTTTTCGCTTAATGATGTATATCTGCCTTATCAGAGTGAAGACAATGATGCTGGAGGAAGTTGGTATTTGTGCTATTTTCAATCTGAGCTTCCAGAAGGAAGTCAAGCTATCAGAAAAGACAAAGACTGGTCCAAAGAACCTTGTAACTCATGTTCACGCAGAGAATACTTGGCTTGGATGGCATGGTCAAAATATATAGAAGTGCACCCATTTTTTGTAAATGAAGAACTCATAAATGGGATGCAAGATGACTTTAACGATGATTTTAATGAAGATTTTGCAAAACGGCCTATACACTTATGGGATGTTGAAAACAACCAATATACTTATGATAACAATTATGGCTTAAATCTTGAAATAACAATAAGCTGTGATATTACAGACTTCATAATTGAGCAGCGAATGCTGTTTCAGGATATTATAGCAAAGCAAGTAGCAGTAGATATGCTTCGTGAATTTGCCTATAATGCCAATGTTCGTACAAATAGGCATTCAATAAATGCTTCTAGGCTTGATATTCTATATGAAGTTGATGGCGACTCTTCATCTATGAAAAAATCAGGTCTTAGCTATCAACTCGATATGGCATTTAAGGCAATTAAGCTTAGTACTGAAGGAATAGACAGAGTTTGTCTTCCTTGCAAAAACAATGGTATAAAATATAGAACTGTATAGTATGGCTGTAAAAAGGTATAATGCAACACTTCGCAATCTTGAATATCGCTTGAGAGCATTCAAAGATAGCTTGCCTATGCTATTGGAAGATATTGTCCGTGATAAAGAGGATGTGATAGTATCTGCAATAGCAGATGACCAGTTGTATCGCAGAGGTATCAATGGCCGAGGCGAAAAGATTATGGATTATATGCCTTATGCACCTAAAACTATACAAAACAAAAAGAGGAAAGGCCAACCGACAACTCGAGTTACCTTACGAGACACTGGAGCTTTTCATGAGTCAATGTATGTAGTATTTGACTCAGAAGGATTTTATATAACGGCGAGTGATGAAAAAACTCAAGACCTTGTTGAAAAATATGGGGAAGAGATATTCAGGTTGACAGATAAAAACTTTACAAGAATAATCCGCTCCCATATAAGAAAAGAGCTTGTTAAACGGTTAAAAAGAGCTATAAGACAATGAAAGAAAGTTCTGTACAAATAAGATATAAGGATAATCCTGTGTTACTTGATAAGATATTGCAGGATATGCAAAAATCGCTTATGGAAAAGCTTAAGTGGCTTAATTATGCATTTGGAAGAGCTTACAAACTCGTAGAGCATAGGCCTGATGGCAATAAATTCATATATCCAGCGTCATACAACGGTAATGGAGAATATGTATCACTTTTGCCCAATGACAACTTTGGTAATTTTTCATGGTTTGATATATATGACCCACAGAAAATTACTCAAGTAGTACAATCTTTGCCTCAATATACTTTCAGCGGGGCCATTATATTTTGGTATGATTTAAGCAGTATCTACGATGATGAAACTGTGCTTCACACTGAAGAAATTAAAGATGAAATAATACGAGTACTGACGACACCTGGTATTATTACAACTACAGGTAAACTTGTTATCAATGATATATACGAGCGCTTTGAAAACATATACAAAGGGTACTCTATAGAAAAAATATATAACAATTATACTTATAAAGGAGAAGGCATACAAGATATTGATAAACAATTCTTTATGTACCCTTATGCAGGAATTAGAATTGAGTTCACTTTAACAACTAGAGAATTATGTCAACGGTATATTTTATAACATTGCTTTCGGCTTTAATATATATAGCCTTAGCAGCAGCATTCGTTATATTGCTGATTGGAAAATTAGGCATAAGAGACAATATAATTGCCAAAGCACCTAAGCTAATTTCTCAATTATTCGATTGTGATTTTTGCTTAAGTTTTTGGACGTCGCTCATTCTTGCTGTCATTCTCGCTATTTTCTTTAGAGAGATGAATATCTTATTTATTCCAATAATATCAACCCCTATAACGCGAATTTTGATATGAAAAGCCTACTTATAAATAAAAAAATTGTACGGGTTTATGATAGCATAGATGAAATGCCAATCATAAATTTTCAAAAGTACAATAAATATCTGCTTATTGACTCAGGCATTGGGTCAGATGCGGATGATATTGATGCTCATATAGTAAAGATAGCAAAGTATATAAAATCAAATAATAATAGAAAGGCTTTGCAGGAATTGCAAAATATGCGGCAGAATATCTACATGGTAAACAGTGAAATATCGCCGAAGTATTTAGCTTTTGCTGCTCTTATACATAGTGTGGACGGAAAAGAAGTTAATGATTTGTCAGATGACGGGCTTAAAAAATTACTTCAGGACCTTAAAGAGATTAAGCATTCTAAAGTCATAGATTTTCTTTTGTGGCTTAAAAAAAAAGTCACAAGTGAACTAGAAATATACTTTCCGGGTGATTTTGTAAATCCAAAGGAAAAAGAAGCTTATGATAAGCTTAAAGCTAGAACACTTCTTGTATTAGACTCAGTTATAAATGATACTGATAATTCAAAGCAAATTGAGGCTATAGATATAATGATGCTTAACATGCATACGCCGAAAACATATATAGGAAGTGAGTCCGTTGAGGTTAAATATGATAAGCAATTTGAAAGTACTTGTTTACTTATAGCTCAAAAAACAAGCATGGATGCTAGAAAGATGACAGTACTTCAATTCTATAATGCTATCGATAATATAAAAGCTCAAGCAGAAGCCGAGGCAAAGAGTTTGAAACGTAATAAACATAGGAAATAATTATGGCTGAAGACGATAAAATAAAATATAGTGACATAATACAGCCAGACGACTCTATCGAAAAGCTTGTAAAGCAATTAGGAGAACTCAACCAGCAGTATGAAGTCATGGTGAATGCTATAAGAGCAGGCGCAGATAGAGTTGTGCATGCTCTTAAGTCTGTTAGTGGAGCTACAAGTGATGGGCGTAAAAGTATTGATGAAGCTACGGCTTCTACATCAAGGCTTGAACGAGCACAGAATGAGCTTAAGCTTGCTATATCAGATACTGGTAAACAGATAGCATGGCTTAAAGCTCAAACAGCAGATGCAAATAAAACTACCGTAGAACAGCAGCGCTATTTGCAACAAGCTGTATCGTCTTATGATAGGCTTAAATCTGACTTAAAAGAAGCTGTATCACTGTATAAGTCTCTTACAGATGCAGAAAGAGCAGATAGCCAAATGGGCCAACAGCTTTTGAATGATATTATCAACCTTAAAAATCAAATTAAGGCTCTTGATGATACTATGAAGCCGCATATTCAAACTTTATCCGAAGTTGAAAAAGCTGAACAAAGATTAGCTTATTTGCAATCAGATGAAGGTAAGCGACTTACAGAATTAAAAAGAAAAATATCTGAGCTGACTTCTTCTAGAAGGCAGCAACAAGCTACTATTGACCCTATAGCTCAGGCACAACAGAAATTAGCCTATGCACAATCTGAAGAAAATCAGCAATTAAAACTGTATTCAACTCAAATAAAAGAAGCAAATAGAGTTGCTCAGCTTCAGGCAACAATAGCAGCTTCCGCAGAAGGGTCGTATAATAGACTTTCAGCACAGTATGAGCTGAATAAAATAAAGCTTAATCAGATGTCTGCTGCTGAAAGAGAAGCTGCAGATGGAGGTAAAAAGCTTGAAACTGAGACTAATGCTCTTTATCAGCAAATGATAAAGCTGCAAGAAGCAACTGGTAATTATAGGTTGTCGGTAGGCCATTATCAGAGAACATGGGATGGCTTAGGCATATCTATTTCTCAAGTAGTTCGAGAGCTTCCTGCTGCTGCAGTTTCACTCAATACTTTCTTCTTAGGTATCTCAAACAACATTCCTATGGTTGTTGATGAGATTAACCGTTTGCGCGCTCAGAATAAAGCTCTTCAAGCAGAAGGTAAAGCTACTGTAAGCGTAACAAAGTCTATTGTTAAAGCTTTATTTAGCTGGAATGCTGTACTAGTAGTAGTACTTACTGTATTGTCTATGTTTGGTGGCCAAATCATTGAATGGATTGGCAATCTGTTCAAAGGTAGAGCAGCTGTTATCTCTCTTAATGAAGCACTAGATAATATAGCGAAAGAATTAGAGGAAACAAATGGTGGATATGGTGATAATATAGTATCATTAAAACAGCTTCAACAAGAATGGAAAAATCTTAAAACCACAGCTGAGAAAAATCAGTGGATAAAAGATAATAAATCTGAATTTGATAAACTCGGTATTGCAGTTAATGATGTAACTGATGCTGAGAATATCTTTGTAAATAATACTGAAGCTGTTGTTAATGCTCTTAGGCTTAGAGCAAAAGCTGCAGCAGCTCAGAAGCTTGCAGCTGAACAATATGAAAAAGCATTAGTTGCAAGAAATAAAGCTGAAACAGAACAAGCCCAAGGACCATCTAGGTGGGATGAATTTCAAAACTGGTTTGTACAAAGTAGTTTAAGAACCGGTGAAGGAGGCTATGTTCCTCAAGCTAATCTTGATTTAGCTGAGCAAGTATCTGCTGAAGACTTTAAGCAACAGCGAATTAAGGATTTGAAAGATGAAGCCGATGCAGCTGAGAAAACAGGCGATGCTTATTTTGATTTAGCCGCAGGCTATGAAAAAGCTGCTAAAGCTGAACTTGATGCTGCCGGAATAGATGCAAATCATAAAAATGGGCGTAAAGGAAGAGAGCCTCGTGACCTTACTAGTATTATTAACCAGAATAGTATAAAAGCACAAAAAGAATATGAAGAGAGTATAACGGCTTTACAGAAAGATGAATTTGCCAAAAGACGTAAAACAGCAGCTGACGAAGTACAGAATGAGAATAATAAGCTCAGGGAAATGCTTCGCAAAAATGATGAATATGTAAAGAATGTAGATGGCAAGTATAAAAAACTTACTGAGGACCAAAAGAAGCAAATAGCACAGCAAAATGCTTGGATAAATAGCACTATAGCAAATAATCTTAAGGCTTTAGCTCTTCAACTAGAGCAAATACAAAGAGAGCAAGCAGCTAATTCTCTTAAGCTTCAACGTGAAACTCAGACAGGAGCTGTTAGCCCAACTCCTATAGCTGAAAATGCGCCCAAGAATACAGAAACAACTGTTACTACGAATGTAACTGTTACTCGAGATGCTTCTCAGATGGAAGCTTCATTAGTAGAAGAACGAGAACTCATGAGGCAAAATCTTGAAGCAGAGTATCGATTGGTATTAGATACTAATGCTAAATTATTAGCTGCTGGAGATGAACATGCAAGGTCTGAAGAAGAAATACTTATTGAGCTTAATAGGAAAAAGCTTGATTTGTATGCAGATTATGATAAGCAAATACTTGATGCTAGAGAACGCGATATTGAAAATCAGCTTGAGTTAGTAAAAAAAGGCTCTGAAGAAGAGTTACAGTTGCTGTTGCAGCAAAACGAAATACGTAGACAATTAGCTTTAGCTGAAAATACTTCTAAGCCAGCCGCTCAGCAAGTAAGTAGTTCTGTTATAAACGCACAATTCGATAAATCTGCAGCACAAATCCAGGGTTCATTTGAGATGACAGGCTTTGATGAACAACAAGCATTAGATAAAGCTGTATTTAATGAAGTAAAACGAAGTGAGACAGAAATAACTCGGTTTAAGCTTGAACAGGAAAAGGCCAGATGGGAAAAGCAAATAGCACTTGCTGAGTCTGGTGGGCTTGATTGGAGTCAAGCTCAAATAGATGCAGCAAAATCTACTGTAAAAGGAATTGACCGCGAATTATCTGAACTTGATAATTTTATTTCTAATATAGGTAAAAAAGGCCTTGGTGGTAGTCTATTAGAGAAACTTGGCTTTGATGATGACCAGATTGACGCGTTAGGAGATGCTGTAAATATAGTTCTTGAACAGCTTCAATCTATTATGGATGCTGAAGTTGAATTAGCTGAGCAAGCCGTTGAAAATGCAGAAAAGCGAGTAGAAGCTGCACAAAAAGCCTATGATGCGGAAGTTGAAGCCCGTAATAACGGCTATGCTAACAATGTTGCTACAGCTAAAAAGGAGCTTGAGCAAGAGAAGAAAAATCAACAAGAAAAACAAAAGCAACTTGAAGCAGCTCAAAAACGTCAAGAGGCTCTTAATACAGTAATTCAGGCATCTTCTCTTATTACTGCATCTGCTAACTTATGGAGCTCATTCTCCTCAATACCTATCGTAGGTCCAGCTCTTGCACTAGCTGCGATTGCTACAATGTGGACTTCATTCGCAGTAGCTAAAATTAAAGCAAAACAAGTAACAGCAAGCCAATCTGAAGAGTATGGCGAAGGTGGTTTAGAGTTCTTGGAAGGCGGTTCTCACGCATCTGGTGATGATATTGACTTAGGAACAAGCAATAAGAAAGGTAAGAGAATGAGAGCTGAAGGTGGTGAGGCGCTTGCTATTATAAATAAGCATAAAACAAGAAAGTATCGTAAAATACTACCCGATGTCATCGATAGTTTTAATAAAGGTACATTTGAAGATAAATATCTGAAAGCATTTGATGGTTCAGATGAATTAAGTGTATCATTGAATGCTAACGGTAGCAATATAGACCTTTCCAAACTCGAAGATGACGTAAGAAGTATAAGACGACAGAATGAAACAAAGTATTATACTATGCCAAATGGCACGGTTGTGATGCAGCGTCGAAATGTTAAACGTATAATTAAAAATTAAAAAGCTTATGATACCTCCTAAATATAATTTCTATATAGGCAAATTGAGTACTACATATTTGTCGCAAGATACTGATATAGATAGAAATGGAAATATTTATCATAATGCATCATCAGGAATATATGCATCATCATCTTATAAAAATAGTTTAGAGACTGGTAAACAGATATTTTTCAACTTAATATCTTATTACGATTATAATGCTATTTTCTTTTATGATAAAAACCAGAATTTCATATCTTCTAAGACTTTAGCGAGTGTAAATAATGAGATTATAACTCCGCCTTCTAATGCAAAATATTGGGCCGTACGATTTACTTCACTCGATACAAATTTTGTAGCAAAGAAAGATACCAATTTTATCTACTTTGTTGAAAGTGTAGAGCCACATTTCAAGGACTTAAATAAGAAATACGCCAAAGAGAGTGGACAAGAATTTTTCCGTATTTCTATGGATGGCAAAATTAATCTGTTTGGCGATGCTTATGAAATTGTCAAGCAATCAAGTCTCGAGGACCAGCTCATATTTATTATTGATAAATATAATAGAACTTCTAAAAAATGGATTGAGTATTATAAAGGCGAATTTAATAAAACTGATTGTAAGTTTGACCATGATAAAAAGAAATGTGAACTTAAAACTACAGCGATAGATGATTATACAGAAGTCATGAATAAATATGAAAATACTTATGACCTTATAAAACTTGCTCCTGAAATATCAAAAATAAACTTGCATAAACGCTCACTCATGCAAGTTTATGTTCGCGGTGCTAATTCTATAAATAATTTTTTTGGTGGTATTTATTGGGAAGATGATGTGAATGAAAGCATAGATGACAATGCTGCGCTTATAAATAACTTCTATTTTTCCTATATAAAATCTGGTAATGAATTTTACATAGGAAATTCTAACGAAGCAGGTGTTAATGGCGTATATGCCGGAACTAATGGTTATTATAGCAACTGGAATGGCTATACTTGCTATTTAGAGAAAAATCCTGATGCTCAACCACCATTTACAGATGTAAGCTACTTTATTATGATAAAAAGAAATTCAGATAATAAAGTACTATATAAATCTGAAACAGCTGTTAATATCGATGATGAAACGCTGTTTTCAGAAGACCGAGATTACACTAATGATAAACACTTAAGATATACCTCCAAACTAATAGATGTGGAAAATGCTGAAAACTCATGTACTATAAGTAATTTGTTTACATATAGAATATATAGGCGTCTGCTTTGTGATGTAGATACTGTAGAAGACTCAGAAGGTGTTAAAAATACCTATAATTTGCCATCCGATGATTTTGTTGCAGATAATAGGAACTATAAAAAGTGTATTGGTTTAAAAGGTGGTATGTTTTTTTGCACTTCTAGAGCAGTAGATGAGCCAACAAAATATGGTCTAAATGATTACGGACAGTATTTTACTAACCAGTTTATTTCTAGTAGTACAGGCTTAGGAAGACCTTTGCCTATTAGCAAAAATTCATGGGCAAATGCTTCACTGTGGTATGTATATGATAGTTTTTATGAATATTTTGAAGAAAAATTAAGAAAACAGTGTGTATTAAAAGATAGTTATTCTATTGGCGCGGTCATAAAGGCTATTCTCAAGAAAATAGACCCTACATTATCACATGAGCCAACTGCAGAATATAGTCAATTTCTATATGGCACAACTAATCCGCTAGGATTAGCAAGATTTTATGTATATATTACCCAAAAAACTAATATATTAAAAGGTGATTATGACCAGCCTGCTCAGAAAGCTGAAACTTCACTTGAAGAGCTTATGAAAATGTTACGTGATTGTTTTAGATGCTATTGGTATATAGAAGATAACAAGTTTAAGATTGAGCATATAAGTTTCTTTATGAGAGGAGGCTCATATTCTTATAACAGCAATGTTCAGCTTGATTTTACTAAACTTACAGACCAATTTAATAAGAAGCTATCATCTTATTTCCAATCTGAAGTAGAGTTTGAAAAATCAGACCTAAATCAGCGATACGAATTTGCATGGATGGACGATGTAACCGATTTGTTTGGTGGTGTAACCATTGATGTGAAATCTAATTATATACAAAAAGATAAAACAGAAGAAATAAACATTGGACAGTTTTCATCTGATGTGGATTATATGTTATTTAATCCAACAAACTTTTCAGAAGACGGTTTTGCACTTTTATGTCCTGTAAAAAATGGTTCACTACTTGAATTACCAATTCTTACTATAGATGGCCTTATTGATGAAAATGGCGATAGTTATAAAGCTATAGCACAAAACTGGTATGCATCGTGGATATATTTACAAAATATGTATATGTGGGATATGCCAGCATCAAACTTAGAGTCTAATGTAATTGGAAATATATACGCGAGAGATATTAAAAAATGCATGAAGCACACTATAGAATTTCCTACAGAAGAAGATTTAGATGAATTGGAACTTATTAAAACGTCATTCGGAAACGGCAAAATAGATGAAATATCTATAAGCTTAGATACTAGAATTGCTAAAGTAAATTTGCTTTACAAGCCGGAGTGATGCTTATGTTAAATACGTTAGAAAATTTTTATATATTATTTATAATCACTAAATTTACAGCATGAAGTTAGTAAATAATAACATATCACCATTGCCATTTTACGATAATCTTGCACTGCAAAATCATCGTAAAGATTATGCTTTTGGCCAGGTTTATCAGCTTATAACCTATAAGAATATGTTATTACCATTTCAAGTAGTTTTAGCTAGCGGCACATCTGTGAATTGGGTTAGACTATATAATTCCAGCACAGGAAAATATACTGATATAACGACTAGTATAAAAGAAAATGGTTTACAGATTAAGTCATTTACTGGATTTAAACTATTGAAATATCCTGGCACTCTTCCTATTATAGGAATTGTGCGTGAAGGCCAATACTATTTGGCAATATCTATATCTGGTTTAGGAACTATATATTCTGATATTTTTACAGTATGCAATAAGGTAGACGATTATCTGCTTCTTGAGTATTACAACTCATATAACTTTGAGCTTAAAAATGGTATAGTAGATTTTTCTGACAATTTCAAATTTAGGTGCTACTTGAATACACAAATCGGTAAACCTGAATATGATTTTGAAGAAGAAGCTACCGATAGAATGGGCTATACTTTTATTGAAAGTCAAGTAAGCAAAAAGATTTATAAGTTCACGTTTGTAGCTCCAGAATATCTATGTGACGCTCTTAGGATTGTAAGGCTATGTGAAAGCAAACAAATTACAAGTAAACTGCAGACTTACGATTTGACAACATTTAGTATGGAGCCTGAATGGGAAGACCAAGGAGATTTAGCTGCAGTTGAATGTGAGTTTGAAACTGATACTGTCATAGCTAATATAGGAGGTTATACTCCTGAATTAGTTGGTGGAGATTTTAACGAAGATTATAATAACGATTTTAATATAGAATAAAAATGGCAAACTGGAGTACTTTAAAAGCGGCAATCGCTAATATTATAAAGACTAATGGAAACCAAGCAATAACTGGACAACTTCTTCAGAATGTACTTAATAACATAGTAAGTTCTGTTGGAGAAAATTCTACATTTGCAGGAATAGCGACTCCAACAACAAACCCCGGTGTGCCGGATGGTAATATATTTTATTTAGCAACAGAACCCGGAACGTATTCTAATTTTAACGGCATAGAAATAAAGGATGGAGAAGCAGCTATTTTGGAATGGCGTGGAAGCTGGGTAAAGAAAACAACAGGATTTGCAACAGCAGCAAAACTTGCCTCAGAGATATTAACCGATAATATATTAATTCAAGGAAGCATAAATAGTTTAACAGGAGATATTGAAAAAAATACAAAGAATGTATTTAGCAAAAGATTACAAATTAAACCAAATACAAGATATAATATAGTCCTTTCAACAGATACTAATAAGCAATTAACATTCGCTTATGCCTTTTACGACAGAAACTCAAAATTTATCAATAGAAGCCCTTCTTATGAGATTAGTAATTATGAGTTTACATCACCGGGTAATGCTTATTATGTAGTAATATTAATAGGTCTACTAAATTACAATACTGAAAATATATCTGTAAGTGAAGTTAATTTTCTTTTATTACAAAATAAAAATACGCCTTTATTTATTGATAATAAAACATGGATTTTGGGAAACTTAAACACAAGCGGGAGGTTAGTTGATAGCATTAATAATTATTTCCTATTGAGTAAAGTATATATTGGTTCTAGCAAACATATATCTTTTTTTAACAAATATAACAACCCTATTAGAATTGCAGAATATGATGAAAATAATGAATTTATTAAAGCTAGTACTTATTATACATTAATAGAAGATTTATATCTAGACGAAAAGACCACGTATATTAGAATCAGTGTTGAGATGACATCGGGTAAAGAGTATCCGGAAATACACGTAAAAGAATGGGATGACAGTATTTCAATAGGAGATAACTATACCATTATAAATGCTAATTTAAAACAGAATTATGAAAAAGGAGAAGGGATAGTTGAATATAACACAGTCAATATACTATCAAACAAAATATCAATTCAACCAAATAATACATACGAGATTAAATTGATTCTAAAAAATAAGACAAAGCAAGTTACTTTTTGTTATGCCTTTTACGACAGAAACCTAAAATTTATTGAACGAAAAGATTATGGTATTAATAACATACTAATTACATCACCGGATAATGCTTATTATGTAGTAATATTATTGGGGCTTTTAAACTATAAAGAAGAAGGTGAAGAGCTACTTGTAAATGATATACAAAGTTTTACACTTACAAAGCATAAATATCCATATAAAATCGACAACAATACTTGGATTTTAGGGAACTTAAGTTCAAATGGGTCTTTGGGAAATAGTAAACAAAACTGGGTTATACCCAATTATATTCCAGTATTAGATAAGAAAGATATTATAGTATATAATTATAATGGTAATACGGTCAGAATATGTCAATATGACAAAAACTATAATTTTCTTTCATCGGAAGGATATACGGTTATTAAAGATTATAAATTAAGAGAAGATACTGCATACATAAGAATTGGTACAGAAATTAACAACAATGGTATTCCTTGTATTGACATAAAGCCATACAATGAAAACATGATAATCCCTGATGAAATGTTATTACAAAATTCAGGATTATATATGAATTGGGCTGACTACAATAGTTGGAATATAATGCAAAAAATATATAATACAATCAATGTTTCAGAGTTGGCAAGAAATTCTGTTATACCTATTACAGAAAAAGGGGCTGTCTTCGGTCATGAAGGACAAATACAAATTGTTGATGGTATTGTATATTCTGTGTTCCTTCAAAATACAGTTTCTTCTGAAGATTTATACAGTAGTACATCTAAGATAGTTCTGGCTTCATTTTCAATATCAGATTACAATAATAAATTGGTGGATAGTAACATAAAACATTATGAATTGGGTAAGTTAGGAGATATTATATGTGAGGGATATACTGCAAAATCAACAGGCTGGGACCCAAATATCCTTGTTGATAAACATGATAGTAATATATTACATATTTATGCAATGTTTATAACAAATGAAACCGAAAACGCTATTGAGTTCCA
>ENA-ORND01000258-ORND01000258.1-human-gut-metagenome-genome-assembly--contig:-NODE-258-length-50664-cov-71.518979_pt1 | contig 50664 bp, 32 predicted proteins | sample MGYA00242111_ERZ509014 | MGnify/ENA primary metagenome ERZ509014 (study PRJEB26280, sample SAMEA2338694) | human gut metagenome | biome: human gut; feature: human-associated habitat; material: faeces... | reverse complement strand
GAGGTCGGAAAACGAAAGTAGGAAGAAAACTACTTCGTTTTCCTCCTACTCGATTTATCCCCAAAACCATTATCTTTGTTGACATTCGTTTTCTACAGACACTCCCGAGAGGTACTCGCGCAGCATTTTTCCCTGGGCGTGCCGCATCGCCCGATAGCATTTAGCTTCCACAATAGTTTACTTTTTGTTGGTAAACTTTTTTCAGGACGATACATGATGTGCACCGTGTAACCGGCTGTGTATTAACGCATTAAGCATTTTCAGAGTTGCGAAAACCACAACTCTGATTTCGGTTAAATGCTTAATAAACAGCAACTTACAGGTTGCACCCGCTGGTCAATGCCGGGAAACTTTTTTCAGTACGATGGTAAGCGTCTCCGCAGTTACGTATTGACGCGTTTTTAGCGGTTCCGTACTTTTGCCCATGGAAATGTCAAGAGCAGATTAACATAGGGGAAAAAGAAATTGGAACAACTTGCGAGCAGAGAAATCGTGTAAGTGGTTGAGGGTCTGATAGTTGTGTAAAATGCAGAAAGCCAGGTCCTATGTTTTTTAGGGTAACCTGGCTTTGAGTGTTTGGCGTGATTCTTACCTGCTTCGGCAGGTTAGCGGCATTAACTGTAATCAATCATTCCTATTTTATTCAATTCTAAACAAGTGTCTATTTTCAGAATGTTATAAATGGTATCTAGTACATTCCAATCATCACTTTGGAAAGCGCCGAAATATGTTTTTATCTCTTTATAACATTTGCTGATTTGAGCATCTTTAATCTCATCGTTATTATCTCGGCTTTTGATAAATCTTTTGAAGTCTTCTTCTGATGTTATATTCTTGATAATATATAAAAGCGTGTCGCCTTTCCCTATCGGTTTGAAATCATTGGATATGTCTTTATTTTGATCAGAATCTGTTTTACTGGTTTTAGTCTTTACCGCACTGCGTTTAGGACTCTCCTCAGCATATTTCTTAAAAAAGTACTTGAAGAATTCATCTCTTGAGATATATGCTCTTTGGTGAATTTTTGTATCGCTTGTGCTTTCTCTAAAATGTAAAAAAGCTATTGATTCAGAAGAAGTGCAATAACTGAGTGCTTTTATAACGCTTCTTTCGATACTGTCATTTTTGATGCTGATAGCTTCGAGAAAAGAATCATTTTTCATTATTTTATTTAATGTCTCCAGTTCCTTGTCGGAATTCTTTGCCAACTGTAAAAAGTCAACCTTTTCCAGATGCTCCTTAATAAAAGCGTAGATGGTATATGCTATATTATTCTCCTGGCTGGGATTGCCTGATTTATCTACTAAAATCCTGTCCTGAAGTTCAAACATTTTGGTGACCAGGAAAACAGGTTTAAAAAGAAGGTTGTCGTAGTCGTTCTGCAAAGACGAGTCCGGAATACTTTTGTTTGCAAAATGCTCAGCGGCAGTCTGGATTTCTAGATTATAGTTTCTGAAAAGCAATTTCTCTTCGTGCATTTTACAATAAGTCTTCTCATCTGATGCGTCGATAGGTAATATGAAATCATCTGGAAGTACCAGAAGTTTCAGCATATTCGATTCTGATGGATATTTAAGTCGTATGCCTTTCTTCTTGTTTGTTGATGCTCTGAATTTTAACAATGCGGCGCATGTGCAGGCGAGGTTTCTGTATAAATGACGAGGCAAGTCCTTTAATATGCCTATTTGTGCTTGTAGAGGAGCATTTTGGGTATGCTCTTCTGTCTTTTTTTGCGCGGTTAGCGTTTGTTTCGTGAATATACAGGAGAATATCGCGATTAAAATAGAGAATATCGAGATTGCCAATGCAAGAATACCATACGAATTCCAGTTGTCTTTATTGAAGATTCTATTCGTATCGTAAGCAATATTAGACAGGATGTTGTATTCTGAAGGATTTTCAGCTTGAGTACTGTCCGAACTGTCTTTGGCCTGTCCGCCTGAGATGTTTTCTTGTGACTCTTCTTGAGTGCTGTGCACTTCACTTAATTCGTTCAGAATGGTATCCCTCGAATAAGAAGGACTCTTTTGTGCAGAAGCAATGCTTGTATCCAAATTAGCGGAAATTGTCAATAGAAATACAATCAGCAGGCTTCTTAGTACTTGTGCCTTTTTAGAAATGTACATATCTTTTAGTTTTAAGTGTATTATTTCGTGATTTTTCCGATTTCTCCAAATGGGTGAGTATTTGCGAGTGTATTCTGCGTATAGCCGATTTCCTTCTCTATTGCGCATGCGAGCATATCTCCATATACTAAGCAAGCTGTTGTTGATGTCGTCGGTATCAGTCCGGTCATGTCTGCCTCTTCCCTAATGTCAATCGCAACATAGATGTCTGACAGGCTCTTTATTTTGGAATCATTTGCACAGGTGATCGAGATGACGCGTATGTTGGGCATTACTCTTTTCAGATGAGCAATACTATCAACCAACTCGGATGTGTTTCCTGATTTCGATATGCAGAATATGATGTCGTCAGCTCGCACTGCTCCGGTATTCCCGTGTCCAAGATGCGTGCAGTCCTGATAGAATGCGCGAATCCCTATACATGCCAATGTTCCTGATATTTTCTCGGAGATGTTCCCGCTTTTGCCGATGCCGCAGAAAATGACATTACCTGTGCAGCCAAGAATGTTTCTGACAATGTCTGTAAAGGTATCATTCACCAATGCCGACAATGATTTCAGACTACTTAACTCTTTGGATAAACATTCCAATGCAATGCTTTTCATAATTTAGTTTAATTCAGTTAAGTATTTTTCCAAATCGTTCAGTTCGAGGCTGTTAGCTCCGTCTGAAAGTGCTTCTTCAGGCTTAGGGTGCACTTCGAAAAAGAATCCGTCTGCAGAAAATGCTTTTGCTGCCAAAGCAAATGGAAGAATATATTGCCTGTCTCCTCCAGATTTGCCATTGTTTGCATTTGGCCTTTGGACACAATGTGTGCAGTCCATAATTACTCTATCAGCAAATTCTTTCATGATGCTGATATTCCTGAAATCCACGATCAGATTATTGTAACCGAAAGAATTTCCGCGCTCGGTCAGCCATACTTCCCTGCAGCCGAAATGTCTTGATTTCTCTGCAGCGAATTTCATATCATCACCAGACATGAATTGCCCCTTCTTTATATTTACGATTTTACCGGTTTCTGAAGCTGCTCTTATCAAGTCGGTTTGCCTGCATAGAAATGCAGGTATCTGAATAACATCGGCCACTTCAGCAATCTTGTCCGCCTGCCAAGTTTCATGAATGTCTGTTGTGATATTTAAACCTAAAGATTTTTTAATGTTCGATAGGATTTCAAGTCCGGCTTCGATTCCGGGGCCCCGATATGACTGAAAAGACGTCCGGTTTGCTTTATCAAATGATGCCTTGAAAATGATATTTGTTTTTAGAGTGGCGTTTAATCTTTTGATCTCGTTGGCGATTGTCCGGCACTGTTCTTCAGTTTCGATCACGCATGGGCCTGCGATGTATAGAGGAGTCATAGTTTTTTCGTTTTAATGTTATGCGTAATAATATTTACGTTACTTGAGCAAAAGTACTAAAAATAATCTATAATATGCGCCTTTCATATCGAAACGTTTCAAACTTTGATGATGTGCACCGCGTAATCGGCTGCGTATTAACGTATTAAGCGTTTTCAGAGTTGCGAAAATCACAACTCTGATTTCGGTTAAATGCTTAATAACCAGTAACTTACAGGTTGCACCAGCTATGTCAATGCCGGTAAACTTTTTTCAGTACGATGGTAAGCGTCTCCGCAGTTACGTATTGACGCGTTTTTAGCGGTTCCGTACTTTTGCCCATGGAAATATCAAGAACAGATTAACATGGGGAAAAAAGAAACTGGAACAACCTGCGAGTAGAGAAATCGTGTAAGTGGTTGAGCCTCCGATGGTTGCGTAAAATGCAGAAAGCCAGGTCCTATGTTTTTTAGGGTAACCTGGCTTTGGGCGTTTGGCGTAATCGCTTGACTGATAGCTATTTGCCAAGATGCATGACATTCAGGTTGTTCCAAAATGCGTCCATGTTGAGCGGAGGCATCCTGCGTGTGAGCGTTCGCTATCGGTATTCGCTATCAGTAGTTGATGGCGACGGAGAAGATCGTGACGGACGGGCCGATCATGGTGTAGGTGCTCACCAATGCACAGACGTGGGACAATATCCGTTACTATGACCAATTTTCTTGGCTTTGGAACTTTCTTGGTTTTGGAACCAATGAGCATATACTTAATGCGGTAAAAACGCCTATAACCTGTTGAACCATAGATTGTTACGTTGGTTTAATCCTACGTAACAATATGCTCACTCCCATAAAAATTAGGGGGATGAGCATATCTGCATTTGGTTGCTACTATGCGTAATTAGTTATATGTCAACTTATTATGCGGACATCAACAGCCTTATCTGGATGCTCATTGGTTCAGAAATTATGTAAGCGTCTCCGCGGTTACGTATTGACGCGTTTTTAGCGGTCCCGTCCTTTTGCCCATGGAAATGTCAAGAACAGATTAACATGGGGAAAAAAGAAATTGGAACAACTTGCGAGTCGAGAAATCGTGTAAGTTGTTGAAACTATGATGGTTGCGTAAAATGCAGAAAGCCAGGTCCTATGCTTTTTAGGGTAACCTGGCTTTGGGCGTTTCGCGTAATCGCTTGATTGATAGCTATTTGCCAAGGTGCATGACATTCAGGTTGTTCCAAAATGCGCCCATGTTGAGCGGAGGCATCCTGCGTGTGAGCGTTCGCTATCGGTGTTCGCTGTCGGTATTTGCTATCGGTAGTTGATGGCGACGGAGAAGATCGTGACGGACGGGCCGATCATGGTGTAGGTGCTTTTGCAGGTGACCGTGTTGCCTGAAGGGGAGAGTCTGCCGTTGCCGGACATGGCTAACTTGGTGCACTCGTCGCCGTTTGAGATAATGGTCTCGTTATTCGCTGCGACCTCAAAGACAGTTTTCCTTTCGCCAAAAAAGATATAAGCATTAGCTAGACTGTGATTGGTGTTTACAGTCACATCCAGCTTCTCAGGGATGTGGAAAGCCGGGGATGTTATGTCCGGTGCTCTGGAAGTCGCTGACAGGGCCACGTTGTCAGCTCCGAATGTGACGTTATTAAGTCCCCACGCATAATTGCTCGTCCACGGATTATCTCCGTTGTCCTTCGGCGGCGCTGCAACGTATGGCAGGCCGGTGATGTGGCGCGTGATGGTTTTAGTGGCAGTGTATTCGTTGCCTTCCACGTCCTTGTACCTCACTGTGGCGGTGATGTCTTTCTGGCCCCACGTGAGGCCCGGAGTCGCCTCCACCACGATTGGCGTCCCAGCCTCCTTCCGTGAAGAGCTGACATATTCCTTGCCGTCAACACTCAGTGTGAAGGACTCGAATGTCAGGAGTCTGGACGGAATCCCCGTTGAGGTCATGACGTAAGACGCTGAGCCTGAGCCCATCCAGTCGTTGGAAATGCTGTTGGCTTTGGCTACATCCTTTGCGGAGATGCCCTCGATGCCCTCGTTCGCGGCATAGTAACTGTATGAAGTCGGGAAACCCGAGATGTTCACGTCAAACTGCACATCCGCTGGCACAAATTCATTGACAGAGACCCTGGTGTTCTGGCTGATGACGCTGCCGGAAGCGTAGCTCTTGAACATTGACCTGGCCTCGCTGTCGGAGAATTTCAAGTAGAAACCACCCTCGAGACCGTCAGGAACATTGACAAAAGTCGTGAAGCCGTTGGCGGCGGAGACACTCAGGCCGGTAACTGAGGCATTGCCGGAAAACGTCTTGCCGTCGAAACCGGAGACAGTGCTCTTGGCGTGGAAATCGACAGTCGCGTCGAATCTGGTGGTGATGGCTATGGCGCGGACGCCAGCAGGCGCGCTGAACTCAGCATTGAGAAGAATCCTGCCGTCGGAATCCCTTGAGAACTGTTCATCATGGGCGGAGAGCCATGGCTTGCCGTTCTGCGTGAAGACGTTGCAGTTGTAGGACAGATCGATGGTCGCGTCATCGCTGACCGGTTCGCTGAAAGTCCCGGAGAAAGTGCCCGGCGCATCGGCCGTGTTGCTCAGCGTGGCAGTGCTTCCGTTCGAAGCCTTAGCGAAAATCCGGTCGCCCGGCTCGAAGACATAGGAGTTTCCGTCAATGCCGACCTTAGTGCTTGTAACAGTGAGAGTTACCGAATCGCCGAGAGGCTTGTTCGGGACGATGATTTCCGCTTTGTTGCAGGAAATGGCGGCAGCCAAAATGGCCGCAAAGGTCAATATCTTCCTCATCCCTAGTCCTCCTCTTCCAAAAGACCGAAAGCTTCACTTGGTGAAAAAACGAAAGAATTCTGATGAACGTCTTTCGACTGGCAGAATGATGCTTCTGCGAAAATCTCCACGACAGAAAGTGCCGGAGATTGGTAAATGGTTCGTTTCATTTTCAACTGATTATATATACTATTACAGCGCAGCGGAACATTTTTCGCTACACCTTCCGCAAACAGAATGCGGATCTTTGCGTGTCTTTCCGGTCCAGCTCCTTTTCATCAGCCGTGCATGCCCGCTGCACTGCCTTTTCCGAAAGGAAGCTGTCCCCGAAAAACCATAAAAATCAACTACAGAATCTTTTTCTTGGACACAGTCGGCACGAACTGCTTCAGATAGAACGGCTCGAAATAAGCCACGTCCTCGGTTTTGCCCTCAGACAGCAGTTTCGTTCCCGGAACCAGCATTGACTCAGCCTTCGGACAAGCCTGGACGAAGTGCGCATTCGGAGACAGGATGGTTTCCCTGCATTTGTCCGCACCGTCGCCGATGAACAGGACCGGACCCTCGCTCAGAATGTCGGCAAAGCTTTCTGAGTCAATGATTTTCGGCTCAGTTTCGCTCGCCTGGCTGCCATCAGCATTGAAAACGGCAGTATAGACCTCCATCCTTCTCGCATCTATCATCGGGACAATGTACTTGCACCCTTCAGGAAGAAGACCTTCCCCGATAGCCTGCCAGACGAGAGTGTCCAGCGAGCCTATGGCTACCAAAGGAATGCCCGCGCCGAAGCACAGGCCCTTGGCAGTAGATACTCCCACACGAAGACCGGTATATGACCCGGGACCCTTGCTTACACATACGGCATCGCAGTCCTTCACTCTCAGGCCTCTTTCATCGAGCATCTCCTTGATGAACGGCGCCGTGAGCGATGCGTGCTTGCGCTCAGCGTTTTCCCTGACGGAGACTATCTTGCCGTCCTCAGAAAGGGCGGTGGAGCACAATGCAGTAGATGTTTCTATAAATAATATACGTGACATATTTTCTAATTCTTGAAAAGAAGTTCTTTAAAATAAGGGAAAACTCCATACGCGAACCTTTTCATCGGCGCGTATATGACGGAATTCTCCATAACCGACTCAGAGACAATATGAAACGAGGAGTTTATCGTATTGAAAAGTATAATTACTATTCCTATGATCAATGAAACTTTTATCAATGCGAACAACGCGCCGAGCAGCCTGTCCAGCCATCCGAGCATCACGAACTTGATGCTGGCCTTGATGACCTTGCCGAGAAGCCGCAGCAGCAGAATGACCACGACAATCATCAGGACGAAGACAATCACGTACAGGACCTTCTCGGAAATCTGGAGATACGGCTGGAGCATGGAGCAGACAAGCTGCGAGAACTTGAACGCTGCCCAGGTACCGGCAATGATGGACACCAATGCGATGATCTGCTCCGTGAAACCCCTGACCAGACCTTCGATCAAGGCGGCGGAGAGACAGATAATCAATATGATATCCAATGTGTTCATACCTATTATATTATATATTTTTTCTTCTTAATTAAAAATTCCTATCTTTGCAGACTGCAAAATTATATAAAAAACTATGACATTCAAAGAATACAAGGGCTTGAATCTGGTAACTGTCGGCAGTGAAGTGCTGGACAGGTGGAAGAAACATAATGCGTTTGAGAAATCACTCGAACTTAGAGAAGGCGCTCCGGAGTTCATTTTCTTCGAAGGACCTCCTTCTGCAAACGGAATGCCTGGTATTCACCATGTTATGGCGCGTTCCATCAAGGATGCCATCTGCAGGTACAAGACCCAGAGCGGCTTCAAGGTAAACCGCCGTGCAGGCTGGGATACCCACGGACTGCCTGTGGAGATCGGTGTGGAGAAGAAACTCGGAATCCACAAGGATGACATCGGAAAGAAGATATCGGTAGAAGAATACAATGATACTTGCCGTCACGAGGTGATGAAATACACTCGTGAGTGGGTGAACATGACCGAGCGCATCGGTTACTGGGTGGATATGAAAGACCCGTACATCACCTATGACAACCGCTACATCGAGACATTGTGGTATCTTCTCCGCAAGATATATGACAAGGGGCTCCTGTACAAGGGATTCTCCATACAGCCGTATTCTCCGTCCGACGGAACAGGACTCAGCTCACACGAACTGAACCAGCCGGGATGTTATAAAGATGTGACTGATACCACAGCCACAGTGCAGTTCGAAGTCATCAAGGACGCCAAGTCACAGCCGCTCTTCGGACTGGAGACGCTTCCTGTATATTTCCTGGCATGGACCACCACGCCGTGGACATTGCCTTCAAACACAGCACTTTGCGTCGGCCCGGACATTGACTATGTCAGAGTGAAGTCCTTCAACCCGTACACCGGTGCGGAGGCTATCTACATCGTAGCCAAGGCATTGGTCTCAGACTGGTTCAATCCTAAGGCGGCGGAACTCTCGCTCGACGACTACAAGCAGGGCGACAAGCTGATCCCGTTCAAGGTCCTCGAAGGAACATTCAAGGGCTCAGAGCTCGCAGGCGTAAGATATCACCAGCTGATTCCTTGGTTCAAGCCGCTTGAAGGCGACGCGTTCAGGGTAATCACCGGCGACTACGTCTCCACGGACGAAGGCACGACAGGTATTGTCCACATTGCCCCGACATTCGGTGCCGACGACAAGAAAGTCGCAGCCGCAGCAGGCATTGCCCCGATGATGGTGCTGGACAGAAACTGCAACCCTCAGCCTCAGGTCGATCACGACGGAAGATTCTATCCGCTGGAAGACCTTGACCCTGAATATGTGAAGACACACGTTTCACCGGAATATAAAGAATACGCCGGCCGTTACGTGAAAAACGCATTTGACGACTCCCTTCCGAAAGATGCGCCTACACTGGACATCGACCTGTGCATGATGATGAAGATGGACGGAAGAGCGTTCAAGATACAGAAACACGTCCACAGCTACCCTCACAGCTGGAGAACCGACAAGCCGGTGCTCTACTATCCGCTGGATGCGTGGTTCATCAAGACCACGGCCGTGAAGGAGCAGATGGTGGCATTGAACAAGACCATCGTCTGGAAACCGGAATCTACTGGCACAGGACGATTCGGACAGTGGCTGGAGAATATCCAGGACTGGAACCTCTCCAGAAGCCGTTTCTGGGGAACTCCGCTTCCTATCTGGCGTACAGAGGACGGCAAGGAAGAGAAGTGCATCGGAAGCCTGAAAGAGTTCTACGCAGAAATCGAGAAGGCTGTCGCTGCCGGTGTAATGTCGTCCAATCCGTTGAAGGACAGAGGCTTCGACCCGGAAGACATGAGCAAGGAGAACTACGACAAGATCGACCTCCACAGACCTTATGTGGACAATGTCTTCCTCGTATCTGACTCAGGCAAGAAGATGGTACGCGAAAGCGACCTTATCGACGTATGGTTCGATTCAGGTTCAATGCCATATGCACAGGAAGGCCTCCGCGCCCTGGGCGACAAGAAGTTCGGCTGCACCGCAGACTTCATTGCGGAAGGCGTTGACCAGACACGTGGCTGGTTCTACACCCTGCATGCAATTCATACCATGGTAAGCGGCACACCTGCATTCAAGCGCGTCATCTCCAACGGTCTCGTCCTCGACAAGAACGGCGACAAGATGAGCAAGCGCCTCGGCAATGCAGTGAACCCGTTCGAGCAGCTCGACAAATTCGGCCCGGACGCACTCAGATGGTATATGCTTACCAATGCCCAGCCATGGGACAACCTCCGTTACGATGAAGACGGCGTGGATGAAGTCAGGAGAAAATTCTTCGGCACGCTCTACAATACATATTCATTCTTCGCGCTTTATGCCAATGTGGACAACTTCGATCCTAAGGCTCCGGCAGTTCCGTACAGCCGCAGACCGGAAATCGACAGGTGGATAATCTCCCTCCTCAATACATTGATAAAAGACGTGAAGGCTGCATACGAGGACTACGACGTGACTTCCGCAGGAAGAATGATACAGGATTTCGTGTGCGACCACCTGAGCAACTGGTACGTGCGTCTGAATAGAAAACGCTTCTGGGGAAGTGCTGACAATGAGGACAAACTCGCTGCATACCAGACACTTTACGAAGTGCTCAGGACCGTAGCCGTGCTCGGAGCTCCGATAGCGCCGTTCTACATGGACCAGCTCTACCTCGACCTGGTTCCGGACGGAGAAGAGTCAGTGCACTATGTGCTGATGCCTGACTGCGACGAAACCGTCATTGACAAGGACCTCGAAGAGAGGATGGAACTCGCTCAGAGAGCTTCGTCAATGGTGCTTGCGCTCCGCAGGAAGGTCAATATCAAGGTGCGTCAGCCGCTCAGCAAACTCGTGATCCCTGTCATTTCAGACAAGGTCCGCGAGCAGCTCGAGAAGGTCAAGGCCCTGCTTTTGGGTGAGGTCAATGTCAAGGATGCGGAATTCATTTCCGACACGACAGGCATCATCACCAAGAAGATCAAACCTAACTTCAAGACGCTCGGAAAAGTTTACGGCAAGAGAATGAAAGAGATTGCCGCTGCTTTCGCCGACATACCGCAGCAGGAGATCAATGCCATACAGAACGCTGAGGCTCAGTCTGTTGCATATACATTGAAACTCGAAGGCGGTGACGTGGAGCTGAATCCTGGAGACTATATGATCTCGTCAGAGGACATGCCGGGATGGCTCGTGGCATCAGAAGGCCCGCTCACATTGGCCCTCGACATCGAAGTAAGCCCTGAACTGAAGAACGAAGGCGTGGCGCGCGAACTCGTGAACAGAATCCAGAACATCCGCAAGGACAGCGGTTTCGACGTTACCGACAAGGTAGATGTAGTCATTTACGCGGACGGCGACGACGCTGCAGAGATAGAATCCTCTTTAAAAACATATAAAGAATACGTTTCCGCACAGACATTGTCATTGTCAGTCACATTGGCCGGAAAGGGCGAGGCGACTGGTAAGGCAACAGAAGTGGAGTGGAACGAGAATACAATAATGATTGCGGTAACACGCAGATAACACTTACGCTTATGGAAGAAAATAAAGCAAACCTCGAGCCTGTAGAAAAGACCCGTTACAGTGATGAAGAACTTGAGGAGTTCAAGAAGATCATATTGGAGATGCTCGACAAGGCCAAGAAAGAGTACAATACTCTCAGGTATGTCGTGATGCACAACGGTACAAATGACATCGAGGACACCACCCCTTCATTCAAGACTGTAGAAGACGACGGCGCAATGCAGCTTTCACGTGAAGAGGCAAGCCAGTTGGCTCAGAGGCAGTACAAGTTCATACAGAACCTTGAGGCTGCGCTCGTGCGTATCGAGAACAAGTCTTACGGTATCTGCCGCGTGACCGGAAAGCTCATCCCTAAGGAGCGTCTCCGTCTGGTACCTCACGCAACCCTTACAGTAGAAGCGAAGGAAAAACTCAATAATGGCGGAAAATAGATTCAGGATTTCCAAAGGCAGGTGGCTGCTGATTCTAGGAATTCTTCTCGTGGTAGTGGACCAGGTGATAAAACTGCTGGTCAAGTCCAATATGACTTTGGGCGAGCATTTCAGCGTTTTCGGCAACTGGTTCCAGATTCTCTTCATCGAAAATGAGGGAATGGCATTCGGGATGAAGTTCGGCGGAATGGTAGGCAAATTCGTGCTGACCGCGTTCCGCGTGGCTCTCTTCGGATTCCTTTGCTGGTGGATAACCCGCCTCGTGCGGCGTGGACGGCCGGCTGAAATCGATGCCGCAGGGAAGGTTCTCAAGTATGCCCCTGTGCCTACCGGAGTCCTTGTCGGCCTGACATTGATTACAGCGGGCGCTCTGGGCAACATCGTGGACTGTCTGCTTTACGGACAGATTTTCTCTGCTTCGACACCATACGAGGTGGCACAGTTCGGAGGAAGTTACGCGCCAGTGATGTTCGGCAAAGTGGTGGACATGTTCTATTTCCCGCTCATCGACACGACCTGGCCGACCTGGATGCCTTTCATAGGAGGACATCCGTTCCGCTTCTTCGAGCCGGTATTCAACTTCGCGGACAGTTGCGTCACCGTAGGTGCTTTCTATTTGGTACTGTTCCAGTATAAGTTTTTTACTGCTGAACCGGAGAAAAAATAGGGTTTTCCGGAGGAAAAGGAGCGAAGTGATGTAAGAAATCAGGCTTTTCCTGTCAGAAAAGGGATAAAATAACGTTTTAGGTGAAAAATCGGCTGCTCAGGCAGTCGATTTTTATTTTTTATTCACTTACGAAAACAAACATTAAAACGTTACGTTTCTTCAAAACTTAACCTAAAATAGTTTGTTTTGTTTATGAAATTTTAGTTAAAACGGTATAAATCACTATCAATTATGCGAATCTAACCTACTTACCTATTGTTTTTTTTGAATTTAATCTTGATATTTGCGTAAACGCCCTTCTCGGAAAGGGCAGGTCAAGGACGCTTAGAAATACTTGAACCAAAGAATATCAATATATGTTAAACTAATGTAAATGCTTATGAAAAAGATTTGTCTTCTTTTCACGGCAGTCCTGTTTCTGGGGATTTCTTCTGCATTGAATGCGCAGAATCTGACCGTTTCAGGATTCGTCACAGATGCGAGCTCCGGCGAAGGAGTCCCTTATGCATCTGTCCAGCTTAAGGGCAGTACGAAAGTCTATACTATGACTGACGCCAACGGAGCATATTCCATTTCAGTGCCGGGGAGCGCATCCCTCACAGTATCATGTTTAGGTTATACGACAGCAGAGATACTTGTGGACGGCAGAACTGCATTGGACATTAGACTCGATCCGGACAAGAACGTCCTCGACGATGTAGTCGTTGTGGCTTACGGAACAGTCCGCAGAGAGGCTAATACCGGTTCTGTTTCATCAGTCAAGAATTCGGAGCTCGCAGAAGTGCCTGCCACATCCGTTGATAAAATGCTTTCAGGAAAAATGGCCGGTGTGACCATCACATCCGGTTCAGGACAGCCTGGTTCCACCTCTTCGATCCGTGTGCGCGGTACCTCTTCCATCAATGCAGGTAACGAGCCTCTGTGGGTTGTCGATGGTATTCCGGTGAATTCATTGGACTTCCGTCAGCTCTCAAATACCGGTGTGGGCGGAGGTTCATCATCCACCTTCCTTAACCCTAACGACATCGAGTCCATCACAGTCCTCAAGGACGCTGCTGCGGCATCAGTTTACGGTTCCCGTGCAGCAAACGGAGTCATCCTCGTCACCACCAAGAGCGGAAAGGCAGGAAAGGCAAGATTTACCGCAAGAGCCAAATACGGTGCTCAGCAGCTTATCAATGACAATAATGTAAGACCTCTCACCGGTTCTGAACTTATCGCCTATCGTCGTGACTGCGCCATCAATGCGGGTTACAATCCTGATGATCCTACTTCTCAGTACTATTATCCTCAGTCACTCCTTGCCAACGGCACTACCAACTGGTACAAGGAACTGACCAGAGTCGGAACTCTCCAGGAGTATGAGATCAATGCTACCGGCGGAACCGACAAGGCTTCCTATTATTCCTCAGTTTCATACCACAAGAACGAAGGCGTGTTCTACGGTGTGGACTATGAGAGACTTACAGCCAGAGTCAATGCTGACATGAGGCTTACCAGATCACTCAAGACCGGAGCGAAATTCAACTTGAGCTATGCAAACTCCAATTCCGGCCAGATGGGTGACCTCTATTACTCGAACCCTACAGTGGCGATGTGGTCCATCTTGCCGTGGACTCCGTTACGCAACGAAGACGGAAGTTTCAATGTGAATATTACTGAGAACTCAGATACCAACCCACGTGCGATAGCAGCGTATGATACATACAATGACAAGGACTACCGTCTTCAGGGCAGCATGTATCTCGAGTGGAAACCTATCAGACAGCTCACCTTCAAGACAAACAACGGACTTGAGTTCGTATATGTGGATTCCCGCCAGTATTGGGCCCCGGAGACAAATAAAGGTTCAGCTACCTTATTTTCTTATTGGAGCAAGGACATCCGATATACTACATCCAACACCATCACATTTGAAGACAAGTACGGCGACCATTCTGTAAGAGTGCTTGCAGGACAGGAAGCTATGCGTGACAAAATGGACCTGTTGGGCTTGAGCTCACCTAAGGTGAATCCTTTGATTCCATATCCTACCACATCTCCTGCTGCAGACGACCAGGGAGATTACAATCTCGTGGATGAATCACTTCTCTCTTTCTTCGGAGTATTTGATTACAACTATCTGAACAGATATTACCTGCAGGCTTCAGTCCGTGCAGACGGTAGTTCACTGTTCGGCTCCAACAACAAATGGGGTGTGTTCTGGTCAGTCGGCGGTTCTTGGAACGTAAGCAAAGAGAACTGGATGAAGTGGAGCAGACAGTGGCTCAGCGCATTGAAGATCCGCGCATCCTATGGAGTGAACGGTAACAACAATATCGCTCCATACAAGGCCTATGGACTTTATGGTACTACTCAGTACAACGGTATTACCGGTATGGTTCCTTCCAGCCCTGAAAACCCTAACCTTTCTTGGGAAAAGAACGCCACATACAATATCGGTGTAGATTTCGGTTTCTTCGATGACAGACTCACCGGTAGCTTGGATTACTATTTCAGAAAGACCAAGGATATGCTTCTCTCCAAGCAGGTTCCTTACACCACAGGTTTCGGCAGTAACTTCATGAACGTAGGAGCTATCAGAAACAAGGGTATCGAGTTCCAGTTGGAGGGTGTGATTCTCCGCAACAATGACTGGTACTGGACAGCCGGCTTCAATATCGCGCTCAACCGCTCTCTCGTGCTCGACCTTGCAGGTTCAGAGTATTTGACCGTAGCTGATTCAAGAGCACACAATAATGACAGTACACCTATCCGTATAGCTCCTGGACGCAGGCTCTTTACCTATTACCTGAGAGACTGGTACGGTGTGAATCCATCAAATGGCGACCCTATCTGGTATGACAAGGATGGTAATCTCACATCCGATTCAGCGAAGGCCCGTTATATCTATGCAGGTACACCTGAACCTAAAGCAACAGGTGGTTTCAACACGAGCATTTCTTGGAAAGGCATCACCCTTTCTGGATATTTCGAGTTCGTGGCCGGCAGCAAAGTGCTAAGCATGTTTAACCAAGACACGGACGGTGCCGATATGACCACCAACGTATCCACACTTTCACTCAACTACTGGAAAAAGCCGGGAGATACAGGCGTGCAGCCAAAACCGGTAGCAGGCGCTCCTAAGAAGCCATACGTATATTCTACGAGGATGCTTCAGAATGGAAGTTATTTGAGAATCAAGGACGTATCCCTCTCGTACAGCCTGCCTGAGCGTATCCTGAAGCCTATCAAGATGTCTGGCGTGAGACTCTATGTCAGCGCGCTGAATCCTTACACGTTCCATCACGTAAGAGCTCTTGACCCGGAACTTGGTCCTATCGGATATTCTATGGGAGCATCCCACTCTATGGTCAAGTCTTTCGTAGGCGGTATAGAAGTTTCATTCTGATAAAAGAACGAAGATTATGAAAAGAACAATTTTATATATTTGCGGTATAGCGTCGCTTCTCGGTGCCGTAAGTTGCCAGGATTTTCTCACAAGAGATCCTAAGCTTTCGCAGAGTACGGAGATAACATTGTCCACATACGATGGACTCAATGATGCGACGTTCGGAGCTTATTCCGCTCTCGCTTCGACAAGCTGGTACGGACAGCAGTGGATCGTGGATGCTGAAATGCGTTCCGGAAACGGCAAAAAGTCTGATTTCAAGAACTCCGGAAGGTGTATTGCACCTTATATCTGGAATTATACAGAGACTAGTACTTCTCCGATGTGGTCAGTTTGCTATCAGGTCGTATCTAGGGCTAACAATGTGATTGACAATCTCGAAGGCAAAGAGTCAAGCACTGTTACAACTCAGGACTTGAACAATCTGAAAGCCGAGTGTCTCTTCATAAGGGCGTTCTCGTATTTCTGCAATGTCCTTACTTATGGCCAGCCATATACTTATTGCGTGAAAAGCGATAAGGAAAGCCTCGGTGTCCCTTACGTGGAACATACTGATCCTGCAGGATTTCCGGCACGTGAGACTGTGATCTCAAACTATGAGAAGATCGTCCGCGATCTGCTTGAGGCCGAGAGCCTAATTGACCCTGAATATACACGTGCGACTGTTGCCGATCCAGCTGCTGTCGTCAGTGTATATGCAATCCAGGCATTGCTCTCCAGAGTTTACCTCTACATGGGTGAATGGCAGAAAGCTGCCGACTATGCTACCAAGGTTATCGGAAGCGAAAAGTTCTCCCTTTGGACAGCAGAGCAGTACAAGACCGTATGGGGCGCAGAAAAAGGCTCTGGTGAGGTCATCTTCGAAGTTTACGGAAAGCGTACGAACGCTGCATGGGGCAGCTGGGAAGACCTTTCTTACCTTACATTCCCTGAAGGCTCCGGTGATGCGCAGGCAGCTGACCCTCTTATCAAAACCTATGAGGAAGGTGATGTCCGTCTGGCACTTTACCGCACAGATGCAGATAATAAGTCCGGAATCAAATGGACAGGCAAATATCCTGGAAAGGGTGACAACACACCTGACTGCAACAACGTAATCGTGCTCCGTCTTTCTGAGATGTATCTGAACAGAGCTGAGGCCATTATGCGTGGAGCGACTGTTCCTGGGACCACCGCCGTAAATGACATCAATGCTGTGGCTACCCTCAGAGGAGCATCTGCTTATGGTTCAGTAGGTCAGACCGATATTGCCAAAGAGCGCCGTAGAGAGCTCGCTTGGGAAGGCCATTACATCTACGACCTCGCTCGTTGGGGCCAGGGCGTATCCCGTTCAGCAAGTGATTATCCTCTTTGCTCAGCCAATCTCGATGTTCCGTTCCCTGACAAGAAATGGGCACTTCCTCTTCCTAAGAGAGAGCTTGATTTGAATAAGAACCTTGTACAAAATCCTCTTTAGCGTATTGTTATGAAAAGTTTATATACATATATTGGAGCAGTTCTCGCGGCAGCGTCCATTCTTGCTTCCTGCGATAAGGACGAGCCATCCAAATTCAATGACAAAGATGCCTTCGTGGCATTTGACAAGACTTCCTTGACACTTTCAGAGGGTTCTGAAGATGTGCTTAAGATTCCTGTGACATTGGCTTCTGTTGCCGGACTGGAGGAAACCATCAAATTTGAGGTCAAGGAACCTGAAAAGAAAGCTGCAAAGCAGGGCGTGAACTTCGAACTTCTCACCAAATCGGGTACTCTTTCTTTCAATGCGGAAAACCGCACCCGATATATCGAACTGAAGGCTATTCCTGATGGGGAATATACCGGGGACTTGCAGTTCTCTGTGGTTATCTACGGAACAGAATCTATCAAGGCAGGTTCTGAAAACACTTGTACAGTGACAGTGGCCGACAGTGATCACCCTCTCGGCTTCATGCTCGGAGAATATACCGCTACGGGCGTCAACTACTGGGATGGACCTTGTACCTGGACGATGACATTCTTCAAGGATGCTGATGACGACCATAAGGTGTGGATAGACAACTTGTTCCAGAATGACAGTTTTGCCGGAGCGGATACGCGCTATTACGGAATTGTCAATGAAGATCTTACCTCATTGAACATTCCTTTCGGTCAGGAGTCTGAATACAAGTATTCGAATGGTAACCCTATTACTCTTCTTGGCTTCGATGGAGAAAACGGATATGAAACCGGTTCGGTAGATGTTGCGATTGTTCGTGACGGAGACAAGGTCTCTCTTGATTTCGGTACCGAGTGGGGTGTCTGGGTAGTGATTGAAGGAGCAGGAAACTTGAATATTGTCAGTCCTGGTATTAAGGCCGTTAAAAAATAAAACCGACTAAGATATGAAAAAGATATTATATTCATTGTTGGCGCTTGCAGCAACTGTTGCTGCCTGCACGGACTTTGCGGAGGATGAAAAGATAGATTTCGCCGCAACCGACGCGCCTGTAGTGGCTGCGACAGTAGTGGATGACAATACTGTAAGCGTGTCAGTCACCCCGAAAGAGGGTAATGTCTATTACTCTTATGTTCTCATTGCAGGACCGGCAAAAGCACTTAAAGCCGAGACCGTCCTTAAAGGAGGCTATGAAAGCGATGCTGTTGCAAATGAAAAGAAGGAGCCTGTAGCGGCTGTCCTCAAGGCATCCGAGACCAAGTCTGTAAGTTTTCAGGTAGGAGGATTGAAGTCAAATACTGCATATACCTTGTATGCAGTGGCTTCCAACTCTCAGGGCGTAGTAAGTAAATTGGCTACATCGACAGCTGTCACCACTGATGGTACAGCACCTGTTCTGAAGAAGTTTGATTTCCAGTCCACTGCGACCAATCTTGATTACGTGCTGGAGTTCGATGATCCTATCGCGTTTACCGGAAAAGGCACAGTTACGGCACATTACTATGCCAGATATTCCAAAGCCGGAGCAGACGGCAATCTCGTGGAATACAAGAAAGCAGTGGTTCCTGCCGACAGCCTCGTCATTTCCGGCAAAAACCTTTACGTCAGCCTTGACGCTGCTGAAGCCATTCCGGGAGCAATTGTAGCCATCTCTTACACTGAGGGCCTCGTGGCCAATCTTGTAGGTGGCAGAGCAGAAGCGTTTACTGATGTGACAGTCAGCTCCAAACTTGAATCTGAAGGCCTTGTGGCATCTTATAAGACTCAGCCTTTTGCACTTGGTCTGACTGAAGATGAGCCTAAGGAGGGAAGCGGAATAGAAGGTGGAGAGGAAGAAGAGCCTAAGGTTACGTTCTTCAGCGACTGGGAAGAACTTGATATGGTTACATATTCATACAACAAGTACCCTCTCGCAGGTGTTCTCAAGGCTGCCAAACTTTCTATTGAGACAGAAGACGCGAACGGCAGGGTAGTAGCTTATACCGGTCAGCAGCTCAAGATCGCGGCTGCCAATAAGTTGAGCGTGAAGATTGACGAGGATCCTGGATTCGGCTCTTATGTGTCATACAAGATTGCAGCCGGCTCTATAGTCGATATCTTCGGAAACACCAACTCTGAATTCACTGCTGAGAAACTTTATTTCTGCTCTTACGGTTATAAACTTGCCGACGTGCTCGGAACATATACCGTTACCGGCGTGGCTGTCAAGTATGGAGTGCCTGTTTCTTACAAACTCGTGATTGCAGAGACGGACGACGCTGAGAAAGGCGATCTGCTGATAACAAATTTCCTCGGCTTTGAAGGAAAACTCTATGTGGATTTCGATCCTGACAACGGTACTGTGAAAATCTACGAGGGTGACACGTTTAATGATAAAAACCTTGTTTCCTTCAATGGTGAGGGCAATCAGCTCTTCAGCATACCTTCACCGGGAGTGCTGACATCTGATGCGTATGTCATTGTCCTGACTTATGAAGGAAAGGATGTTACAGGATTCGCTACGGATGAAAATGGTTTAGATGTTGCAGTTGCGAATTTCAGGGCAATCAGGAATTAACGATAACTGAACACTTGATTTATGGGGAGACGTTTCTTAGGAGATGTCTCCCTATTTCTGTGAGCGCCAACGGATTCCCCATCGAAAAATCAAATGAATATCGTGCCGGGATTCTTGCAAAACTCGAGCAAAAATGCGTATATTTAGAAGTTTTAAAGAATACTAAAAGCGATTGAGTATGAAAAAGTTGATATTGACATTGTCTTGCCTGCTCTGGGTGGTGGCTGCGCTGTCCGCACAGGAGCCTACGACTACATATCCGTACCTGTATCCGCAGTTTACTGACGGCACTGTCGTGCTGGACGGCGGCAAGGAAGAAGCACGCAAGCTGAACATCCATCTGAGGGCGGACAAACTCCATTATGTCGATGGCGGCATCATCAAGGAAGCCTTCCTGAAGGATGTCAATGCCGTGAAAATCGGGAATGACGTGTTTGTCCCAGTCTATGGAAGCATGATGAAAGTCGTGGCCAAGAATGACAACGGCATGGTCGTGGTCGAAATACTTGGCGATTTCGAAGCCTCACGTGAAGCGACCGGCGCTTACGGCACGTCATCCACCTCGTCCGCCACGATGAAACTTACCTCCGTGCAGACCGATGCCCAGGTGAACCAGAACTATATGAACATTCTCAATGAGAAAGACCACGGAGTCCCGCTCCGGACGGTCAGCACATATTATATCTTCACGCAGAAGCTGAAAGTGAAGGCGGCCGAGAAGGATGTCAGGGAAGCGCTTCCTGCTGACAAGGCTGACGGCTGGAAAACCTTCCTCAAAACACATAAAATCAAGTGGAAAAATCCTCAGAGCGTCCTGTCAGTTGTGGACTATCTTTCTGAGTAACCAAGTATGATTCAGTGCCTTATGAAAAAAATAATAGGATTGGCCGCAACGGCTGTATGCATCGGGGCGATAAGTTCCTGTGCCGTTTCCGGTAATGACCCTTTTGAGAAAAACGGGACATTGACCGAGAAGGATAATGTCTTCGGAAAGGATATCCCGGAAGAAGAACTGCTTCCGAAAATGAACATCAATGTGGATGAAACTCTGGCACTCAGTCTGGAAAAGGCGACCGGGGAGAACGGATATGTGGACCTGTCTTCATTTCCATCGTTGAGGGAACAGGGCGTGGTGAAAATGAGAAGGCTCTTCCCGTATGCCGGTGAGTATGAGGAGCGTACACGCGAGGCGGGACTGCACCGCTGGTATGTCCTGGAGTACAATCCGGAAAAGTCAATGACGAAGGCCGCTGACGGACTCATCATATCCGGAGTCAATGAAGTGGAATATTGTCCTAAACTCTCCATTGTCGGAAATCCGACAGTGGTGTCATATGCGGATGCTTCCACAAAGGCTGCCTCAGGGTCTTATCCTTTCGATGACCCGCAGCTTTCGGCTCAGTGGCATTACTACAATAACGGAACGGTATCATCCTCTGTAAGTGGCTGTGACATAAATGTTTTCCCCGTATGGAGGAACTACTCTAACTATGCGCAGTTTACCGGAGACATCGTTGTCGGCGTGGTTGACGGCGGCATTGACTATAATCATGAAGACCTCAAGGCCAATATGTGGAAGAATCCTGAGAAAACCGGTGACAATGCATACGGCTACAATTTCGCGTCTTCCAGCTACAATATCCACGCGGAGGACCATGGTACGCATGTGGCCGGTACGATTTCCGCTGTGAACAACAACGGAAAAGGTGTCTGCGGCGTGGCTGGAGGCAATTCTAAAAAAGGTGTGAAAGGCGCCAAGTTGATGTCCTGCCAGATATTCGACGGAGAAAAGCAGGGCTCGGCAACTGAAGCCATAAAGTGGAGCGCAGACCATGGCGCTGTCATATCACAGAACAGCTGGGGATATACGGACGTGACTACCGCTCCTTCTTCACTGAAGAGCGCGGTGGACTATTTCATAAAGAATGCGGGATGTGACAAAAACGGAAAACAGAGGTCGGACTCCCCGATGAAGGGCGGCATTGTCATATTTGCGGCAGGTAATGACAGTAAGAATACATCAAGTTCCGATTACGACGGGATGGTGAGCGTCACATCTGTAGGTGCTGACTATAAACGTGCATATTACACGAATTACGGCTCATGGTGCGATGTGGCGGCTCCGGGCGGAGATGTCAAGAAAGGAAATCAGGTCCTGAGCACATTGCCGGGAAACAAATACGGCAAGATGCAGGGAACGTCCATGGCCTGTCCGCACGTGTCAGGCATTGCCGCGCTGATACTTGCACGTTACGGAGGACTGGGATATACGCCGGATGCCCTCAGGAAGAGGCTGGAGGAATCCGTGACCGACATCAGTGCCCAGAACGCGGGTTATTATCTCGGAAAAGGTCTTGTCAATGCTTATAAGGCAGTTGCCGGCAGCGGCGGTGTGGCTCCTGAAATGCCTACCGGACTCTCGGTCAGCACCCAGTCGAACAATATCAAGTTCAGTGTCGCTGTCCCTGAAGATGCGGATGACGGCAAGCCGAGCGCGATATGCATCTACTATTCCAAGACCAATTTCACATCGACCAAGAACGTCATGTTCGGTATGTTCTATGTTGAGAACCAGAAAGTGGGCGAAGTGCTGAACGGCTCGATTACCGGTGCTGAATTCAATACGGAATATTATGTGGCGGCCCAGGCAGTGGACTTGGCCGGAAACAAGTCAGCATTGACCGAAAGAGTGAAAGTATCTACAGGCGGAAACAATGCTCCGGTTATCAAGGCATTGTCTCCGGTGGAGTTTACTCTCAAGCCTCACGAATTTGTGACGGCATCCTTTGAAATCGAGGAACCTGACGGACATTTCTACAACATTGACCTGGAGCCCGGTTCGGCAGGTGCTGTCCTCGATACATTGACAAGAGAAAAACCGAAGGTGAGAATCTCGGGTCCGAATACGCCTTCAGGCACATATACGGCTGAGATGACAGTTACCGATTATTACGGACTGGCAGCTGCGACTAAGGTGAAATATACCGTATTGGAAAATCATAAACCGGTGTTGGTCAAGGAGATGGAGAACCGTTTCTATACTTCCAAGGCATCCGGTACCGAGGAAGTCGATGTGGCGGACTATTTCTATGACGAGGACGGTGAGGACCTTACCTACAAATTCGAGTTCTCCAATCCGGATGTGGCCAATATGACCTATTCCGACAGGAAATTCCTGATTACCACGATGAATTACGGTACGTCTGAAATTACGGTAACGGGAACGGATGTGCGTGGAGAATCCGTATCGGCTTCGTTCAAAGTGATGGTCACGGACGGTTCCAAGGAGCTGACTTGCTACCCTAATCCGGTGAAGAATGTGCTGAATCTGAGACTAGGCAAGGAGTGCAACTCCGTTTCTGTCAAGGTGATAGCTGCATCAGGTGCCGTGTTCTTCAAGGGCAGTTTCACAGGCGTGACGCCATTCGAGCCTGTCAAGGTGGATATGTCCGCCGCTTCAGCCGGAGCATATACCGTAGTGGTGAATGCGGACGGTAAGGAGATCAAGTCCAACATCGTAAAACTCTGACAGTTATGAGAAAAGTATTGACTATAATGATGTTTTTTGCCGCAGTGGCTTCATCTGCCCAGACCTTGCCTTCGCTGCTTGTCCCGTCTGATGCGGCCGGGCTTGGAACTGCCTCTGCCAATGTGGCTGCGACTCCTACTGCCTATCAGGTGGAAAACAATGTTGCAGGCATGTCGTTCAGCCCGTCCAGATTTTCCGCAGGCGTGTCCTACGGAATGTGGCAGCCGGCCTATGCTTCCGACAAGGTCATCAGTGCAGGTGCGATGTGGTGCAGTGAAAAGAGGCTGGCTATAGGCTTGTCATTCAAGTACTTCGCCCAGCCGTCATACGATATTACCACGGAAAGCGGCAATGCCTCTCGTGAAGGCTCCTACACTCCTAAAGAGTTCAATGCCGCAGTGGGCGTCTCTTACAGAATCGTGGATTTCCTGTCGCTCGGACTGTCTGCAAGATTGACCAAGTCGGACATTGCACCGGAGACTTCTTCCAATGTTTTCGGCGTGGATGCAGGCGTGTTTTTCCAGAAGAACAATATCCGTGCGGGCATTTCTGCCAATAACCTCGGCAGCAAGGTGAAATATGGCGAAAACACCTACTCCCAGCCGTCTCTCGTGAAGGCAGGAGCGGGATACACGATAGGCTTGGGGACTTCTTCGATTGCTGTCAATGCAGAGGCTGACGTCCTCTTCTCAGGTGGCTTCATGGCAGGGCTGGGCGCAGAGTATTCCTTCGATGACATGGTGTTCGTGCGTGCAGGATACCACTATGGGGATGACAAGAAAGCGATTCCGAGTTACGGTTCGCTCGGCGCCGGCGTGAAGTTCTTCGGCGTGCGTCTGGATGTGGCTTATCTGGTGGGGTCCCAGGTGCTGAAAAACAGTTTGGGAGTCACATTGGGATATTCATTCTGATAATTTTGTCGGGCCATATTTTTTAGATAACTTTATGGGCTGAAAAAATCGACCCGATATATGTGTATGAAACATATTCAACTGATGTCATTGGCCTTGGGCATCGCCTTTCTGGCGGCTTCGTGCGCCAAGGTCAATGATGGTGTATCTGCGGGCAATGCTGAGGATGCATTGAAGATCATAAACACAAAATCCCCCGGCTCTACCGGGAATAATCTGTTGGTAAAGTTCTCCGCGCTTCCGTCCGAAGCCGAGGTGGCGGATATGATGGAGAGTGGCGTGGTGGCATTGACACCGGTCTTTCACAGCAATCCCTCACGAAAAGATCTGGAAAAGAAGTTCGGTCTGGACAGATGGTACGAGGTCTCGTATCAGAGCGGGACTGACATGGACGAAGGCGTGAAGCTCCTGGCCGCGTCAGAGTCGGTGCAGACAGTCCAGTACAGCATCACCTATAAGAAATCCTCTGACTGTAAGGCGTTTCCGTACTTCATTCAGCCGGAGAAGGTCCTGATGGCTGCTTCCGGCAAGTTCAATGACCCTGCCCTGAAGGACCAGTGGAACTACAAGAACACCGGCGACAAGAACATTGCCACTGCCGCTTACGCGGGGGCTGATATCAATGTGGAGAATGTCTGGAAAGAGATAACTGCCGGTGACCCGTCCATTATCGTGGCCGTGGTCGATGAAGGAGTGAAATACACTCATCCAGACCTTGCGGCCAACATGTGGACCAACCCGAAGGAGAGCGCGAACGGCAATGACGATGACGACAATGGCTATATAGACGATATTCACGGATTCAACTTCGTGAAAAGCAGACCGATATCGTGGGCGTCGGAGCAGGATTCCGGACACGGAACACATTGTGCCGGGATTGTGGCGGCAGTAAACAACAATGCTGAAGGTATCTGCGGCGTGGCAGGCGGAAGCGGAAACGGTGACGGCGTGCGCATCATGTCTTGCCAGATATTCGACAACAACACCGGCGGAACCTCCCAGATAGTCGCAAACGCCATCAAATACGCAGCCGACAACGGCGCCTCCATAATATCCTGCTCCTTCGGTTATCCGTCAGGCCGGTTCAAGTCGGATGCGGCATACAAAACCGGAAACGGGGGAAGCAATGCCCTAGAATATGACGCTATACGCTATTTCGAGGCCGCGTCCAACAACCCTGTCCTCGACGGGAACATAGCGATTTTCGCATCAGGCAATGACTCGCAGGGCTATGCGGCCTATCCTGGCGCATTGACAGACATAATAAGCGTCTCGGCATTTGCACCGGACTTCCTTCCGGCGAACTATACGAACTACGGCCCGGGATGCAATATCTCGGCCCCGGGCGGAGAGCAAGGCCTGGCGCCCTACACCTCATACAAGGCGATGATACTGTCCACCGTGCCTTCCGAACTGTTCGACGGAAAGGATTACGCATTCATGTACGGAACATCGATGGCATGTCCGCACGTGAGCGGCGTAGTGGCATTGGGCCTGTCTTATGCCAAGAAGCTCGGCCGGAAATTCACATTGCCGGAATTCAAGAGCCTGCTGCTGTCCTCGGTCCAGGATATCGACTCGCGCCTTACCGCGGCATCCAAGGAATATGTGGCTGGAGCGGGCATAAGCAGCGTCTCGATGATTACGTACAAGGGCAAAATGGGTACCGGAGCGGTGGATGCATGGAAACTGATGATGAATATCGAGGGTACTCCCTGCATTGACGCTGTAGTCGGGAAAAACCAGGCATTGGACCTCTCGCCATATTTCGGCGGCGGCTCCAAGTCGTTGAAATACTTGTCGGTAGAAGTTTCCACCGAAGACAAAATGGCGTTGGGCCTCCAGAAAAACCCTTATATCGAGCAGGGAAAACTCTGGATGCATCCGACCAGATGCGGTTCCTGCCGGATCCGGATCAATGCAGTTGGCGGCGGATCCGCCATCGGAACGGACGACGCCATCGGAGGAATGTCCATGAACCGGGAAGTCTCCGTGATTGTGAAATCCCATAAAAGCGCCAACGGAGGATGGTTATGATGAAAAGATTCTTGGCACTTTTGGCAGGATTTCTGCTGTTGGGCGTGTCCTGTAACAAGGTGGATGATGCGCCTTTGAACATTATAGGCGACTGGGAACTCTCCAGTGTGGAATTTGCCACCAGGAGCGCGATGGTCGGCAATGAAACGGTGACGATATATCTCAGGTTCAGCCAGAACGGCTCATTTGCCATGTGGCAGCAGAAAGGAGCGGGACGTTTCCAGAAGTACGAGGGAATGTGGGTGCTGAGCGGCAATGTGCTGAACGGTATCTATTCGGACGGCAAGGAATGGAGCAGCGAGTATCTCGTGGAGACCAAAGACGGACACTTGACGATGCGTACCTATCCTGACAAGGAAGATACTTACATATACGAAACAAGTACAATTACAGACAATAAGATCAAATTATGAAGGTTGGTGTAAAAATTTTATTCTTGGCTGCAACGTTGGCTGCAGTCGGCTGTGCGGAAGAATATTCCGAGAACAGAGCCGATTCGCCGGCTGCCAAAGTCTTGAATCAGCCTGATGCATCAGGTGAAAATTCATTGATAGTCTATATCAGCAGCAACGTGGCTGTGCCGACGGAAATGGACAGGATCGTAGAAGCGGCCGGTGCGGTCAGCTATGACAGGGTGTTCCAGAAATTGGCTTCCTCGGAAAGCGAAATCTGCCGTTTCGGCCTCGACAGGTGGTACACATTGACATTCGCTCCTGAAACGGACCTCCGTCAGGCTGTGGAACTGCTCTCCAAGGAGGACGGAATCGAAAGGATACAGTACAACAACAGGCTGAAAGGACTGGACGAGATGAAATCCGCATCCTGGAAACCGGCACCTGCCACCAAGGCCACAAGTAACATACAGACTCCTTTCAATGACCCTGCGCTCGCATCCCAGTGGCATTATCATTCCACACAGAAAGGCAAGCCGGTCGATACATCTGTACCGGGCTCGGACATCAATGTCTATGATGCATGGAAACTTACGACCGGAGACCCTTCCATCATCGTGGCAGTCGTGGACGAGGGTGTGGCTTACAATCACCCTGACCTCGCGGCCAATATGTGGAAGAATGAAAAGGAAATCCCGGGCAACGGAATCGACGATGACGGAAACGGCTATGTGGATGATGTCTATGGCTATAATTTCAGCATGAATGAGCCGCAGATCAGCTGGAACAAACTCAGATCCTCAAGTGGCGGAGTCGGCGACCAGGGACACGGCACTCATGTGGCCGGAGTCGTGGCGGCCGTGAACAACAATAACGTGGGCATAAGCGGAATTGCCGGCGGAAGCGGAAAGGGTGACGGCGTGCGTATCATGTCCTGCCAGATCTATTCAGGCGGCCAGAACTGTACCGAAGAATATCTTGCCAAGGCTATCCGCTATGCGGCTGACAACGGCGCAAGCATCCTCCAGTGCTCATGGGGCTTCCAGGCAGGTGCAGTCCTCTCTGACAAGTCCTACAAGACCAGACAGCCACTTGTCTATGCGGCTATCGAATACTTCGAAAACGCTGACAGAAAGGAACTTGGCTTCGACAATCCTATCAATGGCGGTGTGGCGTTCTTCGCTGCGGGCAACGACGGCAAGGAAATGTCCGCTTATCCGGGAGCGCTCGCTGACATCATCTCCGTGACAGCCTTCGCTTCAGATTACAAGCCGACAGGTTATACCAACTATGGTCCAGGATGCAATATAGCAGCGCCTGGCGGAGAATTCTACTACACTTCTTCAGACGGTAATACATACATCTGCGACGGTTGCGTGCTCTCCACCATGCCTGAAGGATATATCTATTCGACTGACTATGACGGGAAAGGCTACGGCTACATGCAGGGAACATCCATGGCCTGCCCTCACGTAAGCGGTGTGGCGGCACTCGGCCTTTCCTACATGAAGAAACTCGGCAAGACCTGCACGAAGGATGAGTTCAAGTCAATGTTGCTGACATCTGTCAATGACATGAATGCCCAGTGTCTCGGCATCAAGCAGACCTGTCTGTATGCAGCCAATTATGCAATCGGCCCGCTGAGCCTTTCCAAATACAGAGGCAAGATGGGAACCGGAAGCATCGACGCTTGGAAATTCCTGATGAACATCGAGGGTACTCCATGTCTGACTGCTGTGGTAGGTCTGGAGCAGGCTGTCAGTCTTGAAAGCATATTCGGCGGCTCATATAGTTCGCTGAAGTATCTGGGCGTGGACATATCTGACGAAGATTACAGGGCATTGGATCTGGCGGCGATGCCGGAAATCAAGGCAGGACGCCTCGTGATATGCCCTAAGAAGTCTGGAAACGTCAAGATCACCATAAACGCGGTTGCCGGCGGACAGACTCCGGGCAATGGCGAGAACATGGGAGGTCTGACAATAAGCAAAACAGTGTCACTTGTGGCGAGAGGCGTGTCAAGTGAAAATGGTGGATGGTTGTAAAATATTGAACAATAAGAAAATAGAATATGAGAATTTGGAAATACGCAGTCCTCATGGTGACTGCTCTTGCCCTGCTTGCGGGATGCAATAAAAAAGACAAGGACATAAATGTCGTAGGCTCCTGGAAACTGGATGACATAAGTGCTGTCACCAAGGCGGGACAGACCTACGGAATCGTTGTCTATATCGACTTCAAGTCAGACGGTACATTCGAGACCTGGCAGCTGATGCAGGCAGGCCGTTACCTTCATTATACCGGAACCTGGCAGTATGTAAAGAATGGCATAACCGGAGTCTATACCGACGGATCTGCTTGGGGTAGTTCTTCGTATGATGTTGATATTGACGGCGATATGATGGTGCTTACCGCGAAGAACGGCACCGACGAGATGACCACGTATGTAAGGGATGAGGTCCCTGCAGACGTGAAGGCAAACGCACTGGATAAATAATTATGAAGAAATTCGCTTTTTCGGTGGGCATCCTCTCATTGGTTCTGACAGGATGTTCATCATTTCTCACGAATGAAGTCTCTCCTTCAGGCAAAGGAGAGGCCAATGGAAAAATTGTAAATACAAGTCACAATGCTGACGGCAACTCCATCCTCGTCTATGTGGATGGTGATGTTTCAGATACTGCGGAACTCAGCAGGATAGCAGAGAATGCCGGAGCCGTATCGATAGCTCCGCTGTTCGAGTCATTCCCCGGAAGGGAAGCTGAGGAAAAACGCTTCGGTCTGGACAGGTGGTATGAATTGACATTGGACGGCAAGACGGATGTGCAGAAGGTCGCTGCCAGGCTTTCCTCTGAAAAGAAGGTGGCTAAAGTGCAGTACAATACATTGATGGACAGAGTGATAAGCAAGCGCACCAGACCTTGCCCTGAGACTATGGCCACCAAGGCAGATGCCAGCGGTGCAGCTATGAACGACCCGCTTTTCAGCAAGCAGTGGAACATCAGCAACCAGACCAAGGACTATCCTTCCGGAGCCGTGATCGGTGAGGACGTGAATGTAAGGGATGCCTGGGCACTTACGGGCGGCGACCCGTCCATCATTGTCGCAGTCGTGGATGAGGGCGTGGACTATACGCATCCGGACCTGAGCGCGAACATGTGGACCAATCCGTCTCCGACGAACAATGACCTGCACGGCTACAATTTCATAAAGAGCAACGGCTCGGTATCCTGGTTGGAGAATGGGGATTCCGGACACGGTACACACGTGGCCGGTATCATCGCAGCAGTGAACAATAACGGCACCGGCGTATCAAGTGTGGCAGGCGGAACAGGAAAGGGCGACGGTGTTCGTATTATGTCCTGCCAGATATTCTCGGGCGACGCTGAGCCTACAGCATCGACGGTCGCACGTGCAGCGAAATATGCTGCGGACCACGGAGCTTCTGTACTCCAGTGCTCTTTTGGAGTGGACGGAGGCGAGGTCAGGTCGGACAATGCCTATATAAACGAGAACAAGGTAGAGGTAGAAGCTTACAATTATTTCATAGGATCAAGCAGGGACAACCCTATCAACGGCGGAATAGTGGTTTTCGCTGCCGGAAATGAAATGGCGGCCATGTCGGGCTATCCCGGTGGAATGACGGATTATATCTCCGTGACATCGTTCGCCTGCAACGGCAAGCCGGCTCATTACACGAATTACGGACCGGGCTGCAATATCGCAGCTCCCGGTGGAGACTATTGTTCTCCGATGACGAGTTCATCTGATGACCCTATGGATGAAGCCTCCATCCTGTCCACCGTGCCGCCGGATTTGAGAGACGAATATCTCGACGGTTCCGGATATGCATATATGGACGGAACCTCAATGGCCTGTCCGCATGTGAGCGGCGTGGCTGCGCTGGGCCTTTCGTATATGAAGAAACTGGGCGTGAAGTGCACGACAGATGAGTTCAAGTCGATGCTGCTTACCTCCGTGGACAAGTTCAGCGACTCGGCTTTCTCCGGAAAAGGCTATTATTATGAAGATGAATATAGTGTCCGTTCTTATAATTTCTCCAAGTTCGCCGGCAAGATGGGAACGGGCAAGGTCAATGCGTGGAGACTGCTGATGCAGATAGAAGGCATACCTTGTGAGGCATTGGTCGTGGGAGAGACGCAGGAGGTCAGCCTCGAGTCATTGTTCGGTGAAGGATATGAATCATTGACCTATACCGGAATCGAGATTTCGGCAGAGGATATGAGCACGCTCGGACTGAAATCGGTGCCTGTGGTGAACAAAGGAAAACTTACATTGACCCCGAAGCGCTCAGGCAATGCCATATTGACTGTCAATGCGGTAGCGGGCGGCACCAATGTCGGCACAGGTTCGTCTATGGGCGGCATGAAGATATCCAGGAAACTCTCGATAGTTGTAAGGGGAGTCAGAAGCTCCGGCGGCGGATGGCTCTAATGTTTGGAGCACAATAAATTGGAAGAAAAAGATTTCATAGAAATTAGGGGCGCAAAGGCCCATAACCTCAAGAATGTCAGTCTGGATATTCCGAGAGGGGAGTTCGTGGTCATAACCGGATTGAGCGGCAGCGGCAAGTCGTCATTGGCTTTCGACACCATATATGCGGAGGGACAGCGGCGTTATATGGATACGCTATCCGCCTACGCCAAGCATTTTATGGGGGTGCTGGAGAAGCCGGAGGTTGAGGAAATCAACGGCCTGAGTCCGATTATCGCCATCGAGCAGAAGACCACGGGCAACAATCCGCGTTCCACAGTCGGTACCATAACCGAGATTTACGATTTCCTCAGGCTTCTGTATGCGAGGGCGTCGCGGGCATATTCTCCTGTAACGGGGAAGGAAATGTCCCGCTACACTGATGAGCAGATAGTTTCGCTCATAATGCAGAAGTACAATCAGCGGAAATGTTATCTTCTCGCGCCTCTCGTGCGTGGCCGAAAAGGTCATTACAAGGAGCTGTTCGACAATCTCCGCAAACGTGGCTTTACTCAGGTGCGCATCGACGGGGAACTCCGTGACCTGGCCACAGTAACGGCTCTGGACAGGTACAAGGCCCATTTCATCGAGCTTGTGGTGGACAAGATGAAGCCTGCCACAGGCGATGACAAGAGGGTGAAGGATTCCGTCGCTACAGCATTGGGACGAGGGAAAGGCTCACTTGCCGTGCTCGACTTGGAGACCGGGGAGATACAGCATTATTCCAAGCATCTGGTGGATCCGGATTCCGGCATTTCGCTTCAGGAGCCGGCGCCGCATTCGTTCTCGTTCAATTCTCCGGAAGGTTACTGTCCGCATTGCAAAGGACTCGGAACGATCGTCGATGTGAACATTGACACGATTATTCCGGACCGCAGCGTTTCTATCGCGGATGGCGGAATCGTCCCGCTCGGAAAGATGCGGGAGACGAAGAAATTCGATATAATACGCTCTATAGCAAGAAGATATAACTTCTCACTGTACGATCCGATAGAGGATGTGCCGGACGAGGCGATTTCGCTGATCGTCTATGGCTCGGACGAGCTTTTCCGTGTCGGTGACGGAAATATGTCGGAAATGGTGTCGTTTCCCGGAATTGTGGACGACATCGAGGACAAGATCGTCTGCCCTGTCTGTCACGGGACAAGGCTTAACCAGCAGACCACCTGTTTCAAAATCGACGGAAAAACCATATCCGAGGTCGCTGCGATGGAGATGTCGTCCCTTGCCAAATGGATTCAGGAGTTGCCCTCCAAGTTGTCCGACAGGGAGAACATCATCGCCCGCGACATATTGAAGGAACTCGGCGAGCGTACCGGTTTTATGCTGGATGTGGGACTGGATTACCTCTCGCTCGACCGCGCAACCGCTTCATTGTCAGGCGGTGAGAGCCAGCGCATCAGACTCGCGACACAGATCGGCTCCAAGCTGGTCAATGTGTTGTACATTCTGGATGAGCCGAGCATCGGACTTCATCAGCGCGACAACAGGAAGCTGATCCATTCGCTCAAGGAACTGCGCGATGAGGGGAACTCCGTGATGGTAGTGGAACATGACGCCGAGACGATGTACAGTGCGGACTGGCTAATCGATGTAGGACCGGGCGCGGGAGAGAACGGCGGAAAGATCTGTGTCAATGCTCCTGTTTCCCTTCTGTTGGGCGAATCGGGAAAAGAGGCTGCAGGAGACGCTGTTGGAGAAAATGACAAGAAAAACTTGTCATCCTATACGATCGGGCCGTCATTGACCTTGGATTATCTTACCGGAAAGAGGCGTATCGAAGTGCCGGCCGTCCGCCGAAAAGGTAACGGAAAGGTGCTCGGAATCCGTGGCGCGTCAGGCAACAACTTGAAAGACATTGACATAGACTTCCCTTTGGGCGTCTTTATCGGTATCAGCGGAGTCAGCGGCAGCGGCAAATCCTCGCTCATAAACGAGACATTGATGCCGATACTGAAGAACAAGTTCTACAATGCCAAGATGCATCCTCTGCCGTATTCGGACATCATCGGAGTCGAAAACATCGACAAACTCATAGAAATCGACCAGAGCCCTATCGGTCGGACACCGAGGAGCAACCCGGCCACATTTACCGGTGTGTTCAATGATATCCGTACCCTGTTCGCTGAAACGCCTGATGCCAAGGTGCGCGGATTCGGAGCCGGAAGGTTCTCTTTCAATGTCGCAGGAGGCCGTTGCGAGGCTTGTAAAGGGGCCGGTATCAAGGTGATAGAAATGAATTTCCTGCCTTCTGTCAATGTAGTCTGCGATGAGTGCCGCGGCCACCGTTACAAGGAGGACACGCTTGCGGTCAAGTACAAGGGACGCAGTATCAATGACGTGCTGGAGATGCCGATAGCCCAGGCCTATGAGTTTTTTAAGGAGATTCCCAAGATTTCCCAGAAACTGAAGGCCCTCGTGGATGTGGGACTCGGCTATGTCCATCTCGGTCAGTCTGCGGTAACATTGTCGGGAGGAGAGAGCCAGAGGATGAAACTTGCATCGGAACTCTACCGGAAGGACACAGGAAACACCCTTTATATACTTGACGAGCCTACTACTGGCCTGCATTTTGAGGATATCAAGGTGCTTTTGGGCGTGCTTCAGAAGCTTGTGGACTGCGGTAACACTGTGATAGTCATAGAGCATAACCTCGATGTGCTGAAATGCGCGGACTATATGTTCGACATGGGGCCGGACGGCGGACGCCGAGGCGGTTATGTGGTGGCTCAGGGAACCCCCGAGGAACTTGCGGCAAATCCGGCATCCGTCACAGGACCTTATCTGAAGGATGCGCTCGAAGGCATAATAGGCAAGCGTTAAACACATAATTATGAACAATACTGCTGACAAATTTGAAGTTCTCCTTGTCAATGACGGGAGGCGTTACGAGTTGCCTCTGTTCGAGAAACTCGGTGATTTCTCCAAGCAGGTCTGCCCTGTCGTGAAAGATGACAGAACAGGAGTGGTATATCCCGTGCTCGCGGCATTGGTGGACCACAAACTGAAGGAACTCGACTTCAAGCTGGCGATGACTCACGAGGTGGAGTTCATCGGATACAATCATCCTGACGGAAGGCGCACCTACCTGCGTTCCCTGTGCTTCGTGCTGCAGAACGCTGTACGTGAGCTGTTTCCGGACAAGGTCCTGGTGATAGACCATTCTCTTCCGAGCGGTCTCTACTGCAAGGTGATAGAGACCAGGAAACAGGAGGACGGACGTTGCAGGACATTGGCACTGACGCAGGAACAGTTGGCGTCTGTCAAGAGCAGGATGCAGGAAATCGTATCCGCCGACATGCCGTTCAGGAAGGAGAAGATGGATGCCGTAACTGCTGAGAAGATGTTCGAGAAGAATAACCAGCCGGAAAAAGCTGAGCTCCAGAAGTCTCTCGGCAAGTTCATATGCAGTGTGTATTTCCTTGACGGACATGCAGATACCTTTCATGGACCGCTACTCCCTTCGACCGGTTATCTGAAAGTGTTCGACCTTCTACCGTTCGCTGAAGGTTTCTGTCTGCAGTTCCCGTCGGAGGGTGATTTCTCGAAAGTGATTCCTGTCAAGACGCAGTCCAAGATTGCTGCCACTCTCGCGGAATATTCCGACTGGTGCTCCATTATCAGGATCAATGGTATAGGTGCATTGAACAAGGCTATTTCCGAGGGACATGCTGTGGAACTGATAAATCTGTCGGAGGCGCTGCACGAAAGAAAATATGCGGCTATTGCCGACCAGATATATGAGCGCAGAGGTCAGGTCAAGGCTGTTTTCATAGCCGGACCGTCTTCCAGCGGAAAGACTTCGTCATCGCTGAGGATTGCGCTCCAGTGCCGTGTGCTCGGTCTGGTTCCAAAGGTTATAGAACTGGACAATTATTTCGTGGACAGGGAGCATACGCCTAAGGACAGTGAGGGGAACTATGACTTCGAGGCGTTGGAGGCGATGGACCTCAAACTTCTCAACAGCCAGCTGAACGACCTGTTTGCGGGCAAGGAGGTCGAGCTGCCCAGGTTTGATTTCAAGGCAGGCAGGTCAATGCCGTCCGGCAAGCGTATCTCGCTGGGTGAAAAGGAGATACTTATAATGGAAGGTATCCACGCCCTCGATCCTGCTATGGTTCCTGATGTGGACAATTCCAAGATCTTCAGAGTCTATGCCTCTGCGCTGACTTCGCTCAATGTAGATGAGAACAACAATATCTCCACTTCAGACAACCGTCTGCTGCGCCGTATGGTGCGTGACAACCGTGTACGTGGCATCACTCCGGAGGAGACGATAACCCGCTGGTACAGTGTGCGCCGCGGTGAGAACTGCAACATATTCCCGTTCCAGGAAAATGCGGATGCTGCGTTCAATTCTGCATTGATCTACGAACTTCCGATGCTCAAATACTATGCTGAGCCGCTGCTGCGCCGGATTGCCCCTTCTTCACCTGCATATACTGAGGCGGTGCGTCTGCTCAAGTTCCTGGACTATATCGTGGCACTCTCGCCGGATGAGATATCTGCAATTCCGCCGACATCCATCATGCGTGAATTCATCGGGGGACAACGCCTATAGTACGCGCTATAATACGAAAAAAGGTCGTGCTCAATGCGCGGCCTTTTTCGATATATATGTGGAAAATTATTCTCCGGCGATGATTTTGCGGTCTTCTTCCAAGTCCACACCGGCGCGTTTGGCCAGTTCCATTTTCTTTTCCTCCAGCATGCTCTTGTGGTGGATAACCCAGTTCTCTACAAAGATGGCGATGCAGGCTGTGCAGAAGTACACGATGGTCTGTACTGTCATCCAGAACATCTGAGTGTGCGAGGTCCACAAGTCGCCGCCGGCAGTGTTGAGGTTTATGAAACTCTGGCATCCGAATGTGGTCGGGAATAGGTATGAGAACCATTTCCAGAACTCAGGGAATGCTGTGGTAGGCCATGAGAAACCTGTCAGGAACAGGCAGATAGGCGATACCACAAGGAACAGAAGAAATACTGACTCTCTTCTGGTGATCAGCGCGCTCCATGTCATCGAGAACATCACGCAGTCCGTCACGAAGAACAGCAGTAACAGCATGATATCCCAGAAGTTGCCTCTCTGCGGCAATCCGAATATGGCCGGCACAATCGTAGCGATGTATATGGCAATTCCCATGTATATCAGCCAGTAGGCCAGTCCTCGTCCGAGAACCACACGCACTACTCCGTGGCCTTCAAGCCTGTCCGGAAGCGTGGCGAAACTGCGGTTCTCCTCTCGTGCCGTACCCACCAGCATCGACATTCCGTAGAACAGCGTCTGCTGGACGATTACGAGCAATATGGCTGACAGGAGGAACAGCGAGTAGGAGAATGCCCTGTTGTAAGGGTTGTTCTCCTCGTATGGGATGGCCTGCACGAGGGATGCGGCCTGTTCGCCGCTGAATCCCGCCGCTGCGTACCGCTCCATCTGGATACTGCCCACTTCATTGAGCATCACCATATTGCTTGCCATAAGGATATTCTTGTAGTAGAGGAAACTGCTCATATCTGCATAAACTGACAATGTGGCTGTCTCCAGTCTTGCGAGCTTGTCGCCGTAGTCAGATGGGAAATACAGGTAGCCGCGAATCTTGCCTTCCTTCATAAGCTCCTGTGCCTCAAGAATATTGATGCAATGATATTTCACAGCGCACTCTCTTGTGGCATCGACTTCGCGGGCGAAACGTCGGCTGGCTGAGCAGTCTGCATTGTCCACGACGGCGATAGGGGTCTCGTTAAGTATGCCGTTGAGGTACATTACATTGTACAACAGCGGATAGGCGAGTCCGGCAAGGAAGAATATGATCATAACTCCGGAGTCGGAGAATATGAGTTTCAGTTCGTGGGTGAAAATTCCCCAAAAGTCGCGAAACCACGTACTTATGTAACTGTCTTTTTTCATATCGACTATTTTTTAGGGAAATTCTGTAAAATATAAGCTCGCTTGAGTCTCCAGATGGCCAATACCGGCAGGAAGAGGAAAATGAGCATGTGTATCACCTCTTTATACCATCCTGCGAAACCTGTTCCGAAGATGACCTCACGTGAGTAGAACTGGAAGTAGTGCCTGAGCGGGAACGCTTCTGCAAGTCCCTGGATATATGGCGGCATCGCCTCTACCGGCAGCGTGAAGCCTGACATTGAGAATGCAAGCACGCTGTACAGGGCGCCGATACTCAGTGCAAGTCGCGGAATCGGCAGCATACCGATAATGAATATCGCCACTCCCTCGCTGGCAAGCACCAGCAGCAGGATATCGAGGAACATGTTCCATATCGAGCCGTTTATCGGGAAATGCATCCAGTCATACATCAGCAGTATAAGGATGAGTCCCAGTATAGAGAACAGCGTCGTATAGACTATGATCTTGCCGAGAAGCGCGGTGAACATGGAGTCGCCGGCCGTCTGCAGCAGATGTCTGGATGTGCCGTATTTCAGTTCTGCTCCCAATGAGTAGATCAAGATGATGATTATAGCCATCTCCAATACGCCAGGCAGGAAGATGTTGGTCAGATAGTAACCGTAGTTGGTGTACTGGTTGCCGATCTGATGCACATCCACGTCCACTGGACGGATTCTGCCCATGATAGCATCTTCATTGACACCTTTCGCTCTGAGCACCTCTCTCTGGACGGCGCCGTCCGCAAGGTTGATCATCGTGAGGATGTTCTTGTAGGACAATGCTCCTCCGACGAAATAAAGACCGTTCAGGTAATATGTGAAAGTCGGTCGGCGGCTTGCCTGTACATCTGCATACATGCCTTCAGGGATGACGCAGACCGCTGTAAGCTTGCCGCTCTGCATGTCCTCTCTCGCCTGTGCGAAAGTGTCATATCTAATCACCTTTCCGAGCTGTGTCGCGTCCAGCTGCCTTGCGAAGTTCCGGGACAATGTCGAGTTGTCATAGTCCACGATGCCTACAGGCAGGTCGTGCGGCAGTCCGTCTTTCAGAAAGGTCAGGAAGAAGATGGCGCAGAAGGCCACAGTCACCACTGAACCGAGAAGATAAATCGGTCTGTTCCTCATTATCCTCAGTTCACGGCGGATTACTGCGGCTATGTTATGCCAAAAACTCATAACTGATTATTTCTTAAGAATTTTGCTGTCTTTCACGATTGCTGACATTCCCGGACGCAAGCCCTCAAGCGGAGTGTCAGGAACAGCTCTCACTTCAAATGTCTTGGCATCGTACATGCCTGTCTCCTTGGTGGCTTTCCATGTGGCATAAGACTCACGGACAGCGATGTAGGTCACGGTAGCGGTGCACTCCTTGCCGTCAAGAGCAGGAACGCTTACGGTTACCTTGTCGCCCTGTTTCAGACCGTGGAGATAGTCCTCTCTTACATTGAAAGTGAACCACATGTCGTCGAGGTCTGTAATAGTCATGATAGGGGAGCCCTGTCCTACAAGTTCGCCGACTTTAGGGAAAGTAGCGGAAATGATACCGGATGCAGGAGAAGTGAGGTAAAGCTCAGCGAGAGCTGCATTGACCTCCATGAGAGCACCATTGGCCTGGTCCACGAGAGCGGCAGCGGTAGCCTTGTCTTCTGAGCGTGCGCCATTGACAGCCATGTCATACTGGCTCTTGGCTGCCTTCGTGGTGGCTACGGCAGCATTGTACTGAGCCTCCACTTCGTCATATTTCTGTGCTGAAACGACTTTCTGGTCATAGAGGTTCTTGATTCTGTCGTAAGACTTCTTCATGACCTTCTCAGCCACGATAGCTTTCTGCCAGAGTTCGTAAGCGCCTGTGATCTGCTCTTTCCTTGCTCCGTTGATGGCCTTGTTCTGCTGTGCCTTGGCTGCGTTCTTCAATGCAGTAACCTGCTCGAGTTTGGCATGGACCTCAGGGCAGTCGATGAATACGACAGTGTCTCCCTTGTGCACCATCTCGCCCTCTTTCACGAAAAGCGCCTCGATTCTTCCCGGCACCTTTCCGGAAACTCTGTACTCTGTAGCCTCAGCCTCGCCCTGGATAACCAGCGGTTTAGGCTTTGATACGAAATATCCCACCACTGCTATAACCATAATAATGACAAGCAGCGCTACAACACCTATTACAAGGTTGTAAGATTTCTTAGTCTGTCCCATAGTATTTTTCTGTTTTTATTTTTCTGAATCGATATCTGATTTATAATTGCCCTCTGCCTTCTGGAGGTTTACGTAGTTCATCTGAAGTTCAATGCCTGCGTCAATGTACTCTGACTGCGCCTTGAGCCATGCCGTGTGTGCGGCGAGAGCCACATTGGCAGTCACGACTCCGGCCTCGAAACCGATGGACGCGGTACGGAGATTCTCCTCTGCGCTCTTGAGGTTGCTCTCAGCCATGTCGAGTTTGTCCAGAGCCTCGTTCTGCTGCTTGCGAAGCTGTGTAACCTGCAGGTTGATAAGCTCTTTGGCTTCCTCCAGCTGGCTTCTGAACAATGTCGCCTCAGCCTTTGCCTTGCGTGTTTTCTGCAGCGCCTCAGTTCCGTGGAAAATAGGGATGTTGATCATGGCGCCAACATTGAACATGCCGCCGAACTTGTTCTGGAATCCGTTGTAGAGGTTCGGATTGCTTACTATATAGTTCGCTGTCAATGCCACTTTAGGCATCATGTCCGCGCGTGCGATCTTCACTTTTGCATCATAAATCTGAGTGGCAAGTCCCAGGCTCCTTGTCTCAGGCCTGTCTTCGTAGATCTGTTCCAGATCCTTCTGGGCAGTCAGCTGAGGTGCAGGAACGGCACTCAGTTCCTCGTCAGCGAGGGAGATTTCAGAATTCAGGTCAATGCCTATCTCCTTGCAGAGCAGCATCTTGGCGAGCACAAGCCCGTTGGTGGCCTTGGTCTTGAGCATATTCGCTTCATTGGCCTTGACCTTTATCGACAATGCGTCAGACTCGGTCGCTACACCCTCATTGACAGAAATGGTCACATCGTGCTCCATCTTCTCGAGAAGGTCGGCATAGTTCTCTGCCATTCTCTTCTTGTTGGAAACGGAGACTACCTGCCAGTAAGCCTGGTCCACGGTGGTCAGCAAATCCTGATACTCCTTGTCGTATTTGGCCTTGGACAGGTCTTCCGCCAGTTTTGCCATCTTGTTGGCATTGATGATCTTGCCGCCCATGAATACCGGCTGCTGGAGTGAAACCATACCTGCGAACACGTTATGGATGTCCAGATGGAAGGCGTCGTCGATTTCAGTGCCTATCTTGGTGATGGCTGAACTGATCTCGCCTTTCTGGAGCGCACCGAGAATGGCCTGTCCCATCTCGCTGCTGATGATGTCAGAGCCTCCCGGAATCTTGTTCAATGCCTCAATGACATTGGTGACCTTCTCGCTGACGGCGCCCTGGAGAGCTGCGCCGGCACCTGTCAGTTTACCTGACATTTCGTCACTTATCAGTGCGAGGTTCTTCTCATTATACATATATGCGCCGGTAGCGCTGATGTTCGGAAAGTAGTTCGCCCTTGCGATTTTCCTGTCGTAGCCGGCCATTTCCACACGGGTCTTGGCCTGTTCGATGCTCTTGTTGTTCTGCAAAGCCATTTCCCGGCACTGTTCCAATGTCAGTGTTTCCTGTCCCATCATTCCCAGAGGCAGAAGCGCTGCCGCTGTGATGAGTCCGAGTCTAAGTCGTTGTCTGTTCATATCTTTATAATTTCTTATTTTCAATGTCTGTTTTGTCTGTTCAAACGTCGGGGCAAAGATACAAAAAGGTTGCCAAATAGTGCTCTTTTCAATTAAATTTTGCTTAAATATTGTTATTTTGGTCGAAAAAAACGATTTTTTTGCAAAAAGTGAGTAAATTTGCGGAATTATGAGTCTCTTCGTAATACGTCCACTCAATGCTGCCGGGCAAGTGACTGCACATCCGATGCACTCGATTGCCCGAGACGATTGGTCGTATGTCTATCTCCTTTCAGGAGAGGTGCTCATAGATATTGACAGACGCCCTTATCTGTTGAAAGCCAGCGACTTCGCCCTGATCCCTCCGTTCATTCACTATTCCGTGAAGTATTTCAAGGACACGATAGGCTACATGGGCGCGTTCTCTGCCGAGTTGCTTCGCAATGCCGGACATTCAGTGCTTCGCATGAAGGAACCGTCGGTTCTCTCCATCCCCGTAGAGGACAAACTTTTCTACGATGAACTCATGATCCGTCTCATGCGTCATGCGGGTCAGGTCTCCATAGTCAGAAGCCTGATAGAGGTGATACTCAGCCAGTTCGATGAGCTCCTTCCGGCTCCGGGCGGTTCCGCGGCCTCCAGGCTATGCTCGTCTTACCTCGAAAAAGTGTTCGACGTTTCGCAGCCCTTCTCCAGTGTCGCCGGTTACGCTTCGCTTCTGGGCGTCACTTCCAGCCATCTAAACCGCACCGTCAAGGCCGAAACCGGAAAAAGTGCCGGCGAATGGATTGACAATGCCCGTCTGGCCCTTGCACGCGAACTTCTCTGCGACAGGTCTATGCCAATGTCGGAAATCGCTGAACGTCTCTGTTTCTCCGAAGCGTCATATTTTTCCCGGTTTTTCCGCAAGATGACCGGCATCTCTCCTTCCTCTTTCCGCGAAAGAATGGTATAAATCGTCCTTTAGGATGTGCGAATAGTGCAATGACGGAAATCATTGTATCTACTACTTTTGCCGCCGCTTAATAAACGAACTATGATTCATTTTATTGTGGCAGTGATGCTGGTGACGGCGACACCTGTCGTGAAAGATACATTGTCGGGCGCTGTCATATCCTCATCATTGAAACAAACATTGACGAAAAATGAGATTGCTGTCCCGGTTACTTCCTTGACTATGAGGGAGATAGAGACAGCGGGACTTGACTCTCCCAAGAATTTGGCCGGCATTGTTCCCGGGCTGGCGATGCCCGATTACGGGTCGTCGATGACGTCAACCATTTATGTGCGCGGCATCGGCTCGCGTATGGAAAACCCGGTAATCGGCCTGTATATCGACGACGTGCCGGTCCTGGACAAGAACTGTTATGATTTTTCATTCATGGACATCCGGCGGATCGACATGCTTCGCGGTCCACAGGGTACGCTCTACGGGCGCAATTCCATGCTCGGTGTCATGGCTGTGGAAACATTGTCCCCGGCTGTATGGCAGGGAGTAAGGGCCAATGTCGAATACGGTAGTGCCAATTCATTGAGAGTCAATGCTTCCATGTATAAGAACAATCTCGGTGCCGCCGTAATGTACGGCCACTCTGACGGATTTTATACCAATGAATATTCAGGCAGCAAGTGTGATGTTTCCGATGCAGTATCCGTGCGTCTCCGATATGTGAAAAACTGCGGCAATGCTTTCATTGACAATACCTTACATGCATCTTATACGGATCAGGGCGGCTATCCTTACCGGCTCTGGAAGGCTGATGCCACGGATGCGTCACAAGGCGGGGAATCATTGGCCGGAGGCTGGCTCTATCCAGTAAATTACAATGACAGAAGTGCTTACAGACGCCTTTTCGTGATGGACGGGCTGCGCGTCAATGTCGATTTGGACAAATGGAAACTGAGTTCGGTAACCAGCCTGCAGATGTTGTTTGATTCCATGGATCTGGACCAGGATTTTACATCCGCGTCGATGTTCACATTGAACCAGACGCAGCGGCAAGCATCTGTGACACAAGAAGTTGTACTACGTCCGCAGACGCATCCCGCCTGGTGGAACCATCAAAGCGGTGTTTTCGCATTCGTCCGCCGCAACGGCATGGGCGCTCCCGTGACGTTCCTCCGCGACGGCATCCGTTCCCTCATTCTGGACAATGCCAATGCCTACATTCCGCAGGAGTTCGGCAAACTCATGATTGAGGAGGACAATTTCTTGATTTCCAATGATTTCGTCCTCTGGAGCTACAATATGGCCGCTTATCATGAGTCATATTTCCGACTGTCCAGATGGCTCTTTACCGCCGGGCTCCGTGTGGATTATGAAGGCGACCACATGTCATACGACTCCAGTTCAGACATCCATTTCAAGCTTACGCCAATGCCTTCGTACAAGGATTTCCCGACCAGCTACCGTGGAAATGAACACATGTCGTTTTTCCAGATTCTTCCGAAAGCGTCCGTCCTTTTCGATGCCGCCTCTGAAGCCATGCGGCATCGCGGCATTGACCTGAAACTGACGGGCTCCGTTTCGCGCGGCTACAAATCCGGAGGTTTCAATACACAGATTTTTTCTGACATCCTGCAGAACCGCATGATGAACGGAATGATGTCTGAACTTGGTGTGTATCTAGATGCTGCTGAGGAGATTCCGGCATCTTCCACCAGTTACAGGCCGGAGTCCTGCATGGATTACGAGGCCGGACTGCGTTTCGGAATCAATGCTGCCGGACATCTTCTGACCGCATCCGTGACCGCATACCATATCAGTTGCCGGAATCAGCAGATTACCGTGTTCCCGCGTGGAAAGGGGACAGGACGCATGATGGCCAATGCTGCCAAGTCCCGGAGCAGTGGCGTGGAATCCGAACTCTCATGGAGATGGAAAGGACTGAATGTGAATTTCTCCGCCTCTTTCATGGATGCCCGTTTCGTCTCGTATGACGATGGTCATGAAGACTATTCCGGAAACAGGATTCCGTATTCTCCGTCTTCTTCACTATATGCCAGGGCAGGGTACAGGTTCGATTTCAATTCCAAGTTCCTGAACTCCCTGATGTTGTCTGCCGACATTCTCTGGAACGGCTCCGTCTCCTGGAACGAAAGCGGAACCCTGGTCCAGCCGCCGTATTCTCTTATAGGTTTCGATGCAAGGCTGTCTTTCCGCAAAGTCCAGTTTTTCGTTCGCGGGGAAAACCTCGCCGATACCTCCTACAGCGTGTTCTATTTCAAGTCTGTAGGCAATTCGTTTTTCCAGCTCGGCAAGCCGAGGCGCTTCAATGCCGGCATTGCTCTGGATTTTTAAGTGATTGTAAATAAATTAATTATATAGTCATTATGAAATTATTAAATGCTTTTTTGATTGCGGCCGTTTCAGTAGTTGCTGCCGCTTGTTCCAAGAATGAACCGGTGAAAATCATCGAAACTCCGGCCGAAACCGTTTACTCCGGCACCCTGACGGTAGTAGCCGGCGGCAAGGACAATGTTTCCGAAAATGTCAATGTCAATGTCAGTCTCAAGGATGACGGCACGGCGACCATCATCTTCAACAAGGTCAAGTTCGTTCCTCAGATGCCTGTTTCTCTGGATGTCACTGTTCCCGGAGTCAAGTGTGAAATTCGCGAAAATGAGATCATTCTTTCAGGCAACGACATCGTTCCGCTGGCCATGGGAATGCCTTATGCAAAATATAACGTGACCTCGCTCACTGGTAAAATCACTGCCGGCAAACTGACGGTCTCCCTGAATTTCGGTGAGTTCGCCACGTCCTATGTCGGTGATGCTCAATGAAAAACTCATCTTTGACACTTTAATTTTAAGATATAAAGGCCCCAGAGCGCTGTAATGGCGATTCTGGGGCTTTTGCAATTGTGCAACTATGTAATGCATTGACGGTGATTTTACGCCGACAGGCAGTCAGTCACGGCGAAACTCACTCCGCGCTGCTTCGTTCGGCCCTCCTACCGTCTCCTGCGTCCTCGCTATCGCGAGAACTTGTATCCGGCAGGCACCTCCCACTTCCCGAGGCCGTGGGCTGGCCACGTCCGCCGTGGTTGACCGCCTGTCTGGCTACACCTCTTCATTGTCCTTTTCATTCTCTGAAGTCGTGATGTTGGCTATGATGCTCTTCATGGCATATCTGGGTGTCGTTTCTGAAGCCGGCTGGCTCCTTGACGCCACCTCCCGCCAGAGCGATTTCGTCCGCGGCCCGAGAGTTTATTTCGGGTTTATGTTTTGTCACTGAGGGCTAATCCAAGTCGAGGCAAACTATACCACAGGCTTCTAGCAAAATTGTAAAAGTCGGTAACTGCACTGACAATCACCGACTTTTGCACACCTAACGCCACGGCATTTTTTGAAACATATTCATGACAACATAGAGAATGAAAATGCTTATAATCAACGGCTTATTTGAATTTATTTTGACGATTCTATCGTGCGGACACAACGAGCATATATACGGGTACTGCTACTGAAAGGAACATGATCGGTTTGCCCAGTATCAAAAGACATATAATAATATCCCATACCAGAAACAACTTTAGAACTCCAATAACGGCAATTGCCATCCATAACAAATTGCCCAATTGCTCCTTTATTTAAATATATTGACGCTAATTCCTCCATACTCGGAAGCCTCCAATCGGAATAGTCGGCAACAGTGCTATTCTCACACATCATTTCCATGTCACCAATAGTACCATAACCAATATCTGTAAGTTGAACCATTATATTCGATTCTTTCAAGATAAATACTGAATAAAATATCTTGATTGTTTCACCATACGCAGTCCCCTTCACATTAGTAGCATAAGCCCTGACATAATAGCTCCGATCAGACGGCAGCTCTGTCAAACGATACTCAAAAGAACCGTTTCCAGAACCAGAGACAATAATCTTGTTGTCATAAATCGTCGGAGACTCATATATATCGCTATATACGAATCCTCTTTCCGTGTATGCCGGTGCGCCGGAATCTTTGACTGTACCATGAAGAACAACGGAATGATTCTCCTTATCCTCATCTGTCACACTGTCCGTTGTCACAACCGGAAATGTCTGATTGGAGTTGAACACAGCCACTTCCGAGCCATACGACACACCTGCCAGATTTTTGACATACGAACGAACATAATAGGTTTTGTCTATCTCTAGTTCCGTAATTTTTGCTTCATAATCATTTGCCTCAGAAACACTCACAACTATCGTTTTATCAGCAACGGAAGGTGTCTGATTTTCGGTGCTATAAACGAACCCCCGCTCTGTATATGAAGGATCGCCGCAACTAGTAACAGTCGCTTTAAGACGTGCTGTCCCATCAGTTATGCTTACATCTGAAACAATTGCTGATGAAACCCGTGCCTTTTGTGGTGAAACTGTAAACCATGTTTCCTCGCCATAAAAGACTCCATTCGTATTCTTGATAAATGCGCGGACATAATACTTTGTATCAAGGGTAATGGAGTTCATTTCATAATAATATACACCGGCATCCAGTCCTTCTATTTTTATTGAATTGGCTGTTTCTATCGTTGGATATGATTGATTCCCCCAAACAAAGCCTTTTTCAGTATATGCCGGAACCCCTATTTGAGTTACATTCGCAGCCAGCCTGACCTTCTTGGACGAATAACTCTCTTCTATAACACTTGTTTCCGAAACTGCCGGGTTTGTACTTGCCAACTTAAAATCCAAGCATTCTGTGCTATAAACAGTTTTCAATGAATTGATTACAAATGCTCTGACATAATACTTCGTGTCCATCGACAAACCGGTTATCTCACTTTCATATGTCCCTATACCTGTACCCGTATCCTCTATTTTATTGTCGGCCAAAGTAGGGTTAAATTTTGTTCCATACACAAAGCCGCGCTGGATATATGGCGGATTGCCCTCTTCAGAAACACTGGCTTTGAACCTCGCCGTCAAAGAAAGAACATCCAATTTATCTACAGAGACCATGGAGACAACCGGTGTTGTCGTTTGTATTACAAATGTCTGAACATCATCGCTATAGGACACCCCATTCTTGCCTATAGCATAAGCTCTCAAATAGTACTTCTTATCTAACTCCAGATTTTTCACGCTTGCACTGTAACTTCCGATGCCAGTACCTTCCACGAGAATCTTTGTGTCATTGATTGTAGGATTATTGGTATCTCCATAAACAAAGCCTTTTTCGGTATAGGCTGGTTCTCCGGCAGCATCTACACACCCATTAAATGTTACGGATTTATCAGCCACAGAAATATCTGAAACCGCTTTTATAGAAACTACAGGAGCAGCGGACGCTAAAATGAAATTGGTTTCATCGCTATAAAATGTTCCGATTTCACTTACTGCATATGCCCTGACATAATAACGAACATCTATTGAAAGATTCTCTATTTTCTGCCTGAAGGTACCACTGCCAGTACCTGCGACAACGCACTTGTAATCATTCTCATATATAGGATTATTGTGTGCTGAATAGACAAACCCTCGCTCCGTATAAGGCGGGACTCCGACATTGTCAACATTGCCACTAATTGTTATTGTCCTATCAACCACCGACAAATCTGAGATCCCAGTAATGGATACAGTCGGTTCTGAAGAAGATAGAGCGAAACACTCTTCGCTACTATAAAGAATCCCGGCAATGCCTTTCACATATGCTCGCACATAATATTGTGTATCAATCTTCAGCCCTTCGATTTTCTGACGGAAAAGTCCGATTTCATTTCCAGGAACAGGAACTTTAAAGTCGCTCTCATACAGCGGATTATTATGTGCGGCATAGACAAAGCCCTTCTCGGTATAGGCTGGGTCGCCGGTATTCTCGATTTTTCCGCTAAGCATTGCAGTCCCTTGAGTAACATTTAGTTCCGTTACATCGGAGATTGTCACTATCGGAGATGTCGATTTTGTGACGAATGATATTTCATTTGAACTATATGTCACTGTCTCTGCTCGTTTGATTATGTTTTTAGCATAGGAGCGGACAAAGTATTTCTTCCCAAGTTCAAGGCCGTCAAGCGCATAAGAAAAATCCAATTCGTCTGTTCTAGCTACCGTCACGGATTGTCCGTTATCTAATGTCGGCATAGATGCCTGCGCATAAACAAATCCGCGCTCAAAATATTCTGGAGAACCTGCTTCTTGAATTTTTCCGTTAAGAGTCGCTGAATTTGATGTTATGGATGTTGCATCAGAAACGATGAGTGATGGGATATGTCGTTCTCCACCGACTGCCGTAACCTTAACTTCGGCGCTTCCGTCTTCTGAATAAACTACGATATATGTTTCGTTATTTCCAGCCTCAAGTTCCTCTCTGTCTATTTCAACGATAAGAGTAGCGGTCTTGCCATAATTCAGGATTCCGCTCGTCTTTGGTTTTATCTCCTTTATCCACGTGCAGGTGTAGTCGACATTCCACTCCAGCGGCTTATAACTGCTGTTTATTAGATTAAACGACAAGGAAGTCACACCTGAACTTTCTCCAAAATCAAGGATTTCTTTATCTGTCGTTATTATAGCCGGAATTCGTTCTATCAAGAGATGGGCATCTGTCTTGAGAGTGTTCTTGACCAGTAGTTTTTCCGTACCGTCACGATAGCCGTCCTTGGTGTAGGTCACGGTGTATTCTCCGGCTTCGAGTTCTTCAAACTGAAAACTGCCGTCTGAACCTGTAACCGTGGAGTTTCCGCCAGGCGACAATTTTAGTTTTACAGTCGGCACTGGTTCACCTGTAACCTTGTCCGCGACAATCCCCGCAATACCGCCTTTTGAGACTTCTTCGACATTCACTGCACAACTGCCTGACAATACTGCTGCAATTATCAGAACAGCATATGATAAGGAAATATGTTTTTTCATTTTCTGTTTTTATTTTCTGATTTTTCGGTCTTTGTAAAGCGCAGGCACGGTTTTGCCATTTCTCTGACAAAACTTAGTGCCTGCATTTATTAAAAGCGTACTGATGCAGAGACTCCGACAGAGCGGCTGTCGGCAGATGGGGTAATGACCACTCGCCTAGCACCTGGTGCGACAATCGCATCAATCAGTCCATAGACGTAAAGCGCAGCCGCAGCTCCAATGCAAACATTACGTCCCGTAGCAAGGTTACTTGCCGAATTGATATAGGATTTCTTCGCATTCGCATCGTGTGTCTTGCCAACCTTTGCGAGATATACACCACGCTGGCTTTCCGTAAAGACGACTCCAGCGATGCTGCCGACAAATCCCCCCATGACCAAGCCACCCTTGAGGTAGGAACCCTTGTACATCTGTCCCCATCCTGGCACTATTGCTGAACGCCAAAGGCCACGACATCCATATTTTGTTGTAAGGTGAATAGAATCAAAACGTGGCTTCGTATCCAACTGGGAGCGGGCAAATAGAGTCGTAAGATAAATTTGCCCGTTTTTCCTTTCCCAGTATTCATCTATTCCAATCGCAATGATTTCCACTTGTTTGCCCTTAACAGTACTTATTACTTGGAAAGAGCTTTCCACTAATTCATTTTTTACATCGTTATTCCAAACGGTTCTTTCTTGGTCCAAAGATTTATAATCAGTTTTTGCAAGTACCCCCTTCTCCAAACCTGCTTCAGAAAGCATCTCGGAAAAGCAATTTTGCCGAGCTTCACTCAAAGAAGATGCGGAAGACGATACTGTCAAATATACGAAAGTGGTATTTCCGGGAATCGGCTTTGAACTCATCCAGCTCGGCTTTAATCTGTCAGAACGGTCAGAATGCTGTGCTTTAGCTGGCAAATCGCACAACATCAGCACAGCAATGAAAATCGAATAGATGATGAAACTGAGACTATTTCTTCTCATTGAATCCATCAGAAATGAAATCAGATATCTTGGTTCCCAACTCAGTTGCGACATTTGCCTCATCCAACGCTGCTTTCAATGCACGCTCGCGTGCTTTCTCCGCAGCTTTGGCATCAATCACATAATAGCATCGGCAATCATTGGATGTTCCGTTGGCACGAATCAAAACAAGTGCAGGCACATTGATTTCACCATTCAACTCTCTGACAACCAGACGCTCGAAGCCACCCATAACATTGTCTGTCTCTTCCTCTCTGATATCAGAGAATCCTGAGACAATACGTCCTTTCACGATTGATTTGGCATATTCAGCATATTCATTGATAGCATCATTTCTGGCCTCCTTTTTCGCCAAGCTCATCTTCTTCTTGCCATAGGAAGACCCGACGAGTATTTCCGCATCGCCACGCTTTGCCTCGATTCTAGCAAGCTCGTTCTGTAATGAGGTCATACCATTCTCTACCTGCCAGCCCTCTTTTTCAAGAGACCTTGCCTGCGATTTGACTGCTTTGAGTTCCTGTTTTGTTTGTGCACATACATCAATGTTGCAAAGAAGCGGCAAAACAAATGCCACCAAAATAAAAAACTTCGGAAGTATGCACTTTAGGCTTGGAAATCTAAAATAGTTTTCCTATATTTGCATTATTAAAAACAGATAAGGCGTTATGAACTATTTTGAGTTTTCAAAGAGATTTCCTACGGAGGACAGTGCAATAGACTATATTGTGGCGGTAAAATATAAGGACGGCTACGTCTGCCCAAAGTGCGGATGCATCCACAAGAAGATATATAGGCAGAACTATGATCGGAGGAAGTTGTATTGCGACAACTGCAAATCTGAGTTCTCTGCACTGAAGGGAACCATCTTCGAGAACACGCACCTTGACCTGAGAATGTGGCTCTATGCGATCAACCTCGTAAATATATCACGCAAGGGTGTCTCTGCGTTGCAGCTGCAAAGAGAACTTGGTATGGGCTCATACCATTCCGCTTGGAGAATGCTTCAGCAGATACGCAAGGCGATGCAGAAGGAAGAATACAAGGATACTTTTGAGGCTATTGTTGAGGTTGATGAGACCTATGTCGGAGGCA